>Ga0114903_1000040_pt1 | contig 102824 bp, 81 predicted proteins | sample MalvirDeepMed_s2_FD_87289 | JGI IMG/M metagenome (GOLD analysis project Ga0114903, IMG submission 87289) | Marine viral communities from the Global Malaspina Expedition - Malaspina viral metaG DeepMed_s2 | ecosystem: Environmental > Aquatic > Marine > Oceanic | place: Mediterranean Sea...
CGAGAAGGTCAGTTTTTGAGGTACCATTTTGGATAGCGGTTGTTGGTGTTGATTGATGGTGTAAGGTCCTGAAATTTTAACACTTTCAGCCGCTTTCTTTTATCCCCTCATGAGAAATTCGGGTTAGAGCCCTGACGGGCGGCGGTCGGAAGGGCTTTCTTATACTTCGCTACGCAGCGGCCGCCGCAGAAAATGGGTGTTATGCAAGGGACAGACGGGTGCCATTGTTCGAAACGGATAGGTTGATTGCTAGGCAGCTGTCCTACAGAGATATTCCATTGCTGACCGCAATGCTCGGCGATCCAGAAGTCATGAAGTTCTCCGTTCGTGGAGTGTGTGACGAAGAAGCTACTCGAAAATTCGTTGACTGGTGTCTGGAATGTTACGCCGCGCATGGGTTGGGGCCATGGGCATTTTGCGAAAAGAAATCAGGAGATTTTATCGGCTTCTGTGGCGTCGGTCCGGAGTTGGTCGCCGATGTTGAGCAAATCAGCCTGGGCTATCGTCTGGCGCGCAGGTTCGGCTTATCGAGACTCCCCTCTGTTGGATTTCTGCACTGTGCTCAGCGTCGAGGCTGTAGAAAAACTCCCAGATTCACCCCTGCGCCTCTGGTAGCATCCATTTCATTTATTCCCGGCAGACAAAGACTCGTCTCATGCCTCGTTTCAAGCACTACAACTACCACCAGGACGCGATGGTCGTGATCAACTATCAGGACCAGCTTCAGCCTGGCCTACGATCCCGCCATCCTGCTAAAGATCATCCAGTTCGCCTATTCCAAAGGAATTACCTTCAGCTGCGAGAGCAATATCAGTTTCAGGGCATTGTCTTGCGATACCGTGTCGCACTTCACCACACTGGACCAGTTCGTCAGCGTCATGCCAGTTACCGCCGGCCAATAAAATGACGCATCCGCCGAGGGCGGATGAACAGAACAATAGCTGAAAAGGCGGATAGAAACGGCTCAGAATTGGGTTTTTCTACAGCCTCATTATGTTTCAGGGAGGGCAGTTTGCGATCACCTCAATCCGTAAAGGCCCTTGAAGATCTAGGACGAGTGCGGTTGTCTGATTCATTTTTCATGAGAGATTTTTTGCATTCGGAAATTTCCCAAATCGAATGCATCCCAAACGTTCCGGAATATCCTGATATAGCAATTGAGGCAGGACGTGGCCTGTGTCAAAACGTTCTGGAGCCGATTCAGGGCGCTTTGGGGCGCATTTAAATCAGATATGGGTATCGCTCTCCAGCTGTCAATGCGAAAGGCGCAGAGAACAAAAATCAATATAATTGCTCAAGCAATGAATCGAATTATGCTCACCACATTTGGGATTATAGGGATAGGAATGGGGAGATTGGTGCCACTGCTTGTATCGTGGTGAATTCGTTTGTTGAATACTACGAGAAAACAGGTGACTGGCAGGCACTTGCCTGGTGGGTTCATGACAATATTCCGGCATACTCATCCATGTATTTCTTTCCCAAGCTTGCCGCGGTAAATATTCGCTGGAGTCAAACGCCTGAAAAATGCATCAAAAGCCACATCCCTCCGAAAGGTATTCTTACAAAGCCTGGGAAGGAAAATCACGATGGAAAGCACGAGTCGCTCTATGTGGATTTCCTGCGTAGCGTCAGAATGTAACCAGTTCAGGCACAGCGACGACTATTCCATTGGGCCTTTGGCTCCATTCCGTGGGCGTGCATGCTGTAAGCGTAAAGCAGTCATTCTCACACCTCGTTGACAAGTGTCACGTGACGCAATACGATTTGCTTTATGATCAAATCCTTCGCTGACAAACGAACCCTAGAACTCTACTCCAAGGGCAAGTCAAAGAAATTTCCTGCGGATGTTGCACCGAGAGCCGCCAGAAAACTTGAATACGTGGATCTGGCCTTTCAGCTTGAGGATTTGAAAGTGCCGCCCGGCAACCACCTTCACCCTCTGTCGGGAAACAGGCAGGGGCAGCACGCAATTTCAATCAATGATCAGTGGCGTATCTGTTTTCGTTTTGAAGATGGCGATGCGTATGAAGTCGAAGTGTGTGATTACCACTGAGTGAGGTGATGACTATGGCTATTCTGAATACTGCCGGGATGCAGCGCAAACCCACTCATCCCGGTGAAATGTTGAGGGAAGACTTCCTTGTGGATTATGGCCTCACCGTTTCTGGGTTGGCTGAATCTCTGGGCGTCTCTCGTCAGTCAGTTAATGAGTTACTGCGCGAGCGTCGTGCTGTGAGTCCTGAAATGGCGCTCCGGCTTGCGCGTTTGTTTGGTAATTCGCCGGAATTCTGGCTGAACGCACAGCGGACTGTTGATCTTTGGACTGCCGCTCAGTCGATCAAGGAAGAAGTAGATCGGATCAAGCCGATACATGCTGCATAACTGGTAGCAGGCCACCCAAGCTGAATTTCAACAAAGTGGATCAGAGAATGCCGATGAACGTTGACCATGTTACGAATCTCAAGCGTCAAGCCATGAAGATTCAGGCAGATCTGCATGCGTCAGAAGAGCCGACACTGATCACGGAGCTCGGTCAGCCATCCGCATACCTTGGCGATGTGCAAGGGTACGAATTTATGCAGCGCCGACTTGAGATGCTGGAGGGGCTTTCACGAGGAGAGCGAGCTGTACTTGAGGGACGAGCGTACAGCCGAAGTGAGGCCATGAAAGTGATGAGCAAATGGCTGGTCACCAAGGCTCCACGCTAATTTTGGGCAGTGGTTACTGATGTGCTGGGTGTCCAGTCGGTTTTTGTAAGACAGGAGCGGCAGCTCCGGACCCACATGCTCGGCAGCCGCTAGCCAAGCACCTCACTAAGCCATCTGGACTTTCTCGCGTACCCTACAGACCCTGCTGCTGAGACGGGCGGCCCGATAGTTCTTTATTGGCTTGAAGCCCTTAACCAAGCCTCAAAAGGCGCAGCCGAGTTTTCTAGCTCGATATGCATCAGCCCCAGTTCGTCGGCCCGAGCAGGGTGAATCTGACCATAGAGCTGCTCTGCAATGTTGCCGTCGGCAAAGCCGGCCTCATTCGCCGTTTCCTGAGAAGCCGCGAACACGATGCGCGGGATTCTGGCCCAGTGGGCGGCGGCTAGGCACATGGGACAGGGCTCGCAGCTTGAATACAGGGTTGCGTCCGGCATCTGGGCATCGCTCAGCACCTTGCCGGCCTTGCGTATGGCCGATACTTCAGCGTGGGCCGTGGCGTCAAAATCCTGCTTTACCGTGTTACCTGCTTGCGCAATGACTTTGCCCTTGTGAACGACCACAGCGCCAAACGGCGCTCCGCCATCGGAGACCGATTCCAGAGCTTGTTCGAGGGCGTGCTGGAGGAATTTAGTGTCATTGTCGTCTGCCGAAGAATGGCTCATGGCTGGCCTCCGTTCGTTTTTGGGAATTGGTTGGGTGAAATACATCCGGTCAGGGAATGCCTACGACTGACATAGCGTTATGGCTCGCTTGTTTGGCGAGCCAATTCGGAGATCCGCTTGCAGGCCGGGAGTAGACTGCTGCTGGGGTGTGTTTCCGGATAATTCATTAGGGTCGGCGTGTCGATAGTTTCCTTGGAGCGTCTAAGCGGCTCTGTCGTTTTTTGCAAACCGTTTCGGCCTGCCAGCTGCTTGCGACTTAATCCATCGCCGCTCTGGATACCTGCCTTCGCAGGTATGACGGCTTGGGGGTTATCAAGCTTTGTGGGTAGGGCTAATATGCAGTGGGCGGTGTTCGTGGAACGGCGACCGATGATCCTGCATCGTCAGTCGGCACTGATGGAGCCTATGGGTGCCTAACTCCTGCGCGCCCCATATGGCGAGGCAATCCGCTTCCGCCTCAATGACCCATGCGGTAGTCGTCTTCCTTATCGCCACGCCTACCAGCGACCCACTCCCCAATCCCCCAACGAAAAAACCCCGAAGCTTTTCAACTCCGGGGTTTCTGGAACGGTTGCCCGTCCGGGTTTTCGAACGATGCCCCTAGAGGCCTAGCCGCACTTGCTGTCGCCGCAGGAGAGGCAGGTGGCGCAGCCGTCCATCACGATCACGGCTTTGGTGTTGCACTTGCTGCAAAGCGTGGAGTTGGCCGGGTAGTCGCTGACGGATTCGTCGTTGCGCGGCTTGGCATCAGCTTCGAACTCTGCGCGCTTTTCAGCGAGGATGCGCTTGGTGGTTTCGCTCATTTCCTCGCAGGCGATCAAGCCGATGGCTTTGAGGTGGCGTTCGATGACGGCACCGATTTCGGCGACCAGCGACGGCATGAAAATCCCGCCTTTTTTGAAGTAGCCACCGTTCGGGTCGTAAACCGAGCGCAGCTCCTCTACCAGGAAAGTCACGTCGCCGCCTTTGCGGAACACGGCAGAGATAACCCGTGTCAGGGCGATAACCCACTGGAAGTGCTCCATCGACTTGGAGTTGATGAACACTTCGTAGGGCTGACGCTTTTCATGATCAGTGTCCGGGTTGAGCAGGATGTCGTTGATGGTGATGTACATCGCGTGCTCAGCCACGGGTGGCTTGATCTTGTAGGTGGTACCGAGCAGGAAGTCAGGGCGCTCGATACTTTCGTTCATCTCGACCGGTGAGGGTGCAACCGGTTGTTCGGCGGCGGGTGCGGCCTGCACCTCCGGATCTGCTTTCTTGACCCGGTAGCCGACAATTTTCTTGGTGATTTTCGCTGTCATGGCTTTGTCCTCTAGTCTCTTTCCGGATCAGTATTTGCCGTAGGTGCCTTCTTTCAAGGCGTCGAACAGGTTCGCTGCAGTATGGACTTCGCCATCATACTCGATCTGTTCGTTGCCCTTGTAGGTGACCTTGCTGCCGTCGTCGAGAGTGAATTCGTAAAGTGTGTTCTCCAGGTCTTTTTCTTTGACCAGAACACCCTGGAACGCTTCCGGGTTGAAGCGGAAGGTGGTGCAGCCTTTGAGGCCTTTCTCGTAGGCGTACATGTAGATGTCTTTGAACTCGCCGTAGGCGAAGTCCGTTGGCACGTTGGCCGTTTTGGAGATCGAGGAGTCGACCCACTTCTGCGCGGCGGCCTGGATGTCGACGTGCTGCTGCGGCGTGACATCGTCAGAGGTTGTGAAGTAAGCCGGCAACTGGGTTTCGGCGTCTTCGGAGAACGGCATGGCCGCGCTGTTGATCATGTGCCGGTAGGCCAGCAGCTCAAAGGAGAAAACGTCGACTTTCTCTTTGGTTTTGCGTCCCTGACGGATCACGTTACGGGCATAGTGGTGAGAGAAGCTCGGCTCTATGCCGTTGCTGGCGTTGTTGGCCAGCGACAGGGAGATGGTGCCGGTGGGCGCGATGGAGGTGTGATGGGTGAAACGTCCACCTTTCTCGGCCAGCTTGGCGACCAGTTCCGGCTCAACCTCGGCGATGCGCTGCATGTATCGGCTGAAACGGGCGTGCAGAACCCGGCCTTTGATCTTATCGCCCAGCTTGTAGCCCGCTTCATTTAGCTCAGGGCACTTGGACAGCATGCGCGGCGTCACTTCGAACTCGTCGTCCATGATCGGCGCGGGGCCTTTTTCTTCAGCCAGAGCCAGGGACTGGCGCCAGCCTTCGACTGCCATCTCGCGCACGACTTCCTCAGTAAACTGGACAGATTCTTCAGAGCCGTAGGGCATGCGCAGCATGGCCAGCGTTGAACCCAGGCCCAGAATACCCATGCCGTGGCGGCGCTTGTAGGTGATCTCGTGACGCTGCTGGGCCAGGGGCAGGCCGTTAATCTCGACAACGTTGTCCAGCATGCGGGTGAAGATGGCCACGACCTTGCGGTACTTCTCGTAGTTGAAGCTGGCCTTATCGGTAAACGGATTTTCCACGAACATGGTAAGGTTAACCGAACCCAGCAGGCAGCTGCCGTATGGGGGCAGGGGCTGCTCGCCGCAGGGGTTGGTGGCGCGGATGTCTTCGCAGAACCAGTTGTTGTTCATCTGATTGACCTTGTCGATCAGGATGAAGCCTGGTTCGGCGTAGTCGTAGGTAGACGTCATGATGCTGTCCCAGATGAACTGGGCTTTGAGCGTCTGATAGATCCGGCAGGCAACCTTGCCTTCGTCGTCGACCACGTAGCCTTCCTGAACCGGGAAGTCGCGGAACACGAATTGAGTGTTGTCGTTGATGTTCAGGCCTTCTTCTTCTACTTCCTTGCGGGTCACAGGGAAAGACAGCTGCCAGTCGGCGCCGGTTCTGACGGCTTCAATGAAGTCTTCGGTGATCAGCAATGAGAGGTTGAACTGGCGCAGGCGTGCGTCTTCGCGCTTGGCCTGAATGAAATCCAGAACGTCCGGGTGATGCACGTCGAAAGTGGCCATCTGCGCACCACGGCGACCACCAGCGGACGACACGGTGAAGCACATGCGATCAAAGATATCCATGAACGACAGCGGGCCAGAGGTGGTCGCGCCGGCACCGGCAACATAGGCACCTTTCGGACGCAGGGTAGAGAACTCATAACCGATACCGCAGCCAGCTTTGAGGGTGAGGCCTGCTTCGTGGTTTTTCTCGAGGATGTCGTTCATCGAATCCTGCACAGTGCCGGAGACGGTGCAGTTAATGGTGGAGGTGGCAGGCTTGTGCGCCTCGGCGCCGGCATTGGAAGTAATGCGGCCAGCCGGAATGGCACCGTGTTGCAGCGCCCACACGAAGGATTTGAAGTGCTTGTCCTGGTCGGCCTTGGCCTCGACCTGCGACAGGGCGCGGGCAACACGTTCGTAGGTGGCCTGGATATCCTTGTCGACAGCTTCGCCAGTTTTGGTTTTCAGCTGGTACTTGCTGTTCCAGATATCCAGAGAAGCATCCTGCATGGGGATGGTTGTGGTTAGTGCCACCTTTGCCTGTGCGCTCATAGCAACCCTCGCTCTCGTTCTTTGTTTCTTTAGTGTGCTGACGACGGTCATTCGACTGCCGAAAATTCTGGGATTTTCTGCTTCAGTCGCACGCCTGACGATGCCTGCGACGTCTGATTCGGAAAACACTATATGTAGTGACTGACCATTGGTGCCTTGAGGCTCCCGTGGATTGGCGGGTAATGCGTCTCAAGAGATGAAAATGCCTGGTCAAAGCCTTGACATTCGCAACATAGCTTGGTGCCGAAGGTCGCGACAATCGCTACATATGGGTAAGTTTGAGAAGAATATAACAGGATGTAGTGGTGTGAAAGGTTTGTGAAACTATCGCTATTCGAGCTATCGCTTAAAAATTTCAATGAAAAATCGCCTTGAAAAAACCGGGAACGTGGTCTTTGGCGGTGTGTGCGCTCCGTTAGCGAGCACTATATATGGTGGTTGCTGTTTTTCGGTGCAGAGAGCAAAAAACGCGAGAGGCCGGCGTTGGCGCGCCCCGAGGGCAATAAAGTCAGGGCCGGGAGAATGGAGAAAAGAGAATCGTCAGCCGAATTGACGGCCACGGCTGATGGAACGGCTCAGAAACAGAATCGGCAGTATGCCAGCGGCCACGATTATCAGAGCCGGCAGGCCGCTTTCGGCAAGCCGCTCGTCTGAGGCGAACTGGTACACGTAGGTGGCCAGGGTCTCGAAGTTGAACGGCCGGAGAATCAGCGTTGCCGGCAGTTCTTTCATGCAGTCTACGAACACCACCAGGGCTGCGGTCAGGAGCGGCCCTCGCAGCATGGGAAGGTGCACTTTCAGCAGGGTCTGGCCGGAGGTATAGCCCAGCGAGCGGGAAGCCATATCCATGCTCGGCGTAATTTTAGCCAGGCCGCTTTCGACGCTACCGGCGGAGACGGCCAGAAAGCGAACGGTATAGGCGAAGATCAGACCAAATGCAGTGCCGCTGAGCAGCAGGCCGGTGCTCACGCTGAGGTAATCGCGCATCAGGCCATCAAACCAGTTATCAAAGCCCGCCAGAGGCACAATCACCCCAACGGCCAGTACCGCACCGGGCATGGCATAGCCGAGGCTCGAAAAGCGTAGAAGAAACCGCATCAGGCGGGTGTCGTGCAGGCGCCGGGTATAGGCCAGCACCACCCCGATGACGACTGTGGTCAGTGCGGCAATGGCGGCCAGATACAGCGAGTTAAACGAGGTTTTCACAAAGTCGCTGGTCCAGCTCACGTCAAAATAAGCGAAGGCGTAATAGCCCAGCACCAGTGCCGGAATAATAAAGCCAAGAGTGACCGGCAGCAGGCAGCCCAGCAGGCACAGAAAACGCAGGCCGGGCGAGAGCCGGAATCGCTGAATGGCATTGCGCTGATCGCGACTGCCAAACTGTCGCTGTTGTCTTCGCGAATAGCGTTCCAGAGAGACCAGCAGAACCACGAAGGTGAGCATCACTACGGCAATCTGCGCCGCTCCACCGACGCTGCTGCGATACAGCCAGGTATCGAACAGGCCTCGGGTCAGGGTCTGTACCGCGAAATAATCGACAGTACCGAAGTCATTGAGTGTTTCCATCAATACCAGCGACAGTCCCACCGCAATAGCCGGGCGGGCAATCGGCAGCACCACCCTGAAAAACGTGCTGAGGGCCGAGTGACCCAGGCTACGGCTGACGGCAAACAGGGAAGGCGACTGATCAAGCAGCGCGGCTCGGGTCATGAGATAGACGTAGGGATACAGCACCAGTCCCAGCATCAGGGTAGCGCCGCCCAGAGAGCGTATTTCCGGGAACCAGTACTCGGCTGCCGTTTGCCAGCCGAACCAGTCTCGCAGAGCGCTCTGGACCGGGCCTGCGTAGGTCAGCAGGTCGGTATAGACGTAGGCGATAACGTATCCCGGCACCGCAAAAGGCAGTAATAACAGCCACTCAAAGCTGCGCCGGCCGGGGAACTCGCACATGGTCACCAGCCAGGCCGAACCAATACCCAGAAACAGGGTAATGAGCCCGACGCCGATCATCAGTTCAATCGTTGTCCAGAGATAGCGGGGGAGGGTGGTGGAGAGCAGATGCGGCCAGATGTTGTCATCAGGCGTTAGGGCAAGAAACAGAACGGAAAGAATCGGCAGCGCCACGACAAGCGCCACCGTCAGATTGGCGACCGACCACCAGGAAAACTTCCGGTGTCGGGCCAAAGGTGGCGCCGAAACATCGTCCGGGCCGGAGGGGCCCGGAGGGATAGAACTGAGAGGCGCTGCCTGGCTCATGAATTGCCGATCATTCCTTGTTGGAAGCCGGCACTTGTCTTAGTTGTCGTAATCGACCTTATCGACAAGCTTCATGGCTTCCTCGCGATAATCCGCGATGGTTTGCAGTGGGAGGTCATCCGGATTCAGGTTGCCCCATTCAGCAACGAGACCGGACGGCTTCACGTCAGGGTTGGCAGGATACTCAGCATTGACCTCTGCGTAAATCTGCTGTGCTTCGCCCTCGGTCAGCCATTCCACCAGTTTGACAGCGTTTTCCCGGTTGGGCGCACTTTTGGTCAGCGCAACGCCACTGATATTGACGTGGACACCACGACCATCGTTATTCGGGAAAATGATCTGTGCGGCTTCAGCCATCGGACGCTGTTTGTCGTCCTTGAGCATCTGTCCGTAATAGTAGCTGTTGCCCAGCGCCAGGTCGCATTCGCCAGCGGCAATAGCCTTGATCTGATCGCGGTCTCCGCCCTGTGGCTTGCGGGCCAGATTGTCTTTCAGTCCCTTGAGCCACTTTTCGGTGTACTCGGTGCCGTGGTGGGCAATCATCGAAGAGAACAGCGCGATATTGTAGGGATGCTTGCCGCTGCGGGTGCAGATACGGTCGTTCCATTTCGGATCGGCGAGCTGTTCGTAGGTGGTGATTTCACCCGGCTCGACGCGTTCTTTGGAGGCGAAGATCATGCGGCCACGAGTAGTCAGCGCAATCCATTTACCTTCCGGGTGACGAAGATTCTCGGGGATATCCTTGTTGACCTTGGCGTTATCCAGCGGGGCGGTGAGGTCTTTGGATACCAGATCGCTGAGTCGGGAAATATCAACTGTCATCACCAGATCCGCCGGGCTGTTGCGGCCTTCGCGCTCAAGACGCTCGGCCAGGCCCTGCTTGGCAAATACGACGTTAGTCTCAATACCGGTGTCCTTGGTGAAGGCATCGAGCAGAGGCTCAAGGAGGTAAGGCTGGCGATAGGAATAAATGTTCACTTCGTCTGCGGCAAAGGTCGGCATTGGCATGGCGGCAGAAACAGCAAGTGAGGCAATCAACCATTTGAAACGCATAGATACAGCTCCATGGTGTGGAAATAGTGCGGAAGTTGTGTGCGTAGTGGCAGGTAGACTAAATCAATTTACAAACAAAAACAATTCGTATTACGGTTGATCGGGGTTTGCGGGGCCTGCGTCGCCAGATCCGTTCCCTGCAAGCCAGTCGCTCTTGGCGGCGCGTTCCAGTCCTTTGCGAGTCGAATCTGAGGAATAGGTTTAAAACGAGCATGAAGGCGATTGACTGCTATGCTAATGAAAAACTCGGAACCTCTGTTCAGTATGCGCATGCGGCATTCAGCAGCACTGACCACTTCAGAATCCGGGCCTCATAGTTAACTTTCGGCTTCGCGTTCTCACCCATGACGGCTCCTTGCGAGCCGGGTGTAGGTGCGAGTCAGCGGCAGACTTCCTTACCGAGCCTGCCAGTCAGAGCACCGCAACCTGGAGTCTGCTTGAGCTCATGGCAACGTCAGACAAACGCGAACATGCCCGAACGCCTCTGCGGGCCCGGGTCTGGGTCACGCATCCCCGCTTCGGGCGACTGACCGTCAGTACCTGCGATATTTCGGATGGTGGTGTCTTCATTGAGGGCATCGACGAGCTTCGGCTCGAGTTGGGTGAGATTATTGAGATTCAGGTTCAGGGCCTGCCGGTTGAAGCTCCCATTCGCAAGATGATTGTGACGCGAAAGGTGTTCGACGGTTATGGCCTTCGGTTTCTAGACGACTCCGATTCATAGATTAGACTCCGGTTCATTGATTAGTCGTTCCCCCGTATAATCCGCCCCCTTGGGCTCCCAGGCGTTTGGGAGCAATGCTTTCAAGCGCAGGGGAAATGCAATGGCGGATACTGCAACACCGATCAACCGCAGGCTCGCGGGTCGAGTCTTGGGCACAGCGGTTCTGATGGGCACCATGGTTCTGATGCTCTCCGGTTGTACCTCTTACTATTCCCATTACAGCGTTTTCCCTGCCTATAACTCGGCTGGCGAGCCACGCAATGTCCGTGTGAGTTGGGAGTCTGCGGAGTCGTCTGGCATCTTTTCCGGCGTCGAGACCACGGCGATCCGCGTCGAGACCCAGTGCAGCGAGCGGGTGCTGATTCTCTCGGACCAGGCGTTGCGGGACGAATCGGGAAAAGGCGGTGAATGTGGCCCGGGTATCCGCGGCTGCGGCGAGCCGAGACTCGATCAGCTGGTTTCGAACGGCAAGCCGGCCACCTCAGCAGATCGTTGCTTTGAAATTAATCCGGGTGCCGATGATCAAGGTATTGGTGATCTCGGCCGGTCACTGGAGCTTCTGGTTCATTGTCAGCCTGCGCAAACCTCGGTGGGTGAGGGCGACGATGCGGTGAACATGGATTACTTGCGAGCGTCCACGGTCCCCTACGTTGTTGACGTCCGTAAGACACCCAAGGGCGATCTGCGCGCCCGTGCGCCGCGACTGTCTACGTCAGTTTGTAACGAGTGAGCGCAGACCCGCCCGTCTGCTTAATTTCTCTTACATTCCCCCTGAGGATCTCGGGCCTCTGTTACGTGCAGACCCAGGCCCGTAACGTGTTAAAACTCTTGTCTTCTGGAAATCCAGCGGGTTACCGGCAGAATGTAAGCTGAGGTTGAAGCCATGACTCATCATTTGAGTCCGGCTGACCATGCCTCTTGTTAGCGATTCATTCAGTCTTACGTAGTACCCCCTGGAGGTTCTTATGGGCGTGCGGCAGGTCAAAGTGTCAGTTCACGATCTGGAGATCGGTATGTACGTTGCCGACCTGGATCGACCGTGGCATGAAACGCCTTTCCCCATCCAGGGTTTCCCCATCCGTACCCAGGCTCAGATCAATCAGCTGGCTTCCTGCTGCCGCTGGGTCATGGTCGACGAAGCCGAAGTGCGTGGCCGGGTTGCAGTCAATCAGCGTGCCTCAGCGCCGGCCAGGAGTCTTCGTCGCGCAGAAGAGGAAACGTTTGAAATTCCACCGATTCACTTGCGTAAATCCATCAAGTACGCGCGCACTGAATCGTTAAAAAAAGAATTAAAACACTGCCGTAAAATACTGCCGCAAATCGAAAAAACTATCGAAGCTTCGCTCGCGGAACTGATGAGCTCCGGTCATTTGGATCATCAGGCGGTCGAGTGGGCGGCCAACCAGCTGACGGATTCTGTTGTGCGCAATCCGGATGCTGTTCTTTGGCTTACGCGAATCTCCAGAGAGGATTCCGAAAGCTATCGCCATAGCCTGGATACCGCCATCTGGGCGCTAGTCTGTGGCCGACATATGGGGCTGGAGCAGGAGTTACTGAGGAGTCTTGCCACGGGATGCCTGCTGAGTCAGGTGGGCAAATTACGTCTTGATCCGGCGCTGCGGGTTCCGGAAAAATCGATCCCTGCAGAGCAGTGGAAGCCGTATCAAGAATATGTGCTGAGCGGCGTCGACATGCTGATGTCGGCTCAGGTTTCCAAGGCGGTTGTTTCGACGGTAGGGTTTCATCGTGAGCGCCACAACGGCTCAGGATTTCCTCAGAGGTGTAAGGGTGACAAGATTCCTTTGCTGGCGAAAATTGCTGGCATCGCGGATGCTTATGAACGACTTCTCATGGAAGGTCTAGGTGAAAGAATGCTGACGCCGGCAGAGGCGATCAGCGAGCTCTACGAGTCTCGCAACAAGGCGTTCCAGGCCGATCTGGTGGAAAAATTCATCCAGGCGATTGGTGTCTATCCCACTGGCACCATGGTCGAACTCAGTAATCGTCAACAGGCTATCGTGCTGGCCCATGTACCGGAGCGGCGCTTGTTGCCGGAAGTGATTCTGCTGACCGACGAACAACACCGCCCCCTCAAGCGCCAGCAGGTTCTGAACCTGTCTGAGTACAATGAGGATAAGGGCGCCGGTGATGCGTTGGTGGTAAAAGCGTGCCTGCCTCGATCAGCGATTGCTTCGGCTCCGGAAATTCAGGAAAACTTTGGCCGGGGTGAGGGGCTGCGACGCCTGACCCGGCTGATGGCGGGCTGAAGAGTTCGGCCTGGAACGTCAGTTCCAGCCTTGATCAGAAACGCCAGTTCCAGCCCTGACCAGAGATAAAAAAACCTGCCTGAACGGCAGGTTTTTTTATTAGCGAATCACCACCCGCAGGTTTTTGGTGATCCAGCGGTAGTCGTTTTCCGGCTGGAAGTTCACGAGGATCTCGCTCTCACCACCCGCGGGCCCGCTGATGAAGTAGTCGACCTCGGGCGGAATAGCAGTGGTGGACTGAATGGTGACGTTTTCAGGCCGGGAGGAGATGGCTTCCAGAGCCTGGGGCTGTACCGACGAGGCACCGACCTTCCTGAGCCTGACCGTCTGAAGGCTCGTATCCGATGCCGGGATGTCGGCGATTTCCGCCGATAGATAGAAGTCGTTGGCGATATCGGCGGTCGCCAGATCCAGCTCCCGGGTCAACCATTCCCGTACTTCATCCAGCGTCACGTTGGTTAACAGGCGTCGACCATCCAGGATTCGGTCGCGCAGATCGCGAAGATCTTCCTTGTAATCGATATCCGGATCTACCTCTTCCTCAATACCGGGACGGTCTGGCGCGTTTTCAATCTCCACCAGTGTTGGCGGTTCGTCGCACAGCTCGTCGCCCTCGGGGAAGAAACAGATCTCCAGCAGCAGATCGTTGGCCGGGGAGTAGGGGTCTGGGCTGGTGTCGGCGTTCTGAAGATCCGCGCGCGCAAAGTCCGCCGGGCTTACGGAGAAATCGATGGTTCCGTCGATATCCGGTAGCGCGGCGTTCAGCTGATCGACGACGCGCTGGCGGATGTCGACTTTAGCGCCATCGGTGACCGAGCCCGACCAGTTAAGAGCCAGCAGCAGGCGCGCGACGTTGATGGTTTCATTGGATTCGAGCAGTCGTTGCTCAACGGGCCGGTGGGACAGAAGACCGAGATCATTGATTTCGGCAGCATTCAGCTGACTACGAATATTCGAGTAGAAATCCAGTGGCGTCACAAAGCGGTCGGCGGGAACACCATCCGCCAGAACCAGATTGCCAGCACTCAACTGCAGGGTTTCGCCGGGATAATAGCGGAACTGCCCTTCGTCTCCCGTCTTGCCGTTACGGCTGCGGGTCTGGTAGTTGAGGCCCGACACTCCCGTGGGCGTCACCTGGCCGGTCACGCGATCATCCTTGTCGTCATCTCCGCCGCAGCCGGACAAGAGAATCGAGGCAGGAATCAGCACGGCGGCGGCAATGGCATTGCGCAGGCCGGACCGGATAGTCACTGGATAAAGCATGTTGGCAAGGTCCCTGTGGGTTGGCCGCAGACAACGGCGATTATAGGGACGGTTGTCCCACCTCGCCGGGAAACCGGTCGCACTTTCCGTTTACAAAGAGCGCGCGCCTTCTGTTTACAAAGACGCAGCGCAGGAAGAGCAGCCGCCGGGTCAGACTTGAAAACCCGTCGATCGACCCCACCAACCCCTACTTGTGAATTCACAGGTCGGACGGCCTCTCTCGAACATCGACAGGAAGCGAACATGACAGCAGCGCTGAGAATTGAAGGTCTCAGAAAGACCTATGACAGCGGACATGAAGCGCTCAAAGGCGTGGATCTCAGTGTTGAGAAGGGTGATTTCTTCGCTTTGCTGGGCCCCAACGGCGCCGGTAAGTCGACGATTCTTGGAATCGTATGCTCTTTAGTGAACAAAACGGCCGGTTCGGTGGAAGTCTTCGGGCACAGTATCGATACCGAACTGTCGGCTGCGAAACTGAACCTTGGCGTCGTGCCGCAGGAGTTCAATTTCAATCAGTTTGAGAAGGTGTTCGATATTGTCGTGACCCAGGGTGGTTACTACGGTATGCCGCTGGCGCAGGCAAAAGCATCAGCAGAGAAATATTTGCGCCAGCTCGGTCTGTGGGAAAAACGCTCGTCGCCAGCGCGGATGCTCTCAGGCGGTATGAAGCGCAGGCTGATGATTGCTCGCGCCCTGGTCCACGGGCCGAAGATTCTGATCCTCGATGAGCCGACTGCCGGGGTCGATATCGAACTGCGGCGTTCCATGTGGGACTTTCTCGAGGGCATTAACGCCGAAGGCACGACGATCATTCTCACGACCCATTACCTTGAGGAAGCCGAAGCGCTGTGTCGGAATATTGCCATTATTGATCAGGGGCGGATTCTGCAAAGCACCAGTAAGCGCGACCTGCTGAGACAGCTGAGCGTTGAAACCTTCATCTTCGATACGGTTGAGAATCTCGAGCAGCCGCCGGAGCTGGATCAGTTTTCCAGTCGGCTCAATCGTGAGGGCTTGCTGGAGATCGATGTTCCCAAGGGCCATAGTCTCAACGATCTTTTCCGGCAATTGGGCGAGCATGGACTGACGGTCTCCAGCATGCGGACCCGCTCCAATCGCCTCGAAGAACTCTTCCTGCGGGTTGTGCATGGTGGCTCTGACCAGAGCGGGGCTCAGTCTGAACCCCAGAAATCCGGGAAGGGAGGTGCACAGTCATGAATGCTTACGCAAAGCTGATTGCCTTCCAGACCATCGTCATTCGGGAAATCCGCCGCTTTATGCGGATCTGGCCCCAGACGCTGGTGCCACCCGCCGTCACCATGACGCTGTACTTCATTATCTTCGGCAGTCTGATCGGTTCGCGGATCGGCGATATGGGCGGCTTCGACTACATGGCGTTTATTGTTCCCGGCCTGATCATGATGTCAGTGATCACCAACTCCTATTCCAATGTGGTGTCCTCGTTCTTCAGTATGAAGTTCCAGCGCAGCGTTGAGGAGTTGCTGGTTTCGCCGGTGCCGAACTGGGTAATACTGGCAGGCTATGTGGTCGGCGGTATGGCCCGAGGCCTGGGCGTTGGCCTGGTCGTTACGCTGGTGTCGCAGATTTTCACTGACATGACGATACATCACGGCCTGATCACCTTGCTGACGGTCGTGCTCACCTCTGCGCTGTTTTCGGTCGGTGGGTTTATCAATGCCATGCTGGCCACCAAGTTTGATGACGTCTCCATCGTTCCGGTGTTCGTTCTGACGCCATTGACCTACCTGGGCGGTGTGTTTTACTCCATCGATATGCTGCCGGCGTTCTGGCAGTCCGTCTCCCAGCTCAATCCGATTCTGTATATGGTCAACGCATTCCGCTACGGAATCCTCGGGGTGTCCGATGTCAGCATTGGATTCTCTCTTGCTATGATTGGGCTGTTTATCGTCATTCTCAGCGGCGTTGCCCTGAAAATGCTGGCGCGCGGCAAGGGCATCCGTCACTAAGTAGATGCCCAATCCCGGCCGGCAAGATTATTCGTGAGAATTCAAGGAGCTGTATTTGTCACTTGAACAGGATTTGTCACTGGAAAAGGCGCCCCTCGGCAAGCAGAGTGAGTATCCGGACACCTATAGCCGGGAGTTGCTGTTCCCCATCCCGCGCCGTGATAACCGGGCGAAACTGGGCTTGGAAGACGGTGAATGGCCGGGCTACGGGGAAGATCTGTGGCAGGCCTGGGAAATTTCCTGGTTGCGGCCTGGAGGCTTGCCGGCGGTGGCCTGGGCGCGAATCCGCATCCCTTGCGACTCGCCCAATCTTATCGAATCCAAATCCTTCAAACTGTACCTTAACTCTCTGAATCAAAAAGAATTCGATTCGGAATCTGAGGTGCGCTCCTGTATTGAGAGGGACGTTGGCCAATATTGCGGCGCAGAGGTGACGGTGGAGCTGGTGGCCATTGATCAGGCGATGACTGCCTTGGGCCAGCCATCAGAGGCTATCGTCATCGATCAGCAGGCGATCAGCGATGTGGGGTTCGAATACCGTCCAACGCTTCTGGGCCAGGAGCCGGCTCCGGCGGGCGTGGTTGAGGAAGTGCTCTGCTCGCATTTGCTCAAAAGCAATTGTCCGGTCACCGGCCAGCCTGATTGGGGCAGTGTGGTGGTTCGCTATCGTGGCCGGCCACTGGATCGGGAAGGATTGCTGCGCTACATCGTGGGATTCCGGCAGCATCAGGATTTTCATGAGCACTGCGTGGAGACGATCTTTCAGGATCTGATAAAGCAGTGTGATCTGGAGGCTCTTACCGTGAGCGCTCACTACACCCGACGCGGCGGGCTGGACATTAATCCGTGGCGCTCCACCGAACCGGGCTCGGCTCCGGCGATACGCCTGGTCCGTCAGTAGGACCAGGCTGGTTCGAGACTTGTTCCGAACTTAAACGTCTTCACGGCGAAGACGGTCAGCGGCGTCTTCCAGAGCCCGCAGCACCCGTTCGCGCTCATTTTCCGTGATCTTTTCCGAATCAAGGTACATGGCGAAGCCGCTGTGCTCATGCTCAAGGAAGCTCCGGTCTGTGCCCAGGTCCCTGCGAAAATCGACCACTTCATAGATAGAGACCGGGCGGCCAAATCCCTTCACGGTGATCTCACCTTTGTCGCGGCACATGATCCGCTCTTTGATGAGTGAGAACGTCTCGTAGGACACCAGAATCTCACCGGGATCTGCCAGCGATTCCAAGCGGCTGGCCAAGTTCACTTCCTTGCCGATAATCGTGTAGTCCATGCGGTTTTCAGCGCCAAAGTTGCCCACCGTGGTGTAACCGGTACTGATGCCCATACGGATTTCCAGCGGTGTTTTGATCCCCTGGCTACGCCACTTCTGGCGCATGATCTTCATGTGCTTGCGCATTTCGATGGCCATGGAAACACAGGCCAGGGCATCCTCGCGCTGGCCCCGGCTGGTGGGGTCGCCGAAGAAAATCATGATCGAGTCGCCGACGAACTTGTCGATGGTGCCGCCGCACTTGAGCGCCACTTCGGACATCTCGTTGAAGTAACTGTTGAGCAGTTCAGTGAGCGCTTCGGGCTCCATTTCGTCGGAGAGCTCGGTGAAGCCTTTAATGTCCGAGAAGAAGATCGCGAGCTTCTTTCGCTGAGTCTCAAGTCGCACATCCCGTTCGCCGGTGAAGATCGACTGCCAGACCTGAGGGGAGAGATATTTGGAGAGTTTGTGCGATAGCGCGATGGACTGCTCACGCTGGTTCTGAATCTGGGTCTTGGCCTGCATCAGGGCACGGGCCTGCTGGTGCGCATAGTAGGCCGTCAGACAGATATGAATACCCGGAGCCAGGATGGATACCGTGGTGGTTAACAGTGGCACCTCAAAGTAAGGAGCCATGCCGTGCAGGCCCATAGTGCCGGCCGCGAATATGGACACGCACAGCAATCCGAGCAGTCCCTGACTGATACCGCCGACAATCAGGCAGTGGAAGACCACCATGATGGTGATTGAAATACTCGGCGCGGCCAGAAGCCCAATCATGCCGATAAATATTCCGGCGACGACACAGTCCACCAACAGCATGTGCTGGCGGGTTTGTGGTCGTCGGCTCAGGGGTGTCTTGTGGGCGATGTAGTAGGCGACTTGCGGCCAGAGAACGGCGGCACCCACCAGGTACCAGGCCCAGGATTTGAAAATACCGTCGTAGAGACCCGCAAGAATGATTGCGGTGACGCTGAGGTAGGCAAACACCCTGCCGTTGTAGTCCGGCATGGGAGGGACGGCGACTGCCGCGGCCTGATTATCCAGATAAAGCACTTTGTTAACCTGCAACGGTGCATTCATCGGACAGCGCTCTGAACAATCGAGCGCCGGAATTGAGCAACGTCCGTGGCCAACAGAGCCCGCTTGGGGTGTCCGGTAATCGGTTGTCCGGGAAACATCCCGCTGGCGAAAGCAGTGTGAGCATGACCAGACACGGCCAACAGACTCGCCCCGCTCCCTGGGTGAGAAACGCGTCGCACCAGCATTGAGGACCTCACTATTTATTCAATTCTTGTAAGTTGAGTATCCGAGCCGAATTATAGTACCAGCGTTGTCATAATCGGACAATTGTCGGCGTTTTGAGGCGCCTTCGGCAGAAAACAGCATGCTGATGATCGAGGGCGCACGGTAGCGAGTGCTTCGGCTCTGGAGTACGATGCTGTTTTCATCGTTATCCGGCTGGGTGGACCAATCATGAATGCAGTCATTGAGGCGCTATTGAACCGCAGCTCCGAGCCGCGTCTCACCAGTCCGGGACCCACTCGGAGTCATCTGGAACAGGCGTTCAACTGTGCATCGCGGGCGCCGGATCATGCGCTGCTTCGGCCCTGGCGCTACATCGTGGTCGAAGGTGATGCCCGCGGCGAGCTGGCAGAAGCCCTAGTCAATGCGGCAGCCGATGACGCTACCGGCGAGCCTGTGAATCTCGACAAGCTGCGTCAGGCACCGCTGCGTGCACCGACGGTGATTGTCGGAATTGCCGTGATTAAGCCCCACCCGAAGGTGCCTAAAATAGAGCAGATCATGTCAGCAGCGTCGGGTATGGCCTATCTCGTTCTGGCTCTGCAATCCCTGGGTTATGGCGCCATGTGGCGTAGCGGCTCAATCGCTCATTCGGCCAATCTCCGCGCCCAGCTCGGGCTTGGTGACAATGAGCGCATCACTGGCTTTCTCTACACGGGCACAGTGGTTGACCCCAAGCCGTCTGTGCCCAGGCCTGAAGTCGATAGTTTCGTGAGTTACTGGCAGGGCTGACGTTCAAGCGCCGGGTTGCTCTTATTACCCGTCTTACTCCTTTTACTCCTTCCTTCTGCTCTCCTCGTCTTTTTTCGGCGGCAAACCTGGCCGGGCAGACCCTTGCCGGTTGCCGCTCGCGTCAAATCCGCTGCGCTTTCCGCTTCTTCTCCTGGCAAACCTAAGTCTCTGAAAAAACAATATAAAGCGAATTAATTAAAAGCTGGCACTTTGCTTGCTTTGTCTATTTGCAAACGACGCAACGCGACAAAAGGTTGCCGTCAGCAATAGGAGACTTTCGATGGCCATCAGTTTCGCAAATGCACTGGGTATTCACGAGCAGGCGCTCAATCTGCGAGTCGAACGTGCCGAGGTTCTGGCCAACAACCTGGCCAATGCCGATACCCCAGGGTTCAAGGCTCGGGATCTGGACTTCAAGGCGGCACTGCAGTCGGCCACGTCGAGCTTCGATACGCCGATGGAGCAGACCCACGCCGGACATATGAACGCCAGCGGCACCCAGGGAATGGAAACGGAGTTGCTCTACCGGAATCCGCTGCAGCCGTCGATTGATGGCAACACCGTGGACAGCCAGCAGGAACAGGCGCAGTTCATGAGAAATGCCATGGATTTCCAGTCGAGCTTTCAGTTTCTGAACAGCAAGTTTTCCGGGCTTAAGAAAGCCCTGAGCGGCGAATAAGACCGCAGAACCACTATTGATAAGAGGTAGGCATCATGGCTCTGGGAAACATTTTTGATATCGCCGGTTCTGGCATGGCCGCTCAGTCCGTTCGCTTGAATACCACCGCTTCGAACATCGCCAACGCCGAGAGCGCCAGCTCCAGCGTCGAGGGAACCTACCGCGCCCGCAAGCCGGTTTTTGCCGCGATGGAGCGCGAAGCGATGGACCAGGCCGATCCATTCCGCCGCACAGCGGGAGAGGGCGCGGGTGTGCAGGTGGAAGGCATCGTTGAGAGCAATGCCGAGCTGCAGCGCCGTTACCAGCCCGAACATCCGGCGGCTGGCCCCGACGGCTACGTCTTTTACCCGAACGTCAATGTGATGGAAGAAATGGCCGACATGATGTCGTCGTCCCGCAGTTTTCAGATGAACGTTGATGTTGCCAATACGGCGAAATCCATGATGCAGCGAATCCTTACGCTGGGTCAGAACTGATCGGAGGTCTTAGAGCATGAGCGTAATTAATGGTGCTTCGGGAGCCGATGTTCTGGGCCAGTACCGCCTCCAGGATGAAAAAGTCGGCGGTGGCAGTGATCTGGGCAAAAACGAATTCATGGAGCTGATGATTGCCCAGCTGAAAAATCAGAACCCTCTTAAGCCTCAGGAGAACGGTGAATTCATCGCTCAGCTGGCCCAGTTCAGCTCTCTTGAGGAAATGCAGAAGGTGTCCTCTTCGATTGATGATGTGGTGGGAGAATTCCGCTCCACTCAGGCGCTGCAGGCTTCTGCAATGGTCGGTCAGTCGGTTTTGGTGCCTTCGGGCAGCGGCATGCTGGGCGCTGATGGCTCGCTGTCGGGCAGTATTTCGGTGCCGGTTGCGACTGACGGCCTCAAGCTGTCGGTTCAGAGTCCTTCCGGTGAGCTGGTCAGAATCATGAACCTGGGTCGACAGGGCGCGGGTGAAGTGGCGTTCGAGTGGGATGGCCGTGACGGTAACGGCAACGCTTTGCCGCCTGGCCGCTACAGCCTCATTGCCGAGGGCAGCTACAGCGCCGGTAATGAGCAGTTGGAGACCAGTGTCAGTGCCAATGTGGACAGTGTTTCGCTGGGCGGAGCAGGGCGTATCACCCTGAACCTGGCAGGAATGGGCTCTATCGCGCTGAGCGATGTCCAGCAGATCAATTAAGCGAAGAGATCGTCAATCTTTGAGCTGTAGATGAGGTGAATTATGGCTTTCAATACCGGATTGAGTGGTTTGCGTGCGGCGTCTATCGACCTGGACGTAACGGGCAACAATATTGCCAACGCCAGCACGGTCGGTTTCAAGAGCAGCGAAGTCCAATTTGGTGATCTCTACGCCAGCGGCTTTATCGGCGCGGGCACCAACCCTGTGGGTGATGGCGTGGCGGTTCAGTCCGTCGCCCAGAACTTCTCGCAGGGCAATATCGCCTTCACCGACCGCGATCTTGATCTCGCAATCAATGGCGACGGCTATTTCGTTCTGAACAATGGCGGAGAAATACGCTACTCCCGCGCTGGCCAGTTTGGTGTCGACAAAGACGGCTTTGTGGTGAACAACTCTGGTATGAAGCTGCAAGGGTTCATGGCCGATATCGACGGCAACCTGTCGGGCGTTCGTTCCGATCTTCAGCTGGATAACTCGAATCTTTCTCCGCGCCGCACCACCAATGTGATTTCCGGTGTGAACCTGGACTCCGGTGAAGACGTGCTGGAAATCAGCGGCACCCGACTGGTCACCGGCCAGCCCGCCCAGGATACTCAGATCTCCGGCCAGGCGATTCAGTTTGATTACCCGGATGGCACGTCTATCACCACGACCATCCCGGCCAACAGTACGGCCCGGGAGGCGGCTGACCTTCTGGGTCTGACAGATGGCGTCAGCGCTTCCGCCAGAACCGAGACCACCATCGCCGCTGGGGATGTCGCCAATAACCAGACGGTCCAGATTCAGGGCACCAGCTTCAATATTCCCGACGCCGCCACAGCGCCGGACCCCATGGCCTGGCTGATTGATGCCGTCAACGATTCGCCACTGAACAGTGTGAATGCGTCACTGTCGACCGGCGGTGATCTGCGCCTCATCGAGAGTCGCGGCAATGATCTTTCCATCTCTTACACAACGGGTGGCGGCACAACGGCCTACACCCAGACCGGCCAGCTAACCATTACCCTGGACCGGGACGTCGAAGTGGCAACACCTGCGCCTCCTCTGATTGCGGGCGCATCCTCTGAAACCTTTACCGCCAACATTTTTGATCCCAACGATCAGCGCACCTATAACCACGCCACCTCAAGCACCTTGTACGACAGTTTGGGTAACCCGCACGTGATGACCCAGTACTTCGTGAAGGAGCCGGTGGCCGGTGGCGACAGCGTGTGGGCGATGTACGTGCAGGTGGACGGTGAAGACGTGGGCGATCCACCAGATTCCAATGGCAATCCCACCCGTGCGCGTTTTGACCTTCAGTTCAATGAAGATGGAACTCTGGCTCTGGTGGATGGCGATCCTGGCAACAAGGTGATGATCTCCAACTGGACGCCGCGCGATCCCAGTGGTCTGCCCAACGGAGCGGATGGCCCACGCCTGATCAGTCAGGGCGCGACAACGCCTTTGCCGGAGCCGCCGGTCAGCTCGAACTTCGTGATTGATCTGCGTGGAAGCACCCAGTACGGCAGTGATTTCTCAGTCGATGAGCAGCGCCAGAATGGTTACACCACAGGTCGGCTCTCGGGTCTGGACGTCGACGACAGCGGTATCCTGTTTGCCCGCTACACCAATGGTCAGTCCAAGGCGCTTGGTCAGGTGTCTCTGGCGAGCTTCCGTAACACCGATGGTCTGACCCCGGTTGGCGAGACCACCTGGGTGGAAACCTTCAAGTCGGGCGCACCGATCATCGGGCAGCCCAACACCGGGACTCTGGGCTCAATCAACGCCAGCTCCATTGAGGAATCCAACGTGGATCTGTCGGAGGAGTTGGTCAACCTGATCATCGCCCAGCGAAACTATCAGGCCAACGCCAAAACCATCGAGACGGCAGATGCGGTGACTCAGGCCATCATTAACCTGCGCTGATTCTAGCGTCTGAAACCCTGGCGGGGCCGTGTAAGGCCCCGCCAATCCTCCGCTTTTTTCCTTCCTAAATCTCGAAAGTTCAATCTGGCACGGCTTCTGCAAGTACTGTTCTATACAGTCAAAAAACCGGCAGGAGTTTGCCATGGACAAAGCGCTTTATATCGGTATGTCCGGTGCCCGCGAAAATATGCGGTCGCAACAGGCCCATGCCAACAACCTGGCTAACGTCAACACTACCGGCTTCAAGCGGGATTACGCACAGGCTCGGGCCATGGGGGTTTTTGGCGAGCATTTCCCGTCGCGAGCCTATGCCATGAGCGAACGCCCCGGCACAGATCTGACCGCCGGTAGCCTTCAGCAAACCGGTCGAGACCTGGACGTGGCCGTCTCTGGTGATGGTTGGCTCACCATTCAGAACGACGCTGGCGATGAGGTGTTTACCCGCTCCGGCAGCCTGCAGATTGACGTCAACGGCATGCTTCGGACGCAAAGCGGCGAGATGGTGATGGGCAACCGTGGCCCCGTCTCTTTGCCTCCGTTTGAAAAAGTCGACATCGGCGCTGATGGGTCTGTCTCTATCGTTCCGGCGGGCGGCGCGCCCAACCAGATGATTGAGCTGGATCGCCTGAAGCTGGTCAATCCGCCGGCGGACCAGATCGAAAAAGGCCTGGATGGTTTTATGCGGAGAATCGGTGGCGACGGTGCGCCTGAGCCTGCGGACGGTAGTGTCCGGCTGACTTCAGGATTTCTGGAAAGCTCCAACGTCAACGCCGTCGAAGAAATGATTGCGAATATGAAACTCAGCCGGCAATTCGAGCTTCAGGTGAAGCTTATGCGCACGGCCAATGGCAACGAGGAGTCGGCAGCCCGATTGCTGCAGAACCTCTGATCAGTCTGGCGGGCAGCCGCCAGGACCTGATCAACACCCCTAAAGCATGGCCATTGAGGCGGACGCCGCCCGAGGCCAGAACGACCGATTGAGGAGATGAATCATGCATCCGGCACTCTGGGTCAGTAAAACCGGTCTTAGCGCTCAGGACAAAAACCTGGCAACCATTTCCAACAACCTGGCCAACGTCAATACCACGGGCTTTAAACGTGATCGGGCGGTGTTTCAGGACCTGCTGTATCAGATTGACCGCCAGCCTGGCGGGCAGAACACGGAAAACACTCAGTTGCCCTCGGGTCTCCAACTGGGCACCGGTGTTCGGGTTGTGGGCACCGCCAAGCAGTTCACCCAGGGCAACCTGGAGGTAACAGAGCAGGCACTGGATATGGCGATCAACGGTCGCGGCTTCTTCCAGGTTGCCTTGCCCGATGGCGGAGTGGGTTATACCCGAGATGGTCAGTTCCAGCTGAATTCCGATGGCGATCTGGTGAACGGGAGCGGGTTTCTGCTCGAACCGAACATCACCGTCCCCCAGAACGCGACGACCGTTACCGTCGGCAAGGACGGAACCGTGAGCGCTGTGGTTGATGATCAGGCTGCGCCGCGAAATCTGGGCCGTCTGAACCTTGTCGATTTCATCAATCCCCAGGGATTGCAGGCTATCGGCGACAACCTGTTTCGGGAAACCACAGCCAGCGGCGCACCTCTTGAAGGTGAGCCTGGCGTAGGGGGCCTCGGCAGTATCGAGCAGGGCATGGTGGAGTCCTCGAACGTGGAAGTCGTTGAGGAACTGGTGAACATGATTACCACCCAGCGCGCCTACGAAATGAACTCCAAGGTCGTTTCGGCAGCGGATTCCATGCTCCAGTTCGTGACTAACAATATTGGTTAAATAGTGGGCAATATCGGCTAACGAGCGGGCGACATCGGCTAATGAAATCGACTGACACGCGACTGAAAGGGTTCTTATCATGAAGTGTTCAACCACACGACATCTGCTTACAGGAGCCATGGTGGCCTTCCTCGTCGTGTTGCAGGGCTGCACCGCGATGACGAGACCCCGGGCCGTTCCCGGCGATCCAGCCTATGCGCCGGTCGCTCCAACGGAGCTTCAGCAGCGCGACAGCTACAGCGGTGCGATTTACCACAACTCCCGTAATTTCAATCTGTTTGGCGATACCGTGGCGCTGAATATCGGCGACATTCTGCTGGTCACGCTGCAGGAAAGCACCCAGGCCAGCAAGTCAGCGGAATCGACCATCGAAAAGAACAGCGAATACGGCCTTAATGACGGCAGCATTCTTGGTCTGTCGAAACTCAACCTCGATACCAACGCATCGTTTGACCGCTCCCACGACGGCAGCGCAGAAGCTGATCAGAGCAACCGGCTGGCGGGCACGATCACGGTTTCTGTTGTCGACGTGCTTCCCAATGGCGTTCTGCGTATTCGCGGCGAAAAATGGCTGTCTCTGACCAACGGCGACGAATACATCCGCCTTACCGGTCTGGTTCGTCCGCAGGACATTACGCCCGACAATACCATCGCCTCCAATCGCATTGCCGATGCGCGGATTGCCTACGGCGGCACGGGTGATTTTGACCAGGCCGTGCAGATGGGCTGGCTTGGCCGCTTCTTCAACAGTGAGTGGTGGCCTCTATGACTGGTGTGCGGGCTATTTTCCTTGGATTTTTGATGCTGATGACCTGTGGTCAGGCCGTAGCAGACCGGGTTAAGGATCTGGCGCGGGTGGAAGGTGTGCGCAACAACCAGTTGCTGGGCTACGGCCTGGTGGTCGGTCTGAACGGTACGGGCGACAACGCGCCATTCACCAACCAGACCTTCAAGAACATGATGGATAAATTCGGCATAACTTTGCCGCCCGGCGTGGACCCGGACCTGGCAAACGTTGCCGCCGTCACGGTCAGCGCAACGCTTCCGCCGTTTTCCAAGCGCGGCCAGGAACTGGATATCACCGTCTCTTCCATTGGCAACGCCGATAGCCTGCGGGGCGGCACCTTGCTGATGACTCCGCTTAAAGGCGCGGACGGTCAGATTTATGCCATGGCCCAGGGCAGTGTGGTCGTTAGCGGATTTGGGGCCTCTGGAAATGATGGCTCCCGGATTACGGTGAACCTGCCTAGCGTGGGCCGTATCCCTTCTGGCGCAACGGTTGAGCGGGAAATTACCTCGCCCTTCGCCGAAGGCGACACCATCACCTTCAACCTGTTGCGCTCTGATTTCACTACGGCCAGACGACTGGCGGAAACCATCAACAACACCTTAGGCGAGGGCATGGCCTACGCCCACGACGCCACTTCCGTGTCAGTCAAAGCGCCTCGCGATGCCTCCCAGCGCGTCAGTTTTCTGTCAATCCTGGAGAACATGGAGATCACACCAGCCGAGGAAGCCGCCAAAGTCGTGATCAACAGCCGCACTGGCACGATTGTTGTAGGACAGAACGTAAGAGTGAGTCCGGTTGCCGTCACCCACGGCAGTCTGACCGTGACCGTGAATGAAAATCCGGCGGTTACCCAACCCGATCCCTTCTCGGAAGGCCAGACGGTGGTGACTCCGAATACAACCATCACGGCCACCCAGGAGCCGGCCCGCATGTTCCAGTTTGGACCGGCGGTCACGCTCAACGAGATTGTTCAGGCCGTTAATCAGGTGGGCGCAGCGCCCGGCGATGTGATGGCCGTACTGGAAGCACTGAAGCAGGCCGGCGCCTTGCACGCCGAACTGATCGTGATCTGAGGTTAATGCAATGCAGAATTCTCACATTCAGCAGGCAAATATCTACACCGACTTCAGCGGTCTGAACCAGCTGAAGCACGAAGCCGTGTCTGATCGTGAGGCTGCGTTGCAGCAGGTGGCCAAGCAGTTTGAGGGTATCTTCCTGTCGCAGATGCTCAAGTCCATGCGCCAGGCCGGAGACGTGTTTTCGGAAGGCAACATCCTCAACAGCTCCGAGTCCGACTTCTATCAGGATATGTTCGACAGCCAGTTAAGTCTGTCTCTGTCTGGTGGCCAGGGTATTGGTCTGGCTGAAGTCATGGTGCGCCAGCTAAGCCGCGACACCGATGATGTGGCTGCCATGCCGGGCCGCAAGCTCACGCTGGCGGATTATGACCGCAGCGTACCGGCTCCGTCGGCCTCATTGCCTGATCGTCTTGAAGAAGTGAAATCTCTGACAGGCGGCAACGATATCCAGCGCGCCGGTCCTGCACCAGCGGTGTTCGAGTCGCCAGCGCAGTTTGTCGAGCACCTTCTGCCCCTGGCTGAGGCCGCTGCTGCCGACAGCGGTATTGATCCGCGTCTGATGGTCGCCCAGGCGGCACTGGAAACGGGCTGGGGCCGACACATGATTGAGGGCGAGCAGGGCGCGCCCAGCTTTAACCTCTTCGGTATCAAAGCCGACAGCCGCTGGTCGGGTAACTCGGTGGATATTCTGACAACGGAATACCGGGACGGCGTCGCCATGAAAGAGCGAGCGGCGTTCCGGGCCTATGACAACTATGAAGCCAGTTTCCGGGACTACGCCCGGTTCCTGGAACAGAACCCCCGCTATCGCGACGTACTGTCGGTAGCCGATCAGCCGGCCGAATTTGCCGAGCGTCTCCAGAAAGCAGGCTACGCCACTGATCCGAATTACGGCAGCAAGATTCGCAGCATTCTGGGCAGTCAGCATCTTTCATCAGCGGATGGGGCAAACGATGTCCCGTTCCGGAAGGAGTAATAGACCATGGCCGGATTAACCAGCATCGGGCTGACCGGTATTCTTGCGCATCAGACGGCGCTGAATACCACCGGTAACAACATTACCAATGCCAACACGCCTGGCTACAGCCGTCAGGAAGTGAACTTTGAGGGGCAGCCGGAAAACCGTTCCTCAGCCGGTCCGGTGGGCAGTGGCGTGCTGGTCCAGGATATCCGCCGGATGGTGGACGATTACGTCAACAACCAGCTGCGCTCTGACACCTCTCTCAATAGTGAGCAGGAAGCACTGAACAAAGAGCTTTCGCGCCTCGACGACCTGCTGGGTGGCGACGCCACTGGATTGAACAATGCCCTGAATAACTTCTTCGCCAGCCTCCAGAGCGCTTCCGAAGATCCGTCATCGTTGCCACAGCGCCAGTTGGTGCTTAGCGAAGCCCAGGGACTGGTGGATCGTTTCCGCGCCATTCAGGCGGAATTTGTCGCGCAGCGGACATCCATCAATACCCAGATGACCCAGGCGGCAGCCGACGCCAATACCCTGGCGGCCAACATCGCCGAGCTGAACGTGGCCATTTCAGAAAGTCCGGGCATTGCCCAGGGCCGTGATCCCAATGGCCTGATGGACAAGCGCGATGAGGCCATCCGGCAACTGTCGGAGCTGGTCCAGATTCGTGTTGTCGACGTGGGTGGCAGCCAGAAAAACATCATGTTGAGCAGCGGTCAGGCGATCGTTGTTGGCGGCGACTCTGGCGAGATTCTGACGGAGCCCAGTGCAGCAGACAGCACGGCGCTGGATTTCCGTCTGAAGACCGGCAGTCGTTCTCTGGTCATCACAGACGACATCGTTGGCGGCAAGCTGGGCGGTCTGTTGCGGGTCCGCGAGCAGGGCCTTGATCCCGCACTCGATGGCATAGGCCGGGTGGCGGTGGTGTTGGCGGAAACCTTCAATCATCAGCATGAAATCGGCATGAACCTGGATGGCGGTCTGGGTGGCCGCTTCTTTGCCGACGTCAACTCGGAGCAGGCTCAGCTGAGCCGTGTCCTGGGCAACGCGAACAATCGCCAGCCGGGTAGCGGCGTGATTGGCGTTGAAATAACCGACCCGACCAAGCTGGGTGTGGGCGCCTATACCATGAAAATCACCTCGGCTGATGGTCGCAGCTATGAGCTGATCGATGAGCAGACCGGGAAGTCCATGCAGCAGGGCCTGCTGGATTCGCCGCTACCGGCAGAGATCACACTGCCTGGGTTCAACATCCGCGTGGAATCGGGCACCTTCTTCGAAGGCGACAGTTTCCTGATCACGCCGACCCGCAACGGCATCAGCAATATGGCGCTGGAAATTGCCCGTGAAGAAGATCTGGCCTTTGCCAGCCCAATAAAAGCGGAGGCGGATCTCGGTAATCAGGGCACCGGCAAGATTGATCAGGGCATGATGCTGGATTTACGTAATCCACTGACCAATGTGCCCAACCCCATGTTTACGCAGCGAGGCGAGCTATCACCGCCGCTGCAGATACGCTTCACCAGTGAGACGACCTACGACATTCTGGATGCGACTGATCCGGCCAACCCGACGCCGTTGATTACCAACCAGTCGTTCCGGCCGAACATGAGTAATCCGGTATTTTCCGAGGATCCGACCGATCCCAACTATCGCGGCTTCCAGTTCACGCTGACGGGCAGTCCCCAGGCCGGCGATCTGTTCAGCATTGATTACAACACGGGTGGTGTTTCCGATAACCGCAATGCCCAGTACCTCGGCGCTCTGGCGACCAAGGATATTCTGAACAACGGCAAACAGTCGTTTACCGAAGCCTACGCGGGCGTGGTGGAGACCATCGGTGTTCGCACCCGTCAGAGCCAGCTGGACCTGGACGCCAGCCAGGCACTGTTACAGCAGTCCGAAGCCCGCTGGGAATCCATGGCTGGCGTTAACCTGGACGAGGAAGCGGGCAAGCTGATTCAGTACCAGGCGGCCTATAACGCCTCCGCCCAGGTCATGCGGGTCGCCCAGGATCTGTTCGACACACTTTTATCCACCTTCCGCTGATATGTGGAGGTAAAGCGATATGTACCGTATATCAACAGCCCAGATTTTTAACGGCGGCGTCGACCGGATGCAGACGCTGAATCAGCGTCTGAACCAGACGGAGGAAATGGTCGCCACCGGACAGAAGGTCAACCGGCCTTCAGACGATCCCGTCGCGGCGGCCCGCATCCTGCGGCTCGACCAGGAAGTGACGCGTATCGAACACTACCAGCGTAACCTGAATCTGGCGGAAAACCGGTTGCAGCAGGAAGAAAATGCGTTGTCAGACGGCATTGATATCATGCAGCGCATCCGGGAACTGACGGTGCAGGCGGGTAATGGCACGCTCACCGCGGTGGATCGCCAATCCATCGCCTCTGAGATGCGCGAGCGTCTCAACCAGCTGGCCACCGCCGCCAATACCCAGGACCCTTCCGGTGAATTCATTTTCAGCGGCTTCAAGGGCACCACTCAGGCTTTTGTTCAGGATGCCTCCGGTCACTGGGTCTACCAGGGTGATGAAGGCCAGCGGGCACTGGAAGTTGATGAAGGTGTGAACCTCAAGATTGGGGATCATGGCAAAGGTCTTTTCGTCGACATTCCCAGCGCCGATCCCACGTTTTTTGCCGAAGCCAGCCCCGCCAATAACTCGCCCGGACGCATCAGCATGGGCGTTGTGCTGGATCAGGACGCTTTTGCCGATGTGTATCCAGACGATATGGTGATCGAGATCAACGGCGGCAACTACGAGGTTCGACGTCGCGGCGACGATCCCACGGCGCCTGGCTATACGCCCCTGGCGACCGGCCCCTATGTGGATGGTGATCCTATCGAGGTGGCGGGCATTCGAGTGGAAGTGCTCGATGGCTCCGATGGCGACAATTTCTTTATAAAGACCGCCGGCAAGCAGTCCATCTTCACCACGGTAGAACGGCTGATTTATGGGCTCGAGAACGCTGACTTCACGCCAGCACAGGCCCGGATTACCGATTTTACGCCCGCGGCCGGTGGGTCATCGCTGGATATCAACGGTGAGACCTTCACCTTCGCCGCAGGCGAGGGGCTGGCGGAGCTGGCGGAGGCTATCAATACCAGCGAGCTGGAGGCTCTCAAAGGCGTTAAGGCCGAAGTCAACGGCGGTGAACTCCTGCTGACATCCATTGATGGCGATATCGCGATTGATGCCAGCAGCTGGAACGGCGACCTGGCCGTCAGTGATTCCCGTTTCCAGGATATCGACATCAATGCCGGCGTCCCGCAGCCGGGAACGGCAGTCACCGCCAACTGGGAAAATGGTCAGTCAACCTACGAGGCTTTGGTCGCCAGCTCCCTCACGAATCTGGACAATGCGCAGGAATCGATACTGCGGGGCCAGACTGAAGTCGGTGGCCGCCTGAATTCTCTGGACTCCACCCGCCAGTTTCTTGAGGACTCTGATCTTTACACCAAGCAGATCCGCTCGGAATTGCGGGATGTGGACTACGCTGAGGCCATCAGCAATCTGACGCATCAGTCGTTTGTTTTGCAGGCCGCGCAGCAATCTTTTGCCCGAGTCTCGCAGTTGTCGCTATTCGATGTGCTGTGAATCATTGATCTTGCACGGCACGCCGGTATAATCCCTCGCGCTCCTGGATGGATCTGTTGCTGAGCCGGCCTGATAAGGTCTTCAACCATTCAGGGGCTCGCAAGTCCGGCGCATTTCGGCAATGGCGGTGTGGTGAAATTGGTAGACACGACGGATTCAAAATCCGTTGGGGTAAAACCCGTGGCGGTTCGAGTCCGCCCACCGCTACCATCCCGAAGCAGTTCTGGTCTGATTTATCGATTCAGGCCGCGCCTTCCCGGTAACGCAACCACTTTCTCGGTAACGCTACCCAGGGATGCCGTGCTGTCCACGCCGGTTTCATAATGACCTGAGCGCCTTCATCGGGTCTGATTCTCCACAAACAGCGCCTGCCATCATGAAACTCGCGGATTTTGATTTCCAACTTCCCGATGATCTCATCGCACGCTTCCCTTTGCCTGAACGCAGCAGTTCCCGACTTCTGACGCTGAACGCCGCGGGCACCGACCACAAACGTTTTTCTGACATTCTGGCGTTGATCAAGCCCGGCGATCTAATGGTGTTCAACGACACCCGAGTGATTCCGGCGCGACTGTTCGGAGAAAAGCAAACCGGCGGTAAGCTTGAGATACTGATTGAGCGGGTACTGGATCAGCACCTGATCCTCGCCCATGTTCGCGCGTCCAAAGCCCTGAAACCCGGACAGACGCTCACCCTTGAAGACGGCACAACAGCGCGCATGATTGAGCGCCGTGATGCTCTGTTCGTAATTGAAGTCGAATGCGAAGGCCCGGTGACCGATCTGCTTGAGGCCATAGGCCACATGCCGTTGCCGCCCTATATCGACCGAGCGAATCAGCTGTCTGATCGCGAACGCTACCAGACCGTGTACGCCCGTAATCCAGGCGCAGTGGCCGCGCCGACGGCAGGTCTGCATTTTGATGAGCCTTTGCTCGAAGCCCTCAAAGAGAAAGGTGTCGGTTTTGCCTACGTGACCCTGCATGTGGGTGCTGGAACCTTCCAGCCGGTGCGTGTCGAAAACATCGAAGACCACCACATGCACAGCGAAGCGGTCACCGTTACGGAGTCCACCGTGTCAGCCATTCTCGATACCTGGCGCAACGGTGGCCGGGTGATCGCGGTTGGCACAACGGCAGTCCGGTCGCTGGAATCTGCCTGGACCGACGGTGGACTTGCGCCGTTCGTGGGTGAAACCGATATCTTCATCACTCCGGGTTACCGTTTTCGCTGTATCGATGCCCTGATCACTAATTTTCATCTGCCAGAATCGACGTTGCTCATGCTGGTCTCGGCCTTTGCAGGCTACGAGCCGGTGATGGCGGCCTACCGTGAAGCGGTGGAGAATCGCTACCGGTTCTTCAGCTATGGTGATGCCATGTTCATAGAAGGTGCTGAACCGAGCCTGGGCTCAGTCCGTTATTCAAAGCCAGTAGGGAGCGCCCATGAGTCGTGAGTGTTTTATGTCTTTCGAACACCTGGGCTCAGATGGCCGAGCCCGGCGTGGCCGGCTGACATTTCCCCGAGGAACCATCGAGACGCCTGCGTTCATGCCGGTCGGAACCTACGGCACGGTCAAAGGTATGCTGCCTCGTGACATCGCCGAGACCGGTGCCCAGATCATTCTCGGAAACACCTTTCATCTGATGCTTCGTCCGGGTACGGAAGTGATCCGCGCCCACGGTGATCTCCACGATTTCACTCAATGGCACGGCCCGATCCTGACGGATTCTGGCGGCTTTCAGGTGTTCAGCCTTGGCGATATGCGCAAGATCACCGAGCAGGGTGTGACTTTCCGTTCTCCGATCGATGGCTCGCCCGTGGAACTGAATCCGGAAATCGCCATGCAGGTTCAGCGCGACCTCGGGTCCGATATCGTCATGATTTTCGACGAGTGTACGCCTTATCCTGCAACCGAAACCCAGGCGCGGGAGTCCATGGAGCTCTCCCTGCGCTGGGCGGCCCGCAGCAAGCTGGCGCACGGCGACAGTCCGTCCGCTCTATTTGGCATCATCCAGGGCGGCATGTATGAATCGCTAAGGGAGGTGTCGCTTAACGGCCTGACCGAGATCGGGTTTGATGGTTATGCGATCGGCGGTCTTTCCGTGGGCGAACCTAAAGAAGACATGTTAAGGATTCTCGACACCCTGCCGGAAAAGATGCCCGCCGATAAGCCGCGCTATCTGATGGGCGTAGGCCGACCAGAGGATCTGGTGGAAGCCGTGCGCAGGGGGGTGGATATGTTCGACTGTGTTATGCCGACCCGTAACGCCCGCAATGGTTATCTGTTCACGTCCACTGGCATCGTCAAGATCCGCAATGCGAAAAACCGCCACGATCTCGGCCCACCGGATGCCGCCTGCGAGTGCTATACCTGCTCGAACTTCTCTCGCGCTTATTTGCACCACCTGGACCGCTGCGGCGAAATGCTGGGTGCTCAGCTCAATACGATCCATAACCTGAGCTACTATCAGACCCTTATGGCTGGATTGCGGACCGCAATTGAAGCAGGTACATTGTGCGACTTTGTTGAGAGCTTCTACCAGCAACGCGGCCTTCCGGTGCCGCCGCTGGCCGATTCCTAACCCTACAGCGGACAGGCCTCACGGGTCATATGTGTCTGCCGATTTCTATACACGGAGAACCTTGATGAAGATTATGCTCACCTTGATGGCGACGTTGCTGACTGCCCTGCCGGGGCTGGCTATGGCTCAGGATCCGGCAGCGGGGCAGGGCATGGGTGTTATCGGCCAGATTATCTTCTTCGCTGGCTTCATCCTGATTTTCTATCTGCTCATCTGGCGTCCGCAGTCCAAGCGTGCAAAGGAGCATAAAGCTCTGATGGCGGGCCTGAACAAGGGCGATGAGATTGTCACCTCCGGTGGTCTGGCCGGCAAAATCACCAAAGTAACGGATGACTTCCTGGTGGTGGAAATTGCCGAGAACGTCGAAATCAAGATTCAGAAAGTGGCCGTTGCCACCGCGCTGCCGAAAGGCACCCTGAAAGAAGTCTGATGACGGCAGCGTCAGGGGTGCCGGGTCATCGTAGCCGGCATCTCTGGCTCCGCTCCTGACCTAAGGCACTGTATGCTCAATAAATACCCTCTGTGGAAGAACCTGCTGGTTATTGTGGTTCTGGCCATTGGAACCATCTACGCCCTTCCTAATCTTTACCCGGACGATTACGCCGTTCAGATCACTGGTGCCCGCTCCAGTACTGAAGTTGATCAACGCACGCTTGACCAGGCCGTTGCGGCTCTGGATACCGCAGGCATTGCGGTTAAAAGCAGCGAGCTGCAGGACCGTGCCGCTCTGATCCGAGTAAATTCTGCAGAAGCTCAGCTGCGAGCCAAACCAGTGGTCCAGAAAGTTCTGGGCGAGCGCTTCCTGGTCGCTCTGAATATGGCTGCTTCGACGCCGGACTGGCTTCAGGCCGTTGGTGCCGGTCCCATGAAGCTGGGCCTGGATCTGCGCGGTGGTGTGCACTTCCTGCTGGAAGTGGATATGGAAACCGCGCTGCGTCAGCGTCTGGAAGCCGTTGCCAGTCAGATCAAACAGGAACTGCGTGGCGAGCGCATTCGCTATCGTAGTGGCGAGGTTACGGGTCCCCGTGTTGTAACCCTGGTCTTCCCGAGCGAGGAAGAGCGCTCACAGGCGTTTGACCTGGTACGCGACCAGTACAACCAGTTTCTTCTCGACGAGCGTCGCGATGGTGACAATTACCTGATCGACCTGACGCTCTCTGAGCAGGAAGTCAGCAACATTCAGGAGTACGCCCTCCAGCAGAACCTGACGACGATCCGTAACCGGGTGAATGAGCTTGGCGTGGCCGAGCCTCTGGTTCAGCGTCAGGGTGCTTCCCGTATCGTGGTGGAACTGCCCGGCGTGCAGGACACCGCCCAAGCCAAGCGGGTTTTGGGCGCGACCGCCAATCTGGAATTCAGGCTTGAAGCCGCTCAGGATGCGCCGGGTAGCGAAACGGAGAGCTACAGCTTCCGTGACGAGCCTCAGCGAACAGCCCGACTGGAGCGTTCGGTTATCGCAACCGGTAACAACGTCTCCAATGCCCAGCAGGCGTTTGACCAGAACGGGCAGCCTCAGGTCAACATCTCCATGGATGCGGCCGGTGGTGACATGATGAACCGCGTTACCCGTAATGCGGTCGGTCGGCGTATGGCGGTTCTGTTCATCGAGTTCAAAACCGAAACTGAAGAAAAAGAAGTCAACGGCGAACTGGTGACCGAAGAGCGTCGAGTGGTTGAGCGAGGCATCATCAGTCTTGCCACCATCCAGTCAGCCCTGGGTAGCAGTTTCCGGATTACCGGACTCGACTCCATTCCGGAAGCTTCTGAGCTGGCACTTCTGTTGCGAGCGGGTTCGCTGGCCGCGCCCATGTACTTTGTTCAGGAGCGGACGATCGGTCCGAGCCTCGGTCAGGAAAACATCAACGCCGGGGTGATGTCGGTCGCGGTCGGCTTCCTCATCGTGCTGCTTTACATGATGTTCTATTACCGGGCGTTTGGCCTCATCGCTAACATCGCACTGACCGTCAACCTGATTCTGCTGCTGGCCTGTATGTCGATTCTGTCCGCGACACTCACGCTGCCAGGCATTGCAGGTATCGTTCTGACGGTCGGTATGGCCGTCGATGCGAACGTCCTTATTTTCGAACGAATACGTGAAGAGCTGAGAAGTGGAATGGCTCCCCAGTTGGCGATCAATGCCGGGTATTCCCGTGCGTTCGTTTCAATCGTGGATGCCAACGTCACCACTTTGCTGGTTGCCATCATTCTGTTCGCAATGGGCACGGGACCGGTGAAGGGCTTCGCAATTACCCTGAGCCTCGGCATCCTGACCTCCATGTTCACAGGGATCGTGGTCAGCCGGGCTATCGTGAATCTGGTCTATGGTGGCCGAAAGGTTAACAAACTGATGATCGGCGGGAGAGCGGCTCATGGCTAAGACTGCCAGAAAACCTATTCAGTTCATGGGTATTCGCAAAATCGCGAGTATCCTCTCGATTATCCTGATCATCGGTTCAATAGCGCTGATCGCCACTCGTGGTATCAACCTGGGTCTCGACTTTACCGGTGGCACCTCGGTTGAGCTTGAGTATGCAGAAGCGCCGGATCTGAACGATGTTCGTCAGACGCTGGCCGATAATGGCTATGTCAATTTCGTTGTTCAGAATTTCGGTCGCGACACGTCGGTGCTGGTGCGGTTAGCTGAGGACTTCGACGATACTCTGGCGGACCAGGTCGCCCAGACACTGCGGTCCACCGGTGATTCGCTGGAACTGGTCAGCTCCCAGTTCGTCGGCTCTCAGGTCGGCGATGAGCTGAAGGAGCAGGGCGGTCTCGGCCTTCTCCTGGCACTTGCGGTGGTTCTGGTTTACGTCGGCATGCGCTTCCAGTTCAAGTTTGGGATCGCGTCGGTGCTGCCTCTGGGTCACGATGTCATCATCACCCTCGGTATCTTTGCGTTGTTCCAGTGGACCTTCGATCTGAGTGTTCTGGCAGCACTGCTGGCCATCATCGGCTACTCGCTGAACGACACCATCATCGTTATGGACCGTATCCGCGAGAATTTCCGGAAACTGCGTGAAGGGGACTCAGAGCACATCATCAACGAGTCCATTCATCAGACGATGGGTCGTACCTTGAACACCTCTGGTACCACTCTTGCGGTACTCGTTGCGCTTTACTTCCTCGGGGGTGAGGCAATCAACAACTTTGCGCTGGCTTTGATCATCGGCATCGTTGTGGGTACCTACTCCTCTATTTATGTCGCCGCTAACCTGCTGTTGGCGATGAACACTACCCGTGAAGATATGATGCTTCCGGTTAAGGAAGGAACGGGTGAAAAAGTCGAGGAAGAGGAGCCGCCGGCCTGGCTGGATCGGACCAAGTAGTTATCTTCCTAGGCATGTTCGTTTGTCGGTCGTCAGCGTGATGCTGCCGACCGGCAGAAACAAAAAAACCGCAGTGGCTATCGGCCATTGCGGTTTTTTTTGGCATCAGCTTTACGCCTGAAAGGCTCCAGCGGCCCGGCTTACAGGACCGCTCAGCTCAGCCATCATTGCTTTAGCCAGCCGCGGCAGCAGCCAGGCGTGACTGGTAGGGATGGATCAGTCGAAGCGTCTCTTTGAAGAGCTTGGGACTGGCTACCACCAGCTGCTTGGCGCCACGCTGGGTCGGGTTACCGGCAAAGTCGGCGCTGAGGGCGCCTGCTTCCTGAGCCAGCAATTGGCCAACGGCCAGTTCCACCGGTTCCGGTTTCCAGATCAGAGCGAGATCCAGCCTGCCGGCTGCGACGCGAGCCAAATCCAGCAGAGGGCACTCGCTGATACGCATGTAGGAGCCACTCTGCGCCAGAGCCAGTGTCATATCTGAAAGCGCTTGGGGATCGCTGCTTCGCAGGCCGCGTGTCAGCGTATTGGCGGCAACGGCGGAGCCGGCAAGCTGCGCCGTTGGATTGACGCGAATCCGGCGGCTGTTCAGCGAGGCACCATGACCGCGGCTTGCCGCATATTCTTCGCCAGTAATGGGGTTGACCAGCAGCACGTTCTCAGTGCGATTGTCTTTCTTTTGAATCAGGACCAGCGCGCATTCGGGAATACCGCGCTGGAAAGCTTCACGCCCGATCAACGGAAAAATGTGCCAGCTCTTCTCTGCACCAGCCGCATCCACTTCGTTCAGCGGAGCGATGCTGTGATCCTTATAGGTCTTCTCGAGCTGCTCGCTGAAATTGGTGTAAATGGACTGTTCGATCCGGTCCAGCTGCTGGGTCTGATCATCAGCCTCACGGCCGAGAAACTCATGGCGCTCGAAATGGGCTTTGAGATAGTCAGAACCCTGTCGAGCAACGCGTAACGCCATTTTGATCGCTGGTTGCATGGGAGGATTTTCGCACTCGTGAATTTAAAAGGGCGCGTATGATATCAGAAATGTTCCGCAGGTTGACGGATTTTTGCGCAGCCTCCCGGAAACTACCGGGCTTCTGCTATCATGCCCGGCCCCGTAAACAAGAGAAGAAGTCCGGCTCCTTATGTTCAAGCCCGCCATGGCCGGTATAGCCGGTACGCTCACCAATAACCTCCGCATCGTACTGGTGGAAACCAGCCACTCGGGCAACATCGGCGCTGTTGCCCGCGCCATGAAAAATATGGGCCTCCAGCAGCTGTATCTGGTGCGGCCTAATTCGTTTCCTGATGAAGTGTCCTACGCCCGCTCTTCGGGTGCGACCGACATACTCGACTACGCCCGGGTTGTGGACTCGCTTGAGGAAGCCATAGGCGATGCCACTTTGGTTTTTGGAACCAGCGCCCGTGGTCGCAAGGTGCCCTGGCCGGTGATGCCGCCTGCGGAGGCGACGGCCAAAGCCGTTGAGGCGGCGGCAACGGCGCCCGTCGCCCTGGTGTTTGGTCGGGAAAACTCCGGATTGACCAACGATGAGCTTCAGCGTTGTCATTACCACATTCATATACCTTCAAACCCGGATTACAGTTCGCTCAATCTGGCCATGGCGGTTCAGGTTATTGCCTATGAGGTGCGGATGAGATTCCTGGAAGCTCAGGACCTGGAAACTCACGAGAAGCAGAGCGGAATGCTGGACTCGCTCACAGGCCCGGGAGATCCAGGCTGGGACGTTGCTGCGGCAACCGTCAACGAAGTGGAAGGTCTTTTCGAGCACCTGGAACGAACGCTGGAGCGCATTGAGTTTCACCGTCGCGATAACCCGCGCCAACTGATGACCCGCTTGCGTCGGCTGTTTCAGAGAGCAAGGCTTGATCAAATGGAGGTCAATATTCTGCGTGGCGTGTTGAGTGCCGTTGAAAAAAGCGCCGGAGGAACCATTGAACAGGCTTCGGACGCTGAGAAGAAACCACAGGACCAGGACAATGTTTGACCGACTCCGAGAAGACGTGAACAGCGTATTCCACCGCGATCCAGCGGCCAGAAACGTGTTTGAAGTCCTGACCAATTATCCGGGATTGCATGCGTTGCTGCTGCATCGTATGAGTCACCGATTGTGGAACGCGGGCCTGAAGTGGCTGGCGAGGACCATGTCTACGTTTGGTCGATGGATGACGGGAATTGAAATTCATCCGGGTGCGCAGATCGGTCGACGTTTCTTTATTGATCACGGCATGGGTGTTGTGATCGGTGAGACGACCATCATTGGTGACGACGTTACCCTGTATCAGGGAGTGACCCTCGGTGGCACCAGCTGGAATAAAGGCAAGCGTCACCCCACGTTGGGCGATGGTGTGGTGGTCGGCGCTGGGGCCAAGATTCTGGGGCCTTTTGAAGTGGGAGCTCACGCCAAAGTCGGCTCGAATTCGGTAGTGACAAAGGCGGTGCCTGCAGGAGCCACCGTGGTGGGTATTCCTGGCAAGGTGATTATCAAAGACAAGAATAAAAACGCGGATGACGACGAAAAGCGTCGTGATATGGAACGCCGCATGGGCTTTGATGCCTACGGGGTTACCGAAGAAATGCCAGATCCTGTGGCCCAGGCGGTGCGCAGCCTTCTCGATCATATGCACGCGGTCGATTCGCGCATTGAAAACATGTGCGAGGCGCTCAAGAAAATGAACGCTGAGGTTCGTAACGGCGAGTTGCCGCCGCTGGACGAACGCGACTTCGATTGCATGCGTGATGATCCGCCTTGCCCGCCCAATACTTGACTGTATTACTCGGGTAACGCCATACTGGTTGGCGTTTTTTTGACCGGTATGGCCGGTTTTACTAACAAGGTCATGTCACTCACGACGGGTTCGTCTGCCGATCCAATCAGCCGAACTCAGGAAACGCTTCATGCGACTCACCACGAAAGGCCGTTACGCGGTCACCGCAATGCTGGATCTGGCGCTCCACAATGGAGAGGGCCCGGTTTCGCTGGCGGACATTTCCAAACGACAGGGAATTTCACTGTCCTACCTTGAGCAGCTGTTCGCCCGATTACGCCGTGGCGCCCTGGTGGATAGCGTTCGCGGTCCGGGTGGTGGCTATCGAATGGCACGTGAGCTTTCAGCTATCGCCATTTCCGACATCGTCGATGCGGTTGACGAGTCCCTGGATTCAACCCGATGCAGTCAGCGCGGAGACTGTCACAACGGCGAAACCTGCCTGACTCACCATCTCTGGTCAGATCTGACGGACCAGATCCATCAGTTCCTGGCAACCATATCTTTGGCTGATCTGGTCAGGCGTAGGGAAATCATCGCCGTCGCAGAACGCCAGGATCAATCTCTGCGTCGCTCGGTGGGCGAGCCCATCAATACTGAGCGACTGATTGGCAATTCCATTCTCTAGGCAGAGATGACTGGCTGGGCTGGCTGGCAAGCGACCATTTAGCCCAGGCTATCTTGCGGGTTTGCTGCGCCTCTCGGTGCCGGCAGCAGACTTCCACGTGCTTTCAGCCTTTAAAGAAGAGGCCTATGACGACTCCAAAGACGCCCATATACCTGGACTACGCTGCGACCACGCCTGTCGACCCTCGCGTTGCAGAGGTCATGTGGCGCTATCTCACTACGGACGGCAACTTCGCAAACCCTGCATCACGGAGCCATATGTTTGGGTGGCAGGCGGAAGCGGCAGTGGAAAATGCGCGCAAACAGGTGGCAGACACTATTGGCGCAGACCCACGGGAAATTGTGTGGACGTCTGGGGCAACGGAAGCCGATAACCTGGCGCTCAAGGGCAGTGTGCCCGAGCCTGCGGGCGCTCACCTCGTGACGTCTTCAATTGAGCATAAAGCGGTTATTGATACCTGCCGATGGCTGGAAGAGCAGGGCGCCGAGGTGACCTGGCTGAAACCCGATGCGGGCGGTCGAATAACGGTTTCGCAGGTCGAGACTGCGCTGCGTCCGGAGACCCGGCTGGTCAGCCTGATGCTGGTCAATAACGAACTGGGCACGGTGAACGACATCGCGGCCATCGGAGATCTGCTGCGATCCCGTGGCATCCTCTTTCATGTGGATGCCGCCCAGGCCATCGGTAAGTTGCCGGTCGATGTCGGCAGGTTAAAGGCCGATTTCGTCGCAATGTCGGCCCACAAGGTCTATGGACCCAAAGGTATTGGTGCGCTCTACGTCAGGCGATCTCCGGATGTGTCATTACATGCCCAGATTCATGGCGGCGGCCATGAGCGAGGCATGCGATCCGGCACTCTGCCAACGCATCAGATCGTTGGTATGGGCGAGGCGTTCGAGATTGCCGCTGCCGGCCTGCAAGACGAGATGCGCCAGCTCGAGGATCTGCGCTCGGCGCTGACGGCAGGGTTGGAACCGATTGAAGGCGTTTCGGTCAATGGTGATCAGGTACATCGGATTCCCGGCATCGTGAGCCTCGCATTTTCTGGCGTAGACGCTGAATCACTGATGCTGGGACTGCGTGATCTTGCGCTCTCCTCGGGCTCTGCCTGCGCTTCAGCCACTATGGAGCCGTCTTACGTGCTCAAGGGTATCGGGCTGGCCGACGATATTGCTCATGGTTCGCTGCGTTTTTCGTTTGGCCGCTTTACTACGGTCGACGAGATCCGATTTGCGACCGACCGAATAGCAGAGGTGGTGCCGAAATTGCGGGAACGCAGCGGCGCCATGGCCTGAGCGGGCTGGTATGCAGCCAGCCCATGACTGCGTATAATCGCGCTCTGTTTTCAACCCGGTTGCCTTGCCGTGCCGTGTCATTGGATGCGGCTTGCGGTTTGTGACTGAATTAAGACCTAAACTCCAAGGGAGACTCTGAAATGTCGAATGAGCGTACGCTCTCCATCATCAAGCCGGATGCCGTTGCCAAGAACGTGATCGGCGAAATCTACAGCCGGTTTGAGAAAAACGGTCTGAAAATTGTTGCCGCTAAAATGCAGCAGCTCTCCCAGGAACAGGCCGAAGGCTTCTACGCTGAGCACAAAGAGCGTCCGTTCTTCAAAGATCTGGTTTCCTTCATGACTTCAGGCCCGGTCGTTGTTCAGGTTCTGGAAGGTGAAGGCGCGATCCTCAAGAATCGCGATCTGATGGGCGCTACCAACCCGAAAGAAGCAGCTGCCGGCACTATTCGAGCTGATTTCGCATCGTCCATCGACGCGAACGCCGTACACGGTTCAGACTCCGCCGCTTCTGCAGAGCGCGAGATCGCTTACTTCTTTGACGCCAACGAAATCTGCCCGCGCGGCTGATTATCTGAGGTCGGCGGCCTCCGGGCCGCCATCCCAATTCCGAGAGATGCCATGAATACTGCAGAAACTCCCGTCAACCTGCTGGGCATGCCCCGCAAGAAGCTTGAGGCTTTTTTTGAAAGCCTGGGCGAGAAGAAATTCCGTGCAACCCAAGTGTTGCAGTGGATTCACCAGCGAGGTGTGGACGATTTCGAGCTCATGACCAACATGAGCAAGAGTCTGCGGGAAAAGCTCTCGGCGATCGCCGAGATTCGTGGCCCGGAAGTGATTTACGACCAGACGTCTAAAGACGGTACCCGCAAATGGGTCATGCGGATGGAGAACGGCAACAGCGTTGAGACGGTCCTGATTCCGGACGGTCAACGCGGAACCTTGTGTGTGTCTTCGCAAATCGGCTGCAGCCTCGATTGCACCTTCTGTTCCACCGGTAAACGCGGCTTCAACCGCAATCTGACAGCCGCCGAAATCATCGGGCAGGTTTGGGTTGCCCGCAAAGCGTTCATGCCCTTTGAGCCTGGTCCTGATCGACCGATCACCAATGTCGTGATGATGGGCATGGGTGAACCGCTGTTGAATTTTGACAACGTCGTGGACGCCATGGATCTGATGATGGAAGACACGGCCTACGGAATATCCAAGCGCCGGGTGACGCTCAGCACCTCCGGCGTGGTGCCGGCCCTTGATCGACTGGGCGAGGTCAGCGACGTGTCGCTGGCAATTTCTCTGCATGCGCCCAACGACGAATTGCGTAATCAGCTGGTACCGATCAATAAAAAGTATCCCATTGCCGAATTGCTCGCATCTACTCGCCGCTATTTATCCGGACTTGCGGACAAGCGTCGGGCGACCATTGAGTACACCGTTATCGAAGGTGTGAACGATAAGCCCGAACATGCCCGTGAGTTGGTGCAGGTGCTCGGTGATCTGCCCTGCAAGATCAATCTGATTCCCTTCAACCCCTTCCCGGAGAGCGACTTCCGCCGGCCCAGCATGAATGCAACCCGGCGCTTTCAGGCTATTCTGAGTGAAGGCGGTTTTGTAACGACTATTCGCACGACCCGAGGCGACGATATCGATGCGGCCTGTGGGCAGTTGGTTGGTCAGTTCGAAGACCGCACCCGCCGCAGCCAACGCTACATTCCCGTTCATCAGGTCGCGCCCTGAAGCAAGGTGGCTCTTAGGATGATTTCTGCAGCAATGTCGTTGTATCGATTAGCGCTCAGTAAAAGGGCGCTTTCGGGAGGCATTTTGTTTGCGATGCTGCTTTCACTGCAGGGTTGCGTGACGACCACCGACAGTCCCTTCGAGCGGGACGCCAGCCCGGTTGAAGCAAAGAAAGATTACGTGCAGCTGGCGATGGGCTATATCCAGCAGAACAATCTGGAGCGGGCCCGCAAGCATGCCGACCGCGCTCTGCAGATTGATCCTGAATACGCGCCGGCAAAAGCCGCGCAGGGACTGATATTCCAGCAGGAGGGTGAAGCAAAGCTTGCTGAGCAGGCCTTCAGGCAAGCGCTCAACTTCGATCCCTCTTACACCCGGGGGCGGGTTTTCTATGGCGCGCAACTCTATAGCCAGGGCCGCTTTAGCGAAGCCGTTGATCAGTTTTCCAAAGCCAGTGAAGACGTCGACTACCCAGAGCGTGGGTCGGTCTTCTACAACCTCGGCCGCGCGCAAGTCAGCATGGGCGACTATCAAGCGGCTGTTGCATCGTTTCGCCGCGCTAACGAGCTCAAGCGTGGAGACGCCCGCACCTTGCTAGCGCTCTCGGAAACACTTTTTCTCACGGGTAACTTCGAAGGCTCCAGTTACTACTTCACTCAGCTCGAGGACATGATTCGCCGCAATGCGTCATTGGCGCACTCGCCTGCGAGCCTCCTGCTTGGAGCCCGCTTAGCCGCCCAACTCGGCGATTACGATCGTGAATCAAGCTACGCACTTATGCTGCGTAATACCTATCCCAAGTCGCCCGAGTACAAGCAGTACGAGGCGATGAAATAACATGAACGCGATTAATCATAATTCTGCAACAGCCGACCACGTGCCAGTAGGCACTCAACTGAAGCGGGCGCGCGAAGAACGGCAACTGACCATTTCCCAGATAGCGGAGGCGCAGCACCTGCGTCCTACCGTCATTTCCTATATCGAAGCTTGCGAATACCGAAAGGTAGGCTCCGAGCTTTTTGTTAAGGGATATGTGCGCGCTTATGCAGAACAGGTCGGTCTGAGTTCTTCCAAACTCAGTCAGGAACTGGATCGGGAGCTTGAGCCCTGGCGGGCTCAGCAGCAGGCCGCTCAGGAATCCAGTCCACTGGCAGGTATTGCGAAGCGTAAAGAACATAAAAAGCGCGTAGCCCGCAAGGTGTTCGCGGTTCTCGGCGGTCTGGCGGCGCTGGCGATTGTGGGTATCGTCGTCAAATCCAGCCTCGACCGTGAGCATCTACCGGTCGCAACACCGGAAGATTTCCGTGCCGTAGAGCGTCCGGCTGACGGCGCTGTCGCGACAGAAACGACCGCTGGTGAATCTGTCAGCGCAGAGACAGATGGCGAAACGGTTACACCAGACACCGGCGGAGCTGCGTTTAGCAAACCCTCAGGCGAGCCGACTTCTGAAAGAGCGCCCAGCTCAAGCGAATCCGTCGCTTCCGTGCCAACTTCGACAGCTGACTCGCCAGAGCTGCCTGACAATCAAGCGTCATCGGCTGAGTTGGCGACATCGGAAGCTGACGTAAATACGGGCGCCGCTGACGTGGATTCGGGGCAGGGTACATTGAGTGAAAGTCGGCCAACGGCTGCCGGCTCGGCAGAGGCCGGTTCCTCGGATGATGCATCGGTGGCCGCAAGCTCCGCGCCTTCGACTCCCGAGCAGACCTCACAGCCAGATCGTTCGGCGTCGAGCTCTAATGCGAGTTCTTCCGCTGCCGAGACCGCGAGCGTCCCCCCTGTCGCCCCAGGAGATTATGTCGAGTTTTCCGCTGAGTTTACCGGCGATTGCTGGGTCGAGATCCGTGATTTCGCGGGAGATATTCTCCGGGCCCAGCTATACAATGCCGGTGACAGGCTGTCGGTCTCCGGCACCGGTCCGCTTCGTATCGTTTTCGGTGCGGTGAGCGTCGTTGACAATGCCACAGTCGATGGTCAACCACTCGATTTGGACGGGTTCCGGTCTTACCGTGACCGTGTCAATTTTTCGATTGGTGGCTGATCCGCTTCATCTATTCAACGGGTAGGGTTATGAAACACGAATCTCCAATCCAGAGACGTCGTTCGCGGCAGATCATGGTGGGCAATGTCCCCGTCGGTGGAGACGCGCCCATTGCCGTGCAGAGCATGACCAATACCAACACCTGCGATATCGAGGCAACCGTTGGTCAGATTCGGGCGCTCGAAAAGGCCGGCGCTGACATCGTGCGGGTCTCTGTTCCTTCGATGGACGCCGCCGAAGCTTTCGGAAAAATTCGCAAGCAGGTCAACGTACCGCTGGTTTCTGATATCCATTTCGACCACAAGATTGCTCTGCGGGTTGCCGAACTGGGCACCGATTGCCTGCGAATCAACCCGGGCAATATTGGCCGCGAGGATCGTGTCAGCGCTGTGATCAGCGCCGCCAGGGATCGAAATATACCCATCCGTATCGGGGTCAACGCTGGTTCACTCGAAAAAGAGCTGCAGCGCAAATACGGCGAGCCAACGCCCGACGCTCTGGTTGAATCTGCCATGCGTCACATCGATATCCTCGATCGCCACGATTTCCAGAACTTCAAGGTCAGTCTCAAGGCCTCTGAAGTATTCATGACGGTGGCCGCTTACCGCAAAATAGCGAGCCAGATAGAGCAGCCTCTGCATCTTGGTATTACTGAGGCAGGGGGCTTTCGTTCCGGTACCGTTAAATCGTCCATCGGGCTGGGCATGCTGTTGATGGACGGAATCGGTGACACGATAAGAGTCTCGCTGGCCGCTGATCCGGTGCAGGAAATCAAGGTCGGCTTCGACATTCTCAAGAGCCTGAGATTGCGCACTCATGGCATCAACTTTATCGCGTGCCCCAGCTGTTCTCGGCAGAACTTCGATGTCATTCAGACAATGAACGATCTGGAGGCACGCCTTGAAGATGTCACTGATCCGCTTGACGTCGCCATCATCGGTTGCATTGTCAATGGTCCGGGTGAAGCCAAAGAGGCGGATCTGGGATTGACGGGCGGCTCCCCACGTCATCTGCTGTATCTGCATGGCAAGCCTAACCAGAAGCTGGATAATACCAATCTGGCTGACGACCTTGAGCGACTTATCCGCGATGAACTCAGTCGTCGCAAGGAAGCCGAAAAATCCATCATTGCTCGCTCGGAAGAGGCCTGATCCGCTGACGGAACAGGCTCTGGCAGGCGAGATCGTTATCCAGTCTTCAGATTCAGGGAAATTCAGTAAACGTGGCCAGAATTCAGGCAATTCGCGGAATGAACGACATACTGCCGGGACAGACCGCGGTGTGGCGTTATCTGGAAGACACGGTGCGCTCGGTGCTCGACCGTTATGGTTTTCAGGAGATCCGCACTCCCATCCTTGAGCAGACCGAACTGTTCTGCCGGTCTATCGGTGAAGTGACCGATATCGTCGAGAAGGAAATGTATACTTTTGCCGATCGCAACGGTGACAGTCTCACGCTGCGACCGGAAGGCACTGCAAGCTGCGTCCGCGCCGGTGAGGAGCATGGCCTGCTCTATAACCAGACCCAGCGGCTGTGGTACCGGGGGCCGATGTTCCGACACGAGCGTCCGCAAAAAGGTCGCTACCGTCAGTTTCATCAGATTGGTGTCGAGTGCTTCGGTCTTCGCGGCCCTGACATCGATGCCGAACTGCTGATCATGACCGCGCGTCTTTGGCAGCGGCTTGGTCTTTCAGACCATGCGCGGCTGGAGATTAATTCCCTGGGAACGCCCGACGCCCGCCGCGCTTATCGCGACGCGCTGGTCGGCTATCTCGAAGGATTCCGCAGCGATCTCGACCTGGACTCGCAGAAGCGGCTGGATTCCAATCCCTTGCGTATCCTCGATAGCAAGGACGGCGCGACCCGTGAAATCCTCGCCAATGCGCCATCGCTCTCCGACTATCTGGATGAAGAATCCCGCGCGGACTTCCAGCGTTTGCAGCAACTGCTGACTGACGCCGGCGTGCCATTCACGGTCAATCCCAAGCTGGTGCGTGGTCTCGACTATTACAGTAAAACCGTATTTGAATGGATTACCGAGAGCCTCGGCTCTCAGGGAACGCTGTGTGCGGGCGGTCGCTACGACGGTCTGGTGGAGCAGTTAGGCGGTAAGTCTACGCCGGCGGTTGGCTTCGCCATGGGCCTGGAAAGGCTTATTCTCATGCTCGAAGCCCTCGATAAGGTGCCTGCCAGCGTGAAAGACAGCCCCGACATTTACCTGGTGGTTGGCAGCGAGGAAGCGCAATCGGCGGCGTTTCAACTGGCAGAGCAGATCCGCGATGCGCTTCCGGATATCCGCGTGCTGAGTCATTGCGGTGGCGGTAGCTTCAAGAGCCAGTTCAAGAGGGCGGACAGAAGCGGTGCTTCTGTGGCGCTGATTCTGGGGGATGATGAAGTTGCCTCCGGCACCGTCGTGATGAAACCGCTGCGAAGTGATAAAGAACAGGTTTCTCTCAAGCAGTCCGACCTCGAAAGGACGCTTTCCAACTATTTCTCTGACATTTAAGGATCAGGAAGTTCATCATGTCTGAACTGCGTACCGAAGAAGAACATATCGAAGCGATCAAGAACTGGTGGCGCAAAAACGGTGGTTCACTGCTCATTGGTATCGGTCTGGCGCTGGCAGTCATTTTCGGCTGGCAGGCCTGGCAGAATCACGTTCAGTCCGAGCATGCCGCAGCGCAGAACCAGTTCAACAGCCTGATGACGGCGCTTCAGGAAGCGGACCAGGACAAGCGCGCTGAAAGCGTTGGGTATATCGCGGAAAAACTGAAGGACGACTACGGCGATACCAGCTACGCCGTTTACGGGACCCTTGTTCTGGCACAGATTCAGATCAGCGATCAGAACGACGTCGAGGCGGCGATCGAATCGCTCGAGTGGGCGACCAATCATTCTGACCGCAGCACCGCACTGCAACTGTTGATCGCCAGTCGTTTGGCTCGCGCTTACTATGCCGCTGGACGCTATGACGACGCACTTGACGCGCTGGCCAAGATCAAGAAGCCGGGCGCCTTTGAACCGACCATCGCTGAGCTGCGGGGCGACATTCTACTGGAGCAGGGCGATGTGCAGGCTGCCCGCGAGGCCTATCAGCAAGCGGCCGATGCCACTGAAGGCCCCATTACCACGTTGCTTTCGGCAAAAATGGCTGACCTGGGCCTCCAGGGAGAGGGTTGATGCTCCCCGTGGCCAGACTGTTTGAAGGTTCAGGGCTCACAACGACGGCGCGCTGGTTCGCCCTTGTGGCCATCGCGCTCGTCGCCGGCTGCAGCTCAAGCGAGAGTTTTGAAGAGCCCGCCCCATTGCCTGAAGTCGTTTCGGAAGTCGCCATCGACACCGTATGGAGCATGGGCGTAGACGATGGCTACGACGGTCAGTTTCTGTATCTGCAGCCTTGGCTGACGGAAGATTCCGTGTACGCCATTTCGGCCCACGGTCGATTGGTTGCCGCCAATCTCCAGACTGGCAAGCGTCTCTGGCGCGCCGATCTGGACCAGCACGTTATGGCGGGCCTGGGCGGTGATCTGAAGAATCTGTACGCCGTTACCGACAACGCGGAACTGCTGGCTATCGATCTTCAGACACGCAACATCGTCTGGCGGTTGCCTTTGCCCAATGAGGTGATCGCACCGCCGCGATCGAACGGTAATCAGGTGTTGGTGCAGACCATTGACGGTAATGTGATTGCCGCTTCTGCAGCTGATGGCGAAAAGATCTGGCAGTACGACGGGGCAACACCGCCTCTGACGTTCAGAGCTACGGCCACACCGGTCGTCGGCCCGGACATTGCGCTGGTGTCTTTCGCCAGTGGGCGTCTGTTTTCGCTGGATGTGAATACCGGGCAGCCACTTTGGCAATACACTGTCGGGCAGCCTGAAGGACGCACGGAGTTGGAGCGTCTGGTGGACGTCGCCGCGTCGCCGGTAGTGATCAATACCGCTGCCCTGGTGGTCGGTTATCAGGGCAAGCTGGCGTTTGTGGATCTGCGTAGCGGACAGGAAATCTGGAGCAGAGAGGCGTCCAGTCTGCAGACACCTGCCGTGGGCAACGAATCCATTTATCTGGCAGCGGCCAATGGTGATGTGGTCGCGATTGACGGTCGTAGCCGAAAGGAATTGTGGCGTCAGAGCGCACTGGCCTGGCGACAGCTGACTCACCCGGTGACGGTTCGCAATCAGCTGCTTGTCGGTGACTTCCGGGGCTATATCCATGTTATGGAGCAGTCATCGGGTCGGCTCGTAGGGCAGTATGAGGTGGACGACGAGGGATTGCGTGTGCCTCCGATCCAGGTCTCGGCTGACCGTGTTCTTGTGTTCAGCAATGGGGGGCGTTTGACTGTGCTGTCGATTACTCCTTTGTCTGCCCCATCCTCCAGCTGAGAAACAGCCCATGACACCTGTCATCGCTCTCGTCGGTCGGCCGAACGTCGGCAAATCTACATTGTTCAACCAGATGACTCGCTCGCGGGACGCGCTGGTGGCGGACTATGCTGGCCTGACTCGGGACCGGAAATACGGCGAGGGTAACTACGAAGGCCAGCGGTTCATTGCCATCGATACCGGCGGTTTAACTTCTGAAGCCGACGGAATTGACGCGGAAATGGCGCGTCAGTCCCTGATGGCCATTGATGAAGCCGACATCGTCCTGTTTCTGGTCGATGGCCGGGCTGGGCTGACACCCGGCGACGAGGTAATCGCGAATCATCTGCGGCGTTCCGGAAAAGCCGCCCATCTGGTGGTCAACAAGACCGATGGAATGGACCCGGATGTCGCTGCCGGCGATTTCTTCAGCCTTGGCTTTGAATCTGTCTTTCTGACGGCGGCGGCCCACAATCGTGGCATCCGTTCCATGCTTGAGGCGCTGTTGCCAAGTCCAGAAGAAGTGGCTGAAGCGGATCAGGCCGAGCGCTATCCAGGCATTCGGATCGGCATCGTGGGACGACCGAACGTCGGTAAATCGACGCTCGTTAACCGTCTGCTCGGAGAGGAGCGAGTGGTCGTCTTCGATATGCCGGGAACCACCCGCGATAGCATTTACATCCCCTACGAGCGCCACGGTCAGGAATATACCCTGATCGACACGGCTGGCGTTCGTCGTCGCAAGAACGTTAAAGAGACGGTGGAGAAATTCTCCATCATCAAGACGCTCAAAGCGATTGAAGACGCCAATGTGGTTATCCTGGTCATCGACGCTCGCGAAGGGCTGGTTGACCAGGATCTCCACCTGATCGGCTTCGTCCTCGATGCCGGCCGGGCGCTGGTTGTCGCCGTCAACAAATGGGATGGAATGGACGTTGAGGACAAGGAGCACGTCAAGGCGCAGGTCAAGCGTCGTCTGGACTTCCTGGATTTCGCGGATAAGCACTATATTTCGGCTTTGCACGGTTCAGGCGTCGGCGTGCTTTATGAGTCCATCAACGAAGCCTACGAATCCGCCATGGCTAAATGGCAAACCAACCGACTAACGGCCATCCTCCAGGATGCCGTTGCCCAGCATCAGCCGCCGATGGTGCAGGGGCGTCGCATCAAGCTGCGCTACGCTCACCAGGGTGGATCGAATCCACCGGTGCTGGTCATCCACGGTAATCAGACTGATTCGCTACCTGGCGACTACAAGCGCTTTATGGAAAATATCTTCCGCAAAGTGCTGAACGTTAAAGGTTCGCCAATCCGTCTTGAATTCAAGTCCGGCGAAAATCCGTTCGCTGGGCGGGTCAATCGTCTGACGCCCCGTCAGAAGGTGAAGCAGGACAAGGAAAAGCGCGAAGGCGGCAGTCGAAAACGCGCCAGACCTCGAATGAAGAGCACCAAAAAGTAATCAGAAATGAAAAAGCGGCGGACTATAACCGCCGCTTTTTAGTTTCAGTTCCCCTGAGTGTCTTCTTCGACCAGGTTCTCGGATTCCACATGCTGCGCCTGTATCGCAGTGATGGCAATGGTGTAGACGATGTCGTCGACCAGGGCTCCTCTCGATAAGTCATTCACAGGCTTGCGCAGGCCCTGAAGCATAGGACCAACACTGACGACGTTGGCACTTCTCTGAACGGCCTTGTAGGTTGTATTTCCTGTATTGAGGTCTGGAAAAACAAATACGGTTGCCTTTCCCGCCACCGGACTGTCCGGGGCCTTACTCTTGGCAACGCTTGAAATTGCTGCGGCATCGTACTGAAGAGGACCGTCAATAAGCAGATCCGGGCGGCGTTGGCGCGCGATGTCGGTCGCCTCACGTACTTTATCCACGTCAGAGCCCGAACCGGATTTTCCCGTGCTATAGCTGATCATCGCTACCTTCGGCTCAATGCCAAACGCCTCTGCTGAGCCCGCGCTCTGGATCGCAATATCCGCCAGTTCTTCTGCATTGGGATCGGGATTGATGGCGCAGTCGCCGTAAACGAGAACCTGCTCTGGCAACAGCATGAAGAATACTGAAGATACGACCTTGGCATCTTCATGGGTCTTGATCAGTTGCAGGGCGGGGCGGACGGTATTGGCGGTGGTGTGGACCGCGCCGGAAACCAGTCCGTCTGCTTCACCAAGGGCGACCATCATCGTTCCGAGATAGACATTGTCCTCCAGCATTGCCTCTGCCATATCCGGCGCGAGGCCCTTATGTTTGCGCAACTCGACCATTGGGCCGATATAGTCGCCCCGCACTTCGTCCGGATCGGTGACGGTCAGATCGTCCGGCAGGTCCATACCCTGGGAACTGGCGACGTCTTTGATGCGGCTGCGCTTGCCCAGCAAAATACAGCGCGCCAATTGCCGGTTGTGGCAGATGATGGCGGCCTGAACGGTTCTTGGCTCGTCTCCCTCGGGTAAGACAATGGTTTTGTTGGCCGCACGTGCTTTCTCAGAAAGCTGGTAACGGAAAGCCGGCGGAGACAGTCGCTTACGGCTGTCGACGCTTAGATGCTTTTGCAACCACTGTGTGTCGAGGCGGGTGGCCACCGATTCCATCACCTTTTCAATCCGATCAAGATCGTCCGCAGGAACCTCAGGGGACCGTTCGGCAAGACGATGGGCGGTTTCATAGGTGTTGCGATCGGTGCTCAACACCGGCAGGCCGGTATCCAGCGCATGCTGGCAGACTTTCCATACCCGCGGGTCCGGCTTGAGCCCACCCGTTAGCAGAAGTCCTGCCAGGGGAACGCCATTGGCCGCCACCAGCGCGGCGGCGACAAAGATATCCTCGCGGTCTCCAGGCGTCACGATGAGACAGCCAGGTTTGAGGGACTCCACCATATTGGGAAGTGTGCGGGCAATGACCGTGACATGCTGGACTCGCCGCTCATTCATCTGGCCTTCCGCCAACGTCTCCAGACCCATGGAGCGGGCGATATCACCGACCCTAGGCGCTAGCAGATAAGGCTCCCACGGCACGCAACCAATCAGCTTGAAGCGTTCCTTCGCGAAAACGTCACATCGCGCCTGGAAATCAGGGTTGGCGCTCACTTCGGCATCCCGGGACCGGGGCATAAAATTGGACTGCGCCGGTTCGCCGACTTTATTCAGGATGACGCCTATCACGTCAGGATCTTCCGGACTGGCGAACAGTCGCGAAGAGAAATCAAGCCAATCGCTGACTTCGTCCATGGTCCTGTCCTGAGGCGCACAGACCAAGATGACATCTGCGTCCAGATTCCGAGCGATCTCAACGTTCAGGCGTGCGGTATAAGCCTCGCTCTGATCGGGTACCAGGCCCTCTATAATCACGACATCGACGTTTTCAGCCGCAGCTTCGTAGCGACCGACAATGTCCTCCATTAACTGGCCGGACTTCTCCCTGTTAATGAGGTTTTGCGCTTCCTTCAGAGGAATGGGATCAGGCGGGCTCAGGTCGGTCGATGCTTTGATAAACACGACGGAGCTGTCGGTTTGACCGTCCGTTTCGTTGTCTCCCGACTGAGCAACAGGCTTATAGAAGCCTACCCGAACCCCGACGCTGTCGAGTGCACGGACCAAGCCGAGGCAGATGGAGGTAAGGCCCGAGCCCAGGCCGGTGGGCGCTATGAAGAGATTCCTGGCCATAAATGCATCCTGCGGTGTGCGGTTTTAATGGGAGAGTTTGAGCGCTGCACTGGCGATCATGGATTCCTCATCGGTCGCTATTACCGCTATCGGAAAGCGGCTGGTCGCTGCCTCAATTCTTCCGCCGCGATCTTTTCCGTGATGGCGGTTGGCGTTTTCATCTAATTCGAAGCCGAGCAGCGAAAGTTGGGCCACCGTCTGTGATCGGATACGAGCGCTGTTCTCGCCAATCCCACCGGTAAAAACCAAACCATCCAGTTGGGAGAGGGAAGCCATCATGGCGCCAATGTACCGAGCCAGTCTGAAGCAGAACACCTCAATCGCGAGCTGACACGCCTCATTGCCCTGGTCCGCTGACTCGACGATTGTCCGCATGTCATTGCTCAGTTCGCTCAAACCGGCGAGACCACTTTCGTTGTTGAGAATGCGCGTCAGCTCCTGAGCATCGATTCCCTGTCGCTCGGCGAACTCAAACAGCCCCGGATCAACGTCTCCACTGCGAGTGCCCATCACCAGACCCTCTAAAGGCGTCAACCCCATGCTGATATCCTGGCTTTCACCGTTATTGATCGCGCAGATAGAACAGCCATTACCGAGATGCGCGGAAATAATAGAGGTCTTGTCGGCGGTTTTACCTGACTGGCTGGCGAAAGCGCCCAGCAGATAGGCGTGACTGGTGCCGTGGAAGCCGTACCGCCGAACTCCCAGGTCTTCATAAAAACGTCGGGGCAGGGCGTATCGGAAGGCCCTGGGTGGAATGGTCTGATGGAAGGCTGTATCGAAAACAGCCACCTGAGGCACGTTGGGGTATAGCTCCAGAGTAGCGCGTATGCCGGTCAGATTCGCAGGGTTATGCAGCGGAGCCAGAGAACTGCAATCTTCGATGGCGGCGATGACTTCTTCGTTAATAAGGGCGGGTTCGTGAAAGGATTCGCCGCCATGCACCACTCGATGCCCTATGCCGCGGGGCGGGCCTTTGAGATCTCCGCTTTGCTGTAATGCTTCGATCAGGGTCTGTAGCGCCTGCAGATGGCCCGCGCCTGCCTCAAGCGAAGGCTGATCGGCCCAGCCGTCGATTCGAAGCCGGGCCGATGAACTACCAAGTCTCTCGGCCAGCGCGTCGATACGGTCAGAAAGGTCTGTGTTGCGAAACAGCGAGAGCTTCAACGAGGAGCTGCCGCAGTTGATCACTAAAAGTGTTTCGTCCATGACTTCCCTTGCGAATAAGCGGCTGCCCTGCGAATAAACAACCCGGGCCCGCCGGCAAAAGAAGCGTCAGGTTTCAGAAATGGCCTGAGTGGCCAGCTGAGCAATGAAATCCGCCTCCGGCTGGGGTTTGCCGTAAAAATAGCCCTGGCAGTAGTCGCAGCCTTCAGCCCGCAGAAATTCAGCCTGCAATTGATCCTCGACACCTTCGGCGATTACCTCGAGTCCAAGACTATGGGCCATATAGATGATGGCACGAGTCAGTGCCGCGTCGGTTGGATCACTGGAAACATCGCGAACGAAGGACTTATCGATTTTGAGAATATCAAACGGATAGCTCTTGAGGTAGCCCAGCGCCGAGTAACCCGTGCCGAAGTCATCGACGGAAAGCCGGACACCCATTGAGTCGAAGGTGCTGAGCAGGTCATCGGTGGAGAGTGATTGATCGAGGATCAGGCGCTCGGTAATTTCCAGTTCAAGTTGGCGAGGGGAGAGACCGGCGTTTTCAATCGCATGCCTGACGACCTCTGCGAATTGCGGATCGCGGAACTGGCGTGGGGATATGTTGACGGCAATCGCCAGATCCCGGCCAAGCTGCTCGCGCCAACGAACGGCTGCTGCTGTTGCCTGCTCGAGAACCCAGCGACCTATGGGTACGATCAGACCACTTTCCTCAGCCAGGGGTATGAACTGATCCGGATAAATCCAGCCAAGGTCTTTTGAATGCCAGCGCAGCAGAGCCTCGGCAGCTATCCATTCTCCGGACTCGCAATCCACAATCGGTTGATACCAGACTTGCAGTTCGTTCAGCTCCAGAGCACTGCGAAGCTTCGACTCGATATCCATCCGCTCTGAGAGGCGTTCCTGAAACTCCGGAACGAATCTGGTGCAGTTACTTTTGCCGAGGCTTTTGGCACTGTACATTGCGGTATCAGAGTGCTGCAGCAGGCTGCCCGCATCTTTCGAATCCTCTGGATACACCGCGATACCGATACTGGTGCTGACAAAAACGTCGCGGTGGCCCAGGCGAAAGGGTGGCACGAAGGCGGCCATCACCATCTCCGAAATTTTGTAGATGGTTTTGGTATCGGTCAGCCCCGGCAGGATGATAAGAAACTCGTCGCCCCCGAGTCGGGCCAACGTGCCTGTGCCAGTGAGGCAGCTACCAATTCTTCGGGAAGCCTCCACCAGCATGATGTCGCCGGCTTCGTGGCCGAGCGTGTCGTTGACCTGTTTGAAATTGTCGATATCCAGAAACATGACAGCGACCTTGTGGTCGTCACGCTGAGCCTGGTGCAGCGCCAGTTTCAGTCGGTCCAGAGCGAGGATGCGGTTCGGGAGGCCGGTCAGGGCGTCATAGTTGGCCTGACGGAGCAATTGTTGCTCGTAGCGCTTGCGGATACCGATGTCTTCGCCCGTGATCAGGTAATTCTGAATTTTTCCGTCAGCATCCTTCAGTGGGGTAACAATTACCTGTTCCCAAAACCGCTCACCGCTGCGGCGTGCGCTGTGGATCTCGCCCTGCCACATTCCGACGCGCTCAACCTGACGCTGAATGGATTGCCAGAGTTGTTTGAATTCATGTTGCAGGACGGTGTCTTCATGGATAGCTCCCAGAGTCATTCCCAGAACCAGATCGGGCTCGTAGCCCGTCATTTTCCGAAACTTTTCATTGATGAATTCGACCCGCCACTGGCGGTCGCAAATGGTGACGGACGCAGGGCTCTGCTCGACGGCCTTCGTAAACTTTGCGATAGCTTGGGCATCGCTGCGCTTGGCCGCGATGAATCCTGACACGCGCTCACGCATGTTGTTGAAGGCGTTTTCAAGCACGGTAAGCTCGTCTTCTACCTTCTTTCTGGCGGGTGCAGCCCGCTCAAGAGCGAACGTCTGCATTTCGTCGTCGGGAGAAAATTCCTCGGCGTAGGCTGCCAGTTTCCGCAGGTGCCGGATTACCAGGTAGCGGAACAGCATGACAAGACACGCCGTCAGAAGGATGACGCCGGTAAAGAGGACGGTGACCAGAATTGAAAGTTCAGTGAAGCCGGTATGCTGCAAAAAGGCAGAGGCCCTGCTGATTGTCAGCTCCACGGTGTTCGAGGAATCCGGAAGGGCAATCTCTCTGGACAAAGTCAAAATTGAATGACCTTCCGGCACCGTGCCGGTAGTCATCGTTGTTCCGTCGGGAAACTTGAATCGAGCGTAGTCGATCAGTCCCAGCAAAGTGAGTCCGGAGATAAATTCCCGAATGTCCTGCTGGGTGGACGGCGTTCCCTCAGAGCGGGCGATATATTCCTGGATTTGCTCAAGGGCACCGCTCAGATCCTGCTCAACATGGCCGCGATCGTGCTCGTAAACGAAAATACCGACGAACAGAGTCAGCGCTGCTGCGAAAGCAAGGCCAATGACTGTCGTCCAGGCAAAAAGACGCCGGGATAGCGACACCCGCCTGCGGCTTTCCTCGGAGGGCCGGGCTTTTTCCAGAAAGACTGTCTCTGCGAATTCAGGCTGATGAACCGTATCGACTGTCTTTTGGTCGGGCCCAGGCTGTTGGCTGTCCGGAAAGTCCGTGTGGTTATTTTTTAAGTTGTCCAAACTAAGCTTCCAAAGCCAGTGGCCTTAAACGGACCTGTTCGCTCTGCTACACAGAATCAAGAAGCCTCTCGACCTTTCTAGATTGTAGCCTCGCATTTCGCCCGTCGTCACATCGGAGATCAATGTCTGACCAAACACTAAAAAATATAGCAGTGCTTTCGGAAATAGACCCAAACCAAATTGAAAATAATAGAAATTTTGTCGTCGAAGGCCCAATGGTTGTGAGTCGAATTCGACAACGTCGTGACAGCTTGGAGAGAGATTTAAGTCAGGGAAAGCGGGTTGATCAAGGGCGTAGCTGAATGGGTTGGCTAGGTCCGGAAAGCGAAAAATACAAAAATAGCTAACGAAAGCAGATGCTTGCGTCAGTTTCTCAACACAGTGGATCGTTTAAAAGCTGGAGGGGGAGGGACAATTCGGAGGAACATCTGGGCTGAAAAAAATGGCGTCCCCTAGGGGATTCGAACCCCTGTTGCCGCCGTGAAAGGGCGGAGTCCTAACCGCTAGACGAAGGGGACGCACTTGCCTGATGGCTCTACCTCGTCGAGGTGGCGCGTATATTATGAAAGCGCTTTTGCGGTGTCAAACGTTTGTTTCCGTTTGATCCCAAAAAAATTGTTTCCTTCTAAAACAGCGGCTGCCTAGAACATACGAGCGGCGTTGACACAGCGTTTGAGTTCATCGGCCATCTGCAGCAATACCTCCCTGGCTCCGTCACTTTCGTAGAGTTCAAACAGCGCTGCGGCAACCGGGCGATGAAGCTGATGAACCTGAGGCATCACTTCATCGACTTCAGCTCCCGCTTTTGCAGCCAGAAAGAGTTCATAACGAACCTTGTTTTCTCCAGCGCAGCGATAGAACCCTTGCTCGCGCGAGTCTTCCGGCGGTAATCCTGATCGGTCATAGACCTGTTTGGCGCATCGGCTGAATTCTGCATTGATCCTGCTGAGCGTTGCTTCAGTTCCTTGGTCCGCTTTTTCCTTGGCCAGAGCAGTCACCCGTTTTTTTCCGCCCTCACTGATTCCTGGCAGGGTCTCCTGCAATTGCGGGACGGTGAAGCCAGAGTCCAGTAGCTGGGTAATCGTCAGATACTCGCTGCTGATCATCGAACAGCTTTCATAGCTCTGGGCGCCCGTCGGTGCGGCATGCGTCACTGAGGGCATTGCGGCGACGACCATCTGAATCGCAGCAACCGCCACTGCCGACAGAGGCAGAGGCGTTCGCTTATGAGCGCCGGGCCTGGCTCTTGTCAGATAATCAGAAATCACGGACAGCCTGTTCGAGAGCGGGGTGCAGATCTTTGTACTCAAATTCAAATCCTTGCTGGGCGAGCCTGGCTGGAACCGCCTTCTGACCGGTTAACAAGAGACCGGCCATTTCACCTAGGGCCAGCTTCAAAGCGAACGCGGGCACTGGAAACAGAGCCGGTCGGTTCAGAGTATCGGCAAGCGTCCTGGTGAACTCGGCGTTCGTTTTTGGCGCCGGGCTCACAAGATTGTAGGGCCCTCTAGCTTGATCGGTTTCAAGCAGCCAAATCAGGCCGTTCACCATGTCATGCATGTGGATCCAGGGCATATATTGCTCCCCGCTACCGATTCGACCGCCCAGACCAAGCCGGAAAGGCAGGAGCATACGGCTCAGAAAACCGCCATTTTTGCCAATCACCAGACCCGTCCGGGACAGACATAGTCGGACACCACGTTCAGCCAGGGGTTCCGCCGCGGCTTCCCAGTCTCGGCACATCTGATGAGTGAATTCATCATTTGGTGAGGTGTCCTCGGTCACTTCCTTCGAACCCTGATCACCGTAGAAACCGACTGCAGAACCACTGACACAGACTTCTGGCGTATATTTCCACGTAGCAGCCACTTTAACCAGATTCCGGGTGAGCCCGATTCGGCTCTCCAGAAGCGTCTGCTTACGCGCTTTGGACCAGCGCTTTTCAGCAATGCCAGCGCCAGCGAGGTTGATGATGCCCCAGAACCCGTCACCACCGCTGAGCGATGACAGGTCGTTTATCACCGCGACATCGCCCAGTTGCTCACGAACCTTTCCGGGACTTTGCCGGCTGAGCACGGTAAGCGTGTAACCCCGCGACAGAAGTAGGGGGCAGAGTTGGCTGCCGATGAAGCCGGTGCCACCAGTGATCAGCAGTGACTTACTCATTGGCTTCCCTCCGAATGCGGCCCACCACACGCTCGATGGCTTCACCCAATTCAGGATCTTCTCCGATGGGTCTCAGCAGTCGAATGTGCACGCTGAACTTCTTTTCTAATCCCTCAATCATTTCCGGGACATCCTTGCGAAGGTGACGTCCGGCTGCGAGAAAAAGAGGGATAACTGAAACCTGAGTTGCGCCTTCCGCACTCAAACGCTCAACTTCCTGCTCAAGCGACGGTTCAGCCAGCTCCATGTAGGCAATAGAAGCTGTGGGATGCGCCTTGAGGGTTGGCGCAGCCAGTTGCTCGAACGTATCGCACCAGTGGCTGTCGCTACTGCCATGAGCGAGAAGCAGAATCCGTTCGTGTTCAGACATAAAATCCCCTTGGATGAGTGTCGACCTCGGAAGGAAGCGATTTATCGGCGACCGGATTGACCGGTTTCCTGCAGCGTCTTCGCCCGAAGAGCACGACAAAAGAACTGATTAGTCAAGCTAATTGAACTGAGCGGCGCCTGGGAATTTGCGTACAATACGTCCCAGTGCATAGCATATGCCGTGACGAATACCCGGAGTTACGTATACATGTTCGATTGGCAGGACATTCTGGATTTCTGGTTCGGTGAACTGGACGATGATGGCATCCCCGATGAAGACCACCGCAATCGGTGGTTTCGCTTTGACCGTCGCACTGATCAGGAAATCCGCCGTCGGTTTCTGTCTCTTACGCTGCTGGCTTCGGAAGATGGCTTGACCCCGTGGCGCGCAAAACCCGGCGGTCGACTGGCTGAAATTATCCTGTTGGATCAATTTACCCGAAACATATACCGTGGCGGGGCCATGGCGTTCAGCAATGACGAACAGGCCCGCATCCTCTGCCTCGAGGGTCTGGATAAAGGATCTGACGTTCACTTGCCGGGTATTCTCAGAGCATTCTTTTATCTGCCCCTGACTCATTCTGAGCGCTTGGCCGATCAGACACGAAGCGTGGCGCTTTTCGAACAGTTGCACTCTCAGGCAGAGGGCCTTCTCAAGGAGTTTCTCGGCAGCTTTCTGCAATCTGCCCAGGATCACCGGTCGGTGATTGAACGTTTTGGACGCTTCCCTCATCGCAATAAGGCGTTAGGCCGTAATCCGCGCTCTGAAGAGTTGGAATATCTTGCCGGTGGCGGGCGCTCTTACGGGCAGAAAAGCTGATGAACAGGGTTGTTTCCCTGGGACTCTTATATCCCTTGGGGAAAATGCTTCAAATTTTTTAAATTTGAGGTTGCCGGAGGTGGAGGCCATCCTTATAATGCGCCTCCGTTGTCGGGTCACACCCGAGCAGCATCGCGGGAATAGCTCAGTTGGTAGAGCACAACCTTGCCAAGGTTGGGGTCGCGAGTTCGAATCTCGTTTCCCGCTCCATTTCTTGTTTGGTCCAGGTTTCTTTTCGGTTCACCTGTCCCATCCCTCGATATTATTCGTCTCGTCTCGTTTTAGCCGTCTAAGCCTGATTCTCTCAGTTCTTCTTGTCCATCAGGTTCTGGCCGTTCGGTTTTTGCCTCGAAAATATTTTTTGCTGGTTTTCCAGCGGTGTTAGAGTGCTCTGAGCGCTTCTCACAGAGTCCGAGTTTGCCAAGGTTCAATTCCAAAAGCAGTGCTACAGTGTTATAACGTAACGCCATCAATTAGCGTCTGACGTCCGTCCCAGGAATGACTCGCTTGACGCTGGAATCCCTACGCTGCAGAGGCCGAATGTCTTCGTGAAGGGTGCAAAGTTACCTGTCGCTTCCTCCAAAGAACACATGCACCGCATGATTGTAAGGTCTGCTCTTGTAGCGTTGGTCTTCCTGCTACTTTATTTCGCCGTGCCCGATACCGTTCCCTCCGAACGTCACGTGGATCTGCCGTTGCCGGACATTCAACAGGTGGTGGCCGATGCACTGGAGCAACCCCGCACACCCTTACTGGCCGCTCCTGACCAGGCATCGCAAACGCTCCCGCCACCGTTGGTTCCGGTGCCGCCCGCACCGCAAACCTCAATGGAGTATGTTGTTCAGAAAAACGACACCCTGAGCATGATTTTTGATGAGCAGGGGTTCGGTCAGGAAGCGCTGCATGCGGTTCTTGCCGCTGACGAGGAGGTGTTGGCCCTGGATGTCCTAAGACCCGGCGAGCAGCTTTATTTCGAGTGGGAGCCTGAGGGTGAGAAGCGACGTCTCACACTGCTGTCGATCCATCTCAATCCCGGGCTGCAGATGCATTATCGCCTGGTCGACGATGGAACGTTTGCCTTCGAGGAAATCGCCAGTCCCAGCCAATGGGACCAGGAGGTGGTTACCGCCGAGATTCACGGCAGTTTCTACAATTCCGCGAAAAAGGCGGGCCTAGATGACTGGGAGATCATGGAAACCCGACGGATCTTTGAGGAAAAGATCAACTTCCGCAGGGACATCCGTGCGGGCGACAGGTTTGAGTTGGTGTTGAGCCGCGAAATCGCCGAAGCGGGAGCAACCGGCAAAATCCGCATTGATGCGGCGCGGCTGCTCTTAGGTAAGAAGACCTACGGCGCGTTTCTGTTCGACGACGGCAATTACTACGACGACTCAGGGGAAAGCCTGAGTCGGGCCTTCCTGAGATATCCCACGACCGGTCGATACCGAGTCAGCTCGCCGTTCAATCTCAGGCGTCTTCACCCGGTTACCCGGCGAGTGGCGCCGCATCATGGGACTGATTTTGCAATGCCCGTCGGCACTCCTGTTCTGACTACAGGAGACGGCGTTGTGACTCGAGTGGGTAACCATGCTTACGCCGGTAAATATATCGAGATTTCCCATCAGGGACAGTTCAGTACCCGCTATCTTCATCTCAGTCGAATCCTCGTGAAAAAAGGGCAGCGTGTGCAGCGAGGAGATCGTATCGCGCTATCGGGAAATACGGGTCGTTCCACGGGTGCGCATTTGCACTTTGAGCTGAGAATCCGTAACCGGCCGGTCAATGCTATGACGGCCGATATCCCGACAGCCGCGAGGGTGCCGAAAAAACAGATGGCTCGATTTAAAGCGACGGTTGGAACCCTGCTGGCTGTTTTAGAGGGGCGTGATGAACAGCTTAAAAAAGAAACCGCTCGGCTTGAGCAGGCCGATTCTCAGTCTGGCGCTTCACTTAATTAAAAGCGCAGTCCAAATGGGCTCCTGCCGCTTAACGCCTGGCCACCAGTAATCAGATCCCTGGCGAATAAAGCTCGGCGCCGAGATCAGGCGCTTTGGCAATCGCAGCCATTGAATGGTTACAATGAGCACATTGATGGCTTACATCCTCTTATTTTTGAGGTTTGTCCATACGTAAAAGCATGTCTTTTACGAGCGCTCAATCCATCAGCTACTATCGGGCGCAATTGGCTAATGGAAGGTGGCCCATGAGTCTGGGTTTACCTCTAACAAGGATTGACGGGTGCATTGTCCTGCTCCCGTTCGCCACGGTGATTCGCCGCTAGGAGTTCTTGATGGAAGTGCACGCTCTGTACCGTTATCCGGTCAAATCATTGCCTGGTATCGCTGTATCGGAACTTGAGCTTGATAGTTTCGGCCCGAGCCAGGATCGACGTTGGATGCTGGTGGACCAGGGTGGGCGGTTCGTTTCTCAAAGGGTTCACCCCCGGCTGGCGAGAGTAACGGTAAGCATGGACGGTGACTGTCCGGTCGTTACCTTGCCGGGACAGGCTTCTCTGCGACTTGAGCCCGGAGAAGAGTTCACCCAGGTTCAGGTGTGGCGAGATTCGGTGGAAGCGGTATTGGCTGCCGATGAACGCATTCATGAGGCTTTCAGTGATTTTCTGGCGACACGTGTTTCCATGGTCTTTATGCCGGAATCTACCCGACGAGCGATCGATCCGGAATACTCATCTCGCGGACGCGTCAGCTTTGCTGATGGTTTTCCCTTTCTCGTGGCGTCCACCGCTTCGCTGGATGATCTCTCTGCCCGATATGGCCAACCGATCGATATGAGGCGTTTCCGGCCCAACGTTGTGCTCAGCGGTGGTCAGGCCTGGCAGGAAGATCACTGGGTCGAACTCGCGATAGGCGGCACCACTCTTTCTCTGGTAAAGCCCTGCACACGCTGTGTGCTCATCACAGTAGATCCTGCCACGGGAAGTCTCGACCCGAACAGAGAGCCATTGCGAACGCTAGCGTCATACCGTAAAACAGCGGCCGGCGTTGTGTTTGGAATGAATGCCATCCATATTGCCGGTCAGCGTCTGGCTATCGGCGAGGACGTCGTCGTCCGTCAAACGTCTGACATTTCAAAAACTGCCTGAGACATCGCACCTCGGGCAGGTATTCTGTCTGGTTGCTCACGCAGGTCTTACTATGCCCGTACTGAATCTGGAAAACATTTCCCTGGCCTTTGGGATGCACCCGCTGCTGGACGGTGCCTCCTTACAGATTGAGGCAGGCGAACGGGTGTGCTTGCTGGGGCGCAACGGAGAGGGCAAATCCACTTTATTCCGTATTTTGCTTAAAGAAATTGAGCCAGACGCGGGTACGGTGCGGCTCGATGAAGGCGCTACGATGGCGGCCTTGCCCCAAAATCTGCCCACCAACGAAACCCGTTCTGTTTATGACGTGATTGCCGGTGGATTCCCGGAAACCGGAAGCCTGCTCAGCGAATTTCATAAGCTGTCCCAGAGCGCCACAGAAGCCGATCTCGAGCGGATGATGAAGGTTCAGGAACGGCTGGAAGCCCTCGACGGCTGGAACCTCGAAAGCCGGGTAAACGCAATCATCCAGCAGTATCGCCTGGACCCGGACAAACCGGTCAATGAACTGTCCGGGGGCTGGCAGCGACGGGTGCTTCTCGCCCGGGCCCTGGTGACACAACCGGATCTCCTGCTTCTTGACGAGCCAACCAACCATCTCGATGTGCCGGCGATAGCCTGGCTTGAAGAGGCGCTCACTCAGTTCCGCGGGGCTGTTCTGTTCATCAGTCACGACCGGGCGTTTATTCGTCGGTTGGCGACCAGAATCGTCGAGCTCGATCGCGGCAGGCTGGTCAGCTTTGCGAGCAATTACGACCGGTATCTGGAACTCAAAGAAAAAGCCCTCGAAGAAGAAGAGCGTCAGAACGCGCTGTTTGATAAGAGACTTGCCCAGGAAGAGGCCTGGATCCGCCAGGGTATTAAGGCCCGAAGAACCCGTAACATGGGTCGCGTCAGAGCGCTGAAAGCGATGCGTGAAGAGCGCCGGGAGCGACGTGAAGTCGGTGGCAACGCCAGCTTTGCAATTGAAGGGGGAGAGCGCTCGGGCAAGCTGGTTGCCGAGGCCCAGCAGGTGAGTTTTGGCTACGCTGGCGGCAAACCGTTGATCCGGGACCTTAATCTTTCGGTGATGCGCGGCGACAAGATTGGATTTGTGGGTGAGAACGGCACCGGAAAAACCACTCTGGTGAAGCTGTTGCTGGGGCAACTCGAAGCGACGTCAGGTAGCCTCCGCCTCGGGACCAAGCTTGAAGTGGCGTATTTTGATCAGCTTCGCGCGGAACTGGATTTGACCAGCAACGCGCTCGACAATATATCGCAGGGTCGCGAATTTATTGAGATTAATGGCCAGCAGAAGCATGTTCTCGGTTATTTGCAGGACTTTCTGTTTTCTCCGGAGCGCGCCAGGTCCCCGGTGAGGGTCTTTTCGGGCGGCGAGCGCGCGCGACTTCTTCTCGCCAAGCTGTTCAGCAAACCAGCGAACATTCTGGTACTGGACGAGCCGACCAATGATCTCGACATCGCCACTTTGGAGCTTCTGGAATCCCAGCTCGTGGAGTTCCAGGGCACGGTAATGGTCATCAGCCACGACCGTGATTTTCTGGATAACATCGCGACGGACATTCTGTTTCTGGATGGTAGCGGCCAGGTAAAAAGTTACGTGGGCGGTTATTCGGATTGGCGCCGTCAGGGTGGCGTTTTTCCAACCGAAGGCAGCTCGTCGGAAGCAGGCAGAAATGGTAAGGCGGCCTCTGGCCGGGAAGTTGAAAGCGGAAAAAACAAGCCGGCTGAGCGCAAGGCTGCCAAGGCACCCACATCCGGTGCAGCGAATCAGCCAAAAGAAAGTGCGAGCAAGCCGGTAAAGCTGAGCTACAAGCTCAAGCTTGAGTTGGAAACGCTCCCGAAACAGATTGAAAAGCTTGAAGCGGAAATAGCGGATATTGAATCACGCGTTTCGGCTCCCGATTTCTACCAGCAGGGTGCTGAGCAGACAGCTGAAGTGCTCGAGCAGTTGGGTCAACGCCAACAGCAGCTCGAGACAGCCATGGATCGGTGGGTCGAACTGGAAGAAATGGCGAACGGCAGCTGAGCCGCAAGAGGCGAAAGATTCGAAAGTGCCGATCAATGCGATCAAACCAGGCACGACCCGCTGGTTTGATCGGCAATTTCACTACCTTTGAGCAAGTCTCATTCGATGTGAACGGCCAGCACGTCACAAGTGGCCCCATGCAGCACTGCCGCGGCTGTTGATCCCAGCAGGCGCTGCAGGCCGGTGCGGCCGTGGCTGCCCATTACCACGAGACTGATGTCCTGTTCCTCGCAGATCCGATGGATTTCACTGGAGGCCCGTCCGACCGACACCGTCTGCCGTTCGGAGGGCACCCCGCAGCTTGAGGCGAGGGCGTTCAACTGCTCCTTCGCGGTATCTTCCATCTGCTGTTGCAGTTCGCTGAGGTCCATTGGTATGTCGCCACCATAAGCGTAACCGACCGGTTCCACGACGTGCAGGAATGAAAGCTCGGCGTCGTGCGCCGCTGCAACGGCACAAGCCTTATCGACTACTTGTCTTGCCTCATCGGTCAGATCGACGGCCACGAGTACCTTGGTGAACTGGGATCCCGTTTTAGGTTCAGTCATAAGCTGTCTCCGTTCTGGACACGGGCTGACTTTTTTCCATTCGCGTCGTGAACGATATCGGTCATTCAGAGGCCCAACAACGACGTCAGAAAGTCAGTCATCAGGCTTCCATCATAGGCCCGACGCTTTCAAAAGGAAAAGCGCACTTTGCGCACGCCGATAAGGGGCGTTAAAGTGTGACACGGCCTATCTTCGATCCCCTGAAACCGCTGTCTAAACGGGCCTTCACAAACTGCGGTTTCCGACAATCCAATTGACAAATCGTCCGATTTTTCACATCTTGTGCCCTCTCGATTCAAACGCCTGTATGAATTCGCATAGGGATGATCGGGCAGAGACCGAAACAATGCTGTTCGAACCATCGGTGAGCCGCCCCCTAAGCTACTGATTGTTATGAACAGTATCCAACTTAGACTGGAGATCAGTTGATGATTTACGAAGGTAAAGCCATCACGGTAAAAGAGATCGACGGCGGTATTGCACAGCTGAACTTTGACTTGCAGGGCGAGTCAGTCAACAAGTTCAACAAGCTGACCCTCGACGAACTTGATGCTGCCACGGCAGAGCTGGAAGGACGCACCGACCTGAAAGGCCTAATCGTCACAAGCGGTAAGGATACCTTTATTGTCGGCGCGGACATCACGGAGTTCGTGAGCCTGTTTGCGGGTTCAGAAGAAGATCTGATTGCCAGCAATCTGAATGCGAACAAGATTTTCAGCCGGATCGAAGATCTGCCATTCCCGACCGTTACTGCAATCAACGGTATGGCGCTCGGCGGTGGTTTCGAAATGTGTTTGTCCACCGACTACCGCGTTATGGCCAGCTCCGCAAAGGTGGGACTGCCGGAAGTCAAGCTGGGCATCTTCCCGGGCTTTGGCGGCACGGTTCGTCTGTCTCGACTGATCGGCGCCGACAATGCGATCGAATGGATCTGTGGCGGGTCTGAAAACCGTGCCGATGCAGCCCTCAAAATGGGCGCCGTCGACGCTGTAGTGTCCGGCGATAAGCTCATGGACGCAGCCAAGGCCATTCTCGGCCAGTGCGAAGAAGGTAAGCTTCAGTATCAGGCCCGTCGTGAAGAGAAGAAGGGTCCGCTCAAGCTGAACGGTATGGAAAGCATGATGACTTTCGAAACCGCCAAGGCTTTTGTTGCTGGTAAAGCAGGCCGCAATTATCCCGCTCCAGTCGAAGCTATCAAGGCTATGCAGAAGCATGCCACCATGAGCCGCGACAAGGCGATTGAAGTCGAGGCCAAGGGCTTTGCCAAAATGGCAAAAACCAACGTAGCGGCTTGTCTGGTTGGCCTTTTCCTGAACGATCAGGCTTTGAAAAAGAAAGCCAAGAAATGGGAAAAAATGGCCAATGATGTCAAGCGCACCGCCGTTCTGGGTGCCGGCATCATGGGTGGCGGTATTGCTTATCAATCCGCTTTGAAAGGCACCCCGATCCTGATGAAAGACATCAATCAGGACGGTATTGCCCTGGGCCTCAAAGAAGCCAAGAAACTGCTGGCCAAGCGAATCGACAAGGGCAAGATGACGCCTGAGAAGATGGCCGAGGTTCTGAACAACATCATCCCGACCCTGAGCTATGGCGAGTTTGGTGACGTTGATCTGGTTGTCGAGGCGGTTGTCGAGAATCCGAAGGTTAAAGATGCTGTCCTGCGCGAGACTGAAGACAAGGTTTCCGAAGACACCATCCTGACCTCCAATACCTCGACCATTTCCATCGACACGCTGGCCAAAAACCTAAAGCGTCCTGAAAATTTCTGCGGTATGCACTTCTTCAACCCAGTGCACATGATGCCCTTGGTTGAGGTTATTCGCGGCGAGAAGAGCAGCGAGCGCGCCGTAGCGACCACCGTCGCCTACGCCAAAGCTATGGGTAAAACACCGATCGTGGTGAACAACTGCCCGGGCTTCCTGGTGAACCGCGTTCTGTTCCCGTATTTCGGCGGTTTCACGGCTCTGGTTCGTGATGGCGCTGATTTCCAGCAGATCGATAAAGTCATGGAGAAATTCGGCTGGCCGATGGGCCCTGCCTACCTGCTGGACGTCGTCGGTATGGACACCAGTAAGCACGCCGGTGAAGTGATGGCCGAAGGCTTCCCTGACCGAATGAAGCACGAGGGCACCACAGCGATTGACGTGATGTTTGACAACAATCGTTATGGCCAGAAAAACGACAAAGGCTTCTACAAGTACGAAGAAGACAAGCGTGGCAAATCCAAGAAGCTGGTCGACGAAGAGACTTACGAACTGCTGAAGCCGCATGTCAAAGAAAAGCAGGAATTCGCTGAGGACGAAATCATCGCCCGCATGATGGTTCCTCTTTGTATGGAAACGGTCCGCTGCCTTGAAGACAACATTGTCGAGGCTCCGGCTGACGCCGACATGGGCCTGATCTACGGAATCGGGTTCCCTCCGTTCCGCGGCGGTGCTCTTCGTTACATTGATGATATGGGTGTCGCCAAGTTCGTTGAACTGGCCGACAAGTATGCGCACATCAGCCCGCTCTACGAGCCGACTGAGAAGCTGCGCGAAATGGCCAAGAACGGCGAAACCTTCTTCGGCTAAACCCTGAACGAGATTTCCGAACGGAGAAAGATCTATGAGCCTTAATCCGAGAGACGTTGTCGTCGTTGATTGCGTACGGACTCCGATGGGTCGTGCCAAGAACGGCTGCTTTCGCAACGTCCGCGCTGAGACACTGTCTGCAATTCTGATCGACGCACTGTTCGACCGTAATCCGAACCTCGATCCGAAAGAAGTCGAAGACGTCATCTGGGGATGCGTAAACCAGACTAAAGAGCAGGGCTTCAATGTTGCCCGTCAGATCTCTTTGTTGACCCGAATCCCCCACGAGGCGGGAGCCCAGACGGTTAACCGTCTGTGTGGTTCTTCGATGTCTGCGATCCACACGGCTTCGCAGGCGATCATGACCAACAATGGTGATGTCTTCGTTATCGGTGGCGTTGAACACATGGGCCACGTGCCGATGACCGAGGGCTTTGATCACAATCCGGCGGCCTCCAAGTATTCTGCGAAGGCCTCCAATATGATGGGTCTGACCGCTGAAATGCTTGCGAAAATGCACGGCATCAGCCGTCAGCAGCAGGATGAATTCGGAGCACGATCCCACAAGCGCGCTCACGAAGCCACGCAGCAGGGTCTGTTCCGGGATGAAATCATTCCGGTTGAAGGTCATGACGCCAACGGTTTCAACGCGCTGATCACCGAAGACGAAACCATCCGGCCTGAAACCACCGTTGAAAGCCTGTCGCAGCTGCGCCCAGCCTTCGATCCCAAGAACGGTACCGTAACGGCAGGAACTTCCTCTCAGCTGACCGATGGCGCTTCAGCCATGCTGGTAATGTCTGCGGAGCGGGCTCAGGCGCTGGGTCTGACACCCATCGCAAAAGTCCGCAGCATGGCGGTGGCTGGCTGCGATCCCGCAATCATGGGTTACGGACCTGTGCCTGCGACCAAGAAGGCGCTGAAGCGTGCCGGTCTGACCACCAGTGACATCGACCTGTGGGAGCTGAATGAAGCATTCGCCGGTCAGTCTCTTCCGGTTCTGAAAGACCTCAAGCTTCTGGACGTTATGGAAGACAAGGTTAACCTGAACGGTGGCGCAATCGCGCTGGGACACCCGCTGGGTTGTTCCGGCTCGCGGATCTCCACCACACTGCTGCACTTGATGAAATCACGCCAGGCGACTCTGGGTGTTTCGACGATGTGTATCGGTCTGGGGCAGGGTATCGCTACCGTCTGGGAAAAGGTGTAATTACTTACCTTTGTCTCTGGAAAAGCCCGGTTTTACCGGGTTTTTTTTGCCTTCCGAATGGGTGACCGGATGGTGCCGGAGGCAAGAACTGCTTGTTTTGCCTAAGATGACCCTGTAAAACAGGCTCCAAAGCGGCTTGAAGGAATAGAGCCGACCGACTATTTCACTGTGTTGTCCGCCATCGTGCGCGTACTCTGAGGTGCTGATCTCCGTTATGGGAAAAAGCCTAGTCATTGTAGAGTCCCCAGCCAAAGCCAAGACGATCAATAAGTATCTCGGCTCGGATTTTGTCGTGAAATCCAGTGTTGGTCATATCCGGGACCTCCCAGTCAGCGGCAGTGGCAGCCAGACTGACCCTAAAGAGCGAGCCAAGCAGGCTGCGCAGACACGCAAGCTCAATCCCGAAGAAAAGGCCGAATATAAAAAGCGGAAAGCCCGTGAGCAGTTGATCGCCCGCATGGGTGTAGATCCTGAGCGGGACTGGGAAGCCAACTACCAGATTCTCCCGGGTAAAGAGAAGGTGGTCACCGAGTTGCGCCGATTGGCAAAAAGCGCCGATCAGATCTATCTCGCAACGGATTTGGACCGCGAGGGAGAGGCTATCGCCTGGCACTTGCAGCAGGCCATTGGCGGCGATCCCAGTCGCTATCGGCGCGTGGTTTTCAACGAAATAACCAAGCGGGCGATCCAGGAAGCGTTTAAAGATCCCGGTTCCCTGGACACCCATCGGGTGAATGCCCAGCAGGCACGTCGTTTTCTGGACCGCGTGGTCGGCTACATGGTCTCGCCGTTGTTGTGGGCCAAGCTGGCACGGGGTCTATCAGCCGGTCGCGTTCAGTCCGTAGCGGTTCGGTTGATCGTTGAGCGGGAGCGGGAAATCCGCAAATTCGTACCGGAGGAATACTGGCAGCTGTTTGCCAGCCTGCAGCCAGAGTCGGCGAAGGAAACGGTTCGTTTCGAGGTCGCCAAATACCAGGGTGAAGCCTACCGGCCGACGACAGAGTCTGAGAGCAATGCTCATGTCGAGCGTCTGAAAAATCTCGACTTCAGCATCACCAAGCGTGAAGACCGTCCGACGCGATCAAAGCCGGGTGCGCCTTTTATCACCTCCACGCTTCAGCAGGCGGCCAGCAATCGGATGGGCTTCAGCGTCAAAAAGACCATGATGCTGGCGCAGCGACTGTACGAAGCCGGTTTTATCACTTACATGCGTACCGACTCGACCAATCTCAGTCAGGACGCCATAGAAAGTGTTCGTGGCTACATCAAGTCTGATTTTGGCGATCGCTATCTGCCCGCCGATGTTCGCACTTACGGCAGTCGTGAGGGCGCCCAGGAGGCCCACGAAGCGATCCGCCCCACCGATGTCAAGCGAAAGGCCAGCGACATATCCGGCCTGGAGAAGGACGCCGAGCGGCTTTACGATCTTATCTGGCGTCAGTTCGTTGCCTGTCAGATGGCCGATGCAGAGTTTTTGAGCACCTCGATCATGATCGCATCCGGGGATTACGAACTTCGTACCCGGGGTCGGATCATCAAGTTTGATGGGTTCCTGAAGGTCGCCCCCCAGTCTTCCAAGAAAGACGAAGACGTGGCACTGCCCGATATTCAACAGGGCGAATCCCTGAAGCTCGGGAAGCTTGATCCAAGCCAGCACTTTACCAAGCCTGCGCCTCGCTACACGGAAGCCAGTCTCGTCAAAGAGCTGGAAAAGAAAGGCATCGGGCGTCCGTCCACCTATGCCTCGATCATTTCGACCATTCAGGATCGTGGTTACGTCCAGCTTCAGAATCGGCGTTTCTACGCCGAGAAAATGGGCGATATTGTGACAGACCGGTTGAAAGAGTCGTTCTCCAATCTGATGGACTACGATTTCACGGCTCGGCTCGAAGAAGAGCTTGATGATATTGCCGAAGGCGACGTTGACTGGAAGAAAGTCCTCAACGGCTTTTACGGGCAATTCACCAGCCAGCTGGAAAAGGCGGGCCAGGAAGGTGACGACGGCATGCGGGGGAACACCCCCACCGAAACGTCGATTCCCTGTCCCACATGCTCGCGCCCGATGCAGATTCGAGTGGCCAGCACGGGCGTCTTCCTGGGTTGTTCCGGTTATGCGTTACCTCCTAAGGAACGCTGCAAAACGACCATCAACCTCATTCCTGGCGATGAAGTCGTCAGTGCGGACGAAGACGTGGAAGGTGAGGGTGAAACCCGGCTTCTGCGTAAAAAGCGCCGGTGTCCCAAGTGCGGCACCGCGATGGACAGTTATCTGGTCGATGAGCAGACCAAACTTCACGTCTGTGGTAACAACCCGGACTGTTCCGGCCACGAGTTGGAAAAGGGCACCTTCCGCATCAAGGGCTACGATGGCCCGACGCTGGAGTGTGACAAGTGCGGCTCAGAGATGCAGTTGAAGACAGGCCGATTCGGCAAGTACTTCGGTTGCACCAATGATAACTGTAAGAATACCCGCAAGTTGCTTAAGAATGGCGAGCCGGCTCCCCCGAAAATGGATCCGGTGCCCATGCCTGAACTGGCCTGTGAAAAGGTGGACGACACTTACGTCCTCCGGGATGGCGCCTCTGGACTTTTCCTGGCGGCCAGCAAGTTCCCGAAAAATCGTGAGACGCGAGCGCCCCTGGTCAAGGAGATCATCCCCCACAAGGATGAAATCGATCCGAAGTACGCGTTTCTGGCCAAAGCGCCCAAGGCAGATCCAGAAGGCAATCCCAGCATTATCCGTTACAGTCGTAAGACGAAAGAGCAGTACGTTATGAGCGAGAAGGACGGCAAGGCCACGGGATGGAAAGCCTACTACCGGAACGGTCGCTGGACCGCTGACGCCTAAGCGTTGAACAATAACCACCAGCCACGAGTCCCGTCTACCGCGAGACTCGTGGTCAGCCGGTTCTTTCAACGTTCTGTAGTTATTGGTCAGTTGCGCGGTCTGGACGTTCCAGGCGGGCGATCAGCGAGGACGTATCCCACCGGCCTTTGCCCATGGCCTGCAAATCACCGTAGAACTGATCGACCAGCGCGGTCACGGGCAGGGTGACGCCCAGCTTGCGAGCCGTACTGAGACAGATATCCAGATCCTTTCGCATCCAATCTACCGCGAATCCGTGGTCGAAATGTCCGTCCAGCATGGTTGCTGAGCGGTTTTCCATCTGCCATGACTGTGCCGCACCTTTGCTGATCACGTCGACCACCTGTTTGGCGTCGAGTCCTGACTTCACCGCGAAATTAAGGGCTTCCGCCAGTCCCTGAAGAAGTCCGGCTACGGCAATCTGATTGACCATTTTGGTTTTCTGACCCGAACCAACGCTGCCGAGGAGCGTGACTGCCGCTCCGTAATGGTCCAGTACCTTTCTTGCCCTCTCAAAAGCGACGGATTCACCGCCGCACATGATCGTCAATCGGCCGTTAATCGCACCTTGTTCCCCGCCGGAAACTGGAGCGTCCATGAAATCGCAGCCTGCTGAGGCCGCCTCGCTATGGAGATGCTCTGCCAAGCCGGCGGAGGCCGTGGTGTGGTCTATCAGCAAGCATCCTCGTGGGCAGTGACGGATTATGCCGTGATCATCCAGATACACTGAAAGGACATCCTGGTCGTTTCCTACGCAAGTCATTACCAGATCGGCGTTGGCGACCGCCTCCTTTATTGAAGCGGCTGCGGTTCCGGTGTAATCCCGAGCCCAGCGATCAGCCTTTTCTGGTGTGCGGTTCCATACGGTTACGTTTAATCCTGCGCGGCTCAGATGACCCGCCATCGGATAGCCCATTACGCCAAGCCCGATAAAGGTGATATTCATGGTCGACTCCTGAATTCAGCAAACGGTAGTGTTTTCGAGCTGCCAATGAAAAAGGCCGCCCGGGGGCGGCCTCTACTGAACCATCTGCGACAAACTGCCGCGCGATGTGTCCGATTACTTCTTGGGGTAATCGCGGGCAGTTGAGCCGGTATAAAGCTGGCGCGGACGGCCGATGCGGTAGTCACCGCTGACCATCTCATTCCAGTGAGAGAACCAGCCAATGGTGCGGGACAAGGCAAAGATCACGGTAAACATGGAAGTTGGAATACCGATGGCCTTGAGAATAATGCCGGAGTAGAAATCCACGTTCGGATACAGCTTGCGATCAATAAAGTACTGATCTTCAAGAGCAATCTGCTCAAGGCGCTGAGCAATCCGCAGCAGTGGATCATTTTCGAGGCCCAGCTCGCGCAATACCTCATGACAGGTTTCACGCATCACTTTCGCGCGGGGATCGAAGTTCTTGTAGACGCGGTGACCGAAGCCCATCAGGCGGAAAGGATCATTCTTGTCCTTTGCTTTAGCAACGAAAGTCTCGATGTTGGCTTCGTCGCCGATTTCCTCGAGCATGTCCAGAACCGCTTCATTGGCGCCACCATGAGCTGGGCCCCACAAAGCCGCGATGCCGGAGGCAATACAGGCGTAGGGGTTGGCACCCGTGGAGCCAGCGAGCCGCACTGTGGAAGTCGAAGCGTTCTGCTCGTGATCCGCATGAAGGATAAAAATCTTGTCCATGGCCTTGGCCAGGATCGGATTAACGACATAGTCCTCGCACGGATTGGCGAACATCATGTAGAGGAAGTTTTCCGCATAGTTCAGGTCATTACGCGGATACATGAACGGCTGGCCGTTAGCGTACTTGAAGCACCAGGCTGCGATGGTCGGCATTTTCGCGACAAGGCGATGGGCGGTGATTTCGCGCTGCTCGACGGAAGTCACGTCCATCTGGTCATGATAGAAAGCAGACAGAGCACCTACGACGCCACACATGATGGCCATGGGATGCGCGTCGCGGCGGAAGCCCTGGAAAAAGTTGCGCATCTGATCGTGGATCATGGTGTGGCGCTTGACCGTTTCCCGGAACTTTTCGCCGGCTTCAGGGCTGGGCAATTCCCCGTGCAGCAGCAGGTAGCAGACTTCAAGGTAGTCTGAATGGTCAGCGAGCTGTTCGATAGGGTAGCCGCGGTGCAGTAGTACGCCGGCAGCGCCGTCGATGTAGGTAATTTTTGACTCGCAGGCAGCCGTCGACACGAAGCCAGGATCGTAGGTGAAGACACCTTGTTGAACCAGCCCGCGAACGTCGATGACATCAGGGCCTGTCGTTCCGGAATAGATCGGTAATTCTACAGTTTTGTCACCCACCGAAAGCGTGGCTTTCCTGTCGGTCATGGTGCTCTCCTAGTCACTTAGCATTATTGCTCAGCGGATTCGACACCCATCCCGGGCGCTACCTCTGCTGATACAGGTTGGAAATTTACCTGGGGCTACGTTGCCCGAAGTTGCGGGAGTTCCCCCAGCTACTTCTTATGAAGCGGTGAAACTCGAATCTGCAGTTTGCCTGAAACCGCCAGCGCTGGGCGCTGTGGATGCGTATTATTCAAAAAGTCGTCTGCAAAATACAGAGTCCAGGTTTTTGAAGTCAACGAACCCATCCGATTGCGCTACTCCGCCGTAGGTATATTCACTGCCGAATATACCTTTTTTCTTGCTTGACCGCAGCGTTAAAAAGGAATTCTGGCGATCTCCCCCAAGGGGTGGCAGTACAGATCGTTCTCTGGCTGTCCGGGGGTGAACTGTGATGGTGTTATCTGTTTGTAATCGAAGTGGGTGGCTCTTATAATCCGAACCCCGTACCGGGAACGCGCGACCTTCCAAGTGCCGTAGAGCTACAAGATTGTCAGCGTCCTCCCATCTGAACCGATTGCGCTCAACGCCGGGCGTGACCAACCCTCGGACCCTCCGCTCGGCGTCAGCCGGCCTGCGGATCTAACTATAGAGTGTGAGAGTGCTGTGAATAGTAAGCGACCAGTTAATCTCGATCTCGGCAAGTTTCATTTTCCTTTGCCTGCCATTACCTCAATTCTGCATCGCATCAGCGGCGTGATTCTGTTTGTCAGTATCGCGTTCATGCTTTACGGACTGGACCTCTCGTTGTCTGGTGAGGAAGGCTTTGCGCAAATATCTGGCTTGCTGGACAGCTTCCTGGCGAAGCTGATTGCCTGGGGCATCCTGTCAGCCCTGATGTATCACCTCGTTGCCGGCATCAAGCACCTTCTGATGGATATGGGCTATTTCGAGGAACTCGAAAGCGGACGTCTGGCGGCTAAGGCCACAATTGCAGTGTCTGTCGTACTGATTCTTCTGGCGGGAGTTCTCGTATGGTAAGCAGTGTCACTAATCTTGGTCGCAGCGGTGTCTTCGACTGGATGGTTCAGCGGGTCAGTGCTTATGTTCTGGCTATCTACACGATCTTCCTTCTCGGCTTTGTGGTCTCCACGGACCTGACCTACGAAACCTGGGCTGGTCTGTTCTCGCAGAACTGGTTCCGTATTTTCAGTCTTGCGGCATTTATAGCTCTGGGCGCGCACGCCTGGGTCGGCCTCTGGACCATTACGACTGACTACATCAAGAAAGCTTTGCCTCGCTTTCTCGTTCAGGCGCTCTGCGGAGCCGCTATGTTCGTATATCTGATTTGGGGCATTGAGATTCTCTGGGGGCTGTAATTTATGGCGAACATCAAGACCATTTCCTACGATGCAATCGTAATCGGTGGCGGCGGCTCAGGCATGCGCGCTGCTCTGCAGCTGACTGAGTCTGGCGTCGATACTGCGTGTATCACCAAAGTTTTTCCTACGCGTTCGCACACCGTATCTGCCCAGGGCGGTATTACCTGTGCGATCGCCAGTGCTGATCCCAACGACGATTGGCGTTGGCACATGTATGACACCGTCAAAGGGTCTGACTACATCGGTGACCAGGACGCGATTGAGTACATGTGTTCGGTTGGACCTCAAGCGGTATTTGAGCTTGAGCACATGGGTTTGCCTTTCTCGCGTACTGAAGAAGGTCGCATCTATCAGCGTCCGTTCGGTGGCCAGTCCAAGGATTACGGTAAGGGCGGTCAGGCTGCCCGTACCTGCGCTGCGGCTGACCGTACGGGTCATGCATTGCTGCACACGCTGTTCCAGGCCAACCTCAAGGGTGGCACTACGTTCCTGAACGAGTGGTACGCGGTTGATCTCGTCAAGAACGGCAAAGGGCAAATCGTGGGTGTCGTCGCGATTGAAATCGAAACCGGTGAAGTCGCTTACATCAAGGCGAAGGCCACCGTTCTGGCGACTGGTGGTGCAGGTCGGATTTACGCCTCTACTACTAACGCACTGATCAACACCGGTGATGGAATTGGTATGGCGCTGCGCGCTGGCTATCCGGTGCAGGATATGGAAATGTGGCAGTTCCACCCAACGGGCATCTATGGCGCCGGCACCCTGGTGACCGAAGGATGTCGGGGTGAGGGTGGCTACCTGATCAATGCCGATGGTGAACGCTTCATGGAGCGTTATGCACCCAATGCAAAAGACCTCGCGGGCCGGGACGTGGTTGCCCGCTCCATGGTTCTCGAGATTCTTGAGGGGCGTGGTTGTGGCCCGGAGAAGGATCACGTGCTTCTCAAGCTCGACCATCTGGGTGAGGAAACTCTGCAGCTGCGTCTGCCGGGTATCTGCGAGCTGTCGAAGACTTTCGCTCACGTCGACCCTGTCAAAGAGCCGGTACCGGTCGTTCCCACCTGTCATTACATGATGGGCGGCCTTCCGACGAACATCGGTGGTCAGGTGTTGACCCAGGACGCCGAAGGCAAGGACCAGCCGGTTGAAGGCCTGTTTGCCTGCGGTGAAGCGGCGTGTGTTTCTGTTCATGGCGCGAATCGTCTGGGCGGTAACTCCCTGCTGGATCTGGTGGTCTTCGGTCGCGCAGCCGGCCTTCACATCGAAGAGCAGCTTCGTGATGGTGTCGAAGTTGACGGTGCCACCGAAGAAGACATCAAGCGCGCCATGGCTCGTCTGGAGCGTCTGGACAGTGCCTCTGAAGGCGAAAGCGTGGCCGAGGTCCGTAAAGCCCTCCAGAATTGCATGCAGCTCTATTTCGGTGTTTTCCGGGATGGGGAAAGCATGGACAAGGGTCTGGAAGAGTTGCGCAAGATCGGTGAGCGCGTTCGCAACACCAAACTCTCGGATCGTAGTATGGCTTTCAACACAGCCCGCATTGAGGCGCTGGAGTTGGACAACCTCTACGAAGTTGCTTTTGCCACGGCTTTCTCAGCCGTTGAGCGCAAGGAAAGTCGTGGTGCACACGCACGTAACGACTTTACAGAAAGGGATGACGAAAACTGGCTGAAGCATTCCCTCTATTTCCCACTTGAGCAGCGGGTGGGCAAGCGCGACGTGAACTTCAAACCTAAGACGGTTGACACGTTCGAGCCCAAGATCCGTACCTACTAAGTTAAGGGGAACTCAATCATGTTGGTTAGTCTCTATCGCTACAATCCTGACACCGACAATGCGCCGTACATGCAGGATGTTGAGCTAGATATTCCCGAAGGCAAGGACCTGATGGTTCTGGATATCCTGAACCTTGCTAAGGAACGTGATCCTTCACTCGCGTATCGTCGGTCGTGCCGTGAGGGCGTGTGCGGTTCCGATGGCATGAACATGAACGGCCGTAACGGTCTGGCCTGTATCACGCCAATGTCGGAAGTCGTCAAGGACAACAAGATCGTGCTGCGTCCGCTGCCCGGTCTGCCGGTCATTCGCGATCTCGTTGTCGACATGACCATCTTTTATGAGCAGTACAAAAAAGTGCAGCCGTATCTGGTAAACGATACGCCCGCACCAGCAATCGAGCGTCTCCAGAGCCCGGAAGAGCGGGAAAAGCTGGACGGCCTGTACGAGTGTATTCTCTGTGCATGCTGTTCAACCTCCTGTCCTTCGTTCTGGTGGAACCCGGAAAAGTTCATTGGTCCGGCCGGTTTGCTTCAGGCATACCGATTCCTGGCCGATAGCCGGGACACTGCCCAAGCAGAAAGGCTCTCAAATCTGGATGATCCCTTTAGCGTCTTTCGTTGCCGCGGAATCATGAACTGCGTTAGCGTATGTCCGAAGGGGCTGAATCCCACGAAAGCGATTGGACACATTCGTAACCTCCTGCTGCAAAGAGCAACCTGAGGCTGCATAAAGTTCACTAATCGCTATACTCTTTCTGGCGTCGTCAATTGGCCAGGAAGAGCTGGGATCAACGGCGATCCGGTTCCGACCGCACACGATTTCCCGTGCGGTCGGCGAATAAGGCACATCACTGGCACCTCACTGGCCCAAAAAGCTGGAGGTGTCATGTTGAATATGTAACCACGGGGATACGGAAAACATCCGTGCTGACTGTGGTGGCCTCAGTTTATGCCGTAGATCTGTATTGACTGGGCTTACGCCCATTGGCCACTGTTGTCAGCTCCCTCGGACCAGCCCAAGGTGAGCAGATAGAATGCACGAAAGCATCATGGAGCAGTTGTGGCAAACTTCCCATTTGCAGGGCGGGAACCTTGTCTACGTTGAACAGCTTTTTGAAACCTACCTTAAAGATCCCAATGCCATTCCAGAAGAGTGGCGCAAGTATTTCGACCGACTGCCCAGCGTAGACGGTGCGAGCCGTCAGGATGTGGTTCATTCTTCCATCCGGGAGCAATTCGAGCACATCTCACGTAATCAGCGCAGGTCCGCCAATGGCGGTGTTCCGTCCAGCGCCACGTCCGATGCTGACCGCAAGCAGATCCGCGTTCTCCAGTTAATCAATGCTTACCGTTTTCGTGGTCATCAGCACGCGAAGCTTGACCCTCTGGGCGTCTGGCAACGTGAGAAGGTCGAGGACCTGGATCCGGCATTCCACGAGCTTTACGAGACCGATCGCGATGTCGAGTTTCAGGTCGGCTCGCTGAATTTCGGCGCCGAAGTGATGAAGCTCGGTGACGTCATTGACGGGCTTCAGGAGACCTACTGTTCCAGCATCGGCGCGGAATACATGCATGTTGTGGATACCCGCATCAAGCGATGGTTCCAGCAGCGCATGGAACCGGTTCGCTCGCATCCCAAGTATGAAGACAAAACCCGCCGTCACCTGCTAGAGCGGCTGACTGCCGCCGAAGGTCTGGAAAAGTATCTGGGTTCGCGATATCCCGGCGTTAAGCGATTTGGTCTGGAAGGCGGTGAGAGTCTGATTCCCTGCCTGGATGAAATCATTCAGCGGGCGGGCAGCTACGGCGCCAAGGAAATCGTTCTGGGTATGGCACACCGTGGCCGCCTGAATGTTCTGGTCAATATTCTTGGCAAAAACCCGAAAGACCTGTTCGATGAATTCGACGGGAAGCATTCCGACAGCACCGGTTCCGGGGATGTTAAGTATCACCAGGGCTTCTCTTCTAACGTAATGACCGAAGGTGGCGAAGTGCATCTGGCGCTTTCCTTCAACCCGTCACATCTCGAGATTGTCTCGCCGGTCGTGGAAGGCTCGGTAAGAGCCCGTCAGAATCGCCGCAAGGATGAGGATGGCTCTCAAGTCGTTCCCGTCATCATGCATGGCGATGCGGCTTTCGCCGGTCAGGGTATCGTCATGGAGACGTTCCAGATGTCGCAGACCCGTGGTTACGGTGTGGGCGGCACGATTCATATCGTGATTAACAACCAGGTAGGCTTCACTACCAGTCGTCAGGATGACGCACGGTCAACCGAATATTGCACCGACGTCGCCAAAATGGTCCAGGCTCCGATTCTGCACGTTAACGGTGACGATCCAGAGGCCGTCCTGTTTGTTTCCCAGATGGCCATGGACTATCGCAACGAATTCAAACGCGATGTCGTGATCGATCTGGTTTGCTATCGCCGTCGTGGTCATAACGAGGCCGACGAGCCTTCTGCGACCCAGCCGCTGATGTATGGAAAGATTCGTAGCCAGGATAGTACGCGCCAGCTATACGCGAATAAGCTTATTGCTGAGAGCTTACTGTCCGAGGACGATTCCAAGTCCATGGAAACTGAGTATCGCGACGCGTTGGACAAGGGTGAGCACGTAGTCAAAGCCCTCGTTAAAGAACCGAACAAACAGCTTTACGTTGACTGGTCTCCATACCTTGGCCATGAATGGACAGCCAAGTGCAAGACCCACGTAACGCAGAAGACGGTAGAACGTCTCGGTAAGCGTCTCGCTGAAGTTCCGGAAGGATTCCAGGTACAGCGGCAGGTGTCGAAAATCATCGAAGATCGCAAAAAGATGACCGCAGGCGCACTGCCGCTCAACTGGGGCTACGGTGAAACCATGGCCTACGCAACCCTGCTGGCCGAGGGGCATCCGATCCGTATCACTGGCCAGGACGTCGGTCGCGGCACCTTCTCGCATCGCCATGCGGTTCTGCATAACCAGAAAGATGGCGGCACCTATGTGCCTCTCGCCAACATTTCTGCCGACCAGCCGGTCTTTCAGCTTTACGACTCTCTTCTTTCTGAAGAAGCCGTTCTGGCTTTCGAATACGGCTATTCCACAACCACACCCAATGCCCTCGTTGTCTGGGAAGCCCAGTTCGGCGATTTCGCCAATGGTGCCCAGGTGGTCATCGATCAGTTCCTCACCAGCGGGGAGCACAAATGGGGTCGTCTGTGTGGTCTGACACTGCTGCTGCCTCACGGTTACGAAGGGCAGGGACCGGAACACAGCTCTGCACGTCTCGAACGCTTCCTGCAGCTGTGTGCCGAACACAACATCCAGGTTTGCGTTCCAACCACGCCAGCTCAGGTGTTCCACATGTTGCGTCGGCAGGTCAAACGGCCTCTGCGGAAGCCGCTGGTCGCCATCACGCCCAAGAGTCTGCTGCGCCACAAAGAAGCGACATCCGACCTGTCGGATCTGACCGATCATTCGTTTTTGACGGTTCTTCCTGAGAAAGAGCCTTCAGATCCGAAGAAGGTCAACCGCATCATTCTGTGTAGCGGAAAGGTCTATTACGATCTGCTCGAAAAGAAAAAGCGCGACGAGCGGGACGATGTCGTGATTTTCCGCCTCGAGCAGCTGTATCCCTTCCCAAGCGATGATCTGGACGAAATGCTAGCGCCTTATACAAAGCTCAAGCATGCCGTCTGGTGTCAGGAAGAGCCCATGAACCAGGGTGCCTGGTATCCAAGCCAGCATCACATGCGCGCTTCGCTTCATCGCCACAATCCGAAACTCGAACTGGTCTACGCTGGTCGGGATGCTTCAGCTGCGCCGGCAGCCGGGCACCTGTCCGTGCACGTGGAACAGCAACAGAAACTGGTCAACGACGCATTTGAAGTCTGACGGGCTACTTGAACTAAGGAAGTGAAATGGCAACAGATATTAAGGCTCCAGTATTTCCCGAGTCGGTCGCCGAAGGCACCGTCGCTACCTGGCACAAGAAGCCCGGCGAGTCCTGTGCGCGGGATGAACTGATCGTAGACATCGAAACGGACAAAGTCGTTCTGGAAGTTGTTGCACCAGCCGACGGTGTCGTTTCGAAGGTTCTCAAGGACGAAGGCGACACCGTAGAAAGCGGTGAAGTCATCGGCCATTTTGAGGAAGGGGCCAGTGGTGACAGTGGCTCATCCGACGACAGCAAGAGCGACTCCAAGAAAGAGGAAAAGAGCCAACCGTCGTCTTCGTCCTCTGAAGATGAGGAAGATGAGTCGGCTTCTGGAGATGCCATCCTCAGTCCGGCCGCGCGTAAGCTGGCTAATGAGCACGGCATCAAGCCGGACGCCATTGAAGGCACAGGCAAAGGCGGTCGCGTAACCAAAGAAGATGTGCAGAAACACATCGACGATGGCAAAGGTGGCAGTGGCAGCGAGAGCAGCGAGCCGGCACCGAAGAAGGACAGCGGTTCCCAGTCGCCAGCGCCTGCCGTCGACCTCCCGGCCGGTGAACGGCCTGAAAAGCGCGTTCCCATGACCCGGCTACGTGCCAGCATCGCCAAGCGACTGGTTAGCGCGCAGCAGAATGCCGCGATGCTCACGACCTTCAACGAGGTCAACATGAAGCCGATGATGGACCTGCGCAAGCAGTACAAAGACAGCTTCGAGAAGCGTCACGGTACCAAGCTGGGCTTTATGTCTCTCTTCGTGCGCGCCGCCACGGAAGCGCTCAAACGTTTCCCGATGGTCAACGCGTCCATCGACGGCAATGACATCGTCTATCACGGTTATCAGGATATCGGCGTTGCTGTCTCCAGTGACCGCGGGCTGGTTGTACCCGTTCTGCGTGACACGGATAGCATGGGACTCGCGGACATTGAAAAGCAGATCACCGAGTTTGGTGGCAAAGCCCGTGACGGCAAGCTGGGTATCGAGGATATGACCGGCGGCACCTTTACCATCTCTAACGGCGGTGTCTTCGGCTCCTTGATGTCCACGCCGATTCTCAACCCACCCCAGACAGCGATCCTCGGTATGCATAAAATTCAGGAGCGTCCGATGGCGGTGAACGGTGAAGTTGTGATTCTGCCGATGATGTATCTCGCGCTTTCGTACGATCACCGCATGATCGACGGCAAGGAGGCGGTGCAGTTCCTCGTTGCAATCAAGGAAATGATTGAAGATCCGGCGCGTATTCTGCTGGACGTCTAAACATTTCTTCAACGAACTGAAAAACAGGAATAAAAATGGCTGACAAGTACGATGTAATTGTCATTGGGGCAGGTCCCGGTGGATATGTGGCGGCCATCAAGGCGGCTCAGCTTGGAATGAAAGTGGCCTGCGTCGAATCCTGGACAAGTAAAGACGGCAAGAATCAGGTACTCGGTGGTACCTGTCTTAACGTGGGCTGTATTCCTTCCAAAGCTCTGTTGGAAATCAGTCACAAGTACGAAGAAGCCCAGCATGGCTTTGCCGACCAGGGCATCAAGCTCAAAGACCTTGAGATTGACGTCAGTAAAATGATGGAGCGCAAGAGCGGCATCGTTAAGCAGCTGACCGGCGGTATCGCCCAGCTGTTTAAAGCCAATGGCGTCACCTCCATTCACGGTCGCGGCAAGCTGCTGGCAAATCGCCAGGTTGAAGTGACAGACAGCAAGGGTGACACCACCGTCCATGAGGCGGACAACGTCATCATCGCGACCGGCTCCAACCCGGTGGAAATCAAGTCTGCGCCGCTAACCGAAGGGCATATCACCGATTCCGAGGGCGCGCTGGAATTCGATGAAGTTCCCAAGCGCCTCGGCATCATTGGTGCTGGCATTATCGGTCTTGAGCTTGGCAGTGTCTGGGCACGTCTGGGTTCTGAGGTAACGGTTCTGGAAGCCCAGGACACGTTCCTTCCGATGGTGGATCAGCAGATCGCCAAGGAAACCCTGAAGATTTTCAAGAAGCAGGGCCTGGACATCAATCTGAAGTGCCGTGTGACGGGCACCAGCGTCAAGCGTAATCTGGTGTACGTCACCTATGAAGATGCCAAAGGTGAACAGGAGCAGAAGTTCGACAAGCTCATTGTCGCCGTGGGTCGTCGTCCGAACACGGACGACCTGCTCGCAGCAGATTCTGGCGTAAATCTGGATGAGCGCGGCTTTATCTTCGTTAACGACAATTGTCGCACAGATGCTCCTGGGGTCTGGGCCATCGGTGATGTGGTCCGCGGACCCATGCTGGCGCACAAGGCCTCGGAAGAGGGGATCATGGTTGTGGAGCGCATTGCCGGTCACAAGCCCAAGGTCAACTACGAAGCTATTCCCAATGTGATTTACACCAGTCCCGAAGTGGCTTGGGTCGGCAAGAGCGAAGAAGCGCTCAAGTCATCGGGGGAAGCCTACAAAGTGGGTACCTTCCCGTTCGCCGCCAATGGCCGGGCAATGGCGGCGAATGCCGCGGCGGGCATGGTGAAGATCATTGCTGATGAGCAGACCGATCGTATTCTGGGGTTCCATGTGGTTGGACCTCAGGCGTCGGAGATTGTGGCTCAGGGCGTGATCGCGATGGAGTTCGGGTCATCCGGTGAAGATCTTGCGCTGACCTGTTTTGCCCATCCGACTCTGTCTGAATCCGTTCACGAGGCTGCCCTCGCTCTCGGCGACGGTGCGATCCACGTGGCGAGTCGTCGCAAGAAGAAGTGAAGCGCTGAAACACGCGCCTCCGCAGCAGGATGCCAGGAGGCATCCTGCTGACCTGCTGGCTGGACAACGACGATCAGTGCACAGGAAATGACACGTGCTTAGGTGATCCCAGGCACGCACAAGGGACAAGTCTCTCTACCCAGGGGCTTGTGTACTACATCAGGTCTTCTCGACAAGCGGGATATCGACTATGAATTTGCACGAATATCAGGCCAAGCAGCTGTTCGCTGAATATGGTCTGCCTGTCTCCACGGGCTTTGCCTGTGACACTCCGGACGAAGCTGTTGCAGCAGCCGACAAAATCGGTGGTGATGCCTGGGTCGTCAAAGCCCAGGTCCACGCCGGTGGCCGTGGTAAAGCCGGCGGCGTCAAGCTAGTGAAGAGCAGGGATGAGATTCGTGCCTTCGCCGAAAACTGGCTAGGCAAGAATCTTGTGACTTACCAGACAGACGAGAAAGGCCAGCCGGTCAGCAAAATTCTGGTTGAAAGCCTGACAGATATCGATCAGGAACTCTATCTCGGCGCGGTCGTTGACCGTGGTACCCGTCGCATCGTGTTCATGGCGTCTACCGAAGGTGGTGTCGAGATCGAGAAAGTGGCGGAAGAAACGCCAGAAAAGATTCTCAAGGCGATTGTCGATCCGCTGGTGGGCGCCCAGGCATACCAAGGCCGCGAACTGGCATTCAAGCTGGGCCTCAAAGGCGATCAGATCAAACAGTTCACCAAGATTTTCATGGGTCTGGCGAAGCTGTTCGAAGACAACGATCTGGCGCTGCTTGAGATCAATCCGCTGGTAATCACCAAGACCGGTGATCTGCACTGCCTGGACGCCAAGATCAACGTCGACGGTAACGCGCTCTACCGCCAGAAAAAGATTCTGGAAATGCGCGACATGAGCCAGGAAGACGCCCGCGAAGCTCAGGCTGCCAAGTGGGAACTGAACTATGTTGCGCTCGAAGGCAACATTGGCTGCATGGTTAACGGTGCCGGTCTGGCCATGGGCACCATGGACATCATCAAACTTAGCGGTGGTCAGCCGGCGAACTTCCTGGATGTTGGTGGCGGTGCTACCAAGGAGCGCGTGACTGAAGCGTTCAAGATCATCCTTTCTGACGACGCCGTGCAGGCCGTTCTGGTCAACATCTTCGGTGGTATCGTCCGGTGCGACATGATTGCCGAGGGCATCATTGGCGCGGTCAAGGAAGTGGGTGTCAAAGTGCCCGTGGTGGTTCGTCTTGAAGGCAACAATGCCGAAAAGGGTACACAGGTGCTTGCGGATAGCGGTTTGAACATCATTGCAGCCACCAGCCTGGCTGGCGCAGCAAAACAAGTGGTAGAAGCGGCTGGAGGTCAGTCATGAGTATCCTGATCAACAAAGACACCAAAGTTATCTGTCAGGGATTCACCGGCGCCCAGGGCACCTTCCACTCAGAACAGGCGATTGCTTACGGCACGAAAATGGTCGGCGGCGTCAGCCCTGGCAAGGGTGGTTCAGAACATCTGGGCCTGCCTGTCTTCGATACGGTCCGCGAAGCGGTGGAAAGCACTGGTGCGACCGCGACAGTCATCTATGTACCTGCGCCTTTCTGTAAGGACGCGATCATCGAAGCTGCGGACGCTGGCCTTGAGCTGATTGTGTGTATCACCGAAGGCATCCCGACCATCGACATGCTTTACGCCAAGGAATATGTCGATCAAAAAGGTGTGCGCATGATCGGTCCTAACTGTCCGGGTGTGATTACGCCAGGTGAGTGCAAGATTGGTATCATGCCGGGCCATATCCACAAGCCAGGCAAGGTTGGCATCGTTTCTCGCTCAGGGACGCTCACTTACGAAGCGGTGAAGCAGACGACAGACTTCGGTTTTGGTCAGTCCACTTGCGTCGGTATTGGTGGCGATCCTATTCCGGGCTCAAACTTCATCGATATTCTCAAGTTGCTTGAGAAAGATCCTGCGACCGAGGCAATTGTCATGATTGGCGAAATCGGTGGCACCGCTGAAGAAGAGGCTGCTGCCTTCATCAAAGACAACGTGTCCAAGCCGGTCGTGTCCTACATTGCCGGTGTCACCGCGCCTCCGGGCAAGCGGATGGGTCATGCTGGGGCAATTATTGCCGGCGGTAAGGGTACGGCGGATGACAAGTTCGCGGCACTGGAAGACGCCGGCGTTAAAACCGTGCGCAGCCTGGCTGAAATTGGCCAGGCTCTGAAGGAAGCAACGGGCTGGTAATCGCCGCGTTGTTGAAAAACCCCCTCCGATGGAGTCTTCCATGGCGGGGGTTTTTCTTTTCTGGCGCAGAATTATTGGCCCGGATTACCTTGTCGCTGAACGGTTTTGTGAAATCATCGGTGATGAGAGACTATAATGCACCGCTTGGAAAACCTGCGAAGGATGCCAGAATCTCTTTGAGAAGCCACAGCTTCCTACCTAATGACCGAATGAAGGAGTTCATGTTTTGAGCGCTGTCGATTCCCAGCAACGGGTACTCTCCGGAATGCGTCCCACCGGCGCATTGCATCTGGGCCATTATCACGGAGTGCTCAAAAACTGGGTCAAGCTCCAGCATGAGTTTGAGTGCTTCTTTTTTGTGGCGGACTGGCATGCGCTGACCACCGCCTACGAAAATCCCCAGGGAATTGAGAAAGCTTCTTGGGATATGGTGATTGACTGGCTGGCTGCCGGTGTTAACCCTGGCTCGGCCACCATGTTCATCCAGTCGCGGGTACCTGAACACGCCGAACTGCATCTGCTTATGTCGATGATGACGCCGCTGGGCTGGCTGGAACGCGTGCCGACCTACAAAGACCAGCAGGAAAAACTCAAAGACAAAGACCTGGCAACCTATGGTTTTCTGGGTTATCCGCTGCTACAGAGCGCGGACATTCTGATTTACCGCGCGGGCAAGGTGCCGGTAGGCGCAGATCAGGTTTCCCATATTGAGATTACTCGTGAGCTGGCGCGTCGCTTCAACCACCTGTACGGGCGTGAGCCGGGCTTCGAGGAGCAGGCGGAAGGCGCCATCGTCAAGATGGGCAAAAAGAACGCCAAGCTGTACCGGACACTCAAGAAACGGTATCAGGAAGAGGGCGATATGGACGCCCTGGAAACCGCCCGGGCCCTGATCAAGGAGCAGCAGAACATTTCCATCGGCGACCGTGAGCGGCTGTATGGTTATATTGAAGGTGGCGGTAAGGTTATATTGCCTGAACCACAGGCACTGCTGACGCCTGAATCGAAAATGCCAGGCCTGGACGGTCAGAAAATGTCCAAGTCCTATCACAATTACATTGGCCTGCGCGAAGATCAGGACAGTGTTTCCCAGAAGATCCGTACGATGCGCACCGATCCCAAACGTGTGCGTCGGACTGATCCGGGAGACCCTAACGACTGCCCGGTGTGGGAGTTCCACAAGATTTATTCGGACGCGGACACACGCGAGTGGGCAGAGCAGGGTTGTCGGTCGGCAGGTATCGGCTGTCTGGACTGCAAAAAGCCGGTGATTGACGCTGTTATTGCTGAGCAGCAGCCGCTTCATGAACGCGCCGCCGAATACGAGGGCAACCCGGATCTGGTACGGTCGATCATCGAAGAGGGTTGCGAGACCGCACGTGATGCAGCGAGAGACACGCTTGAGGAAGTCCGCGAAGCGATGGGGCTGCGCTTTCGATAGCTCGCCACAAACCTGAAAGGTGGCGCACGGCCGCTAACCGGCCGCGGCCCGGGCGATACAGGCGACACTGGCAACACCAAAAAGGGAAGGGCGATCATGACGGAAGAGGTCGAAGACAGTCCGGTGGCCGTTGCTGAGGCGCCATCCCATCGTCCGATTGCTCTGGTCGCCGGCAAACCCGTCGTTGATCTGCCGCAGGACCTGTATATCCCGCCTGATGCGCTAGCGGTCTTTCTCGAAGCCTTTGAAGGGCCGCTGGACCTGCTCCTGTATCTGATCCGCCGCCAGAACATGAACATTCTGGATATCGATGTCAGTGCCATTACCCGGCAATACATGGATTACATAGCTGCCGCCGAAGCCATGCGGTTTGAACTGGCAGCAGAGTATCTGGTCATGGCCGCCACCCTGGCGGAAATCAAATCCAGAATGCTTTTGCCCCGACCGGAGCAGGAAACCGACGAGGAAGACGACCCACGGGCCGAGCTGATTCGACGTCTGCAGCAATACGAGCGTTTCAAGCAGGCCGCTGAGGACCTTGATGCGTTGCCGAGACAGGAGCGCGATAGTTTTCAGACCGGGGCTGCCCTGCCTGAGCTGCCACGACAGTCTGCACATCCGGAAGTGGCCCTCAGCGAATTGCTGATGGCTCTGAGAGCCGTTCTCAGTCGGGCCGACCTGTTCACCCACCACCCCATCGAACGTGAAAAGCTGTCTACTCGAGAGCGCATGACCAGCATTCTGGAGCGGCTTCAGAGCGGCGAATTTATCGGATTCGAAAGCCTGTTCGATGTCTCGGAAGGTCGGCTCGGGGTGGTTGTGACGTTCCTGGCAACGCTCGAACTGGTCAAGGAACAGTTGGTGGATATCGTGCAGGCCCAGGTGTTCGGTCCAATTCATTTGCGCGCCAGGTCTGTCGATTGAATAACTGCTTTTTGAAGGATATGGGATGAGCGAAGAAACTATCCTGCAGTTGCAGGCCATCGCAGAGGCTGCGCTATTGGCTGCGGCCCGGCCGCTGAGCCTTGATCAAATCATGGCCTTATTCGAAGAAAGCGAGCAGCCGCCCAGAAAGCAGATGGAACACGCACTTCAGCGCCTGGGCGAATCCTGTGAGACGCGTGGTTTTGAGTTATGCAAAGTCGCCTCCGGCTATCGTCTGCAGGTCAAGCAGGAGTATGCGCGCTGGGTCTGTCGACTGTTTGAGGAAAAGCCCGCCCGGTATTCCCGAGCGCTCATGGAAACACTGGTTCTGATTGCCTATCGCCAGCCGATCACTCGCGGCGAAATTGAGGAAATCCGCGGTGTGGCTGTCAGCAGTCAGATCATTCGCACCCTCATGGAGCGCGAGTGGGTCAGGGTGGTGGGCTATAAGGACGTCCCCGGCAGGCCAGGCATGTATGCCACGACCCGTCAGTTTCTGGATTACTTCAATCTCAGTTCACTGGACCAGCTCCCAACACTTTCTGAAGTCAGGGATATCGAAGATATAGGCCGGGAATTGGAGCAGAACCTCCAGGCCGAAATAGAATTTGAAGCCGGGGTTGCCGACGAAGAAAAGACCGCTGATGACAACGACTCGCCATCAGAGCCGTCATCTGAACCCCATTCACCCGATACGCTGCATTAATCGGTTCCAACAAAAAGGATTCGCCGATAAAGGGCAGCCTTCCCATGTACAATGGGCGGTTTATTCTTTCAAGTGAGCTTTCCATGACACGCACACCCAATGGCCCCCGACCGAGCGGCTCCCTACGCCGCGACAGTTCTCCTGTGGAGCGCCTGCAGAAACTTCTGGCTCGCACGGGCCTAGGCTCGCGTCGCGAAATTGACGCCTGGATTGCGGCAGGCCGGCTGAGTGTTAACGGTGAAACGGCGCAGCCGGGACAGAAAGCGAAAGCCACTGACCGGATCACTCTGGATGGTAGGGAGCTTAAGCTCACCGGTGCCCAGCAGCCCAGCCGACGTGTGTTGGTTTACAACAAGCCAGAGGGCGAGGTAACCACTCGCCGGGATACCGAAGGTCGACCGACAGTCTTTGATCGTCTTCCACGTCTTAACGACGAGCGCTGGATCGCCGTTGGTCGTCTAGATATCAACACCAGCGGACTCATTCTGTTTACCACCGATGGCGAGTTGGCTAACCGGCTGATGCATCCTTCTTACCAGATTGACCGGGAGTATGCTGTCCGGGTTTTTGGCGAAGTCGACGAAGCCATGCTCAATCGGCTGCGCGAAGGTATTCTGCTCGATGATGGCCAGGCGGCTTTTTCCGATATTTCAGAAGCGGGCGGGAGTGGTATTAACCGTTGGTTCCATGTGACGCTACTCGAAGGTCGTAATCGGGAAGTCCGTCGGCTCTGGGAGTCGCAAGGCGTTAAAGTCAGCCGGCTTAAGCGGGTGCGGTATGGGCCAATTTTTCTGAACAGCCGTCTGAGTGTCGGCCGCTGGGAAGAGTTGGATCAAAAGGGTGTGGATGCACTGAGCAAGTCAGTGAAGCTGGACCCGGTAGAGCTGGCCGCAATTTCTCCGGACGACAAGCACAGTCTCGAGCGCAAGAAACGCAAACGCCCTATGGCACCGCGCAAGTCAGCGACAGGCAAATCATCTCGCTGGTCGGTTACGACACGTGATCCGGGTAGCAAAGACACTCAACGCAAGAATCGTGGTGAAGGCCGCAAGTAAACGAACTCGAGTAAAGAAACTCGAATAAAGGGGCTCGAGTTGGTAGAGACACTTGAGCCAGTTAGTCCCGGTTTTATTCACATTATTAACAAGGACGAGCTGTACCGTCGCGGCGTATCAGGCGCGACGGATGGCATGGGAAAGCCGAACCTGATTGCGACCGCCGCGTTTGGCGTCGTAAAGCGCGGCGTCGGCGCGGGTAATCCATGCCGCGTCGGCTTCTCCCTGAACGCGCGCAGCGATGCCCAGGCTACCGGTCGTGCGAACGATGGTTTTCCCGCATTCCAGTTCAATACCAGCAAGACTCTCCCTGATCCGCTCGGCGACCAGCCGTGCCTCACCCTCTGCGGTCATTGGTAGAAGGACCGCAAACTCTTCTCCGCCGAACCGGTAAACCGTATCGCTGCTGCGAATGGCGCGACTGATCGCCTGTGCCGCTTCCTTCAGGAACAGATCACCAATTAGATGGCCGTGGTTGTCGTTCAGATTCTTGAAATGGTCAAGGTCACAGAGGATAAGGGTCGACTGCTGGCCGTGCCGATCCTGGAGAAAGCCTTGCTGTCTGACAGCTTCTGTGAGCGCCCGCTTATTGGGGACTCCGGTCAGCGAATCGGTCAGCGCGGCCTGTTCCATCATTGCGTACCGACAGGCTTTAGCGAGGGGGCCAATGACAACAGTCAGAAGATCCTCGATAAAGGTCAATTCGGGTTCTGCAAATCGCTGCCGACGTTTGAGCTCCAGATTGCCATAGGACTGACCTTCGAGATTCATCCGATAATCGCAGCTGTGGCTCCCGCCACTGCCGATCACCAGAGTCAGTTCGCGGGATTCATCGATCTTATTGCGATAAACCAGCTGGTCGAACGCCACCCAGGGCTGTAGCGTTTCACCAAACGCCGCCAGAATGTCCTCGATTGAGGACGCGTGCCCCATTTTGCGGCTCAGCAGGCTGAACGGGTCATCTGCGTTGTGCCACAGTCGAGCGACGGTCTCCAACTGCGCGAAGCGGTCGGTGCGCGGGTCGTTCGATACAACGGAGCGAATCTCTGGCTTATCCATGGGCAACTTCTGCATTGTGGGTGGTTTGTACACATGCAGCACGCGTCGTGCCAAAAAAGCAACTTGCCTTATAAAAACAATCGATTACATTTAATAAATGGGCTGGCGGAGCTACTTTTGGCAGCAGGCGTCAAAATCTTGCCGGCATGGTTGCGGCAAGTTCTCTCCTGCCGCAGGCCTAGGCGAAACTTGTGTACCGGGGTACTTTCGCGCATTGATGACAGTGGTAGACTTCCGGTTTTCCGGAGAATGGCCGTAGCAAACGGCTATTGAAGGACCGGCCTCCAATCTCGGGAGCGCATTCAAGTCAATGCAACCCGCAAACTGAAGGGGCAATTTGCGACAACCGTGGATAATCAGCTGATGGCCTGTTTCTGACATGCGACTCAAGTCCATAAAACTTGCCGGTTTCAAGTCGTTTGTCGACGCCACTACCGTTCCTTTCCCTACCAACATGACCGCCGTTGTGGGTCCCAATGGCTGCGGAAAATCCAACATCATTGACGCTGTGCGATGGGTAATGGGCGAAAGCTCAGCCAAATACCTGCGCGGTGAATCAATGACCGATGTCATTTTCAACGGTTCCAGTGCCCGCAAGCCTGTCAGTCAGGCATCCATTGAGCTTGTTTTTGACAACAGTGATGGTACGGCTCCTGGCGAACATGCGGCGTTTTCTGAAATCTCGGTTCGCCGCCGAGTCAGCCGGGAAGGGCAGTCAGACTATTTCCTCAACGGTACCAAATGCCGCCGTCGTGACATTACCGACCTGTTCCTTGGAACCGGGCTCGGGCCGCGCAGCTACGCCATCATCGAACAGGGCATGATTTCCAGGCTGATTGAGGCCAAGCCCGAAGAGCTACGGATCTATATCGAAGAAGCAGCAGGCATTTCCAAGTACAAAGAGCGCCGCCGCGAAACCGAAAACCGGATGCGCCGGACCGTAGAAAACCTGGAGCGACTGACCGATCTCAGAGACGAGCTGGGCCGGCAACTGGAACACCTTCAAAAACAGGCCCAGGCCGCCGAAAAATACAAGGCTTTCAAGCAACAGGAACGAAAGTTCAAGGCGGAGCTGGCGACGCTTCGATGGCAGGCAGTCGAGACAGAAAGCGAAAAGCTTCGTGGCCAGCAACGGCAGACGGAGCTGGAACTTGAAAGGGCGCTGACTGATCGATTAAGGGCCGAGACCGAACTCGAGAGCCTGCGTGACGATCACCAGCAGCGTACTGATGCGTTTAGCAAGGCCCAGGCACGCTATTACGAGGCTGGCGCTGACATTGCCCGTATCGAACAGAAGCTCGAAAACCAGCGCCAGCGCAGTCGCCAGGTAGCGCTTGAGCAGGACCAGGCTGCCCAGAACCTTCGCGAGCTGCAGGACGATCTGGCTCGTGATCAGGAAAAACTGGATGACCTTCAGGCGCAGCTCACGGAACTGGAACCGCAGCACCAACTGCTCACGGAAGCCGCCGAAGAATCAGCGGTCAAGCTTCAGGAAGCTGAAGAGGCAATGGCGCGCTGGCAGCAACAGTGGGATGAGTTTAGTGCCCGCTCTGCAGATGCCCGGCGTGAGGCGGAGCTGGCCCAGAGTCGCATACGCAGCGCCGACGACGCCATGGAACGTTTGCAGGAGCGCCAGCGCCGCCTAGAGGAAGAACAACAGCTCCTGGAAGGCCAACTGGACCGCGAGGCCATCGCTGAGCTGGAAGCGGAAGAATCCGAGCTGTCAGAACAGCAGGCGCTCGTCGCTGAGCAGATCGAAGAAGGGCAATTCCGCCTCGATGATGCCCGCGAAAGACTGACGCAAGCGGAAGCTGTTCTCAATGACGTTCGCCAGGGCAGTCAAAAGACCGAAGCGGCTCTGGAATCCCAGCGACAGCTTCTAGCCGAGCAGCTCGGCAGTCAGGATCAAGCGCTACAGCGCTGGCTTGGCGACGCAGGCCTATCTGAGCGCATCCGTGTTCTTGAGCAGCTCGATATCGCTCCAGGCTGGGAACGGGCGGTCGAAGAAGTGCTGGGGACGCTCGCTCAGGGCATCTGCGTTGATGCCATCACCGATCACAGCTCAGCTCTGGTTTCAGCTCCCAAGGGAGCTGCATTGATCGCCGGTCAGTCCTCCACCGTCCCGCACACAGAACAGACTGCAGATTCGCCTGAAGGACTCCTTTCTTTGGTAGGCGGGGCTGGTGCGCTGGCACCCTTGCTTGCCCAGGCGCAGCCCATCGATTCCATCCAGCAGGCGCTGGGTTTGGTCGACTCTCTCAAGGGCAATCGATTCTTTGTTACTCCGGACGGCGCGCTGGTCGGGCCCGGCTGGCTGAAAATGCCCGACTCCGAAGCTGGTCACATCGGCGTGATCGAGCGGCAGCGTCGGGTGGACGACTTGCAGGCTGAGTATGAGCGACTGAAGGCCCGGCTAGCCGATGCTGAGGCCAGCCGTGTCGAGGCCAGCGAACAGGTACAGACTCTGGAACAGCAGCGCGACACGCTGCAGGCTGACCAGCGCGAGCAGGATCAGCGGCTGTCAACGATTCGGTCGCGACTGAGTGGTCTTCGTGCCCGTGCGGACCAGATCGAGTCCCGATTGGCTCGGCTGTCTGGCGATCGTCAGGAAGTTGGCGAGCAACTGGCCGAGCAACGTGAAGCGCTGGATGAGGCCCGGGAAATCTGGCAAGAGGCGCTCGCCCGCAATGAACAGACTGACCTTGAAAAGCAGCAACTGGTCGGAGACCGGGATTATTTGCGCAGCACGCTCGATCATTGCCGGCATTCCGCCAGAGCCGATCGAGAACAGGCCCATCAGGCGCAGCTGTCGTTGCAGACACTGAGCAGTCAGCAGCAAGGGCTGAAGCAGACTCAGGAGCGCCTTCACCTTCAGCGTGAACGCCTGGAAGAACGGCTCGATATGCTCCGTGAAAGCCGCGAAGAGGCCGAGGCTCCCCAGGAGGATCTGCAGCTTGAGCTGGAGGGACTGCTGGAGCGCCGGCTCGCGGAAGAAGACAAAGTAGCCGCTGCACGGTCGGTTCTGGAAGATATTGAACAGCAGGTGCGCGACCGGGAAACCCGAAGGCATCAGGCAGAGCAATCGATTGGCGATGTCCGCACCCGTTTGGAACGACTCAAGCTCGAGTCACAGGCCCAGGAAATCAAAGGACAGCATCTGGTCGAGCAGCTCCGAGAGCTGGACGCCGATCCCCGCAATGTCAGCCAGGAGTTACCGCCCGAGGCCACCGAAGCGAGCTGGGCAGAGGAGCTTGAACGAATTGGAGGACGGATTCAGCGCCTCGGTGCGATCAACCTCGCAGCCATCGAAGAATACGAAGTACAGAGTGAGCGTAAGGTTTATCTGGATAGCCAGAATGACGACCTCGTGGAAGCGCTGGAAACGCTTGAGACGGCTATCCGCCGCATCGATCGCGAGACCCGACAGCGGTTCAAAGAAACCTATGACAAGGTGAATCACGGCCTGCAGACCCTCTTCCCAAAGGTCTTTGGTGGAGGCAGCGCCACTCTTGAGCTGACAGGCGATGATCTGCTGGAAACAGGCGTAAGCATCATGGCGCGACCGCCAGGCAAGAAAAACAGCACGATTCATCTACTTAGCGGCGGTGAGAAAGCGTTGACGGCAATCGCGCTGGTTTTCTCGATTTTCCAGCTTAATCCGGCACCGTTCTGTATGCTCGACGAAGTGGATGCCCCGCTGGACGACGCTAACGTAGGGCGCTACGCCGACATGGTTCGCGAGATGGCGTCCCAAGTGCAGTTTATTTATATCACCCACAACAAGATCGCGATGGAAATGGCTGAGCAGTTGATGGGGGTCACCATGCATGAACCGGGTTGCTCCCGGCTGGTGTCGGTGGATGTTGAAGAGGCCGCCGCTCTGGCCAGCGCCTGACGTCCAGGCACGAACTGAGCTTTTTAACGGGCTGGAGGGAAACGCTTTCAGGTGCGTTGTATTCCTGCCGGCCTTTTCTTAGCATAACCCCCTGTCACAACAGGTACACAGGACGAGACAACTATGTCGCTAAGGGAGTGGTTGATCGCCATCGGCGCGCTGGTGATTTTGGTCATCGTAATTGATGGCCTCAGAAGAATGCACCTCGCCAGGAAAGATGAGCAGATCATCGGGTCGGGCATGGGAGCCGACGAACTCGACGACTCTCCACTGGACGATGACTTTAATCCTGAGCTTCCCAATGGCGGCGCCCGGCCTGTTTCCCCGGAAGTCCTGGCTGAGCTCGAGCCTAAACTCCAGCGCCCGGAAAAACTGCGCAGTAAACCCATTCGCAGCAAGCCCACTCGACCCATTATCGGCAGCTTCAAGCCCAATCAGGAGGAACCGGCACAGGCAGCGCAGCCGGGCGAGGCCTCGGAGCCTCTGAATGCCCTGGATGATGACGACGATGTCTTCGCGTGGCAGAACGGCGGTGCCACCAAAGAATCAGAAGAGTCCTTCGTCGCAGAGGCAGCTCCTTCGCCGGGCAAACCACTGGGCCATTCCCCGGCCGGTGATGCCGACAAACCCACTGCCAGTGGCACGTCAGAACCGGATACCCCACCTGCAGGAGCCAATCGCCCTGAGCCGGAAGAAGTTTTCGCCGCGTTCGTGCTTGCTCCGGAAGGGGCTCCGTTTAAAGGACCAGCGCTCGATAAACTGTTTACCGCCTGCGGACTCGAATACGGTGATCGCGATATCTATCACCGCCATGAAGAAGTCGACACGCGAAGCCCCGTGCAGTTCAGCGTAGCGAGTGCCGTCGAACCCGGCACCTTCAAACCCTCGGAGCTTGAGGCGCTGGAAACAGCGGGCATCAGTTTCTTCATGAGCCTGCCTGGCCCGTCAGACCCGCTCAAGGCCTACAACTACATGATCGAAACCGCCCAGGCGGTCGCCCGTAATCTCGGCGGAGAACTCAAGGATGAGCGTCGCAGCGTCATGACCTCGCAGACGATCGAGCACGGTCGCCAGCGGATCCGGGAGTATGAACGCAAACGTCGTTTCCCTCGCGGTTGATTTCCGCCGACACACGTCCTTTTGACCCGGCCCAATCAGGATTTCTGAGTGACCGCGACAGACCCCGCTCTGCAAAGTGCTGAGCGTAGAGCCCAGCAGCTGAGACAGGAACTTCACGAGCACAGTCACCGCTACTATGTGCTTGATGAGCCCTCCATCCCCGACTCAGAGTACGACCGGCTGTTCCGTGAACTGCAACGAATCGAAGCCGAGTTTCCTGAGTTGGTCGCCGCCGATTCGCCGACTCAGCGAGTCGGTGCCGGCATCGATACCTCGTTTGCTTCTGTCACCCACAACAGCCCCATGCTGTCACTGGACAACGCCTTCGATGATCAGGAAGTGCGGGATTTCAATCGCCGTATTCAGGAGCGTCTGGAGACAGAGTCGGAGATCGAGTTCGTCTGCGAACCCAAGCTCGATGGTTTGGCCGTAAGCCTTCTGTATGAGCATGGCATACTGGTACGCGCAGCCACTCGCGGTGATGGCACCGCAGGCGAAGATATTACGCCCAACATTCGCACCATTCCTTCCATACCCCTTCTGCTCCGGGGCGAGCAGTTTCCAGCCATTGTGGAAGTCAGAGGGGAGGTCTACATGCTCAAAGAAGGCTTCGATAAGCTTAACGAGCAGCTTGCAGCCAAAGGCGAAAAGACATTCGTGAACCCACGCAATGCAGCGGCCGGCAGCTTGCGTCAGAAAAAATCTTCTGTGACGGCTCAACGGCCTCTGGAAATGTGTGCCTATAGTCTGGTGCCCTCGGAAGACGGCTGGCTGTCGGAGACTCATTGGGAAAATCTGCAGAAGATTAAAGGCTGGGGATTTCGGATAAACCCTGAAATGCGCAAGGTTCAAGGCGTAGAAGCCTGTCTGGATGCTTATCAGCAGCTACTCAGTCGGCGCGATTCTCTGCGTTATGAAATCGATGGCATTGTTTATAAAGTCAACAACCTGCGCCAGCAGGCCGAACTTGGCTATGTTTCGCGCGCGCCGCGCTGGGCTATCGCCCACAAATTTCCGGCCCAGGAAGAGCTGACGGTTATCCGCGATATTGAATTTCAGGTCGGACGGACCGGCGCCGTGACACCGGTTGCGCGCCTGGAGCCTGTCTTCGTGGGTGGTGTCACCGTCAGTAATGCGACGCTTCACAACATGGATGAAATACACCGTCTGGATGCGCACATCGGCGACACCGTGTATGTACGCCGGGCCGGGGACGTGATTCCGCAGGTAGTGCGGGTTTTACCGGAACGGCGGCCTGACGGTGCACGGCGCATCGAGATGCCCGTCCAATGTCCGGAATGTGATTCCAGGGTTGAGCAGCTTGAAGGCGAAGCCGTGGCGCGATGCAGTGGAGGACTGTTCTGTCCGGCTCAGCGTCGGGAAGCCATCCGGCATTACGCTTCCCGCAAGGCGATGGATATTGAGGGACTCGGTGAAAAGTGGATCGAAATCCTCGTGGATCAGGAGATGTTGAAGACGGTCGCCGACATATACGCTCTGACAGCTGAGCAACTGGTTCAGCTTGATCGGATGGGTGAAAAGTCAGCGAATAACCTGATCGCCGCGATCGACGGTTCGAGGAAGCCTGAGCTGGCTCGTTTTATCTACGCGCTCGGTATCCGCGAGGTGGGCGAGGCGACGGCGAAAGCGCTGGCGCGTCACTTCGGTAAACTCGATGCGCTGGCGGCGGCAGACAGCGATGAGTTGCAGAGTGTACCGGATGTTGGCCCTGTCGTGGCTCAGCACATCGTTAACTTCTTTGCCCAGGAGCACAACCGGGAAACCATTGATGCGCTGCGTCGTGCGGGCGTCGAGCCGAACGAGATGGAACCCCAAGCTCCCGGTGAACAGTCGCTGGCAGGCCAGACCTGGGTTCTCACCGGCAGTCTGGAAACGTTCACCCGCGATGAGGCCAAAGCGCGCCTGGAAGCGCTCGGCGCCAAAGTCTCTGGCAGTGTCTCCAAGAAAACCCACTGTGTCGTCGCTGGGGAAGCGGCCGGTTCAAAACTGGCGAAAGCTGAGCAGTTGGGCGTCCAGGTGATGTCTGAATCTGAATTCCTCGAATTTCTGGAGCAGCACTGATGCTCTCTGACAGGCAGGCCCCAGGTGCCCACGTCTAGGCATTCTGAGAACTCGCGCAGATAGACAGCGGTTCGCTTGATTTAACATAGCAGCGGTTTGTCTGGCGCTGATTTTCTCTCTTTCAGGCGCTTCGGCCCTCGACCCGACGAAAAAAACAACAGTCTCATCAACGGACGATACATGCTCAAGAGCTCGCCCTTGTCTGACGCCCCCAAGGCTGGGGTTTCCCGTTTCCTGCCGGTGTGTTCGCTGATTATCTTCGGCGCACTGCTGTCTGGCTGTAAAACCGAGAAAGATCCGGATCAGCCGACCCTTATCGGCGCTCCCAGCAACCGCGCTTACCTGGGCGCTGAATACGAATACAACTTCGGTGCTTATGGCGGTGAGGGTATTCTGAATTACTCATTGACGGATGCGCCTGCCTGGATGGCTCTGGAATCCATTAATAATCGCGCCCGCCAGGGTGTGATCGTGCGCGGCGTACCCGGCCTGACTGGCGGCCAGCGGGGCGACGCCGATCTCGGCGAGCAAAGAGGTATTACTCTGGTAGCCACCGACGGCTCGAGTCGAGGCACCCGAACCTTCGATATCACTGTTGAGCCCAACACCCTTTCCGTCGTTTCTGCGCGCATTCAGGAAGGCGAGGCCACTCGCGTGCGCCGCGACTGTTCACCGGCGCAGGTAGAAGAAGACGAAGAGAATGAAACCCGTTACGACATCGTCAACTGCCTGACCGAAGAACAGGAAGAGCAGGCACCGGAGAATCCCAGGGCGCCGTTCTGCGAGGTTCCGGTCAATGAACCTGAGGGCCGGCACGAAATTACGCGAGACATCTACGATGCCGACGGCTCCGTGATATCCCAGGTCACAGAGACCGTCAAAACCCGGGCCGTCATTGTGCCGGTGCGTCTGGAATCGCCGTCGGTGACCCGGGTGCGTGTCGCCTTCGCCCTCGAGTCCAACTACACCGAAACGGTGTGCGCAGACCCATCCAACCTGCTCTCGGACCAGGAGTGTAGGAACGCCGGCACTAACAGCCCCCGCGCCCGGATAGGGTACGACGTGGTAGGCCTGGGCAGTGAGACCGATGTCAGCGACGACGGCCTGAAAGTGCCGTCCTATCTGACCTATCAGGCCGACGATGAAGGCAATCTGACGAAAGGTGTGCTGACCTTTGAGCCCGGCAAGCGCGAGTGCTACATACGAATCGAAGTGGCTGACGACTCGCTGCCGGAAGACACTGAAGATTTTACTCTGCGCCTGACTGAAGTCCGGGAGGGCCTGGCATCCATTGGGGACGAGGAAACGGGCACTGCCAATGGATTTTCAATCAATGACAATGAACCGACGGTCTACTTTGAAACGGTGGGTGGCGATAACGAAGGCACGGTTAACCTCAATGGTGGACCCAGCACTTTCGTTGCCCGGCTTGAGGGGGACCGCACCGGAGAGGTCCGGGCACGCGTGAACGTGATCCTGCCGGATCAACCTGAAACCACCAATCCTGGAGATCCCCCACCGGCAAACCCGGCACAGGATCTCACGGAAGACGATTATCAGCTCGGCGTCGTGTCTGGCCCCTCGTTTGTGGACGGTGAGGAGCTGGAACTGGTGTTTCCGGAAGGTCAGGACGAAGTCCGATTTACGGTAGCGGTGACGGGCAGTACAGAGGATAACGTTAACGATGGTTTCTTCGAGGTTAACGCCGATGTCGACTATCAGGCGGGTCGGCCTGGGTTTGCTCGAGCAGTTCAGCGGTCTCTTATCGTTAATATCAACGAATTCGTAGAACGCCCAGAGCTGACAACGCTCACCAGCGTGTCGGACTTTGTGCCGACAGATGTGGTTAACGCCACCGGCGGTGGGCTTGCCGTCGTCGGTTATCGCGCAAGTTCGAGACTGCCTTACCTGCTGATTCTGGATCGCAAGGGCCAGGCACTGCAGGAAGGACCGCTGGAGGGCGGCTTGGCGGTCGCTGCTGGCGCTGAGCCAGTGATTGCTTACCAGGAAAGCTCGGCGGTCATTGGCGGTGGTGGTCCGAACCCGCAGACAGTCATCCTGCCGCGGTTGGCCATCGCCTATGGTTCGGTCGGCACCGCCAGCTACCCGGCGCCGGTTGCCCCCACCAAGGCAGGCGGGCAGGACGTGATTGTCCACCGATTGGATCTAGATCTGGATACCGGCGTCTATGCGCCCCTGTGGCAGTTCCAGGCAGGCACTTCGGGCAACGATGTGCCGGTGAGTATCTCGCTCAATACCAATGGCAACGTCACGCTAGGCGGCAATACGACCGGTCAGTGGCCGGAGCAGGCAAGCGCTGGCGGTCTGGATACTTTTTCCATGGTGATCAGCCAGACCACGGTAACCGCTGACGTCGGCGGCACGCCGACCGAAGTCGATGCGGGAGAACTGGACTGGGTGGACCAGAAGGGCTCTGCGCTTGATGACTTTACGGCGGCTGCTCTGCCTCGAGGACTGGGTGTTGAAGTGATTGCCCAGACGAGCGGTTCTTTCGAGGGGCAGCCTGCTTTGGGTGGTACGGATGGCGTTTTCTATCTTTCCGTAGCGCCCGGCACCTTGGGGCTGAATTTTGATGAGCTGGATGTCCAGCAGGTGGGCTCGGTGGTTGATGACACGATTGGCAG
>Ga0114903_1000041_pt1 | contig 102311 bp, 96 predicted proteins | sample MalvirDeepMed_s2_FD_87289 | JGI IMG/M metagenome (GOLD analysis project Ga0114903, IMG submission 87289) | Marine viral communities from the Global Malaspina Expedition - Malaspina viral metaG DeepMed_s2 | ecosystem: Environmental > Aquatic > Marine > Oceanic | place: Mediterranean Sea...
CTTCTGCACGCCGCCAAGATCGTCACCGAGACCGCGGAGATGTCGTCCCACGGGTTGAAGTTCCAGACGCCCGAAATCGATGCCGACGGGTTGCGCAGCTGGAAGAACGACGTGGTCAAGCAGCTGACCGGCGGTCTTGCCGGGCTGGCGAAACAGCGCAAGGTGACGGTCGTCCACGGCTGGGGTGAATTTACCGGCGCGAACTCGATCTCGATCGAGACCGAGGACGGCGCCAAGACCGTTACCTTCGACCAATGCATCATCGCCGCTGGGTCCGAGGCGGTGAAGCTGCCCTTCGTGCCCCATGACGACCCGCGCGTAGTTACCTCGACCGGGGCGCTGGAGCTGGACCCGATCCCCAAGCGCATGTGCGTTCTGGGCGGCGGGATCATCGGGTTCGAGATGGCGACCGTCTATGACGCGCTGGGGTCGGACGTGACCGTGATCGAGATGATGGACCAGATCATCCCCGGCTGCGACAAGGACATCGTGAAGCCCCTGCAGAAGAGGATGGAAAAGCGCATGACCATTCGCACCAAGTCCAAGGTGACCGAGGTGAAGTCCGGCGACGACGGCTTGACCGTCACATGGGAGGACGCCAAGGGTGAAACCACGACCGAGACCTTCGACAAGATGCTGGTCGCCGTGGGCCGCACGCCCAACGGCAAGAAGATCGCGGCCGACAAGGCGGGCGTTCAGGTCACCGATCGTGGCTTCATCGAGGTCGATCACCAGCAGCGCACCAATGCGAACCATATCTTCGCCATCGGCGACGTGGTCGGCCAGCCGATGCTGGCCCACAAGGCGGTGCACGAGGGCAAGGTCGCGGCCGAGGTCTGCGCGGGCGAGAAACGCGCCTTCGACGCGCGCGTCATCCCCTCGGTCGCCTATACCGACCCCGAGGTCGCTTGGGTCGGCATGACAGAAGAGCAGGCGAAACAGCAGGGGATCAAGATCCACAAGGGCGTCTTCCCGTGGGCGGCGTCCGGGCGGGCCCTGTCGAACGCGCGCTCGGAAGGGATCACCAAGCTGATCTTCGACCCCGAGGACGACCGCGTGATCGGCGGCGCCATCGTCGGCACCAACGCGGGCGACCTGATCTCGGAAGTGGCGCTGGCCATCGAGATGGGGGCCGATGCGGTCGATCTGGGCCACACGATCCACCCGCATCCGACGCTTTCGGAAACGGTAAACTTCGCGGCCGAGATGTTCGAGGGCACGATCACCGACCTGATGCCCCCGAAGAAGAAATAGCACTGCTGACCCGGATCCGCGGATCCGGGTCGCCCCTTTTCGCGGATCACGTCCGACAGAAACGTCCCTGACATCGACCGCCACGCTTGATCGCGGGCCCGTTCCCTTTATCGTGAGCCGCATAGGCCGGATCCATGGGAGGACCCAAAATGGCGCGTAATCCGAACAACCCCTTCGACATGAGCAGCCTGATGGATGCGTTCGACCCCGAACGCATCCAGCGGATGTGGAACCCCCAGGCCATGATGCAGGCGTTCCAGCAGCCGCAGGCGCAGATGTTCGACATGGAGCAGGTGATCCGCGCCAATCAGCGCAATTTTGAGGCCATGTCCGAATCCAACAAGGCGGCGGCCGAGGCGTACAAGGACCTTCTCGACAAGCAAATGGAGATCTTCGAGAAGATGACCCATGCCGCGCGCCAGCAATACGAATGGGCCGAGGAGAATGCCGGCCCCGATGCGATGAAGGCCCGTACCGCGGCCGTGAACGACGCCGTGGAAGAGGCGCTGATGCTGATGCGCAAGATGGCCGACAACGCCCGCGAGGCGAACGAGGACGCCTACAAGTCCATGCAGGAACAGCTGTCGGAATCGGTCCGCAAGGTCGAGGAATCAGCCAAGAAGGCGTCCAAGACCTGATCCCGGGGGGCACGGCGTGATCGCTGCATACGTGCCACGTTGTTGCGCGCCAAGCGGGCCGCACACATGACCGGGATCGCGGATCACGAGCTGCGCTATGACCTGGCCAACGAGCTTCACGCCCGCCCGTTCCCGTCCCTGTCGGCCCCGTGCTACGCCGCCTACCTGGCGATCAAGGCCCCTCAGGACGCCGCCCGCCGTGACCGGGACCGGGACCGCGCGCATCTGATCGCGCTGCTCGACAGGTTCGGCGCCCAGCACCCCAAGCCCGGCGCGACCCACTGGTTCGGAGAGATCGGGCGCCATCGTCTGAAATGGGAAAGCCATACCGAGTTCGTGACCTACACGATATTCGGCGACGGCGTGGCCGAAAAGGCGTTCGACCGCGGCGTGTTCGACGTCTTTCCCGCAGACTGGCTGAAGGAAAGCCCCGGCGTGCGCATCACCTCGGCCCTGATCCGGGTCGAGGATCGCCCCGAGACGGCCGAAATTCGCGACCGCCTGGCGAAGTGGTTCGTCCCCGAAAGCCTAGCAGTTAGCGAGGTTCTGGAAGGGGCCGCACTGATCGCGTCCGATTTCCGCATCGACGGGGGCGGGCACATGCGCATGGTGGTCTTCACCTCGCCCGGCATCGGTCAGCGGCGCACGGGCCGCATCGTTCAGCGCCTGGCCGAGATCGAGACTTACAAGACCATGTCGATGCTGGGCCTCGCCCGCGTACGTCAACTGTCGCCGAAGATGAGCGAGCTCGACCGCAACCTGTCACGCCTGATGGACGAGATGACGGGCGAGGCGAGCCGGCCGGAGACGACGCTGAAGGGCCTGCTCAGCGTCTGGGCCGAGCTCGAGACGGTGCTGGCGCAATCCTCGTTCCGCTTCGGTGCGACCGAGGCCTACGAGGCGTTGGTCACGCAACGCATCGGTGCGCTGCGCGAAACCCGGTTCGAGGGGCGCCAGACCTTCGCCGAGTTCATGATGCGCCGCTTCGATCCCGCGATGCGTACGGTCAAGGCCACCCGCACCCGCCTGCGCGAGATGAGCGAGCGTGCCCTGCGCGCGGGCGACCTTCTGCGCACACGTGTGGACGTGGATCGCTCGGCCCAGAACCAGGAGCTTCTGGAAAGCATGGATCGCCGCGCCGACCTGCAGCTGCGCCTGCAACGCACGGTCGAGGGGCTGTCGATCGTCGCGATCAGCTACTATGCCGTCAGCCTGGCCGCCTACGCCTTCGCCCCTGCGATGGAGGCCGCGGGCCTTTCGGAGGCTGTCGGCACCGCGCTTTTGGTACCAATCGTCGTGGCGCTGACTGCTTTCGCACTCTGGCGGGTGAAGCGCGCGCTGCACTGATCCGGCTCTACTCCCCCGCGACGGGCGCGCCGTGTGGCTCGGCCCGGATCCCCAACGGCCACAGCCCGGTGCGGCTCGTGGCCCAAAGGGTCGCCAGCGCCCCCGCGACATTCGCCGTGGCCGCCGCGATGGCGATGCCGGTGAACCCCATTACGCCCACGAGGATCCAGGCCAGCGGCAGATAGACCGCGGAGATCCGCGACAGCGACAGGCCCATGGACCAAACCGCCTTGGATCGCGCGTTCAGCGCCGCGTTCCCGGTCACCAGCACCCCGTATCCGAACAGCGAGAACCCGACGATCCGAAGGTAAGTGGTCGAGATCGCCGCGTCCTCGGCGCCCGATGCGATCCAGCCCGAGATCGTCTGCCCGAACAGCAGCAGCACCAGTCCCACCGCTGCGCCGTAGCCCACGCACATCATCCACGTCACCCGGACCGAGGATCGCGCCCGCCCGGTACGCCGCGCGCCCCAGTTCTGCCCGACCACCGGCCCGATCCCTGAAGACAGCGCCAGAAGCGGAACCAGCGCCAAAGTCTGCACCCGCGTGGCCGCCCCGAAGCCCGCGACCGCGGCCTCGCCCAGGGTGGCGACCGCCGCCGTCACCATCGCCATGCCCGCGGGGTTGATCGCGTTCGACAAGGCGGCGGGCAAGCCGACCTGGCCGATCAGGCGTACGGAGGTGCCGATGCGTGCGAACGGATCACGACAAGTCGTCAAAAGCCCCTTGTGCCAAGCCCACAGAAGGCCGCCCACGGTCGCCCCCATGCGCACCGCGAAGGTCGCAAAGCCCGCGCCGCCCGTCGACATCTCGGGGAAGGGGCCGACCCCGAAGATCAGAAGCGGATCCAGCGCGATGTTCCCGGCCGCCTGCGTGATCATGATCGTGGCCGCCGTCACCCCGTCACCACGCGCGCGGAACATCGCGCCGATCAGCATGGACAGGACGAGGAACGGGAAGGACATGGCCCACCAGAACACGTAGGCGGCGATTTCGGGCCGCACGGCCTCGCCCGCGCCGATGGCCGCGAACAGCGGGCCCTGCACGGCCCACAGCGCACCGCCCACGAAAAGGCCGACCAGAAGCCCCAGACCCAGCGCGTGCATCCCCATCCGGATCGTGTCGTTGCTGTCGTCGCCCCGTCCGATCGACTGGCTGAGCGCGGCGTTCGCCCCTGCCGACAGGCCGATGGACAAGGACGTCACTGCCACCGTCACCGGATAGATGTATCCCACCGCGGCAAGCTGCGTCTGCCCGACCCGGCCCAGGAAATACGCGTCCGCCAGCCCGACCGAGATCACGCCGAAAATACCCAGCGTCATGGGGGCCGAAACCTTGAGAACGGCGCGGGTCACCGAACCTTCGGCGAGATTTTGATCGGGCATGCACTCTCCTTCGTCAGGGCGCAGATAGGGCGGGCCGCGTCGCGTCCAGCCCCGCTTGACCTTTCGACGCAGGCGGCACAGCCTTCGGCCCATGACACCCACCGGACCCGTGACACTCGACACCCCTGTACATCATGACAGCCCCCTCCCGTCCGCCGCCGATCTCATCGTGATCGGCGGCGGGGTGGCGGGCGTCACCACCGCCTATTACGCCGCGAAATCCGGCGCCCGCGTTGTCCTGTGCGAGAAGGGGCGGATCGCGGGCGAGCAATCCTCGCGCAACTGGGGCTGGATCCGCCAGCAGGGTCGCGACCCGGACGAGCTTCCGCTGGTGATCGAAGCGGTCGCGAACTGGCACGCGTTGCAAGCCGAAACCAACGAGGATCTGGGCCTTCGGCAGACAGGGACGCTCTATTTCGCGTCGGACGAGGCGACGCTGCAGCAATACCGGAATTGGGCGCAGATCGCCGCGGGCCACGGACTCGACAGCCGTGTCGTGGGCTCGACAGAGATGTCGAGTATGCTGCCCGATGCCCGCGCCGACTGGATCGGCGCCCTCTGGACCCCCTCGGACTGTCGGGCCGAGCCTTGGGTGGCCGTCCCCGCTCTGGCCCGTCTGGCCGCGCGCACCGGCGTGACAATCCGCGAGAATTGCGCGGTTCGCGCGCTCGACCTCGAAGGGGGGCAGGTCACGGGCGTCGTCACCGAGGCGGGCCGCATCCGCGCGCCGCGCGTGGTGCTCGCCGGCGGCGCGTGGTCGGCGAAACTGCTCAAGCGCCATGGCGTCGCGCTGCCACAACTTTCGGTCCGCGCGACAGTGGGGCGAACTCAGGTCCTGCCCGAGGTCTTCGCCGGGCAGGGCGTCGACGACCGTTTCGCCTTCCGACGTCGCACCGACGGGGCCTATTCGCTGGCCCCGTCCTTCGATCACGACTTCTTCCTGGGCCCGGCCGCATTTCGCCACGCCCGCGATTACTGGCCTGTCTTCCGCCGCGACATCCTGTCGACGAACCTGCGCCCCGCGTCCCCCCGCAGCTACCCCGACGCCTGGACACTGCCCCGGACGTGGTCCGAGGACGCCCCCGGCCCGTTCGAGGCGATGCGCGTCCTCGACCCGCCCCCGAACCTGCGCTTCGTGCGCCGCATGGCCCGCCAGTTCGCCGCCGCGTTCCCCCATCTGGGCGAGGTGCGCGTCACGAAGGCCTGGGCAGGCATGATCGACGGCCTGCCCGACATGATCCCCGTGATCGACCACGTCCCCGACCTGCCCGGACTGATCTGCCTGACAGGACTATCAGGTCACGGGTTCGGCATCGGGCCCGGGGTGGGCCGCGTCACTGCCGACCTTGCGCTCGGCCGCGATCCGGGCCACGACCTGTCCCCGTTCCGCTTCGCGCGCTTCTCCGACGGGACAAGGCGCGCCGCGTTCCACCTGTGAGGATCCCATGCCCATCCGCAACCGCATCGCCGACATGGCCCCCGAGATCGCCGATTGGCGCCAGACCCTGCATCGCAACCCCGAGATCCTGTTCGAAACGCACAAGACCGCGCGCTTCGTGGCCGACAAGCTGCGCGCCTTCGGCTGCGACGAGGTGGTCGAGGGCATCGGCCGCACCGGTGTCGTCGGCCTGATCCACGGCACCACCGGACCGGGGCGCTGCATCGGCCTGCGCGCGGACATGGACGCCCTGCCCATCACCGAAACGACCGGCGCCCCCTACGCCAGCGAAATCCCCGGCAAGATGCACGCCTGCGGTCATGACGGGCACACCGCCATGCTGCTGGGCGCCGCGCGCTACCTGGCCGAGACGCGCGCCTTCGACGGCACCGTCGCGGTGATCTTCCAGCCCGCCGAGGAAGGCGGCGGCGGCGGGGACGAGATGGTGAAGGACGGCATGATGGACCGCTTCGCGATTCAGGAAGTCTACGGCATGCACAACTGGCCCGGGATCCCGGTGGGCGAATTCGCGATCCGCCCCGGCGCCTTCTTCGCCGCGACGGACATCTTCGGTATCGACGTGATCGGGCAGGGGGGCCACGCCGCCAAACCGCACGAGACGGTGGACCCCATCGTGATCTCGGCCCAGATCGTCACCGCGCTGCAGACGCTGGCCAGCCGCGTCGCGGACCCCACGCAGCAGCTTGTCGTGTCGGTGACCGGCATCGAAAGCTCCAGCCAGGCGGACAACGTGATCCCTTCGCGCGTGCATCTGAAGGGCACCGTGCGCACCATGGTCCCCGCGATGCGCGACATGGCCGAGGACCGGATCGCGCAGATCTCGACCGGCATCGCCGCCGCCCACGGTGCCCGGGCCGAGCTGCGATACGACCGCAACTATCCGGTCATGGCCAACCACGCGACCCAGACCGAATACGCCGCCGACGCCGCGCGCGCGGTGGCAGGCGACTGCAGTGCGGCCGACTTGATCATGGGGGGCGAGGATTTCGCCTTCATGCTCGAGGCGCGACCGGGGGCCTATATCCTGGTGGGCAACGGAGAGACCGCACCGCTTCACGCGTCGGATTACGATTTCACCGACGACGCGATCCCCGCAGGCGTGGCCTACTGGGCGACGCTGGCCGAACAGCGCCTGCCCCAGGGGTGAGCGTCCTTCTGCTGCAAGGCCGCCCCGAGGACGAGGCCGCTGAAGAGGAATACCGCGCCATCCTGTCGCGCGGGGGCTTGACCGAAGCGCAGGTCCGTCGCGTCCGGCTGGAACGCGACGATCCCCCGCCGCTTGAAGGAGCCCGGGCCGTGATCCTTGGCGGCGGCCCGGCTTGCGTCAGCGATCCGCCCGACACAGTCCCGGCGGCCGAGGCGCGCATCGCCGCCCGCAGTGCCGCCGTCGTGGCCGAGGCCGCCGCGCGGGATCTGCCGTTCCTTGGCCTGTGTTACGGGATCGGCGCGCTGGCCGCGCATCTGGGCGCGCGGGTGGACAAGTCAGCGGGGGCCGAGCCGATCTCGGCCGCGCCCCTGACCGTCACCGAAGACGGTCGCGCCGATCCGATCCTGGCGGGCGTTCCCGACAGCTTCACCGGCCTGACCGCCCACAAGGAAGCGGTGCAGGAGCTGCCCGCTGGCGCCGTCCACCTGGTGCGGGGCGACACCTGCCCGTTCCATATGATCCGCCACGGCCGCCATGTCTATGCCACGCAGTTCCACCCCGAGGCGGACGGCGCCAGCTTCGCCCTGCGCATCCGCGTCTATGCCGACCGCGGCTATTTCGCCCCGGCCGAGGCCGCGCAGCTGATCGACCGGATTGGCGCGGTGAAGACGCCCCATGCGGGGCGCATCCTGCGCAACTTCATCGAGCGTTACGTCCGCCCCGCGCGGTGAACCGCCAGATCCTCGCCCGCCCAGAGGCGTTCATAGATTTCGGCCGCGCCATCCGCCTCTGCCCCGATGGAATGATCGCGCACGGCCTTATCGCGCGCGGCGCGGCCCATCGCCTCGATCCGATCGGGATCGGCCAGCAATTCGGCCACCGCCTGCGCCGCCGCCGCGACATCGCCCGGCGGGACGATCAGCCCGGTCCGCCCCCCGTCCGAGAACGCGCGGTAATGCCCAGTGTCCGAGCACACGAAGGGCGTGCCCGCGGCCATGCCTTCCGCCGGAACCACGCCGAAGGGTTCATAACGCGCGACGTTCACGATCAGCGATAGCGCTGGCATGATATCGGCCTGCACGTCGCCCTCGACGAAGCCCAGAAAGTGGAACCGGTCGCGCAGGCCCGCCTCGGTCACGCGCCGCTCCAGCCCTGCCTGGAACTCGGCCTCGGACGGTTTGGCCATGCCGATGACAAGGGCGGTCACGTCCGGATCGTCCTGCATCACGCGGATCATCGCATCGACGAAGACGTCGGTGCCCTTCTCGGGGCGGACGCGGCCGACGATGGCGACGCCCGTCTCGCCGCCATATCCCAGCGCCTTCCACGCCGCGCGACGGTCGGGCGCGGGGCGGTAATTCTCGACATCCACACCATGGGGCAGGGTCGCGGCCACGTCCGGAAAGAACGCCGCCGCATCGGGCGACGTGGCGATCACCGCGTCCATCCGCCCGATCAGCCAGCGCGGGAAGGCCGAATGGCGATGCTTCGCGGCCGAGGTGAAGACCGTGCGGATCGGCAGCCGCAGCACGTCGCGGGCATAGAGGGCCGAGATCATCTCGGGGTCGCGGCGCACGTGCCAGATGGCGCAGGGCCGCCCGTTCGACGGGCTGCGCGACAGCCGCCGCGCCCGTTTCGCCGTGATCGGGTCGGGCAGGCCGGGCAGGGGGTGGCCCACCAGCGCAAGGTCGTAGCGGCCCATGTGGTGCCGCGCCATGCGCTGCGCGGTGGACGAGACGCCGGTGAAGCGCGTGTTGTAGTTGGTAACAAAAAGCTCGGGCATGGTCTGGGTGTGGCCTTCCGCGCAAGATTTGTCGAGGCTCAGAGCGTCAGGCACGCCGCCGCGATGCGCCTTGCGCGGTCCGGGTCGCCCGTCAGCCCCGCATCGGGGGCCGTGTCCAGCGTCGCCAGCACGGCCGTCGCAAGCTCCATGTCGTCGCGCACCCGCGTGACCCGTCCCTCACGCGCCAGCGTGGTGAAATCCGCCGTCGCGTTTTCCGTGTGCGGCCCGGTGATGATGCGGCACCCGAAGCCCGCAGGCTCCAACGGGTTGTGCCCCCCGATGCCGGGGATCATCGACCCGCCCAGGAACACCGTCCCCGTCAGCGAGAACCACAGCCCCAGCTCGCCGTAGCTGTCGGCCAGATAGACGCGCCCGGGCCGGGGCAGCCCCCCGCGGCTGCGGCGCGCCGGTTCGGTCAGCAGGATCGACACCTCGTCGCCCCGTTCCTTGTGCCGCGGCGCCAGGATGCAGATCGTGCCGGGCCGCGCGGTCAGGATCCGGTCCTGAGCGCGCAGGACGATCTCCTCCTCGCCCGGGTGGGTCGATGCGGCGACCCAGACCGGAGAGGTCCCGATCGCGTCGGCAAAGCGAGCGCGTTCTTCCGGGTCCACGGGCAGCTTGGCCGAGGCCAGCTTCAGCGACCCACCGATCTCGACCCGTGGCGCGCCGAGGCTGCGCGCCCGCTCGGCCGTGTCCGCGTCCTGCGCAAGGATCAACCCGATCCGCCCGAACACAGCGCGCGCCAGCCGTGGCGACCGCCCCCAGCCCTTCGCCGCCCGCGCCGAGATTCGGGCCGAGGCCAGCGCCAATGGGATGCCGCGGCGGTAAAGGGCCGCGATCTGCGTCGGCCACAGCTCGCTTTCCAGGAACACGGCGCGTTCCGGCGCCCAGTGGTCCAGGAACCGGCGCACGGCCGCGGGGTGGTCGATGGGGGCAAACCGGTGCAGCGCGCGGTCGGGCAGTCGCATTCCGGCCAAAGCGGCCGAGGATGCAGTGGTGGTCGTCAGAAGCACATGCGCGTCGGGCCGGGCGTCGAGGATCGCGTCGATCAGGGGCAGGGCGCTCATCATCTCGCCCACGCTGACGGCGTGGACCCAGATCACAGCACCGTCGGGTCGCCCGTGGGTGTGGCCCAGACGTTCGGACCAACGATCCGGCGGACCGCCATTCCGGACGAACCGACGCCGGGTCCGGCGCGCGATCAGGGGCCAGATCAGCCGCTCGGCGCCGCCGATGGCCGTCAGGCGCAGACCGCCCCGCATCAGCCGCCGGTGTGGCTCATGTGGCGGGTCATCTGACCGCCCGCTTCCTGCCGGGAATAGTCGAAATCATGCCCCTTGGGCTTCAGAGAGATCGCCGCCCGGATCGCTTCCTCCAGCACGCGGTCGTCCTCGGATGACCTCAACGGCGCGCGCAGGTCGGCCATGTCTTCCTGGCCCAGGCACATGTAAAGTTCGCCCGTGCAGGTCAGGCGCACACGATTGCAGCTTTCGCAGAAATTATGCGTCAGCGGGGTGATGAAGCCGATATCCTGCCCCGTCTCCTCGATCTTCACATAGCGCGCCGGTCCCCCGGTGCGCTTGGTCAGGTCGGTCAGGGTGAACCGCTGTTGCAGCTGGCCGCGCAGATCCTTCATCGACCAGTACTGCCCCACGCGGTCCTCGTTGCCCAGATCGCCCATCGGCATGACCTCGATGAAGGTCAGGTCCATGCCGCGCTCGGCGCACCAGTCCACGATGTCGAACAGCTCTTCCTCGTTGAAACCCTTCAGCGCGACGACGTTGATCTTGACGCGCAGCCCCGCCTTTTGGGCCGCGTCGATCCCCTTCAGCACCTGCGGCAGGCGGCCCCAGCGAGTGACGCGGGCGAACTTGTCCTCGTCCAGCGTATCGAGCGAGACGTTCACCCGCCGCACGCCCGCGGCATACAGATCGTCCGCGAAACGGTGCAGCTGGCTACCATTGGTGGTCAGCGTCAGCTCCTCCAGCGTTCCGGCTTCCAGATGGCGGCGCATTCCGTGGAAGAACGTCATGATATCGCGCCGCACCAGAGGCTCACCGCCGGTGATGCGCAGCTTCTTCACGCCCAGCCGGATGAAGGTTGAACACATCCGGTCCAGCTCCTCCAGGGTCAGAAGCTCTTTCTTGGGCAGGAACTGCATGTTCTCGGACATGCAATAGACGCAGCGAAAGTCGCAGCGGTCCGTGACGGAGACACGCAGATAGCTGATCGCGCGCTGGAACGGGTCGATGAGGGGTGCTGTCATATCTCGATACCTATGGGCCGGCCCGGGGGTCGGCAAGGGTGCTTTGGTCGTTGTGACTGCGCAGGGCTTGTGGCTAACCTGCGGGCATGACTCGTATCGTTCCGTTCAGCGCCATTGCGCTCGTCATCGCCCTCGGGGCCTGCTCGCAGGTGTCCGAGACCTTCAACCGCCAGGACACCGCCCCGGTTCCGGACGCGCCCGCCGCGGCCCCGGCCCCCGTCGCGCCCGAAACCGACGACGAGGTGGCCGCCGTCGTCCAGGCCCCGGCGCCATCTTCGGGCGCGCGCACGGCCGCGGAGTTCGACACCACCACGGACGCGCAGAAAGCCGCGGCACAGGCGCCCTCCGAAGGGGGGCAGCGCCTGGGGCAGGTCACGGCATCGCTGGGCGACGTCGGTGATCCGGGCCTCTGGATCCGCACTGACCTAGTGACCTCGGTCCAGCCCGGGCGGATCGAGAACCCCGCCAACGGCCAGAGCGGTCTGGTCGAACTGCGTCCCGGCGATGGCGGCGCGACCCTGTCCATAGCGGCTATGCGGCTTCTGGAGATTCCCCTGACCGACATCCCCGAGGTTGTCGTCTATACGCGCTGAGCGGCCCGATACCGACCCCGGGGTGCGGCACTTCGGTCGCACCCCGGGAACCTCTCCTGACTTTGCGTAGGCACTGCAGTTCGTACGGGGCCCGAGAGGTGAGCATACCCCCCACCTCCACCGTTTCGCCGCCCCCGTCCCGCTGATGGGTGCCCTCGCTGCCAGCCGCCGCGCAGGGCCAGCCTTGATCCTCCGGCCCCTGACCCCCTGACGCGCGCGACGGCCAGACCGTCAGCGTCAACTGCGCGAAGATCGTCCAGTGCGAAAGCGGCCAAGGCGATGCGCTGCTTCTGCTGTACGGTAATCCCATGTCGGGCGCGCTGTTCGGATGAATACGTGGCACGCCAGACGACCACCACGTCGTGACCATTGACCACCGCGGCTACGGCAACGACCACGCCGGCGGTCGGTGGGATGTCCATGGGCGGCCCTATCGGGTTCGAGATGTCTCGCCAGAGCCCAAACGTCTTGCGCCACATGCTGTTGATCGAGGATCCACACCCGGCCGGCATCTGGGACGGCGCGTATACCGTTCTGGAGGAGCAGCAGGACAATCCTGTTAATAATGTCCAAGATGCTGACCGGCGAGGCGCACCCGGGCGAGCAGGCGACGATGCCAGACGACCTGACCACGATGATCGAGCAGGCCTCGATCGACGGTGCGCTTGGCGGTTCAACCGCACCGGCCGACCGTCCCGACAGCACCGAGACGCTGCAATCGGTCGACGTTCCGGTGCTGGCGCTGGTGGGGATCGAGGATCCGGTCTACCCGGTGGCCATCAGCCAGCAGATGGTCGATGCCGCGCAGGACGGCACGCTGGCGGTGATCGACGGGGCAAGCCATGCCGCCGTGTTCGAGAATCCCAACGACTCAGCGCAGGCGATCCTGGATTTCCTGTCGGCAGACTAGTCCTTCACCCTGCCTGAAACGAAAGCGCCCGGGGACGATCCCCGGGCGCTTGTCCGTTCGTCAGCTGGCCTTGGCGCTGCGCTTGCGCTCGTGCGGGTCAAGGAACCGCTTGCGCAGGCGGATGGCGTTGGGCGTCACCTCGACCAGTTCGTCGTCGTCGATATAGGCGATGGCCTGTTCCAGCGTCATCGTCACCGGCGTCGTCAGGCGCACAGCCTCGTCCGTGCCGGAGGCGCGCACGTTGGTCAGCTGCTTGCCTTTCAACGGGTTGATCTCGAGGTCGTTGTCGCGGTTGTGCTCGCCCAGGATCATGCCCTGATACACCTGCTCCTGCGAGCCGATGAAGAACTTGCCGCGGTCTTCCAGCTTCCACAGCGCGTAGGCCACGGACTGCCCCGATTCCATCGAGATCAGGACACCTTGACGCCGCCCGGGGATCGGTCCCTTGTGTGGCGCCCATTCGTGGAACACCCGGTTCAGCACGCCCGTGCCGCGCGTGTCGGTCAGGAACTCGCCGTGATACCCGATCAGGCCGCGCGAGGGGATATGCGCGACGATCCGCGTCTTGCCCGCGCCGGCCTGTTTCATCTCGACCAGATCGCCCTTGCGGGGCCCGGTCAGCTTTTCGATCACGGCGCCGGAATACTCGTCATCCACGTCGATGGTGGCTTCCTCGATCGGCTCGTGCTCGACTCCGTCGATGTCGCGCGTCAGCACGCGGGGGCGGGAGATCGACAGCTCGAACCCCTCGCGGCGCATGTTCTCGATCAGCACGCCCATCTGAAGTTCGCCCCGACCGGCAACCTCGAACGCCTCGCCTCCGGGGGTGTCGGTCACCTTGATGGCGACGTTGGTCTCGGCCTCCTTCATCAGCCGCTCGCGGATGACGCGGGACTGCACCTTCTTGCCGTCGCGACCCGCCAGCGGGCTGTCGTTGATCCCGAAGGTGACGGTGATGGTCGGCGGGTCGATGGGCTGGGCTTCCAGCGGCTCATCCACCGCCAAGGCACAGATCGTGTCGGCCACGGTGGCCTTCGACATGCCCGACAGGGTGACGATGTCGCCCGCCACGGCCTCGTCGATATCGGTATAGTCCAGACCCCGGAACGCGCGGATGCGGCTGACGCGGAACTGTTCGATATGCTGGCCCTGGCGCGACAGGGCCTTCACCGTGGCGCCCGCCTTCAGCTTGCCCGATTCGACGCGGCCCGTCAGCAGGCGGCCCAGGAAGGCGTCAGCCGACAGGGTCGTCGCCAGCATGGTGAAATCCTCGTCCTGGCGCGATTGCTGCTTGGGGCGCGGCACGTGGCGCACTACCAGGTTGAACAGCGCATCCAGGTTCTTGCGCGGGCCGTCCAGCTCGCTGTCGCACCAGCCGTTGCGGCCCGAGGCATAAAGATGCGGGAAATCCAGCTGATCCTCGTCGGCGTCCAGCGAGGCGAACAGGTCGAACACCTCGTCCAGCGCGCGGTCCGGCTCGGCATCGGGCTTGTCGACCTTGTTCAGCACCACGATGGGCCGCAGCCCCAGCGCCAGCGCCTTGGAGGTGACGAATTTCGTCTGCGGCATCGGGCCTTCGGCGGCATCGACCAGCAGCACGACGCCATCGACCATGGACAGGATCCGCTCGACCTCGCCGCCAAAATCGGCGTGTCCGGGGGTGTCGACGATGTTGATTCGGGTGGTCTTCCACTCGACCGAGGTGTTCTTGGCAAGGATCGTGATCCCGCGCTCGCGTTCCAGGTCGTTGGAATCCATTGCGCGTTCGGCAACCTGCTGGTTCTCGCGAAACGCGCCGGACTGCTTGAGAAGCTCGTCGACCAGCGTGGTCTTGCCGTGGTCGACGTGGGCGATGATCGCGATATTGCGCAGATCCATGAGTCAGGTCCTTTCCGGGGTCGCGCGCGCCTTACCGTGCAACCGCAGCAATGGAAAGCGGCAATACGTTCAGCCGAACGGATGCGCGTGCCCGGGAGGCGCGAAAATACGCTGTCCCGAGGGCACAGTGCCGCCGGGCCATCGGCAATCCAGAAGCCGTACCTTGGGATAGCGCATGATGCAGACCTTGTTCAACTGGTTCCCGCCCAGAACGTGGAACGCCGTATCGTCCTCGGCGACATAGAAGGCGACATGCCCGAACGGAAGGCGCGGATGGTAGTGCCAGAAGACCATCACCGCGCCGATCTGCGGCTCGCTCGGATCGGCCCATCCCATCCAGGGCCGCGCGCGGGCATGACCGCGAGGCAGGGGGATCTCGCCGAATGAACGGCGCAGGCAATGAGCGACGAACAATCCGCACCATGGCAGGCGCAACGGTGTCACACGGTTCAGCCCGTAAACCCAGCGAAACACCGGCTGGTGGGGCCCGGGATGCGGCCGGTCGATGGCCAGTCCCTCGACCGCGAACCGCCTGGCCTCTGCCACCCAGGGTAAAGCCGCGTCGAACGCCGCCTCATGCGCCTTCAGCATCGTCGTCGCGCTGCCGGATCGGCAGCGGCTCCTTGAAGGTCAGGGTGCGATAGGGGAACGGGATCTCGATCCCCGTTTCGTCGAGGGCGCGCTTGACCGCGGCCACCACCTTGTCGCGCGACCGGCGAATGTCGACCGGCTTCGATCCGGTCCACCACGTGACCTCGAAATTGATCGAGCTGTCGCCGAATTCCTGCGCGAAGATCTGCACGTCCTTCACATCGTCACGGACTGTATCCACGTGCCGCACCGCCTCGGTGATGACCTCGCGCGCGGCATCCACATCTTCGCCATAGGCGACGCCGACGATGATCGTCGTCCGGCGCAGCCCCGTCGCGGTGCGGATGGTGACAGGGTTCTTGAAGAACATCGCGTTGGGCGCGACCACAAGCTGCCCGTCCGTCTGGCGGATATGGGTGTCGCGAATGGTGATATCCTCGACCTGGCCGTCGATGCCCTGGCATTCGATGAAATCCGACTTCGAAAACGGCTCTCGGATCAACAGAAGGATCCCGGCCAGAAAATTCTCGAACACGTCGCGAAAGGCAAAGCCAATGGCCACGCCGCCGACGCCCAACGCCGCCAGCGCCTCTCCTGGCGTGATCGACGGAAAGGCGATCGTCGCCGCGATCAACACCCCCATCAACCACAGGCCCACGGTCAGCAGCATCACGATCACGTCGCGCATGGCCCGCCGCATCCGCGCGCGCCCCAGTGCCTTTGGGACGATCCAGTTGACCATCCGGACCGCCAGCCACACCAGCGCCAGGAACGCGACCGCCAGCACGATCTGCGGCAGCGCGCGCCAGAACGCGGTGGCATAGCCGCCCATCTGGACGCGCATCGGCTCGGGAAGGGTGTCCCACACGGGCCCCAGGATCTGTTCCATGCTGCCCAAGTTAGAGGCCCATCACGAAAAAGCGAGTTAGTGCGGCGTCGCCCCCGAGAAAAGTTGGATTACCAGGATGCCCGACAGGATCAGCGCCATGCCCAGGATCGCCGGCAGGTCCAGGGGCTGGCGAAAGACGATCCAGCCGATGGCCCCGATGAACACGATCCCCAGCCCCGACCAAACGGCATAGGCCACGCCCACCGGGATCGTCCGCAGGGTCAGCGAAAGGAACCAGAAGGCCACGCCATAGCCCAGCACCACCAGCACCGACGGCAGGGGCCGCGTGAACTGCTGGCTGGCCTGCAGGGCCGAGGTGCCCACGGTTTCGGCCGCGACGGCCAGCACGAGGTAAAGCCATGCCATCTCAGGTCCCCTCTCAGGTCGCCACGTATCGGTCGCGGCGGTGGTTGATCGCGATGACCAGGTTCAACACGACTGCCCCCAGAAGCGACCAGACGATGACCGACAGCGGAAAGATGAACGCCGCGGCGGAAAACAGGCACAGGTCGAACAGAAGCTGGACATGGCCCGCCCGGAACGCGGTCCGATCCTGCACCATCAACGCGACGACCCCGATCCCACCCAGACTGCCGCCATGCCGGAACAGCGCCAGAAGCCCCATCCCAGTCAACGCCCCGAAGATCAGTGCGCCCAGTGCCGGGTTCAGCCGCTCGATCGCGAAGCCCATGGGCAAAATCTCGGTCAGGACCGACAGGATAGTCACCGACAGAAGGCTCTTGGCGGTGAAGACAGGGCCCAGGCGCTTCCAGGCCAGCCAGTAGAAGGGCAGGTTCACCACGAAGAACACAGCCCCGAAGGACCACCCCGACAGGTACGAGATCACGACGGCCAGCCCCGCAGTCTGACCGGTGATCAGCCCCAGAAACGTCAGGACCTGCAGCCCGATGGCGCAGCAGAACGTGCCGAAGGCGATGCCCTGCGCATCGTCCAGAAAGGTGTGATTGGCTGTCTCGCTCATGTCCCGCTCCATGCACCGCGCGGCCCGAACGCTCAAGCCCCATGGCGTGCCCGAACGCGAAACGGCGCCCCGATCCCGGGACGCCGCTTCTTCATCCTTGCTGAAATACCCCGGGGGAGGTCGCCCGGATGGGCGGCCGGGGGCAGCGCCCCCTTATGACAGCGCCTGCTGCAAGTTCGCCTCGACCTTGTCGAGGAACCCGGTCGTGGTCAGCCATTTCTGGTCCGGGCCGACCAGCAGCGCCAGATCCTTGGTCATGTGGCCCGATTCCACGGTGTCCACGACGACCTTTTCCAGCGTGTCGGCGAACTCGGCCAGCTTGGCATTGTCGTCCAGCTTGGCGCGGTGGCGCAGGCCGCCGGTCCATGCGAAGATCGACGCGATCGAGTTCGTCGAGGTCTGCTCGCCCTTTTGGTGCTGGCGGAAGTGGCGTGTCACGGTGCCGTGCGCGGCCTCGGATTCCACGATCTTCCCGTCCGGCGTCATCAGGCGGCTTGTCATCAGGCCAAGGCTGCCGAAGCCTTGCGCCACGGTGTCGGACTGCACGTCGCCGTCATAGTTCTTGCACGCCCAGACATAGCCGCCCGACCACTTCATCGAGGCCGCGACCATGTCGTCGATCAGGCGGTGCTCGTAGGTCAGACCGGCTTCCTTGAACTTGTCGGCGAACTCGGCGTCGAAGACTTCCTGGAACAGTATCATGAAGCGGCCGTCATAGGTCTTCAGGATCGTGTTCTTGGTCGACAGATACACCGGATAGCCGCGGTTCAGGCCGTAGTTGAACGAGGCCCGCGCGAAGTCGCGGATCGAATCGTCCAGGTTGTACATGCCCATGTAGATGCCCGCCGAAGGGGCCTTGAAGACCTCTTCTTCCTGCACGCTGCCGTCCTCGCCGACCCATTTCATCGACAGGGTGCCGGGTCCGGGGAACTTCATGTCCGTCGCGCGGTACTGGTCGCCATAGGCGTGGCGGCCGATGATGATCGGCTTGGTCCACCCCGGGACAAGCCGCGGGACGTTGCTGCAGATGATCGGCTCGCGGAAGACAACGCCGCCCAGGATGTTGCGGATCGTCCCGTTCGGGGACCGCCACATCTTCTTCAGGCCGAACTCCTCGACGCGGGCCTCGTCGGGCGTGATCGTGGCGCATTTCACGCCGCAGCCGACTTCCTTGATTTTCTCGGCCGCGTCGACCGTGATCTGGTCGTCGGTGCGGTCCCGCTCTTCCATGCCGAGGTCGTAATACAGCAGATCGATGTCCAGGTAGGGCAGGATCAGCTTTTGCTTGATGAAGTCCCAGATGATGCGGGTCATCTCGTCGCCGTCGAGCTCGACGACCGGGTTGTCGACCTTGATCTTCGCCATGTGTGCCTCGTCAGATGGATTTGCGGTTGGTGCGCGTCATAGACGAAGGCGGGCCTCGTGAAAAGGGTATACAACGGAATACCGTTCGCATGCCGTGGAACGAATGGCAGGCGCGCGCGTCAGTGGGGAAAGGAGACCCCCATGGATATCATCCGCATCATCATCGCCATCTTCATCCCGCCGCTTGGCGTGTTCCTTCAGGAGGGGCTGGGCAAGCACTTCTGGATCAACGTCATCCTGACGATCCTGGGCTACATCCCCGGCATCGTCCACGCGCTATGGATCATCATCAAGCGATAGCGCACAGATCCTCTCTAACGGTGCGCAATCGACAGAACGCGCATCACGTCTCATCTGGGGGCCGAAGGAAACTAACCGGAGCCCCCGAGATGAGCACGCCGAAGATCACCGTCCTGTTCTATTCCACCTACGGCACGAACCACGCCGTCGCCCTTGAAGCCGCTCGCGCAGCCGAGGAGGCCGGCGCCGAGGTCCGCCTGCGCCGCGCAGCCGAAACCGCACCCAAAGAGGTCGTAGAGGGACAGGATGCCTGGAAGCAGCAGCTTCAGACGATGGACGACATCCCCGTGGCCACGCCCGACGATATGGTTTGGGCCGACGGCTACTTCCTGTCCTCGCCCACCCGGTATGGAGTCGTGGCCAGCCAGATGCGCGCCTTCATCGACACGCTGGGCCCGATCTGGCAAGAGGGCAAGCTGGCGAACAAGACCTTCACCGCAACCACCAGCGCCTCGACCCTGCATGGCGGGCACGAGACGACGCTGACCTCGCTTTATGTAACGGCGACGCATTGGGGCGCGATCCTGGTGCCGCCGGGCTATGCCGACCCCGTCAAGTTCGAGGATGGCGGCAACCCCTATGGCTGGTCCGGCGTCGCTGGCGAACTGGACGACGTCGCCAAACGCTCCATCGCCTACCAAGCACGGCGCCTTGTCGAAGTGACGACGAAACTGGTCGCCTGAGCCGGAGAAGCAGATTTTCAATCCGAAAATCTGTCTTCGCTCAGTCCCCCAGAACGCGGCGGAGAGAGGCTTCGATCTCTCCGCCGCACCATTGATCCCCGTATTCGGCGGCTGCCCAGTCGCGCAGTTTTGCCTGTTCAGGCCGCGCCGCGATCCGGTCGCACAGATCGGCAATCCGGGGAGCCGCATCCTCAAGGACCGGACGCAGCGAAGGCAGCTTGTCGGTCATCGTGCCCCACAATGAATAAGTCGCCAGATCAGCCAGCCCCGGCGTGTCGCCGTCCAGCATGTAATCCCGCCCCTCGGTCCGGGCCAGATGCGTCTGGAAGATCCGCATCCACCGCCGCAGGCGTGGCTGGAACTCCGACCACGCCGCGTCAGTCCACATCTGGGCGCCGTTGTAGCGGGTCATCTCGTACAGCACGTCGTTCGCATCCAGAACGATCTTGTCGCTCAGCGCATCCCGCGCCGGATCGCCGGGGTAGAGGCCATAGCGCTGGCCCAGAAAGCCCAGGATCGCCGGCATCTGCGACAGGCTGAGCCCGCTGGCCCGGTCGGTCAGGACCGGCGGCCCCATATGCGCCACCGGCTGCTCCTCGGGCGCGGCCTGCCGAAGGTCCGCGACCGCATCGACGGCCGCTTCGGACCAGCTGGCACCGACATGCGCCAGGACGATCCGGACGAAATGGCCCCGCGCCGGCAGCGGCCAGTAGTAGAGTGCGAAATCGGTCATGGCATGCCCCTTCAAGCGTAGGCGTAAGGTCCGCCGCGCTCCAGCGCGGCCTGGAACGCAGGGCGGGCATGGATCCGGTCCAGCCAGTCGATCGTGGCCGGGCGCGACCGATCAAGCCCGCCGCGGCTTGTCGCGGCTTCCAGCGGGAAGCTCATCATCACGTCGGCCGCGCTGATCTCCTCGCCCGCGAACCAGGATCGCTGTGCAAGCTCACCCTCGACGAAGTCCAGATGCACGTCGATCATCGGCTGAATTCGCTTCATCGCCAGACGCCCCATCAGCGGCACCTTCGACATTGCCAGTTTCAGCAGAAGCGGCGGCATCATCGACCCTTCGGCGTAATGCATCCAGAAGCGCCAGCGCAGCCCGTCCTCGTCATCCATCGGCGCGCCGAACGCCCCACCTGCGCGGTCCACGAGGTACGACAGGATCGCCGCGGTTTCGGCCACGACCAGCCCGGTCTCGGAATCCTCGATGACCGGCGACTTGCCCAGCGGGTGGACCTGCTTCAGCTCCGGCGGGGCCAGCATCGTCTTCGGGTTCCGCTCGTAGCGGCGCACCTCGTAGGTCTCGCCCAGTTCCTCCAGCATCCACAACACGCGTTGCGAGCGAGAGTTCTCCAGGTGGTGAACGGTGATCGTCATCAGATCAGCGTGTGGATTCGGTCAGGCGGCGCTTCACGTAGTCCTGCACCATGCCGATCATCGGCTCCATGTGCGGGTCCTCGAAGAAGTGGCCCGCGCCCTCAAGCTCTTCGTGGGTGATGGTGATGCCCTTCTGCTCGTGCAGCTTCTTGACCAGGCTGTGCGTGTCCTTGGGCGGCGCCACGCGGTCGGCGGTGCCGTTGACCACCAGGCCCGAAGACGGGCAGGGCGCCAGGAACGAGAAGTCGTACATATTGGCCGGGGGCGAGACGCTGATGAAGCCCGTGATCTCGGGGCGGCGCATCAGAAGCTGCATCCCTATCCACGCGCCGAAGCTGAACCCCGCGACCCAGCAATGCTTGGCGTTGGGGTTCATCGACTGGAGGTAATCCAGCGCCGAGGCCGCGTCCGAAAGCTCGCCCACGCCCTGGTCGTATTCGCCTTGGCTGCGGCCGACGCCACGGAAGTTGAAGCGCAGGACCGTGAAGCCCAGGCTGTGGAAGGCATAGTGCAGGTTGTAGACCACCCGGTTGTTCATCGTTCCGCCGAACTGCGGATGCGGATGCAGGACGATGGCGATGGGCGCATCGTGCTTGCGCTGGGGGTGGTAGCGGCCTTCCAGTCGGCCTTCGGGGCCGGGAAAGATCACCTCGGGCATATGGGGCGCTCCGTTCTAGCAAGGAAGGCCGGGGGTCCGGTCAATGTTGACGCCATTGATCGGAAACCTTAGAACCTTTCTAAATTCATGCGGACGCGGGGTCCGCAATCGACGCATGCAGGTAGCTGCAGGGCGGACTATCGTCAATGGCCGGGGGCGCGCTGGAATGAAGCTGAGCACGAAGGGACGCTATGCCATGGTCGCGCTGACCGATCTTGCCCTGCAAGGTGGCGATGGACTGGTCTCTCTGGGCGAGCTGTCGAAGCGGCAGAACGTGTCGCTGGCGTATCTTGAACAACTGTTCGTCAAGCTGCGGCGCGCCGGACTGGTCGAATCGGTCCGCGGCCCCGGCGGCGGATACCGCCTGGCCAAGCCGACATCGGAGATCCGCGTCTCGGACGTGCTGGAAGCGGTGGACGAGACCGTGTCGGCGATGGAGACCGGGGCAGGGGCCAAGGGCGGCCTGTCAGGTACCCGCGCGCAATCGTTGAACAACCGCCTGTGGGAGGGGTTGTCGGCCCATGTCTATGTCTTCCTCCACCAGACCCGGCTTTCGGACATCGTCGGCAATGCGCTGGTCCCCTGTCCGGCCGTGCCCGCGCTGTTCCAGGTCGTGGACGAGGCCTGAGATCACCCGATGAGCCGGACGCGAACATATCTCGATTGGAACGCCACGGCGCCGATGCGGCCCGAGGCGCGCGCGGCCATGGTCGAAGCGCTTGACGTGACGGGCAACCCGTCCTCGATCCATGCCGAAGGGCGCGCGGCCCGTGCGCTTGTCGAAGCCGCCCGGGCGCAGGTCGCCACGGCGGCCGGGGCATCGGCGGCCGACGTCGTGTTCGTCTCGGGCGCAACCGAGGCCGCGGCACTGACCTGCGCGGGGCGGGACCTGAGCTGCGCCCCGGTCGAGCATGAGGCCGTGCTGGCCTGGTGCGACCCGTCGCTGCCCGTCGACGGGCAGGGCCGCGTCACCGTGACCGACCCCGCCCGCACCGCGCTTCAGGCGGCCAATTCGGAAACCGGCGTGGTCCAGGCCCTGCCCGAAGGGCTGGCCGTCGTCGACGCCACGCAGGCGTTCGGCAAGCTTCCCTTCGCTTTCGATTGGACCGGGGCGGACTTGGCCTTCGTCTCGGCCCACAAGATCGGCGGACCCAAAGGGGTTGGCGCGGTGTTCCTGCGACGGGGCCTCGACATCGCCGCCCGCACCAAGGGCGGCGGGCAGGAGATGGGGCGCCGCGCGGGGACCGAGAACGTGGCCGCGATCGCGGGCTTCGGTGCCGCGGCCGCGGCGGCTGCGTCCGACCTGGACGCCGGGGTGTGGAACGACGTCGCGGCGCGGCGCGACAGATTGGAATCCGCGTTGATGGATGGCGACGGCGATCTTATCTGCATGGGCAAGGACGCGACCCGCCTTCCCAATACCAGCCTGATCGTCAGCCCCGGCTGGAAGGGCGAGACGCAGGTGATGCAGATGGACCTTAAGGGCTTCGCGGTCTCGGCCGGGTCGGCCTGTTCGTCGGGCAAGCTGCGCGGGTCGGGGACATTGGCGGCGATGGGGATCGACCCTGATGTCGCGGGATGCGCGATCCGCATCTCCCTCGGGCCGGACACGACAGAAGATGATCTGGGCCGCTTCGCCGAGGCGTGGCTGGCCCAACGGAACAAGCACCGGGCGCGCGCCGCCTGAGCAAGGAGAACTCGGATGACCGATCAGACCGTTCTGGACTCGCAAGTGAAGGAAGGTGTCGACCAGGAAACCGTCGACGCCGTCAAGCAACTCTCGGGGGCCTACAAGCATGGCTGGAATACCGAGATCGAGATGGACTTCGCCCCCAAGGGGCTGACCGAGGACATCGTGCGCCTGATCTCGGAACGCAACGAAGAGCCTGAGTGGATGCTCGAGTTCCGTCTGGACGCGTTCCGCCGCTGGCAGCAGATGGCCGAGCCGGACTGGTCCATGCTGAAATACGCGCCCGTGGATTACCAGGAGCAGTATTACTACGCCAAGCCGTCTTCGATGAAGGAGAAGCCCAAGTCGCTGGACGAGGTCGATCCCAAGTTGTTGGAGACCTATGAAAAGCTGGGTATTCCGCTGAAGGAGCAGATGATCCTGGCCGGTGTCGAAGGCGCCGAGGGCAAGACCCCTGCGGAATCGAAGGATATCGACGATGACGCAAGCGGCGGGCGCAAGGTTGCTGTGGACGCGGTGTTCGACAGCGTCAGCGTCGGCACGACCTTCAAGAAGGAGCTTGCGCAGGCGGGCGTCATCTTCTGTTCGATCTCCGAAGCGGTGCGCGAGCACCCCGATCTGGTGAAGAAATACCTCGCCAGCGTCGTGCCGGTGCAGGACAACTACTTCGCGACGCTGAACGCGGCCGTGTTCTCGGACGGGTCGTTCGTCTACATTCCCAAGGGCACGCGGTGTCCGATGGAGCTGTCGACCTATTTCCGCATCAACGCCGCCGATACCGGCCAGTTCGAGCGCACGCTGATCATCGCCGACGAAGGCTCTTACGTCAGCTACCTCGAAGGCTGCACGGCGCCCATGCGCGACACCAACCAGTTGCACGCTGCGGTGGTCGAGATCGTCGCGCTCGACGATGCCGAGGTGAAGTATTCCACCGTGCAGAATTGGTATCCGGGCGACGAGAACGGGAAGGGCGGCATCTACAACTTCGTCACCAAGCGTGCCGATTGCCGGGGCGACCGGTCGAAGGTGTCGTGGACGCAGGTCGAGACCGGGTCCGCGCTGACGTGGAAGTACCCGTCCTGCATCCTGCGCGGCGACGAAAGCCAGGGCGAGTTTTATTCGATCGCCATCACCAACAACTGGCAGCAGGCCGATACCGGCACCAAGATGATCCACCTTGGGAAAAACACCCGGTCGCGGATTGTGTCGAAGGGGATCAGCGCGGGCCATGCGCAGAACACCTATCGCGGGCTGGTGTCGATGCACCCCAAGGCCAGGAACAGCCGCAACTATACCCAGTGCGACAGCCTTTTGATCGGCGACCAGTGCGGGGCCCACACGGTTCCCTATATCGAGGTCAAGAACAACAGCAGCCGGGTCGAGCACGAGGCGACGACGTCGAAGGTGGATGACGACCAGATGTTCTATTGCCAACAGCGCGGCATGGACGAGGAAGAAGCGGTCGCGCTGATCGTCAACGGCTTCTGCAAGGAGGTCCTGCAGGCGCTGCCGATGGAATTCGCGATGGAAGCGCAGCAGCTGGTCGCGATCAGCCTCGAAGGTTCGGTGGGCTGAATTGGGTGAACTGGACCCCATCAGGGCGCCGGAAAAGGCGCGGTTCTTCGTCACCCTGACGGTCGGCGTCGCGGTGGTCATGGGCCTGATCGCAAGCTTGGCGTGGTGGCTGCAAAGCCCCATGCCCCGCGTTCTGATTGTTCTGGCCGTGTCGGCCGCCATCGGATGGGTCGCCGGGCGGCTCATGTTCAAACGGAGACGGAAATGAGCATCTGGTCGAAATCGGACATGATCATCACCACCACCCCCGGTATTGAGGGGCGCAGGATCACCGAATACCGCGGCATCGTCGTGGGCGAGGCCATCCTGGGCGCGAACGTCTTTCGCGACTTCTTCGCCGGGATCACTGACGTGCTGGGCGGCCGTTCGGGGTCGTACGAAAAATCGCTGAACGAGGCGCGCGAGACCGCGCTGAAGGAACTGGAAGATCGGGCGCGGGACGCGGGCGCGAATGCCGTCGTGGGTGTCGATCTGGATTACGAGGTCATCGGGAAGGAAGGGTCCATGCTGATGGTCTCGGCCTCCGGAACGGCCGTCACGGTCGATTGACCGATACAGAATGCAAGGAAGAAAAGATGCTTGAGATCAAGAACCTGCACTGCAAACTTGAGGAAGAGGATAAAGCGATCCTCAAGGGCGTAGACCTGACGGTCGAGGCCGGCAAGGTGCATGCCATCATGGGCCCGAACGGGTCGGGCAAGTCGACCCTGTCCTATGTCCTGTCGGGCCGCGACGGCTATGAGGTCACCGACGGATCGGCCACATTGCTGGGCGAGGATATCCTGGGCATGGAAGTCGAGGAACGCGCCGCCGCTGGCATGTTCCTGGCGTTCCAGTACCCGGTCGAAATCCCCGGCGTCGGCAACATGACCTTCATGCGCACAGCCGTGAACGCCCAACGCAAGGCCCGCGGTCAGGAGGAGATGTCCTCGGCCGATTTCCTCAAGGAAGTGCGGGCCAAGGCGAAGGATCTTCAGATCGACGCCGACATGCTGAAGCGGCCCGTGAACGTGGGCTTCTCGGGCGGTGAGAAGAAGCGCAACGAGATCCTGCAGATGGCCATGCTGGAACCCAAGATGTGCATTATGGACGAGACCGATTCCGGCCTTGACGTGGATGCGATGAAGCTGGTGGCCGACAGCGTGAACGCGCTGCGCAGCCCGGATCGCGGGTTCCTTGTGATCACGCACTACCAGCGGCTTCTGGACCACATCAAACCGGACGTCGTGCACATCATGTATGACGGTCGCATCGTGAAGACCGGCGGCCCCGAGCTGGCCCTCGAGGTCGAGAAGAACGGCTATGCGGACATCATGAAGGAGAGCGCATGATGGCCTTGCCGCAAGTCAAGCAGGACGCCACCGACGCGCGGCTGTCGACGCTCAGCCTGCCGGTGCAGGACGGCTGGACCCGGTCTGCGCGCGCCGATGCGCTGTCGCGGCTGACGGCCCGGGGCCTGCCGGCCGCGCGCGACGAATACTGGCGCTTCACCCGGCCGACCGACCTGAACGCGACCGAGGTGCCGGGCGCGGCGCCCATGGACGAAAGCGACGAGGCCCCGATATTCGATGGGATCGACGCACTGACGCTGGTCTTCCGCGACGGTGTGTTCGACGCCGACGCCTCGGACGATCTGAGGCTCGAAGGGGTCGAGATCTCGCGCCTTGCCTCGGTTCAGGGCGCGGATATCCACTGGGCCAAGGACCTTTACGGCACGCTGGAGGCCAAGGGGCAGGATCCCGTCTGGCGTCCCTTCGCGGCGCTGAACACCGCCTTCGCCGCTGACGGCGTGCTGATCCACGCCACCGGCACCGGAACGCGGCCGATCTGCATCCGCTACGTACATGAGAAGGCCGATAGCGACCCGATCCTGCACCACGTCGTGAAGGTGGACGAAGGCGCCGCGGTCACACTGCTGGAAGCCGGGGCCCCGGGCGCGCGGTTCAATACCGTGCTTGAGGCGGATGTGGCCGACACGGGCACGTTCCACCACGTTCGCGCGCAGGGCCGCAACCGCGAGCGTCGTGCCAATACCCACACCTTCGGCCGTTTGGGTCGCGAGAGCGTGCTGAAATCCTTTACGCTTTCGCTGAACGGCGCGCTGACCCGCAACGAGCATATCGTGGAATTCACCGGCGACAATGCCGTGGCCCATGTTGCGGGCGCCGCCATTGGGGACGGTCGGATTGCCCCGTTCCACCATGACGACACGGTGTTCGTGACTCATGACGCGGTAAATTGCGAATCGCGGCAGGTCTTCAAGAAGGTGCTGAAGAACGGTGCCGTGGGAGTGTTCCAAGGCAAGATCCTGGTCAAGCCCGGCGCGCAGAAGACCGACGGTTATCAGATCAGCCAGGCGCTGTTGCTGGACGACGACAGCCAGTTCCTCGCCAAGCCCGAGCTTGAGATCTATGCCGACGACGTGGCTTGCTCGCACGGGTCCACGACCGGCTCGATCGACGAGGACATGCTGTTCTACCTCAAGGCTCGCGGTGTGCCGCATCGGCGCGCGATGGACCTTCTTGTCCTGGCGTTCCTGGCGGAATCCCTGCACGAGATCGAGAGCGATGACATCGCTGAAAGCCTGCGCACGCGGCTGGAAAACTGGCTCGACCGGCACGCGGACTGACGTGGCACTGGCAAGGGATATCGTGGCGTCCTACCGGAGGCCGGGCGACGTTGTCCGACGCCGCCTGGGCAGCAGCGAGCGGGCCGAGGCGCGTGCGCTGATCACGGTGTTCCTGGCGTGCTTCCTGATCTTCGTCGCGCAGTGGCCGCGGCTGTCGCGGGACTCGTTTCTGACGGGGCAAGAGCTGCAACCCATGCTGGGCGGCGCGCTTCTGGCTTGGATATTCATCGTTCCGCTGGCCCTTTACGGGTTGGCGGGACTGACGCATTTCGTCGCCCGCCGCATCGGCGGGCACGCCACCTATACCGAGGCGCGGATGGCCCTGTTCTGGGCGCTTCTGGCCGCGTCCCCCTTGTGGCTTCTGTGGGGGCTGGTGGCCGGGTTCGTCGGACCCGGGCCGGCTCTCGACGTCGTGGGGATTGTGGCGCTTCTGGCGTTCCTCGGCGTCTGGGCGGGCGGTCTTTATTCTGTGGAGCGCGGATGAGCGATCTGTCTTTCGGCACCCTTTTGCGCCTTGCGGGCGAAACCGTGCGCGATCCGCGTGTGACTTTCGCGCGGCTGCGCAACCTCGACCTGCCGCAGGGCGCCCTGTGGGAAGCGCTGGTTCTGGTCGTCGTCGTCTCGGTTCTTATGGCCGAGCTTGGCAACATGCTGCTTCTGGCGACGATCCCCGAGGGGACCGACGCACCGCAATTCCTCAGTCCCTTCGTCTTCGGCGCGCTGCAATTCGTGATCCTTGCCGTATCGGTCATTCTGATCGACCGCGTCGGCCGCGCCATGGGCGGCGAGGGGCGGGTCGAGGACGCGCTTCTGGCCGTCGTCTGGCTTCAGTTCATCATGATCTGCCTTCAGGTCGTCCAATCAGCGTTCCTGTTCATCCTGCCGGGTGTCGCCGGGCTGATCCTGATCGCCGGGATCGGTCTGTTTCTTTACCTGCTGACGGCCTTCGTGGCCGAGCTGCACGGCTTTGCCTCGATGGGCCGGGTCTTCGGCATGATCCTTGTCGTGCTGGTGGGTGTGGCACTCGGTCTCTCTTTCATTCTGACCCTCACCGGGGTCACGGTGCCCCGGTAAGGAGGACCCCCCATGTTCGATATCGACGCGGTCCGGAAGGACTTTCCGATCCTGTCGCGCGAGGTGAATGGCAAGCCGCTGGTCTATCTCGACAGCGGCGCCTCGGCCCAGAAACCGCAGGTCGTGCTGGACACCATCCAGCGCGCCTATGCCGAGGACTATTCCAACGTCCACCGGGGCTTGCACACCTTGTCCACCATCTCGACCGAGAATTACGAGGCGGTGCGCGGCAAGATCGCCGATTTCCTGGGGGCGGCGTCCGAGGCGTCGATCGTGATGAACACCGGCACGACCGAGGGGATCAACACCGTCGCCTATGGCTGGGCCATGCCGCGGATGGAGGCCGGCGACGAGATCGTCCTGTCGGTCATGGAGCATCACGCCAACATCGTGCCCTGGCATTTCCTGCGCGAGCGGATGGGCGTCAAGCTGGTCTGGGTCGAGCCCGAGGCCGACGGATCGCTGCCGGCGGAAAAGGTGCTGGAGGCCGTGACCGACCGCACCCGCCTGATCGCGGTGACGCATATGTCGAACGTGCTGGGCACCGTGGTGGACGTGAAGGCGATCACCTCGGGGGCGCATGCAAAGGGCGTGCCTGTGCTGGTCGATGGCAGCCAGGGCGCGGTTCACATGAAGGTGGACGTGGCCGATATCGGCTGCGATTTCTACGCGATCACGGGCCACAAGCTCTATGGGCCGAGCGGTTCCGGCGCGATCTACATCCGTCCCGAGCGCATGGCCGAGATGCGTCCCTTCATGGGCGGCGGCGATATGATCCGCGAGGTTCACCGCGACGAGATCACCTATAACGACGCGCCAATGAAGTTTGAGGCCGGCACCCCCGGCATCGTCGCCCAGATCGGGCTGGGCGCGGCGCTCGACTGGATGACGGGCGTCGGGATGGACAGCATCGCTGCGCACGAGGTGTCCTTGCGCGACTATGCGCGCGAAAGGCTGTTCGGCCTGAACTGGCTGAACGTGCAGGGCGACGCGCCGGGCAAGGGGGCGATCTTTTCTTTCACGCTGGAAGGGGCGGCGCATGCGCATGACATCTCGACGGTGCTCGACAAGAAGGGCGTTGCGGTGCGGGCGGGCCATCACTGCGCGGGGCCTTTGATGGACCATTTGGGGGTAACGGCTACGTGCCGCGCGTCCTTCGCGGTCTACAACACGCGGTCCGAGGTCGACACACTTGTCGACGCTTTGGAGCTCTGCCACGAGCTGTTCGCCTGAAGCCGCGCCGGAAATTTTCGATCCGAAAATTTCCCACGCTGAAGGTCCCGCGCGCCGCTGTCCGGCGCCGGGCGATCCCGTGCAGTCTGGTCTGATGCTACGAAGGGGGCGGCGCCGCCCGGTCGCGAGTCTGGGACGGGGCGTCACCCCCGGCCGTCGATTTCACCGGTGAAACCCGTGATCAGGACTGCCCGATTGCCAGGCCGGACGGCCCCTCCCGATTTCGCTGGTCTTCCTGTGTGCGCCGGGCGGGTTTATCCGGGCTTCGGTAAAAATCGCGTTGGCCCGGCGCGCGCACGGACGGCGGACACCCGGGGAAAGGTGGCGCCCCCTTTGATCTGGCCTTTTCACCGGGGAAAGGATCGTGTAGGCACGGCGCACGTTGTCAAAACGTGCACGCACCCATAGCTCAGCTGGATAGAGCGTCGCCCTCCGAAGGCGAAGGCCTCAGGTTCGAATCCTGATGGGTGCGCCACAATCCTCTCAAGCTGCCATTTTCCCGTCGCTTCGCGCGCGGATTGTACCAGCTGTCCCGCTCCCCCGAGGGCCTGACGCCCATAGTTCGCGGTATTCCTGATCCGTTTTGCCGTTGGCCGGTCCTTCCCTTGGACGCCTCGTTCACATGATACCAGGCCGGGGCTCTGTTTGTCGTCCGAATACAGACGGGTTGGATACCCCAGCGATACGCGCCGTCGGACGGCTCGTCGGCGACATCTTCCGGGAGGAGGGCGAAACTCTCGTCCAGAAGTTCGGCCATCGGTCGCAGACGCGCGAACCGCCATTCCGAGGTTCGAGTGGAAACCTGAAGGCGTTACTGTCGCCCACCGCAGAGCGGGAGCTATGCCGGGTCGGGGGTACTCTCCGGACCTTCCATCTTTCCAAGAAGGTGCTTAAAATCCACTAGCCTGAAGGGCTTTGAAAGATATTCCTCCATGCCCGCTTCAAGGCAGACGTCCCGATCCCCGGGCATCGCATGGGCGGTAAGGCCTACGATGAATGCGCGGTCGCACGTTTCGTCTTCCCAGGCCCGGATCGCCCGGGTGGCATCCAGCCCGTTCATTTGCGGCATCGAGACGTCCATGAGGATCATGCGCGGTCGACTGTTTCGGACGTACTCTACCGCCTCCGCGCCATTTTTGGCCATTGCAGCTTCCAAGCCCATCTTGTGCAGAAATGCTCGGGCCAGTTGCCTGTTCGTCGCACTGTCGTCCACCACGAGGACGGGCGGTTGCCCTTCAGCCGCAGTCGGGACCGCGGTCGTCGCTTTTTTGGCACTATCTACGGGGTGTATCTGCGGGTCACGGCTTTGTTCCAGCCTCAGAGATAGAACGATCTCGGCGAGCAACTCGTCCGCGACGACGGGTTTTGCCACGGTCGACCACGGGGTCGAATGCTGCCTCTCGTCAGACGGGAAATGTCGCAGCGAGCATATCGAGATCACCGGAAGCCCCGATGACTCCGCCCGTGCCCGCAGGGTTTCAGCCGAGCTTGCGTTGGCCGATCCGGGGTCATCGATTAGAAGAAGATCGTACCAGTCCTCCGGCTCCAACGCCTGGGACGGACCTGCCATGATTTCAGATGAGTATCCCTGCACCTTTACAACCAATCCCCAGGCTTCGAGCATCTCGGTCAGGATCGATTGCCGGGTCGACGCGTCACTGATCAGGAGAACCCGGCGACCGACGATCCCGGTATGTGGCAAGGCTGTATCGGCGCGACGCACGGCCGATCCTGCGGGCCCGAGATTCAGTGCAAACCAGAAGACAGAGCCTTCTCCCAGTTTGGATTCCGCGTGAATCCGGCCGCCCATGGCTTCGACCAGGGCCTTGCTGATAGCAAGCCCAAGCCCGGTTCCTTCCTGGCTGCGGGAGTACGAGCTATCCAATTGCGTGAATTTGTCGAAGATCGTCGCCAGCGCCTCGTCCGGAAGACCCACGCCGGTATCACGCACCGAAACGCGGAGCCCGATGCCATCACCCGCAGCCTGCGCGTCGCGGGAGATATCCAGCAAGACTTCCCCTTCCGGGGTGAACTTGATGGCGTTCGTCGTCAAATTCAGCACGATCTGGCGCAATCGGGAGGGATCGCCGCGTAGTATCAGGGGGAGGTTGGGATCGACACGTATCATCAGCTCGATCCCTTTCTCGCGGGCAAAGGGCGCAAGCAGCCTGCCAACCTCGTCCGCGATCCGTCCCAGGTCGAACTCTTCATCGGCAAGGCGCAGGTGGCCGGCATCGACCCGGGAGAAGTCGAGAATGTCGTTGATGATTGCGAGCAACGAGGTGCCGGAGGATCGGATCGTTTCCATGAAAACCTTCTGATCGGGCGTCAGGCGCGTGTCCTGCAGCAATTCGACCATGCCCAGAATACCGTTCATCGGGGTTCGGATTTCGTGGTTCATGACCGAAAGAAATTCGGTTTTCGCGAGGTCTACAGATTTTGCCTCCTCCGCCTTCGACTTGAGGTTGGCAATTGTCGAATCCAGGATTTCGACCGGGCGGACGGAAAGGAATTCATACGCCGCGGCTCCTATCGCCAAGAATATCAGCCACATCACCCCCGGCCCTCCGACCATGGGCAGCGCATCCGAGGAGGCGCAGGTTTGGGCGACGCTGGTATTCTGTAGCCGGACGGGATGACACACCGTCATGGCAACCGGGCCGACAATCTCATGGGACCGCGCGATCGTTCCCGTGTCGTCTTCGAGGGTGAAAGCGACCGCAACTTCGTGCCGTCCTTCACCCTCCAGAAGGCCTTCCAGGCGCTCGGTCTGATACTGCCAGAATCCCGGGGTACTGTAGATGTGTCCGGCGATCGTGCCAGCTGCCCTTGAGGCGTCGTCATGGCGTTCCCAGTAGACATTGAGAACGATTATCACCGAGATCCCGGGCGGGCACGACGAGACCCATCAGGATCATGATAGCGCGTCCGAGCCAACGAACGATCCGACGAATCTGGTTTTGATCGTCCAGAATGGCCGAACCCGGGCGCACTTCGATCGCCATGAAGGCTACTTGACGACCAGTGCGCCGAGTTCCTCCGCCTTACCGATTCCGGGCGGGGAGAACAAATAATCGACATATGCGGCGACGTCGGCGGCCGCATCGGGCCGGTGAACGACGTAGAACGTCTTCACATAGGGATACTCTGCGCTTCGGATCGTCTGTGGCGAAGGCAGCACACCATCGATGCTGACCGGGCGCAGATCGCGGCCTTCACTGATCATCTGAAGCAAAGTCCCGGTTGTCACGGAATTGGGCAGCTTTTCTGCCAGATCCGCATTGTCCTGATCGGTCTGGGCGAGAGGAACGCCCGGCACGGAACGCGCGGCCTCGTAGGCGGCTTCGAAACCATCGAAGCTTGCCTTGGCAAAAGCCTGATCGCTGTCGGCCTCTGCTCTCAGGATAACCCGGACCGGCTGGTCGCCGAACAGGTCATTCGGCATTATGGGGATTCTCGTAAAGCTCCCAGACGCGTGAACTTGGTATATCGACCGGTTCTTTGCGGGACGTGAAGAGGGCGAAGGCTGTGTTCGGCAAGGGGCGCGCGACAAGCCCGGCATCTTTCTCGGCCAGCTTCAGGGGGCGACCGGGAATCGACACGTCGAGCGCTCCGGCGATCACCGCCCGGTTCGCGCCGCTGCTTCCCAGGCCTTCCACGACCTCGACCGCCATCGACCCACCCACGGAATCTGAGATAGGCGAGGGATCCGCCCGTTCCGCCAACCTTCACCGGCTCGGCGGCGGCGGAATGCGTGCAGCCAAGAATGACCGCAGCGATCGCTGGAACCAGGTGCCAAATTTTCCGGGACATCGTGCGAGAACCCTGTCTGCTTGCTCGCAACGAACCCTACGCCCCAAAAGTTAAGCCTATGCAAAGGGTATCTATTGGGCCGTGAGGGGTTAACAGCGCCCGAGTTTCGGCCTGTATCGCCGTCCGCGGTAATTGTGCTCAGGGAAGCCGGTCGCTTGGGCGGCGTGCTGGACCGGCAATGTCTCAGCGGTCTACCCACGGGGCGCGTGATGGTCCGCGCGGGCCGCTTTTCAACTTTTAAAGCTATGTTCATACTTTGCCGATCTAACGGTCGATGGGGCTTTCGGCTCCCTGTGGTACGGGATTGGCCTTAGATGAAGCTTAGCAGGCTCATAGCATTCATAGCTTTTGCCGTGTTGATCGCGGCGACGGCGCTATGGCTCTTCTACATCCTCGCCGAACGCAGCGTGGTGCGCGATGCCGAACGGCAGTCCATCGCCTGGGCCGAATATGCCGTCCACCGAATCCCACGGATCGAGGAACTGGCCCAGGGGGCCGCCCCCGACGCGGATGATTTGCGCGCCATTGCCGAGATGGAGACCTTCGGACAGGTCTTCCTGTTCAAGCTTTTTGGACCCCAAGGCGCGCAGCGTTTCGTCTCGGACAATCCGGTTTCCCCCGAGGCCGACCGTCGAAACCATAGCGATACCGCGGCCGCCGTGATCGAGACGCTGACCCCGGATAGCCGCGTCAAGGACGGCTCGGAAAGGCCGGATCGGCCCGATCTCTATAGCGAAACGTATCTGCCCGTTCACAAGGACGGCCGTGTCATCGGGGCCGTCGAAGTGTATCTCGACCAGACCGAGGCGCTGGCCGCGACGCGACGGGATTTCGCCGTGTTCGGCCTCAGCATCCTGACCCTGATCATCCTTGGTGTCGCATCTCCGATTGTCGCCCTGATCATCGTTCATCGCCGCCTGAGACATCAGAACCTCGAACTTGAGATCGAGAGAGAGCGGGCCGTGTCCGCCGATGCGGCCAAGACCGAGTTTCTCGCCAATGTCAGCCACGAACTGCGGACCCCACTGAACGGCATCGTCGGCCTGGCTGAACTGCTGGAAGACCAGGAACTCGACGACGACGGACGTGAACTACTGAGCGTTCTGCAATCGTCGGGTTGCGAGTTGATGACCCTGGTGAACTCGCTTCTGGACATGACCCGGATCGAAAGCGGCGAGGCGCGTCTGGACTGTCGGCCATTCTGCCCGGCCTCCGTTCTGCACGAGTCTGCGGTTCTTCTCGAACCCGAGGTTCAGCGCAAGGGCCTGGTCCTTGATGTGGAAGCTATCTCGTCGGCAGTGCCCAAAGTCCTGGGTGACGAATACGCATTTCGACAGGTCTGTCTGAACCTGCTCGGAAATGCCGTGAAATTCACCCAGGCTGGTGAGGTACGCGCCTCGCTCGACCTCGTGCCGGATGTCGGGCGGTCGCTGCTTCTCCTCCGGGTGAGCGATACCGGGATCGGCATCGTCGACGCGGATCACGACCGGATTTTCGATCGCTTCGTCCGAACGCGCGAGGGCCTGAATATCGGGGCTGCCGGCACCGGTCTGGGTCTTTCGATCGTCCGGTCCATCGTCGAGATGATGGAAGGTCAGATCCAGCTGGAAAGCACTCCGGGCAAGGGAACGGTCTTTACCGTCCGCATTCCGACCGAAATTGCGGCCGACTGCGCCGAAAGACTGGTGGCATGACCCGGACGGGACCAAGAACCGAACGGAGTTATGAGAGGACCCACATCATCGTCGCGGACGACAGCAGAAGCAATCTTTTGGTCCTGGAAGCGATGCTGAAGAAGATGGGATTGTGCCCCGCAACTGCTGTGGACGGGATCGAGGCGGTCGCGCTGGCCGAGATCGATGTTCCGCGGCTCATCCTGATGGATATCAACATGCCCCGCATGAACGGCATCGAAGCCGCAATCACCATACGCGCACGTCACCCGAACGTTCGGATCCCGATCGTCGCCGTCACGGCCTATCCCGACAGCCGGCATCAGGGCGACTACGCGCTGGCCGAGTTCGACTCGCTCATTGCCAAGCCGGTGAACATGACCACGTTAAAGCGCGTCGTGACCGACTACCTGGGAGACGCGACTGCAGCACTCGGATAGCGAGATGCGGGTCTACAGTGTCGCAGGTCCAGAAAAGGCATCTCTGGCGATGGACCGGATCGCAGAACCTTGCGTCTTTGCGATAGGTCGGTCCGAGATGTAAGACCGGCCGCCTCGGCCATGAGGTCACCGCGCCACGCAGCTCGTGCAGTTCTGTGGGAAATACAGCGCCGGAATACCGGGTTCAAAGTGCGACGAGGGAGTGCAGAGGTTGGCCAAAGCGCGTGCCTTCGCTCGAGTACACTATCGTGGAGGTTTGGGACCGCGTCCTTCTGGTACCATGGAAGACCAAGCGGCGGGATATGCGAAACGGGATTGACGGCTGGTCTTGATCAGGCGGTTGTTCAATTACGCCTTAGGGTTGCGAATAAAGAGGCTGGCCCCGGTGTCGCCGCGGACGCAATCAAGAGTTTCGAAGAGCAGCCTGCCGGCGACGCTTGGGCCCAAAATTGCGGAGAAAGCCGTCAGGTAAATAGCTTTGGGCCAATATCGTGGCTCCCCTACCGAATGTCATCGAATCCACGTCGAAAGCATAGGGAAAGCCGACTCTCAGCATCGGAAGGCACCCTGGGGTGTACTGCGCCCAAACCCTGCAAACACCGACAGCTATCGTGGTTTGCTACATTTGGGATTACACGCGAAATGGGCGCTCATCGAACACCGTATGCCGCGGGGACTAGAGCAGACTCAGAAACTGATCTAGGCTGATCCCTTGGCCTTCGTCCGCGCTCAAGACCAGGGGATCTCCTGATTGGCCCGGTCGCGGTCGTTCAGGTCTCTCGGCGAACGATCGGTCATGACGATGCCTTGGGCCATCGCGTTTCAGGGCCGCCGGATCGATGAACCCCGGTTCGCCCAGTCCTCAGCGGTGACGACGCCTGAACTGCGAAGCACGGTGGATGAATAGAGGCACCGGTAGGGGTACCGCTGTCATGCTTGCCAGACGGTGCGACCGGAATGTCGCGCACTTCAGAGATACGCAGGCGGAGGAAGATTCCCGGGCGATGGCGCCGCGCCGGGCATAGGGGATTGAGTCCGTCGAAATGGGACCCGGTCAGCCGTCCCGTAGGGCTAGTGAGAGCTTGAAGTCGGCTCCGCGGTTGTTGCGGACGATGCACTCAGACGTGTGGTCGTCCGATGCGCCCCGGGTTCGGCCACGCTCATAGGTTGAGTAAAACGGAACGATACTTGGGGGGGATCGTCGTACGTGTGTCGTGCCCGCGTGCCCTCGAACTCGCCTTCAAATTCCTGGTTCTGATAGCGGTAGTGGCTCAGCGGGATCAGCGAGGTCGCGCTGAGGTCCAAGCCGTTGGCGGCGATCCCGTCGCGTTCAAGTTCCACCACCCTGTGCAGCGTCTGGTCTAGCCCCTTGATGACGTTGGCACCCCAAAAGCGGGGCTGAGTCGTCGTCGCGGCGTTAGTCGGAAGCCTTAGGGCGGGCCTGCGTTCCGCACGGAACCACGACTTTTTGCCCCAAGCTTCCATTAACGCGACGCCATGCACCGAGCCGCGGCCACCGAACACCGCGAGGGCGAAGTCGCGCGGGGCGCGTCCGCGGTTCACCGACGCCATCTTAGGCGCGTTGATCCTGTGCGAGCTGGCAATGCGAATGATGCCGGGCAACCTCGACCGATGAGACGCCCATCCTTGTCGACGAGGCTTCGAACCTCGTGTCCAGCGCGTATGTCCGCCTAGACCGTGCTGCCGCCGAAGTCATTGCGGTTGATCCGGCCAAGCAAGCGGTTGACGGCGGTCGTGGTCACATCCTGCCAGCATCGCTTCAGAAGCATGAGGCGGGACAGGTTTCGACCAGGGTGATAGGGACCATCCTGGTCCACTTTCTGCACCGCGACGAAAGCGGGCTGATGTTGCCGCTTATTGCTCCTGAACGGCTCCAGCGTTTCATCCGGCCAGTCATAGGACACAGGCGTTACCTCGTGGCCCTGATAGTTCCCGAACCTCGATCTCGCGCGGCAGTTAATGAGGCACGAAGGGCGGACTTTTCGGAGTTCAGGAGGAAGAAATCCGGATGGATGCTGCAGCAGATCTCGATCGAGGCGCGGTCGTCGCGGGTGGTGATCAGGTCCCACCTTCCCATCGTTGGGTTTGGCCTCGTGTTGTCGGACCGAACAGTTCACATGCGCGGTGAAGAAGCTCTGGGGCGCGATGCCGAGGCCAGGCAGAAGCGCGACCAGAATGATTAGCAGGCCGTATTGCCGGACGAACAGCGCGGGCGTGCCAAGCTGCATCATGCAGTCGCCCAAGGGGAGAACTGTCCCGTGGCGCACCGGAACCCGGCGTCGTGGTCGGCCGGGGCATGCAGCCAGGAAGGCGGTTCAGGCCATGTCCATCTATCAGGTGACGACGAATCCGTGCGCGTAAGGATCGCGGTCGTCGATGAAGATGGTGTTGAGGCCGGTCTGGCGGGCCCAGCCGCTGATCGAGGGAACGATGGCGGTGCGGTCGCCCACGGTCGCCGCGGCCTCGACGCGGCCCTCGAACAGGCTGCCGATGATGCTTTCGTGGACGAAGTCATCTCCGACCGACAGCTGCCCGCGGGCGGCCCATTGCGCCATGCGGGCCGACGTGCCAGTCCCGCAGGGCGAGCGGTCGATGGCCTTGTCGCCGTAGAACACCGCGTTGCGCGCGGTCGCGCGGGGATGGGTGGGGGCGCCGGTCCAGAGGATATGGGTCAGGCCCCGGATCGCGGGATTCTCGGGGTGGACGAACGCGTGCGCGTCGTTCAGCGCGGCGCGGAGCTTCGGGCTGAGGCCGATCAACTCGCCGGCGGTGAAATCGGCGATGTCGCGGAAGGTCTCCTGCGGCTCGACGATGGCATAGAAATTGCCGCCATAGGCGACGTCCACGGTGACCATGCCCAACCCGTCGACCGTAGCGGTCAGGCCTTGGGCGTGCAGGTAGGCCGGCACGTTGGTCAGCCGGACTTCTTCGACGAAGCGGCCTTTCTGCCGGTAGGCCACGGTGACGACACCCGCCGGTGTGTCGAGGACCAGCTTGCCCGGCTCGCGTGGGGTGACGAGCCCGTTTTCCAGCGCCATCGTCACGGTCCCGATGGTGCCGTGCCCGCACATCGGCAGGCAGCCCGACGTCTCGATGAACAGGACGGCGACATCGCAATCGTCGCGCGTCGGGGGGTAGAGGATCGCGCCCGACATCATGTCGTGGCCGCGCGGCTCGAACATCAGGCCGGTGCGGATCCAGTCGAACTCGGCCAGGAAATGGGCGCGCTTCTCGGTCATGGTCGCCCCGTCAAGGCGCGGACCGCCCCCGGCGACCAGCCGGACGGGATTGCCGCAGGTGTGACCGTCGATGCAGCTGAAGGTGTGGTTCGTCATACGGCGGTTTTCCGGAATCGGCCCGCGCGATACGGGGCCATGTCGATGGAAGGCGGGCGTCCGGCAACCAGATCCGCGATCAGGTCAGCGGTGCCGGCGGATTGCGTCAGCCCCAGATGCCCGTGGCCGAAGGCAAGCAGCAGGCTGGGATGGCCAGGCGCGGCGCCGATCACCGGCAGGCTGTCGGGCATCGAGGGGCGGAACCCCATCCATTGCGTCCCGCCTGCCGAGTCTAGGTCGGGCAGGAACCTGCGAGCCTTGCCCAGCATCGCATTGGCCCGCTTCATGTTGGGCGGCGCGGTCAGGCCTGCGAACTCAACCGCGCCGCCGACGCGCACGCCATCGCCGATCCGGGTTACGACGAAACCGTGCGAGGCAAAGGTCAGGTGCGTGCGCAGGTCGAACGCGCCGGCGGGCAGGGTGGTGTTATAGCCGCGTTCGGTATCCAGCGGGACCGTCGCACCCAAGGGGCGCAGAAGGGCGTTCGCCTCGGCGCCGGTCGCCAACAGGACCCGTTCGAAGGGTGTGCGCCCGTCCTCCGTCGCCACGGCCATGCCCTCGCCATCGGGCTGGAGGGCGCGCACCGACTTCCGTTCGATCCGGCCGCCGCGACGGGTGAAATCCTCGGCCAGATGTTCGACCCAGGCTTTGGGGTCGGTCACGTTGATCCAGTCGGGGGTGAAGACTGCAGTCTGGATACAAGGATTGAGACCGGGCTGGATCTCGCGGATCGCGTCGGGCGACGTGAGGATCCGGAAGTCGATCCCGGCCTCGGCTCGCGCGTCCCAGCCCGGTTTGGCGGCGCGCAGTTCGGCCGCGCTGTCGTAGATCTGAAGCTGCCCCTCGCGGCGCAGAAGACGCTCGCCACAGATGGCGTCCAACAGATGATCGAGTGAGGTCGCGGAAAGGCGCATCAACGCCGCCTGCGCATCGCGCGCCGCCGCGAAGGGACCGGGCAGGGAGGCACGGGCGAAGCGCAGGAACCACGGCAGGGCGTGCAATGCATAGGCGGGCCGGATCGCGAGGGGGCCCAGCGGATCCAGCAGCCATCGCGGCGCCTGCCGCAGCATTCCGGGACTGGCCAGCGGGATGATGTCCGAGAACGCGAACGCACCCGCATTCCCGCCCGACGCGCCCGCCGCCACACCGGCGCGATCATAGATGACGACGTCGTGCCCGTCGCGCACAAGGGCGTGGGCAGCGCTGACGCCGATCACCCCCGCTCCTACGACACAGATCCGCACGGCACGACCTTTCCCGGTGGGTAGATTTACCCCATATTCCCGAAGGTTCAGTCTGTCGACAAGGAGAATACGAATTGAACTTTGGCGGGAATGGCCGATAACGGACGCACGATCGATAGCGGACAGGTGGGCGTATGCGGACGGGCGCGAAGACTGCAACCGGCCCCGAGCGCAAGCGGGGATCGGGCGTTTCGACCGTCTATGAAACGCTGCGTCGCGAGATCATCGACCTGACGCTGGCGCCCGGAAGTCCCATCGACGAGGCACACCTGTCCGAGCGGTTCCAAATGTCGCGTACCCCCATCCGCGAGGCGCTGGTCCGGCTGGCATCGGAAAACCTGATCATCACGCTGACGAACCGCGCGACGGTGGTGGCGCCGATCGATTTCCTGAACCTGTCCGCGTTCTTCGACGCCCTGACCCTGATGTATCGCGTCACCATTCGCGAGGCGGCCACCCGGCGGGACGAGGCCGCCCTCGACGAGATCCGCGCGTGCCAGCATGCCTTCGCACGCAGTGTCGAAGCGGGGGATGCCTTCGACATGATCGCGACGAACCGCGACTTTCACGTCGCCATCGCGCGGGCCGGCGGAAACGGCTACTACACCGAGCTCTTTGCGCGGCTGCTGGACGAGGGGCGGCGCATCCTGCGGCTGTACTATTCCACCTTCAACGACGTGCTTCCACGACGGTATGTGGTCGAGCATGACGAGATGATCGAGGCGATTGCGGAGGGGGATGTCGAGAAGGCCGACGCGCTGGCCATCGCCCACGCGGACCAGATCGTGCGGCAGATCCAGTCCTATATCTCGGCGGACCGGCGCAATAGCAACAGCCTCGTTCTGTAGGACGCCGCGGATCCGATCCCGCGTGATTGCGTCATCTATGGCCCTCACCCGGGTTGAACAGATCGCCCTAATATATTCCATGTCGACAGGAAGTCGGCTAGACACAACACAACGGCACACGGTCGGTGCGCAATCGTTTGGCGCAGACCCGGCTTTCGAAAGGACCCAGATGAACACCGAGATCTTCAGCGGATGCATACCCGCGCTGATGACGCCCTGCGCCCCCGACCGGACCCCTGACCCTGCTGCCCTGGCCAGGAAAGGACGGGAGCTGATCGAAGCTGGAATGAGCGCCGTCGTCTATTGCGGGTCGATGGGCGATTGGCCGCTTCTGACCGATGCCCAGCGGATGGCGGGGGTCGAGGCGCTGGTCGAGGCGGGCGTGCCGGTCATTGTGGGCACCGGCGCGGTCAACACGAAGTCCGCGGTCGCCCACGCCGCCCATGCCACGAAGGTCGGGGCGCAGGGGCTGATGGTGATCCCGCGTGTGCTGTCGCGCGGCACTTCGGTCGCGGCGCAGAGGGCGCATTTCGCCGCCGTGCTCGACACGGCGCCTGACCTGGCAGCCGTCATCTACAACAGCCCATATTACGGGTTTCCCACGCGCGCCGATCTGTTCTTCGACCTGCGCGCGGCGCATCCGAACCTGATCGGCTTCAAGGAATTCGGCGGCGCGGACGATCTGAGCTATGCCGCGCAGCACATCACCTCGGGCAGCGCGGATCTGACCCTGATGGTGGGCGTCGACACGCAGGTCTACCACGGTTTCGTCAATTGCGGCGCGACCGGCGCCATCACCGGGGTCGGCAACGCGCTGCCCCGCGAGGTGCTGCATTTGGTCGAGCTGTCGAAGGCCGCCGCCACCGGCGATGCAACCGCGCGGGCCAAAGCGAAGGAACTGGAAGAGGCGCTGATGGTGCTGTCCACCTTCGACGAGGGTGTCGATCTGGTGCTGTTCTACAAGTATCTGATGGTCCTGAACGGGGACGAGGAATACCGCTTGCATTTCAACGAGAGCGATGCGCTGTCCGACGCCCAACGCGTCTATGTCGAGCGGCAATATGCCCAGTTCAAGGCCTGGTACGCGGACTGGTCGGCCTGACGGACGCATGAACCGGCGTGGTGCGGAACCGCCGCGCAGTGGATTGCCGGGTGATGCGCACTCCAACACGCCGCGATCCTAACCCCGCCGGTCGGATCTGCGCATCCTTCCGGTCATCCAAGAATCTGCGGCCCGCGGGGCAGGGAGGTCAGGGCGCGTGCGCCGTCTTCGGTCACCAGCATGTCGTCCTCGATCCTGACGCCGATCACGCCCGGATCGTAGAGCCCAGGCTCGATCGTCAGGACCATGCCCGCTTCCAGCGGCTGGTGGTTCCCGATCATCAGTTGTGGTGCCTCATGGATGTCGCGCCCCAGACCGTGCCCCACCTTGTGACGGATGTTGTCGGCGAATCCCGCATCGCGCAGCACGCCTTGCACGGCCTCGTCCAGCTCGTGCGGGGTCAGCCCGGGGCGAAGCATCTCGCGCCCGACCTCGTTCGCGCGCATCACGGTGTCGTAGAGGGCGCGGTGCCGATCCGGGATCTCCTCGCAGAAGTAGGTGCGGGTGATATCGGCGCTGTAGCCGTCCAGGGTCGCGCCGAAATCGAACAACAGCGCATCGCCCCGCGACAGGCGCCGTTGGGCCGAAGGGACGCCGTGGCAATCGGCGGCGGCGCCGCCCGCCAGGACGATCATGTCGAAGGCCGGCCCGTCGGCGCCACGTTCCAGCATCGCGATGTATAGCTTCGCGCGGATTTCCGTTTCCGTCATCCCCGCGCCGATCTCGGCCAGCGTCGCTGTCAGCGCATCCTCGCTGATCTTCACGGCCGTCTCGATCGCGGCGACTTCCCCGGCATCCTTCAGCAGGCGCAACGGGGCCAGCATCGCGGTGCCGTCGGTCGGGGCGGTGCCGAACGCCTCGGCCAGGGCGGCGGCTTCGAAATGGCGCATCCGGTTCCCCTCGACCGCGATGCCATCCAGCCCGGTCTGCCGCGCCAGTGCCGCCAGGGCATCGGAATAGCCGTCGGAATCCTGCCAGAAGATCGTCTGCGCTTGCGGCACCTCGGCGGTCCAGCGGTCCCGCTCCAGCGCTGGAATCGCCGCGTGCATCTCGCCCGCGGCGGTGACGATCAGGATCGTGGGCCGTTCCATCAGGGCAAGGGTCACGTCGGTGAGGTAGGCGAAGTTCGGGCCCGGCACGAAGGCGATCGCGGGGCAGTCCGCATCCCTCAGAAGTCCGGTCAGTTTCGAAAGGCGGGCGTGGTCGTTCATGGGAAATCCTTGTTCAGCGAAAGCCCTTAAAGGGGCGAAGGCAATGTCTATGGCGTCCGCGATCGTCGGTTCATCAGTGCGGTGGATCACGTGGCGCCTTGCTGACGTCCTGTGCCGTCCGGGGTGAGGTTGCCGTCGTCCGCCGTCGATCTGGAACGTCGTCCGGGAACGCCGCCGCGTTCGTTCAGGTCGTGGGCGGAGGTCGAATAGAAGTGAACTGCCAAAGTGCATTAGTTTGCATTCACCGCAACGTGGATGGCAGATTTGACACCCGCTTGAGGAATATGGACCCTTGCTGCAAGTTTAGCATGGCAGGGCAGCAGTTTGGGCTTGCCCGCAGGGGCCACGGCAATGACCGAAGCCACCCATCGGCGCGAGCCTGAATCGTTGGTGCAAGCTGGTTGCCAACCGGGGCCATGACGCCACCGCAATCTGCTTTCGTCAGGGGTTTTCGTACCCCCGGCACGATCTGGCGGTCGAAGGGCATCTGGGCGAGCGTCCACTCAATATAGACAACGCGTTGCCCATTGAGGGCATGCCGGAATGGCGCGAAATCGACAGCCCTCGATTACGGCGGTGTATATGTTGGGACGTTGAGCGGCGCGAGGGGGTGGTATTCCCGACAGGGTCGCCAGACCCGTGCCCTGCAATACCTAAGGGCAGGGCTACTGAATAAACCCGGCGCGGTCGATCTTGGTCACCTCGGGCGACGCAACGACCGGGGCGATGCGTATTCCAAGGGGCAGCAAAGATCGCAGATGCCGAAACGACGGAATGGCAAATCCGCGCCCGGGGCCCCGACCCGGACATCATCATGACCGCGAAATCGAAAAAGGGTGGGACCTGCCCCCGGACCGTTGAAGTTTGACGCCAGGGGCCGGGCCTCGAACCCGCGCGGCATTGCGGGCAGGGTGGGTCGGCGAGGCGCCCACGGAATGAAGCGGCGGTTCGGAGGATCGGCCCGGGTCAACTGGCCAGACCTCCGAATGCCTGTAGTCGGGGCCGAACCTGAAGCTGCCGGTCAGGACCCTCGGCTTAACGACGGGCCGCCCAGGACAGTCCGCGCCGCACGATCTGGGTCACTTGGGGAACCTTCAGATCGTCCAGCGTGTGGCCGATCGAACAATAGAACACGCGCCCCTTGTCCCATCGGCGGGTCCAGACGACGGGGATCGTGGCCCCCTCGATCCACCACAGGTGCTCTCCGGAAAACGTGGTGGTGGCCAATACGTGGTTCGAGGGGTCGACCAGCATGTAATACTGCTCGGAGGTCAGGCGGAAACTGTCGATTCCCGACATGATCTCGTGCGCGGGCTGGGTGACGGTCACGTCGTAGTCGACGAAATCGTCCGAAGGCACCGGGTTGTCGGGCCATCCTGGCGGATGGGCGACGAACTGGCCCCCGATCAGGAAGTGATAGGTCGGGCGGTCGCGGAAGGCGTCGCCCATGTGACCATGCCAGCCGCCGATCCCGCACCCATTGCCGATGAGGGTCAGCAGGCCGTCCTCCTCGGCCTTCGTCATGTTGCCGAATTCGGGACGGTGGGCCGAACGGGCAGAGGACCAGATCGGCACGATCAGATCCACGTCGCGCAGCCCGTCCGGGTCGGCGAGGGGGGACAGCGAGTCGTGGATTCGGACCTCGGCGCCGTCGTCTTCCAGCAAGGCCTTGCACCAGTCGGCGAAGGCGCTGGGGTCGTGGCCTTCCCAACCACCGGCGAACAGGGCTGCTTTCATGTCTCTCCCCTTTCATGGGCGAGGATCGCCGCCATGTCGCGCGCGCCGAAGCCTGCCGCTTCGGCCGTTGCCAGGCGGTCGCGGGTCGTGGCGGATTGCGGCATCGCAACCGCGAACCCTTCGGCCAGCGCCAGGGCCAGATCCATGTCCTTGCGCGCCAGGGCCAGGGCGAAGGTGACGTCATGGGCGGCTTCATCCAGATAGAGCGGACGGCGATAGGCCAGCATCGGCGCCCCCGCGGCCGAGCCTGCGATGATGTCGAAGGCCCGCGTCCGGTCCAGTCCGGCGGCATCCGTTAGGGCAAGCGCCTCGGCCAGTGTCTGGTTCATACCGTGGATCAGCATGTTGACGGCGATCTTCATCACCGCTGCCCGGCCGCGGTCCCCCAGCGCCTCGATCCGGTCGCCCAGTACGTCGAGGATGGGGCGCAGGTGCGTCAGCTCGTCCTCGGTCGCGCCGGCCATGATCTTCAGCGTGCCGCCTTGGGCCTGCGGGGTCGAGCCCGAGACCGGGGCGTCGATGACCATCGCGCGTGTCGTCGCGTCGAGGTTGCGAATGTGCCCGGGCGAGACTGTGCCCATCTCCAGGAAAGTGTGCGCCAGTTTTCCGGCGAAAAGCCCGTCCTCACCCCTATGCACCGCGTCCGAGGCTGCGTCATCGGCCAGCATAGTCACGACCACCTCCGCCCGGTCGGCCAGGTCGCGTGGCGTGGCGGCAAACGTCGCGTCCAGCCCGTCGGCCTTTCCGGGGGATCGGTTCCAGACCGTCACCTCGTGTCCGGCCGCGATCAGCCGCGCCGCCATGGGCCGCCCCATGCGGCCCAAACCTGCGACACCGACCCTCATGCGGCGTGTACGCCAATGCCCGAGATCGCCTGGATCAGGTCATCCTCGGTCACCGCGTCGCGTTCGAAGATCGTCACCAGACGCCCCTGATGCATCGCCGCGATACGGTCAGAGACGCGCAGAACCTCGGGCATCTCGGACGAGATCACGATGACCGCCAGGCCTTGCGCCGCCAGTTCGCGGATCAGGTTGTGGATCTCGGCCTTCGAGCCGACATCGATGCCCCGCGTCGGTTCGTCCACGATCAGAACGTCGGGCTTCATCGACAGCCATTTGCCGATGACGATCTTCTGCTGGTTGCCGCCCGACAGGTTCTTGACCATCGCCCGCCAGCTGGGCGCCTTGATCTCCAGCCGCTCGCGGTACTTTTCATAGATCGCGACCTCCTGCGGGCCGGACACGAAGGGGCCGGAGGTCAGGTTGTCGATCTGGGGCAGGGTGATGTTGTCGCGGCAGTTCATGCCCAGGACAAGGCCCTGTTCCTTGCGGCTTTCGGGCACGAGGCTCAGACCGTGGGCGATCGCCTCGGCGGGGGAGGTGATCTGCACCGCCTCGCCGTTCAGCGTCACGGTTCCGGCACTGGGGCGGCGCAGGCCGAACAGCGTCTCGGCGATCTCGGTCCGTCCGGCGCCAACAAGGCCGTAGAAGCCCAGAACCTCGCCGGCGCGCAGCTTGAAACTGACGTCCTGATAGAGCGATCCGCAAGACAACCCCTCGACCGCCAGCTTCACGTCCCCGGGCCGGGCCACATCACCGGCATCGCGGCTGAGGTCCAGCGACCGGCCGATCATGGCGCGGGTCACCGCGTCCTCATCCGTCTCGGCCGTGATCAGCGTGCCGCGATAGGACCCGTCCCGCAGGATCGAGATCCGGTCGGAAATCTTGAAGATCTCCTCCATCCGGTGCGAGATATAGACGATCCCGACGCCCCGGGCCTGCAGATCGCCTATGATGTCGAACAGCACGACCTTCTCGGCATCCGTCAGCGAGGCAGTCGGTTCGTCGAACACCACGACCTTGGCATCGTGGGTCAGGGCGCGGGCGATCTCGACCATCTGTTTCTTGGCGATGGACAGGCGATTGACCTTGGTCCGCGGGCCGAAATCCACGTTCAGCATCTTCAGGATGTCACCTACGCGCTTGTCGAGGACCCCCCAATCCACGAACCCGAAGCGCGACCGGGGCAGTTCGCCCAAGAAGATGTTCTCGGCAACCGTCATCTCTTCGGCCAGGCTCAGCTCCTGGTGGATCAGGATCACGCCCATCTCTTTCGCAGCGATGGGCGTGGGCAGGGTGCAGCGCAGGCCGTCGATGAAGATGCGGCCGCCGTCGGGCTGATACATGCCTGCCAGCACCTTCATAAGCGTGGATTTGCCCGCGCCGTTCTCGCCCATCAGGGCATGGACCTCACCCGGGCGCAGTTCGAAATCGACCCCGTCGAGGGCCCGCACGCCGGGGAAAGTCTTCACGATCTTCTCCAGCCGCAGGACGGACCCGGTGTCGTCGCCGTGATCGCTCATAGCCGGATCTCCTCTTCACCCTGGCGGTTCAGTTGCTTGTCGAGGAACAGCACGAAAATCAGGATCGAACCCAGAACCAGCAGCACGTAGAAGGCCGGCACCCCGATCAGGTTCATCCCGTTCCTGAGCATCCCGATGGCCAGCACGCCGCCGAATGTCCCGATGATCGAGCCCGCGCCCCCCGTCAGTTTGGTGCCGCCCAGCACCACGGCCGTGATGACCCAAAGCTCGAACTCGCGCCCCAGATTGGGCGTCGCGGCCCCCATCTGCGTGCTGAGGGTGATGCCCGCCAGCGCGGCGAAGAAGCCGATGATCATGAAGTTGATGACCATGTGCGGCCCGACCCGGATGCCCGCATTCACCGCAGCCTCGCGATTGTCGCCCACCGCATAGGTGTTCGATCCGTGCACCGTGCGGCTGAGCAGGATGTGGGTCGCCACGGTGAAGACCAGGAACACGATGGCCAGGGTCGGCACGCCCAGGACGGCCGAATAGGCGAAGTCGGAATACGTGAAGTTGGTGGCGAAGAACGACTGTTCCTGCGTGTAGACGAAGACCAAGCCGCGAATGCCCAGCATGGCCCCCAGCGTCACGATGAAGGCGTCCACCCCCGTTTTCCAGACGATAAACCCGTTCAAGGCGCCGATGGCGATCCCGCTCAGCAGGCCCAGCAGAACGGCGGGCAGGATCTGCCAGTTGCCCCATTCCGCGAACGCGCCCCAGCCCATCACATCCACCGTGACCGACGCGGCCAGCGCCAGCGTGGCCCCAACGGACAGGTCGATATTGCCGTTGATCATCACCAGCGTCATGCCCAGTGCGATCAATCCGATGGTCGAGGTCTGCACCAGGATGTTGCGGAAATTGGCGATGTCGAAGAAGCGCTCCGTGGACAGCGAGAAGAAGATGAAGATGATGGCCACGAACACCCAGATCGGGTTGCGGGTCAGCAAGCGGAGGCCGGATTGCATGGGTCGCTCTCCTTGTCAGGCGATGGGTGAGAACAGGCGTCCGCGCTTGCCGGCGATATCCAGCCAGACCGCGAGGATGATGACGATCCAGGTGACGATCCACTGCGCGTAATAGGGATAGCCCATCAACAGCAGCCCGTTCTGGATGAAGCCCAGGATCAGCACGCCGACCACGGTCTTGAAGATGGATCCCGATCCCCCCAGCAGCGACGTGCCGCCCAGGATGACGCCCGCCAGCACCAAAAGCTCGTAGCCCTGGCCGACATTGTTCTGGCTGCCCATGACGCGGCTGCCCAGGATGATCGAGGCGAAGCCCACGCAGGCCGCCGAGATCACGTAGGTCGAGAACACGACCCGGCCGCGACGGATGCCCGAGAACACGGCGGCGGTGGGGTTGCCGCCAACCGCGTAGACACGGCGCCCGTAGGCGGTGAAGGCGATGGCGCAATGCAGCAGGATCGCCAGCACGGCGAAGATGATGATCGGCATGTCGAGGCCAGCGATGTCGCCCCGGCCGAACACCCGGAACCAGGTGGTACTCTGGGTCGAGGGCGCGATGTCCACGTTTTGACCGCCCGAATAGATCAGGGTCAGCCCTTGGATCGCCGACAGCATGCCCAGCGTGACGATCAGCGAGTTCAGCTTCAGGATACCCACGAGGAACCCGTTGATGCAGCCCAGGGCCAGCACCGCCACCATCATCACGCCCATGGCCGGGGCCGCGCCGATCTTGTCGTGCAGATCGACGACCATCACCGTGCCGAAACTGAGCATCGAGCCCACCGAAAGGTCGAGATTGCCTGACAGCACGACGACCGTGACGCCAAGCGCCATCACCCCGATGATCGACGAGGATCGCAGGACGGATTCCATGTTCTCGAAGCTCAGGAACCGGTCCGAGAACAGACCGAACCCCAAGAGGAACACCGCGAAGGCGATCAGGATGCCCTGCGCCGAGATGATCTGAACCCAGCTGCGGCTGGTATCGGGACCCGGCGCGCTTTCGTCGGGGGCGTGGCCTTTGGCGCTTGCGGCGGTTTCGGTTTCGACCTTGCTCATACCAGTGTCATCCCGCCATCGATCATCACGATCTGCCCCGTCATGTAGTCGCTGTCGCCGCTTGCGAGGAACGTGGTCGTCCCGGTGATGTCCTGCGGCCTGGCGACCCGTCCCTTCAGGATCGTGGCGGCGAATTCCTCCATCGCCTGTCCGGGGCGCTCGGCGGCCCCGATCTCCATCAGGTCGCGGTCGACCTCCTCCCACATCTCGGTGGCCACGACGCCCGGCGCGAAGCCCGTCACGGTGATATCGTGCTTGGCAAGATCGCGCGCCGCCGATTGCGTCAGCGAGACGACCGCGAATTTCGACGCGCAATAGGGTGCCACGTTGTCGAAGCCCTGCCGCGACGCGATCGAGGCGGTGTTGACGATCTTTCCGCCGCCGCCTTGCGCGATCATCTGGCGCGCGGCCTCCTGCATTCCGATCAGGCAGCCAAGCCCGTTGATCCCCATGATGAAATTCCAGTTCTCCTCGGTCACGTCGAGGAAGTTCATCGGCTTGTTGACGCCCGCATTGTTGAACTTGACGTCCAGCCGACCGTAACGCTCGACCACGGCGGCGATCATCGCCCGGACCTGCGCGCGGTCGCGCACGTCGACCTGAGCCGACATCGCATCGCCGCCGCGCCCGTTCAGCCCGGCATTCGCGTCCTCGGCCACCTGGGCGGCCTTGTCGCCGTTGAGGTCGGCGAAACAGACCCGCGCGCCCTCGGCCAGCAGCGCCTCGCCAATGGCGCGACCGATCCCCTGTGCCGCCCCGGTGACGAGGCAGACCTTGCCGCTCAAACGTGCCATTCCGGTCTCCTCCCCGGGGTGATCGTGAGGCGCGCGGGTCCGTTCGCCCGCGCGCCCGTTTCATGCACGGATCAGAAGACCGGCTTAGAGAACTCGTCCATGTTGTCCCGGGTGATCTTCGGCGTCTCGAAGTAGTTGAGGAACGGGACCTCTTCGCCATTCACCACCGCGATCGCCGTCTTCAGAGCGTTCTGCGCGTCGTCCACGGGGGACTGGTAGATCGAGCCGTAGTATTCGCCCGCCGCCATTGCCTCGTATCCGACGGCGAAGTTGGTCGCGCCGATCAGGGCCATCTCGCCCACGCGGTCGGCGGCTTTGGCGGCGTTCAGCGCGCCGACGCCCATGTTGTCATCGCCTGAATAGACGCCGTCGATCTGGTCGTACTTCACCAGGAAGTTCTCCATGACCCGCTGGCTCTTCTCGCGGTTCCAGTCGCCGGGCTGGGTCTCCAAAATCTCGACCCCGGGGCAGGCCTCGGCCAGGCGGTCCTCGAACCCTTCCTGACGCTCGATCGCGGTGGTGTAGCCGGGCTGGCCCGAGATCTGGACGATCTGGCCCGTGGCTTCGGACGGGTCCTGACCGTCATCGGCCAGCGCTTCGCACATTAGCTCGGCCGAGTACGCGCCCTGCTGGACGTTGTTGGGACCCGAGAAGGAGGCGATGAAGTCGAAGCCCTCTTCCGCGATGTTCGAATTGGTCACGACGACGGGAATGTTCGCCTGGCTGGCGGCGCGCACGGCAGGCACCACGGCTTGGCCGTTGGTCGGCCAGATCACGATCACATCCACCTGTTGCTGGATCAGGTCCTGCATCTGCGCGATCTGGCGGGCCACGTCGCCGCCGGCGTCCAGCACGACGGCTTCTACGTTGTCCATCCCTTCGGCGGCCTCGATAAAGGCCTGCTCGTAGGTGGTCTGATAGCTGTCCACCCCGACATTGTTCTGCGTGATGCCGACGGTGATCGTGTCGGTGTGGCTTTCGGCGAACGCCGCCCCGGTCAGCGCGGTCGTGGCGACCAGTGCCGTGAGAATCGTCTTCATTGGGTGTCCTCCCCTTGGTGTGACGGTGCGGGGCAGCCGGTTCGGCCCGGCGTATCCTTCCGCAGCACGCATACCATGGGCGACGAAGCCGGGCCGGGGCAGAGCGAATATGTCCATTTTGGATAATCAGACATCCAAATTGAATGAATGCGGCGTATCCTGCACCGGAAAGACCCGTCATCTTCCGGAGCAGCGACCATGAACCGACACGAAACATCCAAAATGGGAAAGATGCTACCGATGCCGAAGGACACCCTCGATAGCCTGCCAAGGCCGCCGCAGGACCTTTCGGGCGGACCCGAGAAGCTGCGCGCGGCCATCGGGTTCATCGACAGCATGATGTCCGAAATGGACGGGCTGGTGGGGCGGGTCGCGCCGCAGCCCCATCATCGCATCGCGTCGCATGTCATGGCGGCCTATCTCGACGGGCGGATGGTCACGCCATCGTCTGCCGTCGCGGCCTCGGGCGTGCCCTATGCCACCGCGACGCGCCGCCTTGCCGAGCTGATCGACGACGGCCTGATCGAACAGCGCGCCAAGACCCGGACGGGCAAAAGCTTCACCCTGCATCCCTCGGCCGAGCTGATCGACCGTTTCGGACAGTTCGCCGACCGGCTGCCGCGACTGGCCGACGAGAACCTGCGCTTCGCGGATGGCGGCACGGATTATTACTTCGGCGGCTCGTATCGGGCCAGCCAGGTGATCGGCCCCGTCGTTCCGCTGGCGCAGCCTCTGGGGCTGAGCGGGGGGTTGCAGGTGCTGGTGCATGGCGACCCGACCTTCCTGGCGATGTCGAACCTCAAGCGGCAGTTCGAACAGATCGTCGGCAGCCCGATCCACCAGCGCGCGTTTTCCATCGACCGCCTGCGCGAGGAAGCGCTGCGCGACGCTACCCGCAAGACAAGCCGCTATGACATCATCGCCATCGACCTGCCGTGGATCGGAGAATTCGCCAGCCGCGGCGTGCTGTCCCCGCTGGACGAGATCATGCAGGTCGATCGGCTGGACCCGTCGGATTTCCACACGGCCGGGTGGCAGGCGGCACATTGGGGCGGACGGCCCTACGGCGTGCCGAACCAGACCACCCCTGAGCTTCTGTTCTGGCGCACCGATCTGTTCGCCAAGGCCGGCCTTACCGCGCCGCAGGACTGCGACGCGGTGCTGGCCGCGGCCGAGGCGCTGCATGCCCCCGCACGCGGGCGGTACGGGATTGCCTGGAACGCGGCCCGGGGCACAGCGCTGGGACACCAGTTCATGATGACCTGCGCTGGCTTCGGCCAGCCGGTGCTGGACCTGCCCAAGGTCGCCGGTGGCTTCGGCGCCATGAGCCTTGCCGACCGCAACAGCCGCCCGATGTTCGACCAGCCCCGCGCGCTGGAGGCGGCCGAGTACCTGATGGAGCTTTTGCGCTTTTCGCCGCCCGACATCCTGTCGATGAGCTGGTACGAACGCATCCGCCGCTATGCCGCGGGATCGGTCGCGATGGCATATGGCTATACGCTGCTGGCCCCGTATTTCGACTGCAACCCGACATCACCTGCCCACGGGGCGACCGGCTTCCTGCCGCACCCCTCGGGCAGTGGCGCGCCGAACGTGGCACCGGTGGGCGGCTATGTCCTTGGCATCCCCGCCAATATCGCGCCCGAACGGCGCGAGGCGGCTGTCGAGGCACTGATCGTCTTCACCTCGGCCGCGGCGCAAAAGCAAGTGGTGATGGAAGGCTCGCGCAGCCAGCCGCGCTATTCGGTGGGGGCCGATCCCGAGGTCCGCGCGCTGAGCCCGATCTTCGAGGCCGTCGATGCCATGTCCTGGCGCGACGAGCTGCAATTCTGGCCGCGCCCGCCGGTGCCCGCGATCACGTCGATCATCCAGGCCTGCGGCGAAGAACTCCACGACATGCTGCGCCGGATCGTCACCCCGCGCGAAGCGCTTGGCCGGGTTCAGGCCCGCGCGGAAGCCGCACTGACACAGGACTGAAGGAAAAAGACCATGGATCCCAAGCGTCTCGACGGAAAGAACGTGCTCATCACCGGGGCCGCACGCGGCATGGGCGCGGCCAATGCCGAAGCCTTCGCCGCGCAGGGGGCGAATGTCTGCCTCGGCGACCTCGATGGGGACGCGGCGCAGGCTACTGCCGAGCGGATCAACGCGAACGGCGGCGGCAAGGCCGTCGCCGTGCAGATGGACGTCACCCGTCGCGAGGATAATGCCGCAGCCGTGAAGGCGACCGTCGATGCCTTCGGGTCGATCAATGTGGGCCTGTTCAACGCCGGCCTGAACAAGCCCCGCTTCTTCATGGATATCGACGAAGACAACTGGGACATGATCATGACGGTCAACACCAAGGCCATGTGGCTGGGCATGCAGGAGACCGCCCGCCAGATGATCGCCCAGGGCCCGATGGAGGGGCATCCCTACAAGATCATCAACGTCGGCTCGATCGCGTCGCGCAAGCCGCTTCTGGACGTGACGGTCTATTGCACGTCGAAATACGGCGTCCTGGCGCTGACCCATTGCGGGGCGCTTGGTCTGGCCGAACACGGCATCACGGTCAACGGCTATGCACCGGGCGTGGTCGTCACCCCCCTGTGGGAGCAGCTCGACAAGGACCTTGTCGATATCGGCTTCAAGCAGAAGGAGGGGCAGGCCTACGAGGATATCGTCCGCGACGCGCTGCAGATCAAGCGCGTGTCCTATCCCGACGACATCACCGGCACCGCGTCGTTCCTGGTGTCCGACGACAGCGACTACATGACCGGCCAGATGATCCATATCGACGGCGGTTGGTGCATCCAGTGACGCCCGCGCGGTGACAGGATCGCCGTGCCAAACCCTTGACGCCGATTGCCATTCGCCCCTTCGAAGGAGGCCCCCAAGATGACCCACGTGAACCGCGCCCTGACCCCCAACGTGCTGCAACCGCACGACCTTGACCCCAATTGGCGGTGGGAGGGGCGATTGCCTGCCTGGGGCCATACGAGTGTCGATTTCGAGCGTCGGGTCGATCATGACCGGCTGCGCCGCTATCGTCTCAGCCGCACGCGTGAGGCTTTGAAATCAAGTGATTGCGGGACGTTGTTGCTGTTTGACGTGAACAATATCCGTTACGTCTCGGCCACCAAGATTGGCGAGTGGGAACGTGACAAGATGTGCCGGTTTTGCCTGCTGACCGGTGATGATGCGCCCTATGTCTGGGATTTCGGATCGGCCGCCGTCCACCACAAGAAATACGCGGACTGGCTGGTGCCGGACCATTGCCGCGCGGGTGTGGTGGGTATGCGCGGGACGATCCCGCCCTCGTTCGGGCTGATGAAGAAATACGCCGAGGAAATCGCGGGCCTGATCGAGGACGCGGGCATGAAGGGCATGCCTGTCGGTGTCGATTACGCCGAGACGGCGATGTTCCATGCGCTGAAGGAAGCCGGCCTGAACGTCGTGGACGGCCAGCAAATCATGCTGTCGGCGCGTGAGATCAAGAACTGGGACGAGATCCAGCTGCTGACGCAGGCGGCCTCGATGGTCGATGGCGTCTACCACATGATCTACGAGGAGCTGAAGCCCGGCATCCGCGAAAACGACATCGTCGCGATGTCGAACAAGATGCTCTACGAGATGGGATCGGACGACGTCGAGGCGATCAACGCCATCGCGGGCGAGCGGTGCAACCCGCATCCGCACAACTTCACCGACCGGTACTTCCGGCCCGGCGACCAGGCGTTCTTCGATATCCTGCAGTCCTATCAGGGCTATCGCACCTGCTATTACCGCACGTTCAACATCGGCCGTTCGACGCCCGTGCAGGTGGATGCCTATGTGAAGGCCCGCGACTGGTTGGATGCGGCGATCCAGGCGATCAAGCCCGGCGTGACCACCGACCAGGTGGCCAAGCTGTGGCCGACAGCGGAATCCCTGGGCTTTCCGGATGAACTGGCGGCTTTCGGGCTGCAATTTGGACACGGGCTGGGACTGGCCCTGCACGAGCGGCCCATTATCAGCCGGGCCGTGAGTCTGGATAACCCGATGGAGATCCAGACGGGCATGGTCTTCGCATTGGAGACCTACTGCCCTGCCGACGACGGGTATTCGGCCGCGCGGATCGAGGAGGAGGTCGTCGTCACCGACACCGGCTGCGAGGTGATCTCGCTGTTCCCGGCCGAGGAATTGCCGATCGCGAACCGCTACTGAACCGCTCCTGCCAGAGCGGTGCCTCCGGCGGGGGTATTTTGACAAGGATGAAGGCGGGGCCGTGTGCCCCGGCCTTCGGGGGAGTGGGCAAGATGGCCGAGGCCAAGCACAACAGCGACGATTACCTCAGGATGTATCGCCAGATGGTGCGGATCCGCGCCTTCGAGGATCAGGCGAACCAACTTTACCTTTCGGCCAAGATGCCGGGCCTGACGCATATGTATTCGGGGCAGGAGGCAGTCGCGGTTGGCATTTGCGAGGCGTTGACGCCCCAGGATCACATCACCTCGACCCATCGTGGGCACGGCCATTGCGTGGCCAAGGGTGCGGATTTCAAGGCGATGTTCTGCGAACTTCTGGGCAAGGAAGAGGGATACTGCCGGGGCAAGGGCGGGTCGATGCACATTGCCGACCAGTCGAACGGCAACCTCGGGGCCAACGCCATCGTCGGCGGGTCGATGGGGATCGCGACGGGGGCCGCGCTCAGCCACAAGATGCTGGGCGACGGGCAGGTCACGGTCTGTTTCTTCGGCGACGGGGCGACGGCGCAGGGCCTGTGGTACGAGGTGATGAACATGGCCGCGCTATGGGGCCTGCCGGTCATCTATGCCTGCGAGAACAACGGTTATTCCGAATACACCAAGACCGAGGAGATCGCGGCGGGGTCGATGACCGCGCGCGCCGAGGCCTTCGGGATCGAGGCGCACAGCATCGACGGGCAGGACGTGCTTGCGGTGAACAAGCTGTCCGCCGAGCTGGTCGCGCGCTGCCGCAAGGGCGAGGGGCCGTTCTTCATCGAGCTGAAGACCTATCGCTATCACGGGCACCACGTGGGCGACATCAACCGCGACTACTATCGCTCGAAGGACGAGGAGGCGGAGTGGAAGACCACCCGCGACCCGATCACCGGCTTCGGCAAGTGGTTGCAATCCGAGGGCATCGTCAGTGCCGACGATCTGGTCGCCATCAACGACGCGGTGAAGCAGGACGCCGAGGCGGCGGTGCAATACGCGCTGGATGCGGCTTATCCCGACGGGTCCGAGGTGGACATGCATGTCTATGCCGGCACCCGACATGCCCTGAGCGCCTGAGGAGAGCGACATGCGACAGATCACACTGGGCAAGGCGGTCAACGAGGCGATCGCGGAAGAGATGCGGCGCGACGACCGCGTCTTCCTGATGGGCGAGGACGTGGCAGAGGCCGGCACGCCGTTCAAGATCACTGCGGGCCTTGTGGAGGAATTCGGCACGGGCCGGGTGATCGACACGCCGATCTCGGAGCCGGGGTTCGTCGGCATGGGGGTCGGGGCGGCGATGACCGGCACGCGGCCCATTGTCGACCTGATGTTCGGGGACTTTCTGTTCCTGGTCATGGACCAGCTGTGCAACCAGGCGGCCAAGACGCATTACATGTCCGGCGGCAAGCTGACCGTGCCGATGGTGCTGCGCACGAACCTGGGCGCGACGCGACGCTCGGCCGCGCAGCACTCGCAATCCCTGCATGCGCTGGTGGCCCATATCCCCGGACTGAAGGTTGCGCTGCCCTCCTCGGCCTACGAGGCGAAGGGCCTTCTGAAGACCGCGATCCGCGACGACAACCCGGTCGTGATCTTCGAAGACAAGCTGATGTACAACGACAAGGCCGAGGTCCCCGAAGAGGAATACCTGATCCCCTTTGGCGAGGCGGCCGTGCTGCGCAAGGGGCGCGACATCACCCTGGTCGGGACATCGTCCATGGTGCAGGTCTGCCTGAAGGCGGCCGATCTGCTGGAGAAACAGGGCATCAGTGCCGAGGTCATCGACCCGCGGACCATCGTCCCGCTGGACGAGGCCACCATCGTCGAAAGCGCGAAGAAGACCAGCCGCGCCATCGTCGTCGACGAAGGCCACCAGAGCTATGGCGTCAGCGCCGAGATCGCCGCAAGGATCGCCGAGAAGGCGTTCTATCACCTTGACGCGCCGGTGCTGCGCTTCGGCGCGATGGACGTGCCGGTCCCGTTCAGCCCCGCGCTGGAGGATCTGACCGTCCCGACCCCGGAAAAGGTGGCCGAGGCCGCGGCGAAGATCTGCCGCGGGGAGCTGGTCCATGCCGCGTGAGGTCATCATGCCCGCGCTTGGAATGGCGCAGGACACCGGCCTGATCGTCGCCTGGCTGAAATCCGAGGGCGACGCGGTGGCCGAGGGCGATGCCCTGTTCGAGGTCGAGACCGACAAGGCCACGATGGAGGTCGAGGCGCAGGGCGCGGGCTACCTGACCGATGTCAGCGCCGCTGAAGGCGACAGCGTGCCGGTGGGCAAGGTGATCGCGTTGATCTCGGACACCGCCGAGGGCACGGGCGGGTCCGACGCCGCCCCCGAGACGGAGGCTGCGCCCGAGCCGGAGGCCGCGCCGGACAGCACGCCGGAGGGGCGCAAGGTGATCATGCCCGCGCTTGGAATGGCGCAGGACACGGGCCGGATCGTGGCCTGGCTGGTCGAGCCGGGCGCGGCCGTGAAGGAGGGCGATGCCCTGTTCGAGGTCGAGACCGACAAGGCCACGATGGAGGTACCCGCCGAAGGCGACGGCTTCGTCGCCGCGATCTATGCCGAGGCAGGCGACGACGTGCCGGTGGGCGACGTGATCGCCATCCTGTCGACCGAGAAGCCCGACGCCCCGACGCGCAGCAGTGCCCCCAAGGGCCACGCCGCGGGGTCGGACGCCAAGCCCGACGCCACGCCCGACGACCAGGAAGACCGGGCCTCACCCGCCGGGTCGCCGGACAAGGCGCCCGAACAGAAGCCTGCCAGTCCGGCCCCGACCGGCGGGCGCATTCTTGCCTCGCCCAAGGCCCGCCGCCTTGCGAAAGAACGCGGGATCGACCTCGCAAGGCTGGCCGAGGCCGGCCTCGGCCAGCCGTTCCACGCGGCCGATCTGGACCGCCCTGAGGCCACCGCCGCCCCAAAAGCCACGTCGGCCCCCACGCCGCAGGCGGCACGGTTGGGCATCAAGGCGAGCGCCCCCGCCGAGGCGTTCGACGCGCTGGCCTTGGACACCGGCCGGGCGGCCCTGTTCGCCGCGCTGGCTGCCGGGGCGCTGCGCCATGCCACGGGTGCGGATCACGTCGCGGTCGAACTGCGCCCTTCGAGCGCGCGCTTGGACGATCCCGATCTGCCTCGGGCGGGCGTGGGCGAAGGACCGCCGGCCCTGATCCTGCGCGACCTCAGCGCCACGCGGCTGACGTCGGTGCAGGCGGGGGGTAGGGCTGTTCCCGTGATCACCCTCGCGCGCACCGGGGCGATGTTGACCGTGACCTATGATGCCGATCCCGCCGCCATGGACGAGGAAACGGCGACCGATTTCGTTGCGGGGCTTGCCGACCGCATTGCCGATCCCTTGCGCCAGCTCTTCTGAAGGAGGCTTCCATGCCTGATACCGTCTGGACCGACGACCGCTTGATGACCGACCTTTATATCGGCGGCGCATGGCGTGGCGGCGCGGAGGGGCAGCGCTTCGACGTGGTCAACCCCGCCGACGAGACGGTCATCGCCTCGGTCGCCTCGGCCGAGATCGCCGATGCCGACGCCGCACTGGACGCCGCGCAGGCGGCCTTTGCCGACTGGGCCGGGCGCACGCCCCGCGACCGATCGGAAGTCCTGCGCCGGGCGTGGGAACTGATGACCTCCCGGCAGACGGAGTTCGCCCGCCTGATCACGCTGGAGAACGGCAAGGCGAAGGCCGATGCCATGGGTGAGGCCGGGTACGCGGCAGAGTTTTTCCGCTGGTTCGCGGAAGAGGCGGTGCGCGCGGATGGCATGATCACGCACGCCCCGGCCTCGGGCGCGCGCATCATCGTGCAGCACAAGCCCGCCGGGATCGCCGTGTTGGTCACGCCGTGGAACTATCCGGCTGCCATGGGCACGCGCAAGATCGCGCCGGCGCTGGCCGCTGGATGCCCCGTCATCATCAAGCCTGCGTCCGAGACGCCGCTGACCATGCTGGCGCTGATGCCGCTTCTGGAGGAAGCGGGAGTGCCCAAGGGTCTCGTGAACGTTCTGCCTTCGCGCAGGACTGGCGCGCTCGTGGATCACCTCCTCCATGATCCACGGGTGCGCGTTGTATCGTTCACCGGCTCGACCGGGGTGGGACGCAAGCTGCTGCACGCCGCCGCCGACCGGGTGCTGAAGCCGGCGATGGAGCTTGGCGGCAACGCGCCGCTGATCGTGTTCGACGATGCCGAACTCGACGTGGCCGTCCGTGGGGCGATGCAGGCCAAGATGCGCAATCTCGGCGAGGCCTGCACCGCCGCCAACCGCTTCTACGTCCACGAGAAGATCCACGACGCCTTCGTCGAGAAGTTCGCCGCCGCCATGTCGGCGCTGAAACTGGGCGACGGCCGGGACGACGGTGTCGATGTCGGACCGCTGGTCAACGCCGCGACGCGCGACAAGGTCGCGGGCTTCGTCGCGGATGCGCTGGACAAGGGCGCGCGCCTGATCTGCGGCGGCACCGCGCCCGACGGGCCGGGCTATTACTACCCGCCGACGGTTCTGGCAGACGTCCCCGAGACCGCCGATTGCGTGGCCGACGAGATCTTCGGCCCCGTCGCCGCGATCCAGACCTTCACCGACACCGACGACGTGATCCGCCGCGCCAACGACACCGAGTACGGGCTGGTCGCCTATGTCTTCTCGGGCGACATGAAGCGCGGGATGCAGGTCTGCGAACGGCTGGACTACGGCATGGTCGGCTTCAATCGCGGCCTCGTCTCGGACCCCGCCGCACCCTTCGGCGGCACCAAGCAATCGGGTCTCGGCCGAGAGGGCGGGCACGAGGGCATGCACGAGTTCATGGAAACGCAATACATCTCGGCGGAGTGGTGACATGGTGACGGCTTCCCCCTCGACCCGCAAACACGCGCTGGACGCCGGCCTCGACCTGGACGAGCTGGGCCGCAGCACCGGGCGCAGCCACATCGCCCGCGAGGACGTGGATCGCGCGATCCGGGGCGAGACCTCCGGCGCCGCGCCGGTCGCCGGGCCCGACCACGCGCGCTACTGGGCGGTCGATCACGCCGCCTACGGACCCGTGCACGAGGAAAAGATGGGCCGGGTCCCGCAACTGGCCGCCGCAAACCTGGCCGCCGCCAACGCGACGATCCCCCAGGTCACGCATCACGATCAAGCGGACATGAGTGCGGTGGAAGCGCTGCGCGCGCGGATGAAGCCCGAGGCCACGGCGCGGGGCGTGAAGCTGACTGCCCTGGCGGTGCATGTGAAGGTGCTGTCCCATTGCCTGGTGGCCTTTCCGCGCGTCAATGCATCGCTGTCCCCCGACGGCGACCGGCTGATCCTGAAAAGCTACGTCCATGTCGGGATCGCGGTCGACACGCCTCACGGCCTGATGGTGCCCGTGATCCGTGATGCCGACCGCAAGGGGTTGTGGCAGATCGCGGCAGAGATCGCCGATCTGGCCGCACGCGCCCAGCAGCGCAAGCTGAAGGCCGAGGAAATGGGCGGCGCCTCCATGTCGATCTCCAACCTCGGCGGAATTGGGGGCAGTGCCTTCACCCCCATCGTCAATCCCCCCGAAGTCGCCATCCTGGGCCTGACCCGGACGGAGCTGCGCCCGGTCTGGACCGGCGAGGCCTTCGTGCCGGTACCGTTCGTCCCATTGGATCTCAGCTACGACCACCGCGTGCTGAACGGTGCCGACGCGGCACGCTTCCTGGCGCATTACGCCGCCCTGATCGCCGATCCCAGCCGGATGCTGCTGCCACGGGCGGACCTGTTGCAGGCCACCGGGTAGGCTGCGACTTCGATGGCGGTTCTGGCTGGAGGTGTCCGGCGCGTCAGATCCGCTCGACCACGATATCGGGCACGATCCCGGACCGGTCCAGGGCGTCGGTGACGTCCAGCCCCTTCAGCGCACCGAACCCGGTAACGAGGGCCGTCGCGAACCCCATGTGACGCCCGCCGAGGATATCGGTATGCAGCGTGTCCCCGACCATCAATACGCGGGACGGGTCGGGCCAGTCCCGCAGACGTGACAAGGCCAGATCGAAAATCTCGGCAAACGGTTTGCCCAGGAAGACCGGCGCAATCCCGGTGCGATCGGCCAGACGATGGGCGAAGGCGCCGGGCTCTTGCGACAGGCCGGTCTCGCGCGGGGCGACGATGTCGGGGTTACCGATGATCACCGGGCGGGGCAGGGCGATCAGGGCCTCTTCCAAGAGGCGCTGGCGATGGGTGGTCCAACCGTCCGATCCGACCAGCAAGACCCCCTCGACCGTGTCATAGGGGGCGGGATCGTCGGCGAGATAGGAGGTTCGAAGCCCCGTGAACTCGTCCGTCCCGTGGGCATCCGACAGCATCAGCCCCCAGTGCCGCGTGGGCATCCGTGCAAGGTGGGCCAGAAGCGCCTCGCGGCTGGTCACGACCTCATGCGGTGCGAAATCGAACCCCAGGCGCGCATAGCGTCGCATCATCATCGCTTTGGGATAGCCGGCCGAGTTCGAGACGACCATGACTGTCTTGCCGGCCGCGCGCAGGGCCGCAATGCGATCAGCCGCGCCGGCGATCGGCGTCTCCCCGACGTTGAGGACCCCGTAGGCGTCCAGAAGGATGACGTCATACGGATCGGCGACACGCGCCAGCGTATCCGCGGTCGTTGGGGTGCCTTGGAAGGCGGCCGACGGCAGGCGGTGGCGCACGCGAAGATAGGCGTCGAACGCCTCCGCCGAGCCGTCGGTCACAGGATGCGGCGGCGCAGGAAGGCCGAGACGATCTCGCCCAGGATAACCAGCACGAGGATCGCGATCAGCACCGTGGCCGCCTCTGGCCAGTTGAACGTGTCGATGGCGCCCTGAAGGATGATCCCGATTCCGCCCGCGCCGACCAGTCCAAGGACAGTCGACTCGCGCAGGTTGATGTCCCAGCGCAGGATCGACACGGCCCAGAAGGTTGGCATCACTTGTGGGACGATGGCATAGGCGATCACCTTGAAGCGCGACGCGCCCGTGGCTTCCAGGGCCTCGACCGGGCGCTTGTCGATCTCTTCGATGGCTTCGCCCAGAAGCTTGCCGATGAAGCCGATAGACCGGAACATGATCGCCACGATGCCGGCCAGAACCCCTGGGCCGAAGATCGCCACGAACAGCAGCGCCCAGATGATGGTGTTCACCGACCGCGAGGTGACGAGGATCAGCCGCCCGATCCACAGGGTCGCGCGGTTGGGCGTGGTGTTCTGCGCGGCGATGTAGGCGACGGGAAGCGACATGATGACGGCGATGGCGGTCGCGATGGTCGCAATGTTCACCGTCTCCAACAGGACACGCAGGATCGCGCCCAGATTGGTGGGATCGGGCGGGTACATCCGCCCGAAGAGGTCGCCCATCTGTTCAGGTGAGTCCCACACCCACGCCCAGATGACCTCGATCGAGGTCAGCGCCCAGGCGATGGCGGCGGCACAGGCGGCGAAGGTGCCAAAGCGCCGCGCCTTCTGCTTTGGCGTGTGGCGCGTCCAGTCCTCGCGTCCGAATTGCTCGGCGATGCTGCTCATCCAACCCTCTTTCTGATATAGCCGCTGACGCCCTCGGACACGAGGATCACGGCGACGATCACAATCGTGATCGCCAGGGCGAAGTCGTAGTCATAGCGCCCGAACGCATTGGCCAGCGTCGCACCGATACCGCCCGCGCCGACAATTCCCACCACCGCCGAGGCCCGCAGGTTCGAGTCCAGCTGGTAGATCGTCAATCCGATCTGACGCGGCATGATCTGCGGAAACACGGCGTAGAACAGCGTGGACAGGAACGGTGCTCCGGAAGCGCGCATCGCCTCGACCTGGCCCATGTCGATCTCCTCGATCCGCTCGGCCAGCATCTTGGCCACGAACCCGATGGAGTAGACCACCAGCGTCAGAACCCCTGCGAAGGGACCGAAGCCGACCGCCTTGACGAAGATGATCGCGACGATGACCGGGTGGAAACTGCGGGCGACGATGATGATTGCCCGCCCCAGATAGAAGACCGGCATCGGGGCCACGTTTCGCGCGGCCATGAAGGCGATGGGAATCGACAACGCCACGCCGCCCGCCGTGGCGAGGACCGCGATCTTGATGCTTTCCAGGAACCCGTCGATCAGCAGGCCGCAGCGTTCGAAGCTGGGCGGGAAGGCGCCGCCGAAGATGCGCCCGGCGCGTTCGACCCCTTCGACCACGCGGCCCCAGTCGATGGGGATCGTCGCAACGACCCACACGACATAGACTGCAAGGCCGATATAGGTGGCCCAGCGCAGCCAGGGGTTGGCGATGAAGGGCGGGCGGCTCCAGGTGTCGGGGTGATCGCTCATTGCGCAGCCACGGTCTGTTCGGCGCGGTCGGCATGGGGGCTGCCGGAATAGATCCTGTCCATCGCATCCTGGTCGAGTTGCGCGGGCGTGTCGTCGAAGATGATCCGACCGTACCGCATCCCGACGATGCGGTCGGTGTATTCCTTGGCCTCGGTGACGTTGTGGATGTTGATGATGACCGGCAGTTTCAGCTCGCCCGCCAGATCGCGCAGAAGGCCCATGATCTGCTCGGACGTCTTGGGGTCGAGCGACGCGGTCGGCTCGTCCGCAAGCAAGATATCGGGCTGCTGCATCAGCGCGCGCACGACGCCGACCCGCTGACGCTCGCCCCCTGAAAGCTGATCCGCACGGGTGTTGGCGTAATGGGCGATGCCCACCCGCTCCATCAGCTCGTAGGCGCGGCGGATATCTTCCTTGGGATAGCGACGCATGATCGCCGACCATGTCGAGATATATCCCAATCGACCGGACTGGACGTTCTCCATGACGGTCAGGCGGTCGACGAGGTTGAAGCCCTGGAAGACCATGCCGATCTTGCGCCGTGCCTCGCGCAGTTTGGCGCCGCGCAGGGCGGTCAGCTCGGTCCCGTTCAGCACGATGCTGCCCGAGGTCGGTTCGACCAGGCGGTTGATGCACCGCAGCAGCGTCGACTTGCCAGCCCCGGACGAGCCGATGATCGACACGACGCTTTCGCCTTCGATGGTCAGGTCCAGGTTCTTCAGCACCGGGTCGCCGCCGCCATAGCGTTTGACCAGATCGGTGATCTTCAACATCCGCGCGCTCCCTTGTGGGGACCGGCGCGCGGCACGCCGGTCCCGTGAATGTGGCGGATTACTCCGCTGCGAGGCCCTGGGGCGTGTATTCGACGCCGTTGGCCCGCTGGATCTGCCGGATGACCCGCCATTGATCCTCGTAGGTGATCGGAATGAATTTCGACACGCCGGTGAACTCCTCGCCCAGCGCGGTGCCCTCGAAATCGAAGCTGAAGAACGCTTCCTCGATGCTTTCCTTCAGCTCGGGCGCCAGGTCGTGGGCATAGGCGTAGGAGGTGGTGGGGAAGGGATCGCTTTCCCACACGATGCGCACCTCTTCGGGGTCGTAGAGGCCGCGTTCGGCCATCCGGTCCACGACTTCCGAGGCCACCGGCGCGGCGTCGTAATCGCCCGCGACAACGCCCAGCATCGACTGGTCGTGGCTACCCGAATAGGTCACTTCGTAATCCTCGCCCGGTACGACACCCAAGTCCGGGAACAGCGCGCGCGGCGCCTGATTGCCCGAGTTCGACGTGGGCGAGGTGTGCGCGATGCGCTTGCCCGCCATGTCTGCAACTTCCTGAATGTCGCTGTCGGCCTGCGTGTAGACCTGAAGGCGATAGCCGAACTGGCCGTCGTCTGCACCCATGATCGCGAAGGGCACGGCCCCGGCGAGGTTCACGGCAAACGGTGTTGGCCCGGTCGAGAAGCCGGCGATATGCAACCGGCCCGAGCGCATCGCCTCGACCTCGGCCGAGTTCGACTGCACGGCGAAGAACTGGACATTCTTGCCGGTCTGCTCCTCCAGATGCTCGATGAAGGGGGTCCAGATATCCTCGTAAATCGCCGGATCCTCGACGGGCGTATAGGCGAAGACCAGCGTGTCGGGATTGCGCAGCGCGCTTTCATCCTCGGGCGCGTCGGCCACGAGATCGCCATCGGCATCTGTATACTGGCTGTCGAGCGCGGCCGTCTCGTCCTGCGCCATCGCGGCGCCGGCGGTCAGTGCCATCGCGGCAAGAAGGGCCGCGCCGTAGGTCGAAGTCATTCGCATAGTCTGTCCTCCCGATTGGTCTTCTGCACACATCGGACGGTGTGCAGTCGGCCAAAGAAGATCACTGAAAGTCGGCTTGTGCAATGAGTGCCGGGAAATCGGGCGCCTGAGAAGCTTCGGCGGCCAAAATATGGTCGGTCGCGGGGCGGGGCGCGCTGAAACCCGGAATGGCCCGTGACGTGCCGCCCGGAACGGTGAACTGCGGGGGGACACTTACGGGTTGCGAGTCGGCGTCGCCGAACGGATTCCTCTCTGTACCCCCTCTGACGGGGGCCGTGCGTGACCCTACGTTCGCTCGGTTGTGTATTTGCGTCCGCAGGCCTCCTCGGGCATTCTGCGCGCCATGGTATTCTTGGATTACGGACATAACCTGTGGTTGGCGGCGATCGCGTTCGTCGTCGCGCTTGTGGCAGGCGCAACGGGTCTGACCCTGACCAAGGATCTGTCGGAAAAGTCCCTGCTCCAGCGCAAGCTGGCGGTGGCACTGGCGGCGATCACGATGGGCGGCGGCATCTGGTCCATGCATTTCGTCGCGATGCTGGGGCTGCAGATGCCGGTGCTGTTCTATTACGACGCAGCCGTCACGCTGGTCTCTGCCCTCATCGCCATTCTACTGGTGACGCTGGCGCTGATCCTGTTGCATTTCACCAGGCGCACCAAGGCCACCATCGTCGCTGCCGGGGCGCTTGTCGGTGTCGGCGTACTGGCCATGCATTATGTCGGCATGGCGGGGATGCAGCTTTGCCAGCCCATATACACGCCTTTCGGCGTCATCAGCGCGGCGGTCGTGGCGATAGGGCTATGCATCATGGCGTTCGGTGTCGCGTATGGCAGCCCATCGAGCCGCAACATCGTGATCGGAACTGCGTGTTTTGGCGTGGCGGTCACGTCAGTGCATTTTGTGGCGATGGCGGGCACAAACTTCGTCGCCCTGTCGGGCACGCGGGAAATAGGGCTTCTGATCAGCAATGAGGCGATGGCAATCGGCGTGATCCTCAGCAGTTTCGCCATTTTCGGCACTTTCCTGTGGGTCGGGTCGACCCTTCTGATGCCGGCCGGGCCGGAGGCTGCCGTGCCGTCGCGGGTCCTGGAACCGCAGGCCACCGATCAACCGGAAGAGGTGGAGGCACCCCTGACCTGGCTCCCGTGCGAACGGGATGGCGGCAAGGTCCGCGTCCCCTCGCGCGATATCGCGTTCGTCCGGGCCGACGGGCATTACACCCAAGTCTACACGATGAGCGGGCGGTATTTCTGCGTCTGGCCGATCACCGAGGCCGCGAAGCGCCTGGGCCCCGACGGCTTCATCAGGGTGCACCGAAGCTATCTGGTGAACCCGTCCAAGGTGTCCCTGTTCGAGCGTGGCAAGGACAAGGGGCGGTGTTCGTTCGGCGCCCCCGGCCTGCCCCAGGTTCCGGTCAGCCGGTCCCACCTGAAGGACGCGCTGACCGCCTTTTCCTGACCGGCGCAACTCGTGCAGCCAGCGGCGCATTTCGTGCAAAAAGCGCAGTAATGAAGCGTTTTCAGAAGCCGTAGCGCCCCGGCTTGTACAGCCTCCCTGCCAGCCAGACCATTTTCTCTAGGGAGGAGAAGAGATGATCCCAGCGGCCTTCGAATACCACCGTCCGAAGGACATGGAGGGTGTGTTGTCCGTGCTTGCCGAGCATGGCGACGATGCCCGTGTCCTTGCCGGGGGACATAGTCTGATACCGATGATGAAGCTGCGCATGGCCGATGTGCCGCACCTGATCGACCTTCAGGACGTCGGCGGGTTGGGCGGGATCGACGTCGCCGACGGCACCATCCGCTTGGGTGCCATGGTCACGCAGGCCGAGATCATCGCTCATGAAGGGCTTGCCAAGGCCGCGCCGATCCTGCGCGAAGCGTCGCTGCAGATCGCGGACCCGCAGGTGCGTTACATGGGGACCATCGGGGGCAATGTCGCCAATGGCGACCCGGGCAACGACATGCCGGGCCTGATGCAATGCCTCGACGCGACCTTTACCCTTGTCGGCGCGGACGGAGAGCGCCAGATCGCCGCGCGCGAGTTCTACCAGGCGGCCTACATGACGGCCCGCGAGGACGACGAGGTTCTGACGGGCGTTTCGTTCACCGTCCCCTCGGGCGGATACGCCTATGAGAAGCAGAAGCGAAAGATCGGCGACTACGCCACCGCTGCGGCCGCCGTGCAGATCACCCGCGACGGAGAGACCTGTTCCGGCGCGGCCATCGCGATGACCAACCTCAGCGACACGCCGATCTTTTCGGACGCGGCCGGGGCTGCCCTGACGGGCACGCAGGTGACCGACAGCGACATCGACGCCGCCGTCAAGGCCATGCTCTCCGATATCGACCCGACCGAGGACAACCGCGGTCCCATTGAGTTCAAACGCCACGCCTCGGCCGTGATCCTGCGCCGCGCCATCGCGCGCGCCTGGTCGCGGGCCTGATCCGGAGGACGCCATGACAGACAAGATGCACATCAAGATGACGGTGAACGGGCAGGCGCAGGAATTCCTGGCCGAGCCGCGCGAGCTTCTGATCCACACTCTGCGCGAACGCCTGGACATCACCGGCCCGCATATCGGCTGCGAGACGTCGCATTGCGGTGCCTGCACGGTCACCATGAACGGCAAGTCGGTGAAGTCCTGCACCGTGTTCGTCGCGCAGGCCAACGGGTCCGACGTGACCACGATCGAGGGACTTGGAACCCCCGATAACCTTCATGTCCTGCAAATGGCCTTCAAGGAGCATCACGGCCTTCAATGCGGGTTCTGCACGCCGGGGATGATCACCCGCGCCTCGAAGCTGCTGGAAGAGAACCCCAGCCCCACGGAAGAAGAGGTCCGGTTCGGCATGGCGGGCAATCTGTGCCGCTGCACGGGATACCAGAACATCGTGAAATCCATCCTCGCCGCCGCGGCCGAGATGAATGCAGCCAAGGAGGCCGCCGAATGAAGGACGAAATCACGCGCGAAGATCGCGTCGATGCGCTGGGTGGCATGGGCTGCAAGCGCAAGCGCGTCGAGGATGCCCGCTTTACCCAGGGCAAGGGCAAGTATGTCGACGACATCAAGCTTCCGGGGATGCTGTTCGGCGATTTCGTCCGCTCGCCCTATGCGCATGCGCGGATCAAGTCGATCGACACCTCGGCTGCGCTGGCCGTCGACGGGGTGGTCGCCGTCCTGACGGCCGACGATCTGCGCCCGCTGGGCCTGCACTGGATGCCGACGCTTGCGGGCGACAAGCAGATGGTGCTGGCCGACGGCAAAGTGCTGTTCCAGGGGCAGGAGGTCGCCTATGTCGTGGCCCGCGACCGCTATATCGCCGCCGACGCCGTGGAACTTGTCGAGGTGGAGTACGAGGATCTTCCCGTCCTCGTCGACCCGTTCGAGGCCCTGAAATCCGATGTCGTCCTGCGCGAGGATCTGGTGGCCGAGGACGGATCGCTGCCCGATGGCGCGCACGGTCCGCGCAAGCACCCGAACCACATCTTTACCTGGGAAGTGGGCGAAAAGGAGGCCACCGCGCAGGTCATCGACAGCGCTGAAATAGTCGCCGAAGAGTCGATGTATTACCACCGGACCCATCCATGCCCGCTGGAGACCTGTGGCTGCGTGGCGTCGATGGACAAGGTGAACGGCAAGCTGACCCTTTGGGGCACGTTCCAGGCCCCGCACGCGATCCGCACCATCGTCAGCCTGATCTCGGGCATCGAGGAACACAACATCCGCGTCATCAGTCCCGATATCGGCGGCGGCTTCGGCAACAAGGTCGGCGCGTATGCGGGCTATGTCTGTTCCGTCGTCGCCTCCATCGTCACCGGCGTCTCGGTGAAGTGGATCGAGGACCGGATGGAGAACCTGATGACCACCGCCTTCGCCCGGGATTACTGGATGAAGGGCCGGATCAGCGCCACGCCCGAAGGCAAGATCACGGGACTGTGGTGCGAGGTCACGGCGGACCATGGCGGCTTCGACGCCTGCGCCGATCCGACCAAGTTCCCGGCCGGGTTCATGAATATCTGCACCGGGTCCTACGACATTCCCACGGCTTACCTGGCTGTCGATGGCGTCTATACCAACAAGGCCCCGGGAGGCGTCAGTTATCGCTGTTCCTTCCGCGTGACCGAGGCTGTCTATTTCATCGAGCGGATGATCGAGGTTCTGGCGATCGAGCTGAACATGGATGCGGCCGAGCTGCGCCGGATCAACTTCATCCGCAAGGACCAGTTTCCGTATCAGTCCGCGCTCGGCTGGGAATACGATAGCGGCGATTATCACACCGCCTGGGACAAGGCACTGAAGGCAGTCGACTATGACGGCTTGCGGGCCGAACAGGCGCAGCGGGTCGAGGAGTTCAAGGCCGGCAAAACCCGCAAGCTGATGGGCGTGGGCCTGTCTTTCTTCACCGAGATCGTGGGCGCGGGACCGGTCAAGAACTGCGATATCCTTGGTCTGGGCATGTTCGACAGTTGCGAGATCCGGATCCATCCCACGGGGTCGGCCATCGCCCGGCTGGGCACGATCAGCCAGGGGCAGGGCCACGCGACGACCTTCGCGCAAATCCTCGCCAGCGAGATCGGACTGCCGGCCGACAGCATCACCATCGAGGAAGGCGACACCGACACTGCGCCTTACGGGCTGGGCACCTACGGGTCGCGCTCCACCCCCGTGGCCGGGGCGGCCACCGCCATGGCCGGGCGCAAGATCCGCGCCAAGGCGCAGATGATCGCGGCCTACCTCTTGGAGGTGCATGACGACGACGTGGAGTTCGACGTCGACCGGTTCGCGGTGAAGGGCGCGCCCGAAAAGTTCAAGACGATGAAGGAGATCGCCTTCGCCGCCTACAACCAGGCCATTCCCGGGATCGAGCCGGGTCTGGAGGCCGTCAGCTACTACGATCCGCCCAACATGACCTATCCCTTCGGGGCCTATGTCTGCGTCATGGATATCGACGTCGATACCGGGGTGACCGACATCCGCCGCTTCTACGCGCTGGACGATTGCGGCACTCGGATCAACCCGATGATCATCGAAGGACAGGTTCATGGCGGTCTGACCGAGGCGCTGGCCGTCGCCCTGGGGCAGGAGATCGCCTATGACGATATGGGCAACGTGAAGACCGGCACCTTGATGGACTTTTTCCTGCCAACGGCGTGGGAGGTCCCAAATTACGAGACCGACTATACCGTGACTCCAAGCCCGCACCACCCGATCGGGGCCAAGGGTGTCGGTGAAAGTCCGCATGTGGGCGGTGTGCCGTGCTTCTCGAACGCGGTGAACGACGCGTTCCGGGCCTTCGGTCTGCGGCACACCAACATGCCGCACGATCACTGGCGGATCTGGAAGACCGCCAACGATCTGGGCCTGCACGGCTGAACCAATCGGGGCGGGCCCCAGTCCCGCCCCACGGAGACGCGACATGACCTGGACCGATCTGAAATCCGCCCTGGCGGCGCAGAACTACGTGGCCTCGGACGATCTTGCCGTTGCCCTGCACCTGGCCGTGCAATTGCAGCGACCGTTGCTTCTGGAAGGCGCGGCGGGCGTCGGCAAGACCGAGGTGGCGCGCGTTCTGGCCGCCGTGCGCGACACACGGCTGATCCGCCTGCAATGCTATGAAGGGCTGGACGCCGCGCAGGCGATCTATGAGTGGAATTACCAGCGCCAGCTTCTGGCGATCCGCGCCGCCTCGGACAGCGGCGAGACCGGCAAGGCGGTGGAAGACCGGATCTTCTCGCGCGACTATCTGCTGGAGCGCCCTCTGCTTCAGGCCATCACGCAAAACGAGGCCCCGGTCCTGCTGATCGACGAGATCGACCGCGCCGACGAGGAGTTCGAGGCGTTCCTTCTGGAGATGCTGGCCGATTACCAGATCACCATCCCCGAGCTTGGCACAATTACAGCGACCTCGAAACCCATGGTCATCCTGACCTCGAACGGGACGCGCGACCTGTCGGATGCGCTGCGCCGGCGGTGCCTGTTCGCCTATGTCGACTATCCTGACCGGGAGACCGAATTGGCGATCCTACAGGCCCGCTGCGCCGGGATCGAGGCGCGGCTGGCCCACCAGATCATCGGCTTCGTCCAGACCCTGCGCAAGGAAGAGCTGGAGAAGGTCCCCGGAATCGCCGAAACGCTGGATTTCGCTGCCGCCCTGATGGGGCTGGGCATCGCGGACCTGACCCGCGATCCTGCCGCGCTGCAAGCCACCCTGACCACGTTGCTGAAGACGCAGGCCGACCGTGCCGCCATCCCGACCGAGGTCGCGCAACGCATCGCGGGCAAAGCCGCATGAGCCGCGTTACCCGCTTTGCCGCCCGCGATCCCGGCGCCGTGGCCCGGATGTCCGGATTCCTGGCCCACCTGCGCGAGAATGGCCTGCGCCTTGGCGCGCAGGAGACCGAGACGGCGCTTGCCGCCCTGACCCACGTCGAGGCCGCGCAGCCGATGCTGGCCCGCGCGGCGCTGAAAGCGGTCTGTACCGGCACCGCGGACGAGGCGCGGCGCTTCGATGATCTGTTCGCCGCCTACTGGATGGATATGGGCCGCGTCCGGCAAAAGGTCGTGCCCAGCCTCGCCCCGCAAAAAGGCGAGGACAGCGTGCGATCCTCGCGCGATGCGGTGGGCCATGACACCGGCGGAGCCGGGCAATCCACGGCGCCCGATGGCGGCGACGGCGATGCCGACCGCGACGGAGAGGGAAAGCTGATCGCCACCGGGATGCGGAACTTGTCGCGCCGTGACCTGCGCGACCTCGTCCGCCCCGAAGACATTTCAGAGGCCGAAGCCGTGGCCCGTCGCATAGGACTGGCCTTGCGGGATCGGCGGTCGCGCCGACGGATCGCGGCGCGGAAGGGGGATCGGTTGCATTTCCGCAAGACCATCCGGCGCAGCCTGTCCACCGGGGGTGAGCCACTGCGACTGTATCGCAAGCAGCGCCCCGACCGCAGCCGCAAGATCGTGGCGCTTTGCGATGTCTCGGGCTCGATGGGGGTGTATGCGCAGGTCTTCCTGGCCTTCCTCGCAGGGTTGATGCGGGGCGACAGCACCGCAGATGCCTACCTGTTCCATACGCGGCTTGTGCGGATCACCGAAGCCCTGCGCGACCGCGATGGCATGCGGGCCATTGGACGGATGTCCCTGATGGCGGACGGCTTCGGCGGCGGTTCGAAGATTGGGGAAAGCCTCGGCCTGTTCGCCGAGACCTACGCCAGGCGGTTCGTCGATGGCCGCAGCGTCGTTCTGATCCTGTCGGATGGCTACGACACGGCCGCGCCCGAGCATATGGATCGCGCGCTGGCCCGCCTGCGCAAGCGCGGCTGTCGGATCATCTGGCTGAACCCCCTGAAGGGCTGGAAAGACTATCAGCCGGTGGCCGCTGGGATGGCCGCCGCGCTGCCCCATCTGGACTTGTTCCGCCCCGCCAACACGCTTGCCGATCTGGCCGCGCTGGAACCGGAGCTGACCCGCCTATGACCTCTGCCGAGATCCTGTCATCGGACCTTGCCGAAGTGGCCCGGGCGCTTCGGTCCCGCCACGAGCCCTTTGCCTTCGCGACCATCGTGCGCACCGCTGGAACAACCGCGGCCAAGCCCGGGGCCAGGGCGATCCTGGATTCGCAGGGCGACATCCTGCGCGGGTTCCTGGGGGGGGGCTGTACACGGGGCGCGGTGCGTCGTGCGGCGCTTGCGGCACTCGCGTCCGGCGTGCCGCGCCTGATCTCGGTCGCGCCCGAAGAGCATCTGACCCAGCGCGGCGTGGCGCCGGGTCATGAGGTCGACGGCATCACCTACGCGCGCAATGGCTGCCCCTCGCGTGGGACAATCGATATCTTCGTGGAGCCCTGCCTGCCGATGCCCGAACTGGTGGTCGTCGGAACCTCCCCTGTGGCCGAGGCGCTGGCGATGCTGGCCCCGCAGTTCCAGTGGGCGGTCGAACGGTCCGTCACCCCTGCCGCGGCGTCGGGCCTGCGCGCCATCGTCGTGGCCACTCAAGGGCAGGGCGACCTCGACGCCCTGACCGCGGCGCTCGGGGCCCGGGCCGATCACGTCGCGTTCGTCGGCAGTAGCAAGAAGTTCGCCAGCCTTCGGGCCAGGCTGACCGGGGCCGGGATCGATCCCGAAGTGCTGGACCGGGTCTCTGCCCCCGCGGGGTTGAACATCGGTGCCGTGATGCCCGAGGAGATCGCCCTGTCGATCCTGGCCGAGCTGATCCAGCTGCGCCGCCAGTCGGTCAGTCGAGGGGACGACGATGCCTGATCCCGCCCTGAATGCGATTGGGCCCGAGCCGCTGTCGTCGGTCGAGATCGGCGAAGACGGGCCCGGAAACCCGTGCCCGGCCATTTCGAACACAGCCCCCGCGGGCCGATACGGGTCCGCCTTGCGGTCCTTACGGGATAAATTTTCGCTGACACCCGAGCAGGCCGAAACCCTTGCGCGGGTCAAATTCCCCTGTTGCTAGAAAAGAAAACGCATGCAGCTGGCAGACGCAATCAGGATCGCCGCTCCGAAACACGTGGTCTATGCCGCCCTGAACGACCCCGAGGTTCTAAAGCAGTGCATTCCCGGCTGTGAGGAATTGACCCAGAAATCCGAGAATGAGCTGGAAGCCAAGGTCGTGCTGAAGGTGGGCCCGGTGAAAGCCCGGTTCAGCGGAGAAGTGACCCTGGACCGGACAGGTGCGCCGGATGCCTTTTCGCTGACGGGTCAGGGCAATGGCGGTGCGGCCGGTCATGCGAAGGGCGGTGCGGACGTGATCCTGATCGAAGACGGGGATGAGACCATTCTGAAATACGATGCCAAAGCTGACATCGGTGGAAAGTTGGCCCAGCTGGGCAGTCGCCTGATCCAGAGTACCGCGCAGAAGCTGGCCGGAAAGTTCTTCAAGTCCTTCGCGGAGGTGGTCGAGGAGGATCAGGTCGCCTGAGCGGCCGTCTCGCCGGGGCATTCTGGAAGTCCGATTGCCTCCGGCCCGAGGATCGTAGCTGAACGTGATGGGGTGTCGGGCGCCACCCATAGCATTACTCGGAGCGGATTTGCGGCCCAGAATCCTGTAACGCAATATCCGTTTCGAGGCCAAACCTACTGACATATCTCTTTGGCTTTGTTCCAGACGGCGCGGCGTATATCGTTGGTGCAACGGGGGCGAATAATGGCCGAGACGCGTGATTTCGAGAAAATGGAGCGCGACGGGTGGAGCAAACCATCAATAGCAAAAGGGTATGCCGATGGTTTTGAGATGGCCACGCGTCTGGTCGCCAGAAAGCTGTCGGATGCGGTATACGCAGGCCCGGATAAGCACGTTCTTGATTTATGCACCGGCCATGGCGTGGTTGCAGAAGAACTTGTCGCCAGGGGAGCGACAGTAACCGGGCTGGATTTCTCGAAAGCGATGATTTCGCTTGCCCGCGCGGCTGTCCCGGCAGCTCACTTCATTCACGGGGATGCAATGGAGATGGGGTTTCCCGACGCGCGTTTCGACGCGGTAACTATCGGGTTCGGGGTGCCGCATTTTCCCAATCCAGACCGCGGCCTCAAAGAGGCTGCCCGAGTGTTGAAACCGGGAGGAATAATAGCGTTTTCAATCTGGCGCGGTAAGGGTTCGGACGGCTCTTTCGGCTGGCTTTTCGATGCCATCGGTCGGCTGGCTGATCCATCCGTCACCCTGCCGAAAGGGCCCGACGCACATGTGTTGGCTGACATCGATATTGCCAGACCTACGGTCGAGAAGGCGGGCTTTGTCGACGTCAAGGTCGTTGAGGTTGCCTCTGAAGTGCATGTCGCCAGCCCCGATGCGTTGTTCGATCTTTTTGACGCTGGTGCAGTGCGCGCTGCTTCGTTGCTCAGTCGGCAACCCGCATCAAAACGGGATGCCATTCGAGATGATTTGGCCAGGCGCACACAGGCAGAGGGAACCGAGGGGACCTTGGGTTTTCGCGTTCCTACTCCGTCTGTCGTTGTAACGGCTGTCCGTGGATGACGATGGTCTGCTTGAGGGATCGCCGAGTGCACAATGTGAACGGCAGGTCTGTCCTTCTTCCGTAGAGGAAAGCCGACTTGCCCTAAGGGCTGACGCCAGACCGCAATGTTTCTGCAACGGCCCGAGGTCAGCGGCGATAATGGATCTGGGCAGGAAGGGCGAGGCACTGTGTACTACTAGGTCTGGATCGCAGCGCACGTTTCGCTTTGCCGCATGCTCCGATCGGGTGACCGGTTCGTCGACCTCGCGGGCATCTGGCGCCATTCTTCAGTTCCACAGGTCGGCCTTCGATCAATCCGAAGCTGATGATCCGCATGCTCCTGGGCGGTTATAACATGGGCATCCGGTCCAAGCGTCGCTTGTGCGAAGTGGTTCACCTCTCGCCAAAAGAGAGTTCGCCTCGCTGGCGCTCTTTTGCCAAACGAGGATGGCAGTGGCTGGGTTTGGGCGCTCAATGCGATCGCCGATGAAAAAGGGTCCGTTGACAAGCGTTCCACGGTGGGCGCAGGGTGGCCGCACTCACCCGGGGGGTCCCGACAAGGGGCTGAGATACTGCTGGCGCATGCAGCGCAGTGACCCGATGAACCTGATCCAGTTCACACTGGCGTAGGGATGGTGCACCGGCTGCATGGGCTTTTTGCCCGATACGTTTCAGACGTATTGCGTTCGGCCTTCTCCATTCGACGCGGAACTGGGTCTCCTACGCTTTGGCCAAGGAGGCTTAGACCGATGAAAGACCTTACCCCGACAGTCACCACGGGTCCGCTGCCCGCCTCGCGCCGTGTCTGGCACGATGGCACGGTGCATCCCGGCATCCGCGTGCCCATGCGCGAGATCGACCTGCACCCCACCGCCGGCGAGGCGCCGGTGACCGTCTATGACAGCTCGGGGCCCTATACCGACCCCGACGCCGCGATCGACCTCGACCGGGGCCTGCCGCGCCTTCGCGAAAGCTGGATCGACGCGCGCGGGGATGTCGAGACCTACGAGGGCCGCCACGTCACCCCCGAGGATAACGGCTTCGCCGAAGGAGGGCGGCGCGTGCCCGAGTTCCCGGTCCGCCACGCGCCGCGGCGTGCCACGAAAGGCCAGGCGGTCACGCAGATGGCCTATGCCCGCGCCGGGATCGTCACCCCGGAGATGGAGTTCGTCGCGATCCGCGAGAACATGGGCCGCGCCGCCGCGAAAGAGGCGCTGGCCCGGGACGGCGAGGATTTCGGCGCAGAGATCCCCGATTTCATCACCCCCGAATTCGTGCGCGACGAGGTGGCGCGGGGCCGGGCGATCATCCCCGTCAACATCAACCACCCCGAGGTCGAGCCGATGGCGATCGGCCGCAATTTCCTGGTGAAGATCAACGCCAATATCGGCAATTCCGCCGTAACCTCCTCGATGGCCGAAGAGGTGGAAAAGATGGTCTGGGCCACCCGCTGGGGGGCGGACACGGTGATGGACCTGTCCACGGGGCGCAACATCCACAACATTCGCGACTGGATCCTGCGCAACAGCCCCGTGCCCATCGGCACCGTGCCTCTGTATCAAGCGCTGGAGAAGGTCGGGGGCATCGCCGAGGACCTGACCTGGGAGGTCTATCGCGACACGCTGATCGAACAGGCCGAACAGGGGGTGGATTATTTCACCATCCATGCCGGCGTGCGGCTGCACATGATCCCGATGACGGTGGACCGGGTCACGGGCATCGTCAGCCGCGGCGGGTCGATCATGGCCAAGTGGTGCCTGCACCACCACCGCGAGAGCTTCCTCTACGAGCATTTTGCAGAGATCTGCGAGATCGCCCGCGCCTACGACGTCAGCTTCAGCCTGGGCGACGGGTTGCGCCCGGGCTCGATCGCGGATGCCAACGACCGCGCCCAGTTCGCCGAGCTGGAAACACTGGGCGAGCTGACGCGGATCGCGTGGGCCCAGGACTGCCAGGTTATGATCGAAGGGCCGGGCCATGTGCCGATGCACAAGATCAAGGCCAACATGGACAAGCAGCTGGCCACCTGCGGCGAAGCGCCGTTCTACACGCTGGGGCCGCTGACCACGGATATCGCGCCGGGCTATGACCACATCACCAGCGGGATCGGCGCGGCGATGATCGGTTGGTTCGGCACGGCAATGCTGTGCTACGTCACGCCCAAGGAACACTTGGGTCTGCCGGACCGCGACGACGTGAAGACCGGCGTCATCACCTACAAGATCGCGGCCCACGCGGCCGACCTGGCCAAAGGGCACCCCGCGGCGCAGGCCCGCGATGACGCGCTCAGCCGCGCGCGGTTCGAGTTCCGATGGGAGGACCAGTTCAACCTGTCGCTCGACCCCGAAACGGCGCGATCCATGCATGACGAGACGCTGCCGAAGGAGGCGCACAAGGTGGCGCATTTCTGCTCCATGTGCGGGCCGAAATTCTGCTCGATGCGCATCAGCCACGATATTCGCGCCGAAGCCCAGAAGGAGGGGATGGAGAAGATGGCCGAGAAGTTCCGCGAGGGCGGGGACCTGTACATGCCGCTGGAGGACGTGAAATGAGCCAGACCCCCGAAACCCTTCTTGCCGCCCTGCGCGCCGACCCGCCGCTGGTGCAGTGCATCACCAACCATGTCGCCATGAACATCGCGGCCAACGTGCTGCTGGCGGCGGGCGTCAGTCCGGCCATGGTCTCGGACCCCGAGGAAAGCGAGGAGTTCGCCGCCATCGCCGGGGCGCTGACGGTCAATATCGGCACGCTGGGGCCGACCTTCGAGGCAGGTGCGCAGGCCGCGATCCGGGGGGCGCAGGGGGCCGGGCGGCCCTGGGTGCTGGACCCGGTGGCCTGCCAGGCGACCGCGTATCGCCGCCAAGTGGTGGCCGAGCTTCTGGCGCTGCACCCCACGATCATCAGGGGCAACGCCTCGGAGATCCTGTCCCTGGCGGGCGAGGCCAGTCGCGGGCAGGGAGTCGACGGGCGCGACGACGTCTCGGCTGCCGAGGCCGGCGCGGTGCGGCTGGCGCAGGCCATCGGCGGCGTGGTGGCGGTGACCGGGGAAGTCGACTATGTCACCGATGGCCAGCGCGCCGTGCGGATCGAGGGCGGTTCCTCATGGATGCCTATGAACACCGCGCTTGGCTGTTCGCTGACCTGTCTTTGCGGGGCTTACGCGGCGGTGGCGCAGGACGCCTTCGACGCAACCGTCGCCGCGTTGGCGCATTACGCGGTCGCCGGGGCGCAGGCGCACGGGCACGCCAACGGCCCTGGCAGCTTTGCTCCGCATTTCCTTGACGCGCTTCACGCGGTCACGCCCGCCGTGCTGGCGTCCGAGGCGGTGGTCCTGGACGCGAAGGTCGTGCCCGCGTGAGACGGACGTTCGACCTCTCGCTCTACCTCGTCCTCGATCCCGGCCTCTGCGCCGGGATCGGGATGGTGGAAACGGCTCGCCGTGCCGTGGCCGGCGGCGTCACCATGGTCCAGCTGCGCGACAAGCTGTGCGAACGGGCCGCACTGGTCCGGACGGGCCGCGCCCTGAAGGACGCGCTGGCCGCCAGCGGGGTGCCTCTGATCGTCAACGACGACGTGGATGCGGCGGTCGAGATCGGGGCCGACGGCCTTCATGTCGGGCAGGGCGACATGCCCGCGGCCGAGGCGCGCCGTCTGATCGGGCCGGGGGCGATCCTGGGGCTGACCGTGGAAACCCCCGTGCTGGCGCGCACCGTCGATCCGGGCCTGGTGGATTACATCGGCGCCGGTCCCGTCTTCGCAACGCCCAGCAAGGCCGATCACAAGCCGCCCGTGGGCTTCGACGGGCTGGCTGCGCAGATCGCCGCCAGTCCGGTGCCGGCCGTCGCGATCGGTGGCCTGAAGACGATCCATGTCGCGAGGGCCTTTGTCGCAGGCGCCAGGGGAGTGGCTGTGGTGTCAGCCATCTGTGGCCAACCCGATCCAGAAGCCGCGGCCCGGGCGCTTCGGGCCGAGATCGACAGTCTGTCCCCGTAAAGACCCGCAAGGGGCGCAGTCGCAAGCACCGGGAAGACGCGCCCGCCGTGCCGGAGTTTTTGCGGCAAAGAGCGACCGCGCAGGGTGGGGACCGTCCTCAGCCGGTGTCCGACCGGCCCCAGAGCGCGTGGAAATGGTGCACCGGTCCGTGCCCCTGTCCCACGTCCAAATGATCGCTTACCGCCAACGCCTTGTGAAGATACGCTTTTGCGCCTCCCACAGCCTCGACCGGATCGCGCCCGGGCAGAAGCGCCGCGATGGCCGAGGACAGCGTGCAGCCGGTGCCGTGGTCGTTCGCCGTCGCGATCCGCGGCGCCTGAAAGGGGGTGATGCCCGTGGGCCCCGCCAGAAGATCGGTGCTGTCGCGACTGCCCCGCAGGTGCCCGCCCTTCAAAAGAACCCATTCCGACCCAAGCGACAAAAGGTCGGGCAGGGCGGTCTGCATGGACTCCGCCGTCCAGTCGTCCTGCCGCCCCAACAGCACGGCCGCTTCGGGCAGGTTCGGTGTAATCACCGTCGCCAGGGGTACCAGCCCGTCGCGCAGTGCCGCGACCGCCTCGGGCGCGAGAAGAGAATGGCCGCTTTTCGCAACCATGACCGGGTCGAGCACGATGTTTCGGGCCTTGTGATGGCGCAGCCGATCCGCCACGACGTCGGCAACCCCGGCATTGGCAATCATGCCGATTTTCACCGCATCGATGCGCACGTCTTCGAACACCGCGTCGATCTGGGCGGCCACGAAATCAGGCTCCAGCGCGACGAAGGACCGAACCCCGCACGTGTTCTGCGCCACCACTGCCGTGATCGCCGAACAGGCATAGGCCCCGAGCGCCGAGAACGTCTTGATATCCGCCTGGATACCGGCCCCGCCCGAAGGGTCGGTGCCGGCGATCGTCAGGACATTGGCGATCATGACTGAGCCTCCTGTGCCAGCGACGCGGCCTGGGCCGCCACCGCGGCGACGTCGACGCTGAGCGCGAGGTCGGCCCCGGCAATCCCGTCCACATCCACCCACCGCACCTCGAGCGCGTCGTCGGCCGCGACGGCGTCGCCCGACATCCATTGGCACAACACGGCGATCAGGACGAAATGACGGCGCAACTGCCCCGCATCATCGCGATCGAACACATCCAAGGCGGTGAAGGCGCGGATCGCCTTTGCCGAAACGCCGGTTTCCTCGCCCAGTTCGCGCAAGGCGGCCTGCTCCAACGTCTCGCCCCGGTCAATCTTCCCGCCCGGAAATCCCCACCGGCCGGCATCCGGCGGGTTGGCCCGGCGCACCAGAAGCACCTGCCCGGAACGGATGACGATCGCGATGGTCGCAGGGATCGGACGGTCGGGTGTCGTATCGTTAGGCATGGCGGCCTCGTGTGCTGAGGCCGGCAAGGGCAAGAAAGCGCTGCGGTCCTGTCCCTTCGCCGGCATGATCCGGATCAGGTTCGAAGGGTCACTGCGCTGCGATCGGCCATGTCGACGGCCGTGCCAGCAGAGTCTCAGCCCCTTGGCGGGACACCCCTAGGAGCACACTATCTTAAGCGCGTGGACAGCGAATTCAACGCGTGTTCTGCAATGGGCGCATTTGCGTCACCGAGCGGCACAGTGGTTCACGGCCGTGACTTGGCGGCATTTCGGCTCGGTGGCAAAGCATACCCATATAGGTGCTATGACACCTCTCGGTTTCGGCTTGTCCTTTTGGCCCGTGGGGGGGCGGCCATTCGAGAATGTCATGCCATCGGGATGGGCTCGACCACGCGGGTCACAATAAGGCAGTGCCTGCAAATCGGCTTGGCTATGCGGGCCTCGTACTGCGCCGTCATCCGGGACTGATGCGCGCGCAGGGGATGTCCGTGTTCGCAACAGCCCTGAAATCGGCGCCGGAATAGGGTCGGCATCCCGGCCACCGGTGATCCGATGCGCGTCGCCGCCCTCAGAAGGGTCGGTCACCTTCCGCCGCAGCATCGCGCTGGGTTTCGAAGGCCAACTCGTGGGCGCAGGACACGAACCGGATCAGGTCCGCGTTGGAGGGCGAATGCCCTCACCCATGCGCTTGACGCGTCGGCCGGAAGCCCGATCCAGAAAGTTGGGCCAAAGGTGGTGGACGTCGAAGGCCAGTCTCGCGCAGCATGAACATCCTGCCGATTGCCCAGGACCCGGATATGGTCGGACAGGAAATAGTCGAAGCCGTAGGTCAGGAAGGTCCCGAAATTCGACGTGTCGCCCGAGAGGTTGCTGGGTGCCCAGGAATTCATGAAGGGGCCTCGCCGGGCGTGATGGTATCCACGACCATCACAAAGCGCTGTTCGGGCAAAAAAACATCACGGCGGCGTCGGTCGTGAGGAAATGCGCCGTCTCTTCCCGATCTTGGGGGCGCAACGAAGAAGACTACACCGTCTTCGGTCACGAGGAAGGCCGACTGATAGGTCATGTCCGAAGAAGAGGCTGGGTTCGATCTCGATCAGGTGCAGACCGAACTCGGTGTTGCGTGCCGGTGCCTTGATCGCATTTGCGCATTCAGTCAGCTGCGTGAACGATCTCTGCGATAGCTTGCTGGAGTCATGCCAACCCAGCGTTTGAAAGCGCGGGTGAAGGAGCTCTGCTCGGCGAAGCCGGTCAAAAAAGCGATCTCGGCAAGGGAATGGCCCTCGTCACGCAAGAGCCCTTCTGCCAGTTCGCGCCGGGTCTCCTCGGTCAAAGTTTGAAAGCTCATCCCGTGCTCGGAGAGCCGCCGGTGGAATGACCGCGTGCTGAGCCCGAGACCGCGCGCGATGTCTGCCATCTTCGGCGCGCCCTCGCTGAGCGCCTGTGCTATGGCACCCTTTGTCTCTGAAACCAGCGGCGCATCGTCGGCGATTTCCGACAATTCCTTGTCGAGGTGCGAGACGAGGTACCGCGAAATGCCCACGTCCCCCAGTATGTTGGGCTGTGCCAGCGCCGTGGTGGAAAACCGAACCGCGTCGAGATCCATCCCGAACCTGACGGGACAGCCAAACCAGTCTTCGTGAGCAATGATCGATTTCGGCGCGGGGTGCCGGACCAGAACTTCCAGCGGCTTCACGGGCACCGGGCTGACCTGCCGGGCGATCGATAGGGCACTGGCGAGGGTCGCCTCGTTCGACAGGCGCATCCCGAGACGTCGTTCGCCGGGGCGGTGCAGGATGAAAAGCGTTCCGCGGGGATCGGCGCGCAGTTCGTACCTCACCACACTGGTCCAGAGCCGGGCATACCGCTCGACCCGCGCATAGGACGCGCCAAGCGTTGTTGCCGCCTTGAATGCAAGGCCGAGCGCGCCGTACTCATCCAGCTTCATCGAGGCCCCGGTGCGTATCGGCAGATCAGTCACATCTATCTGGGCCGCAAGCCGCTCCAGCATGTCATAGTAGGTGGCGGCCGGGATCATCACCTTCGGATCCAAGGGGGCATCCGGGTCGATGCCCACCCCCTGTAGAAGCGCGGCGCCGTCGATGGAGTTGCCTGCCGCGGCGACCATCCTGCGCGCGAAGAGAGAGGTGACATAGCCCATTTCCCAATCCTAATCGCCGGAACGCCAGGCGCAAAGCCGTCGGTCGGTGTGGGTCGAACCAGCCGCCGGCACGCTCAAGACTTCGGATTGCTGGCGGGAAATTTCTGTCCGTGGCCGTCATTTTCGCGCCGTCCTCTGGTAAACCACGGATGTCTTTCCCTCCGCCAAGACCGCGTTCCGCTGGTGCTGGCGATCTTCGCGGCGACGGGCGCTGCGATCACGCCCGCCCCCTGATTAAAGGCAAGTGAGCGAAGCATCCGTGTCCATGCCGATGCTCTGCCCTTGGCGTTGATTGGTCAGCCATTCCAAGCGGGAGCGGGTTACTGGTGGACAGCCAGGCGACGCTTCTTCGCGATCTCAGGTGTCCGATTCATCTTTTGTTATCCTCAAACCGGGTATGCCACCTCACAGCGTTTCCTTAGAATGAGGACCAGCGAACATGGCAAAAGATTTCGCGCTGTCGTTTCCCGAAGATGATGAAGCCCGTCGAGAGTTTGAGTATCAATCGACGCAAGAAGCGGACAGGCTTGTCCAATTGGCCAAGCTTACGCCACTGACCGACGGAGGTCTTCGAACCTTGCAACTCCTCTCGGAAGCTTTGGTCAAGGTCCCCCATCACCACGAAGCACGGATCCTGCGGGATCGGCTCTATCAGATGTTCGTACCCCGCTGGCACTTTCCCATGCTGGGGGACAAGCTGCGCAATCGTGCCTATTCCGCTGCCATTGCCTCGAAGGTCAAGCCGGGCGACGTGGTCCTGGATATCGGTTGCGGTGCCGGGTTGACCGCAATGCTCGCGGCGCGCGCCGGCGCGAAACATGTCTATACCTGCGAGCAACAACCCCTGATCGCACAGGCGGCGTCCCGGGTGATCGAAGAGAACGGGCTTGCCGACCGGATCACGGTCATCCCAAAGATGTCGCACGACCTTGTCGTCGGCGTGGATCTGCCGGAACCGGTGGATGTCGTGATCTCTGAAATCGTCGATACCATGCTGCTCGGGGAAGGTGCGCTTGCAACGCTCTCGCATGCCATGCGGGACCTTGCGAAGCCCGATGCGCGCGCAATTCCCGAACGCGGGAAACTGATGGCCCAGGTGGTGGAAAGCGACCCTCTGATGGACCTCTGGCGTCCCCGGGCGGCTGAGGGCTTCGACCTGTCCGCGTTCCACCACTTTGCCACTGTCGCCCAGATCACCCCGAACGACTACGCCGCTTGCGAGCTGGCCCCGCTGGGTCCTGCCGAAGAGCTCTTCGAGTTCGATTTCACCAAGCCAGACCTCACCCCCGGACACGCCATAAGGCATCTGGGCTGCACCGCCGCCGGAACGATCCATGCCGTTTCCGTATATTTTCAGATGGATCTTGCGCCGGGCATCGAACTGACGAACGATCTGACATCCGATGGCCACTGGGGCAGGACGGCTTTCCTGCTGGACCAGCCCGTACCGGTCGGGCAGGGGGACACACTGACGATCACGGCGCAGCATGACACGTCCCAACTCAGCCTGACGGCGGACGAACTCGCGGAGTGGCAATACGATCCCCACCACCGGATCGTATCGCATGTCTGGGATAATGGGGATCTACTCGCGATGGATTGCGACGATGAACTTCAAGTTGCCTGCAAACCGCATGGCGCGGAGGCGATCAGAGATTCCGCCAAGTCCGCGGAGCTTCAGATGTGAGGCGCTTTATGCCCATGTCCGAAACAGATGCCGACATCTGCTTTAGGGTTTGCTCGGTAATATCCGGCGGACTTGGGCCGAAAGGCACACCCGGACGGGACCCCACCGCTCTCGATTGACTGCGCCGATGGTTTCCCGGAAACGCCGACCGCACGATCCAGCACCAGCGACGGTGCTACGATATGATCCTGTATCGAAACTGTCGATCCATTCTCGATCTGGGTCGAAAGAAACCACGCATCCAGCAACCCGAACCTCCCGCGATTCCCGGGTATCTGCCACGGACGAACCGCCTACGCGCGACCAGACCGCCGAGAGTCACCTTGAGGCGAGGGTGGTCGTCCGGGATTGTTTGAACGAATGGGCCGTCAAAGGGCGGCGCGGAACAGGTCGCGCAGGTTGTCCGCGGTCAGCGGGACCGGGTTTCCTCCGCAGGAAGGGTCCCGGAGCGCCATGTCGATGAGGTCGTCAAGACGATCCTCGGTGACGCCCATCCCTGCCAGCCCGTGCGGGACATCGAAGCGGGCGTTGAACCCGTCCACGAAGGCGCGAAACCCCTCAAAGCCCCCGTCGATTCCCAGATAGGGGGCGGCGCGATCGAACCGGTCGCGGATCGCGGCCGCATTCAGGTCCAGGACGGCCGGCATGCAGACTGCGTTGGTGGTGCCGTGGTGTGTGTCGAAGACGGCGCCCACTGGATGGCTCATCGCGTGGATCGCTCCCAGGCCCTTCTGGAACGCGACAGCCCCCATCGCCGCCGCGGACATCATGTTCGCCCGTGCGGTCAGGTCGTCGGGGGTGTCGTAGGCGCGGGGCAAGTTATCGATCACCAGCCGCATGCCCTCCAGCGCGATGCCCTGGCTCATCGGGTGGTAATGCGGGGACGAGAATGCCTCGACGCAATGCGCGAAGGCATCAAGGCCGGTCCCGGCGGTGATCGCTTTCGGCATCCCGACGGTCAGCTCAGGGTCGGCGATCACCACCGTGGGCAGGACCTTGGGGTGGAAGATGATCTTCTTCTCATGGGTTTCGGAATTGGTTATGACGCTTGCGCGTCCGACCTCGGAACCCGTCCCGGCGGTGGTGGGGACCGCGACGATAGGGGCGATGGCGTCGGCATCGGCGCGGGTCCACCAGTCGCCGATATCCTCGAAATCCCACAAAGGACGGGTCTGGCCGGCCATGAAGGCGACCATCTTGCCCAGGTCCAGCCCCGATCCGCCACCGAACGCGACCACGCCGTCATGGCCCCCGGCGCGATAGGCCTCGACGCCCGACGCCAGATTCACCTCAGTCGGGTTTGTGTCGACATCCGAAAAGATCGCCCGACCCAATCCCGCGGCGTCCAGAAGGTCCAGCGCCCGCGCGGTGATCTGAAGGGTGGAGAGGCCCCGGTCCGTTACGAGAAGGGGGCGCGAGATTCCGGCGGCGCGGCAGGCGTCGGGTAACTCTGACAGGCGCCCGGCGCCGAAGCGGATGGAGGTTGGATAGGACCAGGTGCCGGTCTGGGTCATGAAGCGGCCTTCTTGAGGTGGTACGATTTGGGACGTGTCAAAGCCTGAAGCCCCAAGGTCGACAGCCCCGCACCACGTCCGGTGTCCTTGCACCCGGTCCAGCACAGGGCCGGATCGAGGTAATCCGCGCGGTTCATGAAGACCGTGCCGGTTTGCAGGCGATCCCCCACGCGTTCGGCCCGGTCCAGATCGGCGGTCCACAGGCTGGCGGTCAGGCCGTACCGGCTGTCGTTCATCAGGCAGATGGCGTCCTCGTCATCCGCCACCGGCATGATGCCGACCACTGGGCCAAAGCTTTCCTCGCCCATGACGCTCATGCCGTGATCGACGCCGGTCAGAACCTGCGGGGTCAGGTAGGCGCCGCCATCGTCTGCCGGATCGGGTGGGATATGGGCGGTTGCTCCCTTTTCGACGGCGTCGTCGATCTGGTGGCGGACCGCTTGGGCGAAACGGACGTGGGCCATTGGCCCAAGGGTGGTTTCGGGGTCGAGCGGGTTGCCCAGCTTCAGCGCGTTGACCCATGCGACGGCCTTCTCGACGAACGGCTCATACAGGGACTGGTGGACATAGATCCGTTCGATCCCGCAACAGCATTGTCCCGCATTGAACATCGCGCCGTCCATCAAGCCGTCAACCGCCGCGTCGAGGTCAGCATCGTCCATCACGTAGCCCGGATCCTTGCCGCCGAGTTCGGTCGAGACGGGAACGAAGGTGCCTGCCGCCGCGCGTTCCATCGCATAGCCACCGGCGACCGAGCCGGTGAAGTTCACGTAATCCACGTGCCGCCCGGAGATCAGCGTATGGGTGGTATTGTGGTCGATATAGACGTTCTGGAACACGTCTTCCGGAACGCCCGCGGAATGGAACGCGCGGGCCATGCGTTCACCCACAAGCAGGGTCTGGGTGGCGTGTTTCAGAAGGACCGCATTCCCGGCAATCAACGCAGGGGCCACGGTGTTGATCGCCGTCATCCAGGGATAGTTCCAGGGGGCCACGACCAGTACGACGCCCCAGGGAAGCCGGCGGATGAAACGCCTCGCGGTCCCGTCGTCGCCCACCATGATATCCTTCAGCGCGTCCTTGGCGATCTCCGCCATGTGCAGGCCGCGTTCGCTGAAGCCGCCGAATTCCCCTCCGTAGCGAATGGGGCGTCCCATCATGCGGGCAAGCTCGGGCACGATCTCGTCGTTCATGGCGCCTACCGCCGCGATCCCGGCGCGGACCAGCGCGATCCGCTCGTTCATAGGGCGGGCGGCCCAGTCAGCTTGTGCTTCCCGTGCGCGCGACGCCGCACCGCGCGCACCGTCGGGGGTAAGCGCCTTGCGCTCGGCGAAGATCGTGCCGTCGATCGGCGACACACAAGTCAGGGTCGTCATGGCTCGTCAGGCCCCTTCGAATCCGCGTTTCAATTCCCAGTCGGTGACGGCCCGGTCGAACTCTTCCTGCTCCCACTCGCCGCAGCGGACGTAATGGTCCACCACGCCGTCGCCGAACGTCTCGCGCAGCATCACCGAGTTGCGCAGCGTTTCAATGGCTTCGCGAAGGGTGCGCGGAATTTCGACTATATCACCGCCGGCATAGGCATCGCCCTTGTGCGGAGGGGCAAGATCAAGCTCGTCCTCGATCCCGCGCAGTCCCGCCGCGATCAGCGCGGCCTGAGCGAGATAGGGATTCATGTCCGACCCGCCGATGCGGCATTCGATGCGAATGCCCTTGCTGCCGTCGCCGCACATACGGAACGCGGCGGTCCGGTTGTCGACGGACCAGACCGCCTTGGTCGGCGCGAAGGTGCCGGGGGCGAACCGCTTGTAGCTGTTGACGTAAGGGGCCAGGAAGAAAGTGTAGTCGCGGGCATAGGCCAGCAGGCCGGCCACGAAGTGCCGCATGACCTTGGACATGCCGAATTCTGCGTCCGAGTCGTGGAACGCGGGCGCCTCGTCCTGCCACAACGAGAGGTGCACGTGACTGGACGAGCCCACCTTGTCCGGCGCCCATTTCGGAATGAAGGTCGCGGAACAGCCGTTCAGCCATGCGATCTCCTTCACTGCGTGCTTGGCGATGGTGTGGTGGTCGGCGCAATCGATGGGTCCGGCATAGCGGATGTTCAGTTCCTGCTGGCCGGTCTCGGCCTCGCCCTTGGTGTTCTCGACCGGGATGCCCGCGGCGACGAGGTGGTTGCGCAAGGGGCGCATCACGACCTCTTCCTTGGTGGTCTGGAAAAGGTTGTAATCCTCGTTGAAGCCGTTGAACGGGATCAGCGTGCGATACCCGTCTTTCTGAAGGCTGCGGTAGTCGCCCTGGAACAGGAAGAACTCCAGCTCGGTCGCCATCGCGGCCTCGAACCCCATGTCGGTCAGGCGGTCCACCTGCCGTTTGAGCATCTCGCGCGGGGCGTGTGGCACGACGTCATGGCCGTGATGGTCCAGGACATCGCCCAGCACCAGCGCGGTACCTTCAAGCCAGGGCATCGTCCTGAGCGTGGTCAGATCCGGGCGCAGGGTGTAGTCACCGTATCCCGAATGCCAGCTGGTCGCGGCATAGCCGTCCGGCGTCGCCATCGGCAGATCCGTGGCCAGCAGGTAGTTGCAGCAATGCGTTTCCTCGTGCGCGTGGTCGAGGAAGTTCGACACGTGGAACCGCTTGCCCATCAGCCGCCCCTGCATGTCGACCATCGCGGCCAGCACTGTGTCGATCTCGCCGCTGGCGGCTTTCTCCCTCAGGGCGTCGAATGTCAGGTTTCCGGGCATGAACAGGCTTTCCTTGGTCGCGGGGTTGGGACGGCCCATGGGGCCGCCCCGCCTTGGGCTTAGAACGTGTAGGGCGGTCCGGCCTGATTGATGACGTCGTTATACTCGCGGAAGATCGAGACGACCTTCTGGTGAACCTCGCCCTCCTGGGCGACTTCTTCCCAGAACTCCTTGGCTGCGTTCTCGACCTCGGCCCATTCTGCGGCCGGGACGCTGCGCAGTTCCAGCTTGTCGCCGCGCGCGCGCAAGCGGGCCTCGCCGCCCCAGTACCACTGGTTGCGATAGGTGTGCCCGGCCTCGATCCCGGCCATGACCAGCTGCTTGAGGTGGTCGGGCAGCTCTTCCCAGCGTTCTTGGTTGACGAAGAACGATCCGATCCATGCGCCCGAGATGTTGTTGGTCAGGAAGTAGTCGGTGACGTCCGCCCAGCCGACGGTGTAATCCTCGGTGATGCCGGACCATGCCATGCCATCCAGCTCGCCCGTCTGCACCGCGACCTCGGCATCCTCATAGGGGATGTTGACCGGGACGACGCCGAACTGGCTGAGGAAACGGCCCGCCGTGGGGAAAGTATAAAGGCGCAGCCCGTCGAGGTCGCCGACGCTGGTGATCTCGCGCGTGGTGTTGAAGTTGCAGGGGTCCTGACCCGCGGCGGACAGCCATTTGACGCCGACCTTGGAATATTCCTCGTCCCAGATCTCGGCCAGTCCGTATTGGTTGAACAGCACCGGAACGTCGAGGATGTGCTTGGTGGCGAAGGGGAAATATCCTCCGAACTGGCGCAGCGGCGTGGGCGAGGCCATGCTGTCGTCATCGGAATGCACGCCGTCGATGGTGCCGCGCTGGAGGGCCTGGAACAGCTCTCCGGTGGGGACGATCTGGTCGGCGTAGAACAGCTCGATCTCCATCTCGCCGTTCGAGGCGGCGTTGATGTAATCAATGATGGGTTTCGTCACCTCTTCGCCCAGGGCGGCACCGGCATAGGTCTGGAACCGCCAACGGATGGGCTCTTGGGCGCGGGCGATGGAGGGTGCTGCAAGGGCGGCTGGCGCGGCCAGGGCCGCACCGTGAAGGAACTTGCGTCTCGTGGTCGTCATCTGGGGTATCTCCTTCGTTGGGGTGAAACGGCCGGTTTGCCCGGCTCCTTTATGGTTGGTCACAGATCGTACACGATCCCGGGCAGCCACAGCGCGATTTGCGGAAAGATCATCACCAGCGCGAGGGCCAGCACCATGACGAAAACGAATGGCACGATGGAGCGATAGATGTCCCGAAGCTCGATCTCGGGCGGGGCCATCGCGCGCATCAGGAACAGGTTATAGCCGAAGGGCGGCGTCATGTACGCGATCTGGCATGTGATCGTGTAGAGGATGCCGTACCACACCAGATCGAACCCCAGATCGCCAACAAGCGGGACGTAAAGGGGCGCGACGATGACCAGCATGGCCGTGTCGTCCAGGAACGTGCCCATCACCAGAAAGCTCAGCTGCATCAGAATCAGAATGACCCACGGGTTCAGGCCCAGCCGCTCGGTGAACAGCGACTCGATCGCGTTCACGGCGCCCAGCCCGTCGAAAACGGCCCCGAAGGCCAGCGCGGCGGTGATGATCCACATGAACATGCAGGTGATGCCCAGCGTCTGGCGGATGGTCGTCTCGAACACGCGCCATGTCATCCGCCGCTTCAGGACCGCCGCGAGGAAGGCCGCGATGGCCCCAATGGCCGAACTTTCGACAAGGCTGGTCCAGCCGTTCAGGAAGGGCACCATCATCACCGCGAAGATCGCGATGGGTAGAAGGCCGGCCCGCAGAAGGCGCATCTTCTCGGCGTGTGTGATCTCGGCCCGTTCACCTTCGGTGAGGGTCGGTCCCAGTTCGGGCGTGATGCGACATCGAATGTAGATATAAAGGATGAACATCGCCGCCATCATCAACCCCGGCACCGCGCCGGCCAGCCACAGCTGCCCCACGGGTTGGCGGGCGATCATGGCGTAAAGCACCAGCACGACCGAAGGCGGCACCAGGATCCCCAAAGACGATCCCGCCTGGACCACCCCGGTTACCATCAGCTTGTCATAGTTGCGTTTCAGAAGCTCGGGCAGGGCAATGGTCGCGCCGATGGCCATGCCCGCGACCGACAGCCCGTTCATGGCCGAGATCAGGACCATCAAGCCGATCGTCCCAATGGCCAGACCGCCGGGCATCCCGCCGGTCCAGACATGGAACATGCGATACAGGTCATCGGCGATCTTCGATTCCGACAGCACATAGCCCATGAAGATGAACATCGGCAGCGTCAGCAGCGGGTACCACCGCATCACCTTGATGATGGCCGAGAACCCCAGGTCATAGCCGCCCCGGTCACCCCACAGCAGAACTGCCGCGATGACTGCCACGAAGCCGATCGCGCCGAAGACCCGCTGGCCGGTGAACAGCATCAGCATCATGGTCGAGAACATGAGGACGGCGATCAGCTCATAGGGCATCGCCTTGCTCCTCGTTCTGGTGACGCAAGGGGGTGCCGGTGCGCAGGAACAGGATATCCTTCGCCAGCTCGCTGAGCGCCTGAAGAAGCATCAGGAAGATGCCGATGCAGATCGTCACCTTGATCGGCCAAAGGTAGGGTCGCCAGGCGGAGGAACTTCGCTCCCCCCCATACTGGAAGGAATAGCGAGTGCTGTCGATCCCGCCCCACAACAGGATGCCCAGATAGACGATCAGGACCAGCACGGTCACGCTGTCCAGAAGCGCCTTTCGCCGGGGGTTCAGTGCGCCATAGATCAAGTCCATGCGCACATGTGACCCCATCTGCATGGCATAGGGGCCGCCCAGCACGAAATAGGCCACCATCACGAACTGCGCCATTTCCAGCGTCCAGAGCGACGGGTTGAAGAACACCTTCGAGATCGAAGACCACATCAGGATCCCCATCAGGATGAAGATACCGAACATCACCAGACGGCCCAGGCCGTAATTCATGCGGTCGACCGCCGCGACGTACATCCGCAGAAGCCTCATCCCGCGGCTCCCCGCGCGACGTCGGGCGCTGCGAGGGCGATCAGGATCGTGTCCGCAAGGTGGTATGCCATCCGGGTGCCGGAGTCTTCGTCCGCGATCAGATCATTGCGGATTTCGACCATCAGCGATGGTCTGCCATGGGCTTCGCCGTGCATGGCCAGTGTATGGGTCACGCCATCCTTCGCCGAGTACGGCGCGTTCAATTTCGCGCGCCAGATGCCCCGCGCGCGCTCCGCGGCCAGTGTGGCCCGGGCGAAACCGGGTGTGGCGTCGTGAAGGAAACCGATATCAAGGTCGCGCTGCTGCCCCATGTAGACGGGCGTGAAGCTGTGCACCGTAATCAATGCGATCCGTCGGCGGCAAACATCTTCTTGCGTGCGACAGGTTTCGGCCAAAGCGGTATGGAACGGGACATGGACCCGTTCGAATCGCGCTCGCCTAGCGGCATCGTCCAGGTCGCGGTTCCCGGGAATGTCGAAGACTTCGCTGGTCACCGGTATCGCGTCGGGCGCGGATAAGGGGCGGTTGCAATCGTAGACAACGCGCGAGATCGCGCCCTCGACAAGCGGTGCATCCAGCTCCTCGGCCAAGGTACGCGCCACATGGGCTGCACCTATGTCGTAAGCCGCATGAGAGGTGCACGCCGTTCGGTCCAACCCCAATCCGGCCAAGTCTTCGGGAATCCGGTTCGAGGCGTGTTCGCAGGCCACGACCATGGGGGCAGGGCGGTCGGCGCCGGATATGTACAGCGCTGTCCAGTCGCCTCCTGCCATCGCTCTTGCCCCATGCCTGACCCTCTGAAATTATCACTACAGCCACGGTAAATATGTCAAGGTTTTTTCTGTATGTATCTCTACATCATGTTTTTCGGGTGTAACGAAAGGAACTACATGTGAACCGACGACCCCTCGTGCGCGATTTGCTGACCGAAAAGCAGCCCGACCTCACCGCGGCTGAACGCAAACTTACCGCCGTGCTGGTGGACAACGCGATGGTGGCCGGCCTTCAATCCATTACCCGGCTGGCTGAAAGCGCGCAGGTCTCGACCCCGACGGTCATCCGTCTTGCCCGAAAACTGGGCTTCGAGGGCTTTGGTGAGTTGCAGGACGCGATCCGTGAGGACATCGCGGCCCGCATGAAAGAGCCTCTGGCCAAACTGAATTCCGGGTTGGACGACGCCCCCCTCGATCACATGGTCACGCGCTTTGCTTCGGGGGCGTTGGGCAACATCAAGCGTACGCTGGAACGGCTGGACCTGACCCAGTTCGACAGGGCGGCACAGCTCCTCTCGGATCCGACGCGCGAATTGCATTTCATGGGCGGTCGGATCACCCGGTCAAACGCGCACTACTTCTATAACCACATGCAGATCATTCGCCCGCGGGTGTATCTGATGGACAGTTCACCCAGCGTCTGGCCGCAATCTTTACTGGACATGGGTGCACAGTCCGCCCTCGTTATCTTCGATATCCGCCGCTACGAGAAGGAGCTCGAAAAGCTCGCCGCGCTGGCGGTCGCACAGGGTGTGGCGCTCGTTCTGTTCACCGATGTCTGGGGCTCACCCATCGAGCAGCACGCGGAGGTCTGTTTCCGTGCCGCGGTCGAGGTGCCGTCCAGCTGGGATTCCACGCTGGCGATCAATCTGCTGGTCGAAGCGCTGATCGCCGAGGTGCAGAGTCGCCGACAGGAATCCAGTGCGGACCGCATCTCGGCTTTGGAGAAGACGATAGGCCAGTCCCGGATCTTCCGAGGCGCCTGACGCGCCCTTGCCCTAGCCAGGGCGGACCACGTGTAGTGCTACATCGTGCTCGGCGCATCGGTCCGGCAGGGGGGCGGGGGGATCGCGATCGGTGAAAAACGCGTCGAGATCGGAGAGCGTCGCGACCCGGACGGGTGCCTTTCGGAGGAATTTCGACGTGTCGGCGACCAGAAAGATGCGCCGTGCCTGGTCGATGATGGCGCGGGTCACGCCGACCTCCTGCATGTCGAAATCCAGGATGTCGCCTTCCTCGTCCAGGGCCGAACATCCGATCACGGCGATATCGAATTTGAAGTGGCGGATCGTTCGCGTCGTCAAGTCGCCGACAAGCCCGCCATCTGACCGTCTGAGGGCGCCGCCCGCCAGAACGATCTGGCAGTCCGGGTTCTGCGACAAGGTGGTCGCGACATTGATGTTGTTCGTCACCGCCAGAATATTCCGATGTCCCAGCATTTTCGCAGCCACGGCTTCGGTGCTCGTCCCGATATTGAGGAACACCGAACAGTCGTTGGGAATCTCGGAAGCGCAAGCACTTGCGATGATTGCTTTACCTTCCGCATTGAGATTGCGGCGATCTTCGTATCCGATATTCGTGACACCCGACGGCAGGACGGCCCCGCCATGCACCCGATCAAGACGACCTGCTTCCGACAAATCCGCCAGGTCCCGGCGGATCGTTTGCAGCGTCACACCGAAATGGTCGGCCAGATCCTCGACGGTAACCTTGCCGTCCCGGCGGGCGATCTCCATGATTTCGGGATAGCGGATCGTCTGTGACATCAAGCGCGCTTTCGTTCGTTTTGGCGTGTTCAACCGTATACCATGGTCGAATCGAGTCCTTGAAGCAGATTTCGCCGTGGCCACCTTGGCGCGCAAACTTCCAGTTTCACGCCAGAATTCGTATGAGATCGAATTTTCGCCTGAAGTTCGGCAGGTTTGTAAAGGGAAAAATTCCGCACATCCTGCGTTGAAGATCGCGCCCCAAGGATGTACTGCTTCCTCTCGCATGGTTTGGGAGGATCGTCGAGCGATGACCCTGACGTTGGAAAACGTCTCGAAGGTGGTGGGGGGTAAAACCCATATTCATCCGACGGACCTGACCTTGGAACCCGGCACAATGAACGTTCTTCTGGGACCGACATCGGCTGGAAAGACGTCACTCATGCGGCTGATGGCGGGGCTGGATCAGCCGACGACCGGACGCATCATCTGGCAGGGGGACGACGTGACCGGCCAGCGCGTGCAGGACCGCAAGGTTGCGATGGTCTACCAGCAGTTCATCAACTATCCGTCCATGACCGTTTACGACAATATCGCTTCGCCCATGCGGCTTTTGGGGCTTGAAAAGGACGAGATCGACCGGCGCGTGCGCGAGGCGGCCGAGTTGATGCAGCTGACGCCGCAGATCGACCGCAAGCCTCTTGAGTTGTCCGGTGGCCAGCAACAGCGCTGCGCCCTGGCACGCGCATTGGTCAAGAACGCCGGTCTGGTACTGTTGGACGAACCCCTTGCAAACCTGGATTACAAGCTGCGCGAGGAACTGCGAGCAGAGATTCCGAAGATCTTCGAGCGGTCCGGGGCAATATTCGTATACGCCACGACGGAGCCCGAAGAGGCGCTTCTTTTGGGCGGAAATTGCGCGACGCTATGGCAAGGTCGCGTGACGCAATTCGGTCCGACCCCTTCGGTCTATCGCAAGCCCGCGGATGCGACTACGGCGCGCGTCTTCTCGGACCCGCCGATGAACTTCATCGATGTCGAAAAATCAGGTGACGCGATCCGGTTCGGCAAGGGTCAGGAGTTCCCGGCATCCACGCTGGGACGTGATCTTGCCGACGGAAGTTATACCGCCGGATTCAGGCCCAATCATTTGGCGCTGGAGCGTCGGGAGGGGATGCTGGGATTCAGTTCGACCTTGTCCGTCACCGAAATCACCGGATCCGAGACTTTCGTTCACCTCGACCACGAAGGGCAGCGTTGGGTTGGACTTGTGCATGGCGTCCGCGATCTGGAGCCTGGGCAGGAGCTGACCGTCCATCTGGATCCACGTCATATCTATATCTTCGGGGCCGATGGCCGCCTCGTACAGCCTGCCCCTTACGCGGAGGCCGCGTGATGGCCAAGATTACACTCGACAGTCTTGCACATTCCTATCTCAACGATCCGCAGTCGCCCGAGGATTTCGCTCTCCAGGAGTTGAACCATGACTGGGTGGATGGCGAAGCGTATGCTCTGCTGGGCCCGTCCGGTTGCGGAAAATCGACACTGCTGAACATTATCTCCGGCCTGTTGATCCCCAGTCATGGCCGAGTCCTGTTCGATGGGAAGGACGTGACCCATCTGCCAACGGCGGACCGCAATATCGCACAGGTGTTCCAGTTTCCGGTTGTCTACGACACCATGACCGTGCGCGAAAACCTGGCTTTCCCGCTGCGGAACCGCAAGCTGCCCCAGTCCGAGATTGCCGACCGCGTGACCCGCGTTGCCCGCATGATCGACATGGAGGGGGTCCTGGATCGCCGGGCCAGCGGTCTGACTGCGGATGCCAAGCAGAAGATCAGCCTTGGTAGGGGCATGGTGCGCGACGACGTGAATGCCCTGCTGTTCGATGAGCCTTTGACCGTGATCGACCCGCATATGAAGTGGGAACTTCGAACCCAGTTGAAGAAGCTGCACCACGATTTCGGTCATACGATGATCTACGTGACCCACGACCAGACCGAGGCTTTGACCTTCGCCGACAAGGTCGTGGTCATGTATGACGGCCGGGTCGTGCAGATCGGAACGCCGGATGAGCTGTTCGAGCGTCCGGCCCATACCTTCGTCGGCTACTTCATCGGATCGCCCGGGATGAACCTGTTCGACGCCCAGATCGACGGCACCAAGGCCCGGATCGCGGGCACGCAGTTCGACTTGGGGACCGGGTATGCCCTGAAGGGGGGGGAGACCAAGATCGGTGTGCGGCCAGAGTTCATCCGTCTCGGCGATCATGGCCTGCCTGCGCGAGTCACGCGGGTCGAAGATGTCGGCCGTCACAAGATTGTCCGCTTGGACCTTGGCGGCCAGGAAATGTCGGCGATCGTCGGCGAGGGCGCGGCTGTTCCCGACGGCGGCACGCATGTCCAGTTCGTCGAGGGCGGCGTGAACGTCTACGAAGACGATTGGCGCGTATCCCCCGAAAGAGGCGATGCCCCCGTTGCCGCGAAGACGGAGGCAGCATGATGAAGACCGACAATCAGAAAGCCTGGTTCCTTGTCCTGCCGGTCCTGGTCTTGGTGGCGTTCTCGGCCGTGATCCCGTTGATGACGGTGGTCAACTATTCGGTGCAGGACACGTTCGGGAACAACCAGTTCTTCTGGGCTGGCCTCGCATGGTTCAAGGACATGCTCGAATCCGAGCGGATGTGGAACGCGCTGGGTCGACAGATCGTGTTCTCGGGTATCATCCTGGCGATCGAGGTGCCGTTGGGGATCTTTGTGGCGCTCAACATGCCGAAAAAGGGGTTCTGGGCGTCCTTCTGCCTTGTGCTGATGTCCCTGCCGCTGCTGATACCCTGGAACGTGGTTGGCACAATTTGGCAGATCTTCGGGCGGGTCGATATTGGCCTTCTGGGCTATACGCTCGATGCGCTCGGCATCGACTATAACTACACCCAAGGGTTTTACGCGGCGTGGGCCACGGTCATCACGATGGACGTGTGGCACTGGACTTCGCTGGTGGCGCTTCTGGCCTATGCCGGTCTGCAATCCATTCCCGATGCCTACTATCAGGCGGCCAAGATCGACCAGGCCAGCCGGTGGGCCGTGTTCCGCTATATCGAGCTGCCGAAGATGCGGGGCGTGCTGACCATCGCGATCCTGCTGCGCTTCATGGACAGCTTCAAAATCTATACGGAACCCTTCGTTCTGACCGGCGGGGGGCCGGGCAACGCGACCACGTTCCTATCCATCGACCTCGTGAAGATGGCGTTGGGTCAGTTCGACCTGGGTCCGGCGGCCGCCTTCAGCCTGATGTACTTCCTGGTGATCATGGTGATCTCATACGTGTTCTACATCGTCATGACGAACCTCGACAAAGAGGAGGGCGGCAAATGACCGATCAGACCGCAGCCGCCCCGGGCGCATCGAGCCTGCCCGGCGATATCACCGCGGACGACGCGAACACCAAGCTGAAGCGCGGATCGCGGTTCAACGGGTCGGCGGTCGTGATGACCCTGTACCTGCTGTTCCTGCTGGTGCCGATCTACTGGCTGGTGAACATGAGCCTGAAAACAAATACGGAGATCCTGGGCGGGTTTTCCCTCTGGCCGCAGGACCTGACGCTGGAGAATTACGAGACCATCCTGACCGATCCGTCCTGGTACATGGGCTACGTCAATTCCATGATCTACGTGATCATGAACACGGTCATCTCGATCACCGTAGCGCTGCCGGCAGCCTATGCGTTCTCGCGCTATAACTTCATGGGCGACAAGCACCTGTTCTTCTGGCTGCTGACGAACCGCATGGCGCCGCCGGCGGTCTTTGCGCTGCCGTTCTTCCAGCTGTATTCTTCCGTGGGTCTTTTCGACACGCATATCGCGGTGGCGCTGGCGCATTGCCTGTTCAACGTGCCCTTGGCGGTGTGGATCCTGGAAGGCTTCATGCGCGGTGTGCCGAAGGAAATCGACGAGACGGCCTATATCGACGGCTTCTCGTTCCCGCGCTTCTTCCTGAAGATTTTCATGCCGCTGATCTCGTCCGGCATCGGCGTCGCGGCGTTCTTCTGCTTCATGTTTTCATGGGTCGAACTGCTACTGTCGCGCACGCTGACCAGCGTCGACGCCAAGCCGATCGCGGCGACCATGACCCGCACGATCGGTGCGGCCGGGATCGACTGGGGGGTTCTGGCTGCCGCTGGCGTCTTGACCATCCTACCGGGTGCGCTCGTGATCTATTTCGTGCGCAACTACATTGCGAAGGGCTTCGCCCTGGGGAGGGTGTGATGAGCGACACCGACGATATTCGCGTCAGCCATGGCCACAAGGGCCTGTTCGGCGGATTGGTCGGGGGATGGCTGATCGTTGGCCTGTTCATCCTTTGGGCCGCTGTCGCCGCTTCGGGGGATGACGGCGCAATCGCCTGGACCCAGTCCTTGAACCCTGGTGGATGGATGGCCTGGGTGCTTCCCACCGCGCTATTCTTCTGGCTGGTCGCGGGCACGCTGATCGTGTTCACCATCCTCGCAATCCGCTACCCCGAGACGCCCCGACGCGGCGTCCTAAGCATCGATACGACCCGTGGCGACAGGCTGTTCATCGCACTTCTCGCCTCGGCGTTCCTCAATCTTGCGTGGCTCTGGCTGGGGCTTGGTCCCCAGTGGATCGCGCTGATCCTATGCGTCGCCCTCGCGGCGGCCATATTCCGGTTCGTTTAAGAGTCGCGAACCCAATACTCACGTTCAAAAGGGAGGAAACCAACATGAACGTATCGCTCAGATCGACCACCGCATTGACGGTGGCGCTCGGGCTTCTCTCTGCCCCCGCATTCGCAGGGATGGAAGAGGCGCGCGAGTTCCTCGACACCGAGATCGACGGCGTCTCGACCCTCTCCCGCGAGGAGCAGGAGGCCGAGATGCAGTGGTTCGTGGACGCGGCCGAGCCGTTCCAAGGCATGGACATAAATGTCGTGTCCGAGACGATCACGACCCATGAATACGAATCCCAGGTGCTGGCGCCCGCCTTCACCGCGATCACGGGTATCAACGTCACCCACGACCTGATCGGCGAGGGCGACGTGGTCGAGCGGCTGCAAGTGCAGATGCAGTCGGGCCAGAACGTCTATGACGCCTTCGTCAACGACAGCGACCTGATCGGCACGCACTGGCGCTATGGCCAGGCGCGCAACCTGACCGAGTGGATGGATGGCGAAGGGTCCGAGGTGACGTCGCCGACGCTGGACCTCGCGGACTTCATCGGGACCGAGTTCACGACCGGGCCGGACGGCAACCTCTACCAGCTGCCCGACCAGCAGTTCGCGAACCTCTACTGGTTCCGTTACGACTGGTTCAACGACGAGAAGACCCAAACCGATTTTCAGGACGAATTCGGCTACGAGCTGGGCGTTCCGGTGAACTGGGCCGCCTACGAGGACATCGCCGAGTTCTTCACCGGCCGCGACATGAGCTATGTAGAAGGCTCCCCGTCCGAGGGCGTCTGGGGCAACATGGATTACGGCAAGAAGGACCCCTCGCTCGGGTGGCGCTACACCGACGCGTGGATGTCCATGGCCGGGATGGGAGACACGGGTGAACCCAACGGCCTGCCGGTCGACGAATGGGGCATCCGTGTGAACGAGGACAGCCAGCCGGTCGGTGCCTGCATGGATCGCGGTGGCGCAACCAACTCGCCGGCCGCCGTCTATGCGGTCGACAAGGCGATCGAGTGGCTGCAGAACTATTCGCCGCCGCAGGCCGCCGGCATGACTTTCTCGGAAGCCGGTCCGGTTCCGGGGCAGGGCAACATCGCCCAGCAGATGTTCATGTACACCACGTTCGTGGCACCCTTGGTCGACTCGGACGCGGTGATGAACGAGGACGGCACGCCCAAGTGGCGCTTGGCCCCCTCGCCTCATGGCGTCTACTGGGAAGAGGGCATGAAGGTCGGCTATCAGGACGTGGGCTCGTGGACGATCCTCGACTCGACGCCCGATGACCGTGCCAAGGCCGCCTGGCTCTATGCGCAGTTCGTGACGTCGAAGACGGTGGACGTGAAGAAGTCGGACGTGGGCCTGACCTTCATTCGCGAAAGCACGATCAACTCGGAGCACTTCACCGAGCGTGCGCCGCGTCTTGGCGGTCTGGTCGAGTTCTACCGCTCGCCCGACCGCGTGCGTTGGTCGCCGACGGGGACGAACGTGCCCGACTATCCCAAGCTGGCGCAACTGTGGTGGCAGAACATCGGCGACGCCATGTCCGGCGCCAAATCCACGCAAGAGGCGCTGGATACGCTGTGCTCGGACATGGAGGACGTGATGATGCGCCTCGAACGTGCCGGTGTGCAGGGCGACCTGGGCCCTGAGCTCAACGAGGAGCAGAGCGCGGAGTACTGGCTGGAACAGCCGGGCGCGCCGAAGCCTGCTTTGGAGAACGAGGACGAAGAGCCTCAGACCATCTCGTATGACGAGCTGGTCCAGTCCTGGCAGTAAGCCTCGACCGTCCGGGGCAGGGCGAACTTGCCCCGGACATCCTACGATCAACCGGTCTGCTGGCCACGCTTTGCTGCGTGAGCGCGCAGAAGGTTCAGGATCCGGTCCGTGACGGGCCGTGGATCGTCATCCGCCCGGCGGACCAACCCGAAATCCTTGACGGCCATGTCCATCGCCGCTGGCAGCACCTCCAGGCGGCTGCCCAGGGCGGCGCGTTCGATGAAGAACTGCGCTACAGCCCGGGCCAGCGGGGCGACGGCGTTGGTTTCGTTGATCAAGGCCAGCGTGAAGAGGATCGAGGTTGTCCCGATCACGCGGCGTGGAAGGGCGTGGCCGCGTTCCAGCAGGTACGTCTCGGCCGTACGGCGCAGCAATCCGCCCGGGGGCTGCATCACCCAGTCATAAGACAGACACTCCTCCAGCGTGATATTCTGACGATTCACCAGCGGATGGTCGAGCCGGACCAGAAGGCTGATGGGCTCGGCCCCGATCATGTCGATAGCGAAGGGGCGGGCATCGGCACCGTCGGGGATCCGGCCGATATAGAAATCCAGATCATCGGCCAGCAGCGCTTCGGCCAGTCGGTCCGACGTCTCGACACGGACCGTCACCTCGACTTCGGGGAAGGCGAGGCGCGCCTCGCGCAGGACGGGCAGCAGCAGTTCCAGTGATGGCCCCGTGACCGACCCGATGCGCACGTGACCGCGCGTTCCCCCGCGAAGCTGCGCCATCTTCTCGGCCGCCTGATCCAGACCGCGTAGGGTAGTCATTGCCTGATCGGCCAGCACCGATCCCGCCTCCGTCAGGGCGATCCCGCGTGAATGGCGGGCATACAGCGGCGTTCCGATCATCGCTTCAAGCTGCGACAGCAACCTTGACGCGGCGGGTTGAGTCATCCCGACATGAGCCGCCGCCGCACCGATCTGTCCGGTTTCGCGAAGCGCTGCCAGCAAGCGCAGTTGCGAGAATTTCAGCCCCCTGCGAACAAGCTCGTTTCCCTTCGGAATCTCTGATGACATATCAATACCGGTATACCAGAAGCGATAATCCGTATTTGATAAATATATCGCCCCGGCGCAATAGTGTCGTCCGTCAGGCAACTGACGCAATAACCGGCAGGCCGCAAACGCCTGCCTGATGGGAGGACATCATGAATTTCACTCGCCGCGCCCTGGGCGCGACCGCACTTGCTTTGGTACTCGCCGTTCCGGCCTATGCGCAGGACAAGGGCACGATCGGCATCGCGATGCCGA
>Ga0114903_1000042_pt1 | contig 102153 bp, 93 predicted proteins | sample MalvirDeepMed_s2_FD_87289 | JGI IMG/M metagenome (GOLD analysis project Ga0114903, IMG submission 87289) | Marine viral communities from the Global Malaspina Expedition - Malaspina viral metaG DeepMed_s2 | ecosystem: Environmental > Aquatic > Marine > Oceanic | place: Mediterranean Sea...
GCCCTGCAGGGCCTCGATAGTCACCAGGGCATCCAGGCCGCTGCCAATACCCGGGATGCGGTAGACGGCCCCTTCGGCGAATTCCCCGCCGGATTCCAGGACGGGCTCCTGGTCAAAGGAGAGGGTGGGGATCTCGTCACAGTCAAAATCCGTGCTCAATACACTCGACTCCACGCGGTCCAGTATCCCGTCGTTGTCCGAATCCGGATCCCGGTAATCGGGAATCCCGTCGGATTCCGTATCCACCGGCTGGAGTCCTTCCCCGGCGCCGGGTGCACTCTCGAATGCATCGTCCAGCCCGTTCCCGTCTGCGTCAATCCCGGACGGGGCCAATACTGCCGTGGCATCCTGAGCCTCAACGCGATCGGGTATGCCGTCATTGTCCGAATCGAGGTCCAGGTAATCCGGGATACCGTCCCCGTCCGTGTCGGTCGGGTTTGTGGCAGGGTCGTTGTCTCCGTCCGTATTGGCGTCTTCCACCAGGTCCGTGATCCCGTCGCCGTCATCATCGATGTCGTTCTGGTTCTGTACCCCATCCCCGTCGTAGTCGAGGGCGCTTGGGTCTGCGGGAAAGGGCTGCAGCGTTTCCGCAAAGGAGGTAAGCAGGAAAACTGCCGTCAGCAGGCAGGCGAATATTCGAAAGGAAGAAAGCGGCCGGGCGCTTTTGGTTTGCGTAGTGATCTCCATAGATGATCGTTTATTGGGACGAGCACCATGGCATTGCGGTTAGGTTCTTTTAGCTGATTGGGGCACCAAAAGTACGATGCAAGATAAAACTAAAATACCCCGAAGCCAACAGAATTGCTTCCGGATATTCGGGATAATCCGTCAACGACCGCTTTCATCGACAAACGGGGAAATCCCCGGGGGCATCCTTTTCATTTAAAGGCAGATACATTCCATTTATCGGATGTCCCCGGCAAGGCAACCGGGTGTTTCAGACAGGCTGCGGCCCCTGGGTTGAGGGAATCTTCTTATTAATATCGCCCCGGATAGATCGGGCAGGCTCCCGTGCCGGCAATCCGATGCTTTTTGGTATTTTTGCGCAAATCTCCCATCACCGCAAATTTCCCACCACGTGAGTTTTAAAAGCGAAATAGATAAACGCCGCACCTTCGGCATCATTTCCCACCCGGATGCCGGGAAGACCACCCTCACCGAAAAATTGCTGCTTTTCGGGGGGGCCATCCAGGAAGCCGGCGCCGTTAAGAGCAACAAAATTAAAAAAGGGGCTACCAGTGACTTCATGGAAATTGAACGCCAACGCGGTATCTCTGTGGCCACCTCGGTACTCGCATTCCTGTATAAGGACAAGAAGATCAATATCCTGGATACGCCCGGCCACAAGGACTTTGCGGAGGATACCTTCCGTACGCTGACCGCCGTGGACAGCGTGATCGTGGTGATCGACGTGGCCAAGGGTGTAGAGGAGCAGACCGAAAAACTCGTGGAGGTATGCCGGATGCGGAACATCCCGATGATCGTTTTTATCAACAAACTCGACCGGGAGGGGAAGGACGCCTTTGACCTGTTGGACGAAGTGGAACAAAAGCTCGGTTTGAGCGTCACCCCCTTGAGTTTCCCGATCGGGATGGGCTATGATTTCAAGGGGATCTACAATATCTACGAACGGAACCTGAACCTCTTCAAAGGCAGCAGCAAGAAAAAGGTGGAAGAGGTCATGGCTTTTGAGGACCTGGACAACCCGGAGCTGGAGCAACTCATCGGTTCGGATGCGGCCAACGCCCTGAGGGAAAACCTGGAACTCGTGGAAGGGGTCTACCCGCCCTTTGACCGGGAGGCTTACCTGGCCGGTACGCAGCAACCCGTGTTTTTCGGCTCCGCCCTGAATAATTTCGGGGTCCGGGAATTGCTGGACTGCTTTGTGGAGATCGCGCCGCCCCCACGTCCCAAAAAGGCGGAAGAACGCCTGGTAGAGCCCTCGGAAAAGGAAATGACCGGGTTTGTCTTTAAAATCCACGCCAACATGGACCCCAAACACCGGGACCGCCTGGCATTTGTGAAGATCGTCTCGGGCACATTCCAGCGCAACAAACCCTACCTGCATGTCCGCCTGGACAAGCAACTGAAATTCTCGAGCCCGAACGCGTTCTTTGCCGAGAAGAAGGAAATCGTCGACGAGTCCTACCCCGGGGATATTGTCGGGTTGCACGATACGGGGAATTTCAAGATCGGCGACACGCTGACCGAAGGGGAAGCCCTCCACTATAAAGGGATCCCCTCGTTTTCACCCGAACATTTCCGCTACATCAACAACGCGGATCCGATGAAGTCCAAGCAGCTGGCCAAGGGGATCGACCAGCTGATGGACGAAGGGGTGGCCCAGCTATTTACCCTGGAAATGAACGGCCGGAAAATCATCGGCACCGTGGGCGCCCTTCAGTACGAGGTTATCCAATACCGACTGGAGCACGAATACGGGGCCAAATGTACGTATGAAAATTTCCCGGTACATAAGGCCTACTGGGTGGAGGCTGCAGATCCCGACAGTGAATCCTATCAGGAATTTTTGCGCGTTAAACAGAAATACCTGGCGCGGGACAAACGCGGCCAGTTGGTTTTCCTGGCGGATTCCGCCTTCTCCCTGCAGATGACCCAGCAGAAATACCCGGATGTGAAACTGCATTTCACTTCGGAGTTCGAGCCCCAGGGAGCCTGAGACACGCTGCAAATCTTCAAATCGACAAATCTTCAAATCAAAAAACCGCGCCTCCCAGCGCGGATTTTTTGATCAAGCCTCCCCCGTGGGCCCGAAATTGATCGGGATGGGTGGTTGCTCGTAATCCTTGATGGGCCCATGGGCCTGCTCAAACCGCTGCACGTTCTCGCCCAGCGCCTTGAGAAACTTCTTGGCGTGCTGGGGCGTGAGCACAATGCGGCTCTTCACCTTGGCCTTTGGCCGTCCGGGCATCATGCTGATAAAATCCACTACAAATTCAGAGACCGAGTGGTTGATGATGGCCAGGTTTGAATAGATACCCTCGGCGGTTTGCTCATCCAGCTCGATGTTGATTTGCTTCTGCTGTTGTTTCTCCGGTTTATCTGCCATGGCAATGGGATTTAAAAAACCCCCGGTTTTCATGGCCGGGGGTTTGTAATATGAATGATCAGAATTTCAATTCCTCCTTGCGGGCCATGATCTCGTCGTACTCCTCCTTGGAGCCCACGATGATGCTGTCATAGTCGCGCATACCGGTTCCGGCCGGGATCTTGTGACCCACGATCACATTTTCCTTGAGGCCTTCCAGATCGTCGATCTTACCGCTTACGGCCGCTTCGTTCAACACCTTGGTGGTTTCCTGGAAGGAAGCCGCAGAGATAAACGATTTGGTCTGGAGGGATGCCCGGGTAATTCCCTGAAGGATCGGGGTAGCGGTTGCCGCAACGGCATCGCGTCCTTCGACCAGCGTCTTGTCGGCGCGCTTGAGGATGGAATTCTCATCCCGCAGCTCGCGGACGGAAACAATCTGGCCGCGCTTCAGATTCTCGGATTCCCCGGCATCGGTTACGACCTTCATCCCGAAGATGTTGTCGTTCTCCCGGATAAAGTCGTCCTTGTGAACCAGCTGGTTCTCCAGGAAGATGGTGTCGCCCGGATCCTGGATCTGGACTTTACGCATCATCTGGCGAACCACCACTTCAAAGTGTTTATCGTTGATCTTCACTCCCTGGAGGCGGTACACTTCCTGCACTTCATTGACCAAGTACTGCTGTACGGCAGACGGGCCTTTGATGGCCAGGATGTCTTCCGGGGTAATGGACCCGTCCGACAGCGGCATACCGGCGCGGACGTAGTCGTTCTCCTGTACGAGGATCTGGTTGCTGAGTTTCACCAGGTATTTCTTCACCTCGCCCAGTTTGGACTCGATGATGATCTCCCGGTTCCCCCGCTTGATCTTGCCAAAGGAAACCACCCCGTCGATCTCGGAAACCACAGCCGGGTTGGAGGGGTTCCGGGCTTCGAAGAGCTCGGTAACCCGCGGCAGACCCCCGGTGATATCCCCCGCTTTGGCGGATTTCCTCGGAATCTTGACCAGGATTTTGCCCTCCTTAATCTTCTCCCCGTTGTCCACCATCAGGTGGGAACCAACCGGCAGGTTGTAGGAACGCAGTACCTCGCCTTTTTTATCCTTGATATGCAGGGTCGGGATCAGTTTCTTGTTCCGGGACTCGGAAATTACCTTTTCCTGGAAACCGGTCTGTTCGTCGATTTCCACCTGATAGGTAACCCCCTGGTCGATATTCTCATAGTCGATTTCCCCGGGGAATTCGGAAACGATTACCCCGTTATAGGGATCCCACTGGCAGATGATATCGCCCTTCTTCACCTTGGCGCCGTCCTTGATGTGCAGCGTGGATCCGTAGGGAATGTTGTTCGTGCTCAGCGTAATGCCTGTCTTGGCGTCGACGATCTTGATCTCCGAGGTCCGGGAGATGACGATTTCCGCCTTGTTCCCTTCGGAGTCCTGCCCCGTTACTGTGCGCAGGTCTTCAATCTCGGCTACACCGTCGTACTTCGCTTCGAGTTTATTATCCTCGGAGATGTTCCCGGCAATACCTCCCACGTGGAAGGTCCGCAGGGTCAGCTGGGTACCCGGCTCCCCGATGGACTGGGCAGCCACCACACCGACGGCTTCGCCTCGCTGGACCATCTTGTTGGTCGCCAGGTTCCGCCCGTAGCATTTGGCGCAAATCCCCTTCTCTGCCTCACATGTAAGCGGCGACCGCACCTCGATGCGCTCGATGGGGGAATTCGCAATCTTCTGCAGGTCGGCCTCCAGGATTTCCTGTCCGGCTTCCAGCAGTTTTTCTTCGGTAAGCGGATCGAAGACGTCGTGGAGGGATACCCGTCCGAGGATTCGCTCCCCGAGGGTTTCCACAATCTCTTCGTTCTTCCGCAGCGCTTCCACTTCGATTCCGCGTAGCGTACCGCAATCCTCGATGTTGATGATCACGTCCTGGGAAACGTCGACAAGACGACGGGTCAGGTATCCGGCATCCGCCGTCTTCAGGGCCGTATCCGCCAATCCTTTCCGCGCCCCGTGCGTGGAGATAAAGTATTCCAGGATCGAAAGGCCTTCCTTAAAGTTCGACAGGATCGGGTTTTCGATAATCTCGCCCCCGCCGGCCGTGGACTTCTTCGGCTTGGCCATCAGCCCCCGCATACCGGTAAGCTGGCGGATCTGCTCCTTGGAACCCCGGGCACCGGAATCCAGCATCATGTACACGGAGTTGAAGCCCTGTTGGTCTTCCCGTATCCGCTTCATGGCCAGTTCTGTGAGCATGGCATTCGTAGAGGTCCAGACGTCGATCACCTGGTTGTACCGTTCGTTGTTCGTGATCAGCCCCATGTTGTAGTTCATCATGATGCCGTCCACCTGCTCATTGGCGTCCGCAATCATCTCGTGCTTTTCCTTAGGGATGATAATATCCCCGAGGCTGAAGGAGAGTCCGCCCCGGAAGGCGAAATCGTACCCCATGGTCTTGATGCGGTCGAGGAACTCGGCCGTAGTGGGTACATCCGTCACGGAGAGGATGCGCCCGATAATATCCCGGAGGGATTTTTTGTTGAGAACCTCGTTGATAAAGCCCGCTTTCTCGGGAACCACGGAATTGAACAATACCCGTCCCACTGTGGTCTCGATGATCTTGCTTTCGAGTTCGCCCGCTTCGTTCAGGTCCTTGACGCGCACCTTGATGGACGCGTTCAGGTTCACCCGCTTTTCATTGTAGGCTATCTCCACCTCTTCCGCGCTGTAGAACGTCAGGCCTTCCCCGATGACAGGGACTTCCTTGGTAGACTTCCGCTCCTTGGTCATATAGTACAGTCCGAGGACCATGTCCTGGGAGGGTACCGTAATGGGCGAGCCATTGGCCGGGTTGAGAATGTTGTGCGATGCGAGCATCAGCAACTGGGCTTCCAGGATGGCTTCCGGCCCCAGGGGCAGGTGCACCGCCATCTGGTCCCCGTCGAAATCCGCGTTAAAGGCGGTACATACCAGGGGGTGGAGGCGGATCGCCTTTCCTTCGATCAGGCGCGGCTGGAAAGCCTGGATCCCGAGGCGGTGGAGCGTGGGGGCCCGGTTCAGCAACACAGGGTGCCCTTTCAGCACGTTCTCGAGGATATCCCAGACTACAGGCTCCTTCTTGTCGATAATTTTCTTGGCCGACTTCACCGTCTTGACGATGCCGCGCTCAATCAGCTTGCGGATCACAAACGGCTTGTACAGCTCTGCAGCCATGTCCTTGGGCAGACCGCACTCGTACAGCTTCATCTCCGGTCCTACCACAATTACGGAACGGGCGGAATAATCTACCCGCTTTCCGAGGAGGTTCTGGCGGAAACGCCCCTGTTTTCCTTTGAGGGAATCCGAAAGGGATTTCAGCGGCCGGTTCGATTCGGTCTTCACCGCGGAAGCCTTCCGCGTGTTGTCGAAGAGGGAATCCACAGCTTCCTGGAGCATCCGCTTTTCGTTCCGGAGGATCACCTCCGGCGCCTTGATCTCCATGAGGCGTTTCAGCCGGTTGTTCCGGATGATCACGCGGCGGTACAGGTCGTTCAGGTCGGAGGTGGCAAAACGGCCCCCGTCCAGCGGTACCAGCGGCCGGAGTTCCGGCGGGATCACCGGGATGACCTTCATGATCATCCACTCCGGGTTGTTGTCGCGGTTGTCCTGGGACTCGCGCAGGGCTTCCACCACCTGCAGCCGTTTCAGGGCCTCGGTCTTCCGTTGCTTGGAAGTCTCGGTGTTCGCCTTGTCGCGGAGTTCGTAGGACAATTCCTTGAGGTTGATGCGGGAGAGCAGGTCAATGAGGCACTCCGCACCCATTTTAGCGATGAACTTGTTCGGGTCGCTGTCCTCCAGGTACTGGTTTTCCGGCGGGATGGTCTCCAGGATGTTCAGGTACTCCTCCTCGGTGAGGAAGTCCATGGGCTGGATCTCCTCCCCGTCGGGGCCCTTGGCAATCCCCGGCTGGATGACCACATACCGCTCGTAATAGATAATCATGTCCAGCTTCTTGGACGGCAGCCCAAGCAGGTAGCCGATCTTGTTGGGAAGCGAACGGAAATACCAGATATGGGCAACGGGAACCACCAGGTTGATGTGCCCCACCCGGTCGCGGCGGACCTTTTTCTCGGTCACCTCTACCCCGCATCGGTCGCAGACAATCCCGCGGTAGCGGATCCGCTTATATTTACCGCAGGCGCACTCGTAATCCTTTACCGGGCCGAAGATGCGCTCGCAAAAGAGCCCGTCCCGCTCCGGCTTGTGCGTACGGTAGTTGATGGTTTCAGGTTTCAGGACTTCCCCCCGCGATTCGGCGAGGATGGCCTCGGGCGATGCCAGGCCGATGGAAATCTTGTTGAACCTCTTGATTTGTGTATTATCCTTTAGTCGTGCCATGTTGTGATGGTACTAGTATTAAATGTGATGTGTTAACAGCTTACTCCTCCAGGCGGATGTCCAGACCCAATCCCTTGAGTTCGTGCATCAGTACGTTAAAGGATTCCGGCAGGCCGGGTTCCGGCATGCTTTCCCCTTTCACGATGGATTCGTAAGTCTTCGCCCGGCCGATTACGTCGTCGGACTTCACCGTCAGTATCTCGCGCAGGGTGGCAGAGGCGCCGTAGGCCTCCAGGGCCCAGACCTCCATTTCCCCGAAACGCTGGCCGCCGAACTGCGCCTTACCGCCCAACGGCTGCTGGGTGATAAGGGAGTACGGCCCAATGGAACGGGCGTGCATCTTGTCGTCCACCATGTGGCCGAGTTTCAGCATGTAGATCACACCCACCGTTGCCGGTTGGTGGAAGCGCTCCCCGGTACCCCCGTCGTACAGGTAGGTATGTCCGAAGCGCGGGATCTCGCCCTTGTCGGTGAGCTCGTTGATCTCGTCCAGGGTGGCCCCGTCAAAGATCGGCGTGGCGAATTTCTTGCCGAGTTTCTGTCCGGCCCATCCGAGTACCGTTTCATAGATCTGCCCGATGTTCATCCGCGAGGGTACCCCCAGCGGGTTCAGCACGATGTCCACCGGAGTCCCGTCCTCGAGGAACGGCATATCCTCCTGGCGCACGATCCGGGCAACGATTCCCTTGTTTCCGTGGCGTCCGGCCATCTTGTCACCCACCTTCAGCTTCCGCTTCTTGGCGATGTACACCTTGGCCAGTTTCATGATGCCGGCTGGCAGTTCATCCCCAACCGAGATGGTAAACTTATCCCGACGCAGGTTCCCCTGCAGGTCGTTCAGCTTGATCTTGTAGTTGTGCAACAAGTCCGCAACCAGGTCGTTGGTCTTGGAGTCCGTTGTCCAGCTGCCGCCAACCAGGTGGGCAAAATCGTCCACCGCGTTCAGCATCTTCAGCGTGTACTTCTTGCCCTTCGGCAGGACCTCTTCGCCCAGGTCGTTCATCACGCCCTGGGAGGTTTTCCCGTTCACCAACTGGAAGAGTTTCTCCACCAGCACGTCCTTGAGCTGCTCAAACTTGGTCTCGTACTCGAGCTCCAGCTTGGCAATCGCCTCCTTGTCCTCGGACCGCTTGCGCTTGTCCTTGATGGAGCGGGAGAAGAGCTTCTTGTCGATGACCACCCCGTTCAGGGAGGGCGGTGCCTTCAGGGAAGCGTCTTTAACATCCCCGGCCTTGTCGCCGAATATGGCGCGCAGCAGTTTCTCCTCCGGCGTCGGGTCGGACTCCCCTTTCGGGGTGATCTTCCCGATCAGGATATCCCCGGGCTTCACCTCGGCCCCGATACGGATCATCCCGTACTCATCCAGGTCCTTGGTAGCCTCTTCGGAGACGTTCGGGATGTCGTTGGTGAGCTCCTCGGCCCCCAGTTTGGTGTCCCGTACTTCCAGTGCGTATTCGTCGATGTGGATGGAGGTGAAAATATCCTCGCGCACCACTTTTTCCGATATGACGATCGCATCCTCAAAATTGTAACCCTTCCAGGGCATAAAGGCCACTTTCAGGTTCTGGCCCAGGGCCAGCTCGCCGCTTTCGGTGGCGTACCCTTCACAGAGCACCTGTCCCTTCTTCACCTTCTCGCCCTTCCGGACAATCGGCTTCAGGTTGATGCTGGTACCCTGGTTGGTCTTGCGGAACTTGACGAGTTCGTAGGTCTTGGAGTCCTCATCGAAGCTCACCAGGCGTTCCTCGTCGGTACGTCCGTATTTGATGGTGATCCGCTTGGAATCCACGCTTTCCACCACCCCGTCGCCTTCGGCGTTGATCAGTACGCGGGAGTCCGTGGCCACCTGGCGCTCCAGCCCGGTCCCGACAATCGGGGATTCCGGCTTGAGCAGGGGTACGGCCTGCCGCATCATGTTCGACCCCATCAGCGCCCGGTTCGCATCGTCGTGCTCCAGGAACGGGATCAGGGAAGCGGAGATGGAGGCAATCTGGTTGGGCGCTACGTCCGTGTAGTTGATCTCCTTGGGATCCACCACCGGGTAGTCGGCCTCCAGGCGCGCAATTACTTTTTCCGCATCGATGGCCCCATCCTTTTTGAGCGGGATGTTGGCCTGTGCAATTTTCTTGCCCTCTTCCTCTTCGGCGCTCAGGAAGGTATAGTTGGCCGTATCGACCTTGCCTTCCTCCACCTTGCGGTATGGGGTCTCCAGGAAGCCCATGCTGTTCACCTTGGCGAATACAGACAGGGAGGAGATCAGTCCGATGTTCGGCCCTTCAGGGGTTTCGATCGGGCAGAGCCTTCCGTAGTGCGTGTAGTGTACGTCACGAACCTCAAAACCTGCGCGCTCCCGCGAGAGACCTCCCGGCCCGAGGGCCGACAGCCGCCGTTTGTGCGTGATTTCCGCAAGCGGGTTGGTCTGGTCCATAAACTGGGACAGCTGGTTCGTACCGAAAAACGAGTTGATCACCGAAGACAGCGTCTTGGCATTGATCAGGTCAATGGGGGTAAACACCTCGTTGTCGCGCACGTTCATCCGCTCGCGGATGGTACGGGCCATACGGGCCAGCCCCACGCCGAACTGGGCGGAAAGCTGCTCCCCTACCGTACGCACCCTCCGGTTGGAAAGGTGGTCGATATCGTCGATCTCGGCCTTGGAGTTGATCAGTTCGATCAGGTACTTAATGATGGTGATGATATCCTCCTTGGTCAGCACCTGTTTGTCCATGCCGATATCCAGCCCGAGCTTTTTGTTCATCCGGTAACGCCCTACCTCTCCCAGGTTGTAGCGCTGGTCGGAGAAGAAGAGCTTGTCGATGATGCCGCGGGCGGTTTCCTCATCCGGCGGCTCGGCATTCCGCAGCTGGCGGTAGATGTGCTCCACCGCTTCCTTTTCGGAGTTCGTCGGGTCCTTCTGCAGCGTGTTGTGGATGATCGCGTAGTCGCTCTGGGCGTTGTTCTCCTTGTGCAGCAGGATGGTTTTTACGTCCGTTTCGATGATCTGGTCGATATGCTCTTTCTCCAGGACGGTATCCCGGTCCAGTACAATCTCGTTCCGTTCGATGGAAACCACCTCCCCGGTATCCTCGTCCACGAAATCCTCGTGCCAGGTGTTCAACACCCGGGCGGCGAGCTTGCGACCCAGGACCTTTTTGAGGCCGGTCTTGGACACCTTCACTTCTTCCGAAAGGTCAAAGATCTCCAGGATGTCCTTATCGCGTTCAAAGCCGATGGCCCGGAACAGGGTGGTTACGGGTAATTTTTTCTTCCGGTCGATATACGCGTACATGACGCTGTTGATATCGGTGGCGAATTCGATCCAGGATCCCTTGAAGGGGATGACCCGGGCCGAGTAAAGCTTGGTGCCGTTTGCGTGGAACGACTGCCCGAAAAAGACGCCGGGCGAACGGTGCAGCTGGGAAACCACCACGCGTTCCGCCCCGTTGATGACAAACGTCCCGCTTGGGGTCATGTACGGGATGGTGCCCAGGTATACGTCCTGGACGATGGTTTCGAAATCCTCGTGCTCCGGATCCGTGCAATACAATTTCAACCGCGCCTTGAGCGGCACACTGTAGGTAAGCCCGCGTTCGATACACTCCTGGATGGAGTAACGGGGCGGGTCGATGAAGTAATCCAGGAATTCCAGGACAAACTGGTTCCGGGTGTCTGTGATGGGGAAATTTTCCATGAAGGTGTTGTACAAACCTTCATTGGCCCGCTGGTCAGATTTCGTCTCAAGCTGGAAAAAATCCTGAAACGATTGAATCTGAATGTCCAAGAAATCCGGGTATTCCGGTATGTTCTTAGCCGAGGCAAAGCTTATTCTTTCAGTCTGTTTTGTGAACATCTACGGACAACATTTAGTGTGAATACGAAAGAGGGGCTGTATATGACTTTATATACATCGTATAAAAGGGTTTAGGCCTAGCCGCCAGAAAGGCGGAAGACCTAAACCTAAACCATATGGTCGACGCAATTATTTAAGCTCAACTTCTGCTCCTGCTTCTTCCAGTGATTTTTTGATACCTTCGGCTTCGTCTTTGGATACGGCTTCCTTAACAGCTTTGGGTGCGCTGTCAACGATGTCTTTTGCATCTTTCAGACCGAGTCCGGTCAGTTCTTTTACCAATTTAACAACTGCCAGTTTGGAACCACCGGCGGCCTTCAGGATTACGTCGAATTCGGTTTGCTCTTCAGCAGCTTCACCGGCGTCTCCACCAGCAGCAGCACCTCCGGCAACCGCAACCGCAGCAGCGGCGGGCTCGATTCCGTATTCCTCTTTCAGGATATCGGCCAATTCATTTACCTCCTTAACGGTAAGGTTGACCAACTGTTCTGCGAATTCTTTTAAATCTGCCATTTTTCTATCGTTTACTTCTGTTTGAAATTTATACTTAGGTTTTAGTGCGTACTTACTCTTTTTCGGAAAGGGTCTTCAGGATTCCCGCCAGTTTGCCGCCGCCGGACTTCAGACCTGAAATCACGTTCTTGGCCGGTGACTGCAGCAGGCCGATGATATCTCCAATAACCTCTTCCTTGGACTTGATGCTTACCAGCGCGTCCAATTTGTCATCGCCGATATAGATTGCCTCCTCGATGAATGCGCCTTTGAGCAGCGGCCGGTCGGACTTCTTGCGGAAGTTCTTGATCAGCTTGGCCGGGGCGTTTCCGGTCTCGGAAAGCATCAGCGAAGTGTTCCCCTTCAGGACTTCGGGCAAATCCCCGAACTCCTTTTCAGAGGCCTCCATAGCCTTGGCGAGCAGTGTATTCTTCACTACCGCCAGCTTGATATTTGCTTTAAAGCAAGCGCGACGGAGGTCCGAGGTGGTACCGGCATCCAGGCCGGAAATATCGGCCAGGTAGATGATACCGCTCTCGCCCAGCTGGGCTTTCAGGTCCTCAATTACAGTTGCTTTTTCTTCTCTGGTCATCTTGGGTTCTTTTAGATTTGGACCACTTTCGGATCCAGTTGAACACTCGGACTCATGGTGCTGGACATGTAGATACTCTTCATGTACACCCCTTTGGCAGCCGCGGGTTTCATCTTGACCAGGGTCTCGATGAGTTCCTTGGCATTGCCAGCGATCTTGTCGGCTGAAAAGGATACCTTGCCGATTGCGGCATGGACGATCCCCGTTTTATCCACCTTGAAATCGATCTTACCGGCCTTGACCTCTGAAACCGCCTTGGCGACATCCATGGTTACCGTACCCGTCTTCGGGTTCGGCATCAGGCCACGGGGCCCCAGGATCCGCCCGAGCGGTCCGAGTTTCCCCATGACGCTGGGCATGGTGATGATGACATCCACGTCCGTCCAGCCGCCTTTGATCTTTTCGAGGTATTCATCCAGACCTACGAAGTCTGCTCCTGCTTCTTTTGCTTCCGCTTCCTTATCCGGGGTCACCAGTGCGAGCACCTTGACGTCCTTCCCGGTTCCGTGGGGGAGGGTTACAACCCCGCGGACCATCTGGTTGGCCTTCCGCGGATCCACTCCGAGGCGGACCGCCAGGTCTACCGTGGCGTCAAATTTTACGTTGGTGATTTCCTTGATAAGCTCGGAGGCTTCCTGAATAGAGTAGAGCTTGTCGCGTTCGATCTTGGCCCGAGCCTCTTTTTGCTTCTTTGTTAATTTCGCCATGTTAAAGTGCTTTTCGGATTAAAAGGGGCGTTTGCCTGCCACCTTCAGGCCCATGGAACGGGCCGTACCGGCAACCATCATCATGGCTGACTCGGTGGTGAAGGCATTCAGGTCTGCCATCTTGTCTTCTGCGATGGCGCGAATCTGATCCCAGTTCACACTCCCCGCTTTCACGCGGTTCGGTTCGCCGGATCCCTTTTTAACCTTTGCCGCTTCCATTAGCTGAACTGCCGCTGGCGGTGTCTTGACGACAAAGTCAAAGGACTTGTCGCCGTATACGGTGATAACAACAGGCAAAACCTTGCCCTGTTTGTCCTGCGTACGCGCATTGAACTGCTTGCAGAACTCCATGATGTTAACGCCGGCAGCACCTAAAGCGGGTCCAACCGGTGGCGACGGATTCGCAGCACCTCCCCTTACTTGTAGTTTAACTACTTTACTTACTTCTTTTGCCATTGTTATATTTAATTTACAGCTCCCAGCCGTTTCACCCCGGCCGGTTTAAATCCCGCCACCCGGGGGCCGCGGAACATAAAAGCGAGTTAAATTGGAAGCAACTCCACTTTTAAGCGTAACAATTATTCTCTATACCTTTTCTACCTGCATGTAGCTGAGCTCCAGAGGCGTCTTCCTTCCGAAAATCTTCACCATCACCTCGAGTTTCCGCTTTTCCTCGTTGATCTTCTCCACCGTTCCGTTGAAACCATTGAAAGGACCGTCGATTACTTTTACCGTCTCGCCCAGGACAAACGGAATCGCCACGGCATCCGTGTTGATTGCCAGCTCGTCCACCTTCCCGAGCATCCTGTTGACTTCGGATTTGCGAAGCGGCACCGGGTCTCCCCCTTTGGTTTCACCCAAAAAGCCGATCACATTGGTGATGGAGCGGATAATGTGGATCATCTCCCCGGTAAGGTTTGCCTTAACCATGATGTATCCGGGAAAATAAACGCGCTCCTTGTTGATCTTTTTTCCGTTGCGGATCTGGACCACTTTTTCGGTAGGAACCAGGACCTCTTCCAGGTTATCCCCGAAACCGTGGCGTTCCACCTCGCTCTCGATATACCCTTTGATCTTGTTTTCCTGACCGCTTACGGCGCGGACTACGTACCACTTCTTCTCCAATACTTCTGACATCCTCCTCCGCTTATCCGATTAATGCGTTAAAATACAACTGGATGAGTTTTGAAAACAGGGAATCCACACCCCAGGTCGCCAGGGCAAACAGAATGGAAAAGACCGCTACGATCACCATCAGGTTAGACGCCTCCGCCCGCGAGGGCAGGGTTACCTGGTGCCTTAATTCATGATAGGATTCCTTAAAATATGTCAACATCGCTGGTTGTATTTTATTCCTGAAGACCCGCTCCCTGCGGGACCTTCCGTTGCTCTGCACGGGAGGAGAGACTCGAACTCCCGACACCTGGTTTTGGAGACCAGTGCTCTACCAACTGAGCTACACCCGTATTTACAGTGAAAGGGATCCGTCCCGATTCGTTATCAGGACGGGACCCCTCACTGCCTTTCCTAAGCCTTTTGGGGCTTAATCCAGAATCTTGGTTACCTGGCCGGCACCGACAGTACGACCTCCTTCGCGGATGGCGAAGCGCAGCCCCACGTTCAGGGCGATCGGCTGGATCAGGTCTACAGTGATGGTCAGGTTATCCCCCGGCATCACCATTTCAACGCCGTCAGGCAGGTTGATGGTTCCGGTAACGTCCGTTGTCCGTACGTAGAACTGAGGACGGTAGTTGTTGTGGAACGGAGTGTGACGTCCACCTTCTTCTTTTTTCAGGATATAGACTTCCGCTTCGAACTTGGCGTGCGGAGTAACAGATCCCGGCTTGCAGATTACCATTCCGCGCTTGATATCTTTTTTCTCGATACCGCGCAGCAGGATACCTACGTTGTCACCGGCTTCCCCGCGGTCGAGGATCTTGCGGAACATCTCAACACCTGTAATGGTAGAGGACAGTTTTTCAGCGCCCATACCGATGATGTCAACCGCGTCTCCTGTACTGGCAACACCAGTCTCGATACGGCCTGTAGCAACAGTTCCACGTCCGGTAATGGTGAATACGTCTTCAACGGGCATCAGGAAATCCTTGTCCACATCGCGCTGGGGCAGCTCGATCCACTCGTCTACAGCCTTCATCAGCTCCATTACGGTGTCCACCCACTTTTGCTCGCCATTCAGGGCGCCCAGGGCAGAACCGGAAATAACCGGGCTGTTGTCGCCGTCGTACTCGTAGAAGGAAAGCAGCTCGCGCACTTCCATTTCAACGAGCTCCAGCAGCTCCTCGTCGTCCACCATGTCTACCTTGTTCAGGAAGACAACGATGCGCGGGATACCAACCTGGCGGCCGAGCAGGATGTGCTCGCGGGTCTGGGGCATCGGACCGTCTGTAGCAGCAACTACCAGGATAGCGCCGTCCATCTGGGCAGCACCCGTAACCATGTTCTTTACGTAATCCGCGTGACCCGGACAGTCAACGTGGGCGTAGTGACGGTTTTCGGTCTGGTATTCTACGTGAGAAGTGTTGATGGTAATACCACGTTCTTTTTCCTCGGGAGCGTTATCGATGGAGTCGAAGCTCCGAATGTCAGAGAGGCCAGCGTTTGCCAGTACGGTAGTAATGGCGGCTGTCAGCGTAGTTTTACCGTGGTCGACGTGTCCAATCGTACCGATATTCAAGTGCGGTTTGGAACGGTCAAATGTTTCCTTAGCCATTGTTAGTGATTTTAATCTTAGTTTATATTAGTGTAACTGTTCTAAACGCGTCCGGCCCGCCATCCCCAAACTCCCTGCCGGTAAACGGCAATTGGAAATCGGTTCGATCAGGGCTCCGAAAGCGGGTGATCCGGCCACCGGGGCCATATTTCTTTGAGCCAACGACGGGAATTGAACCCGTGACCTCTTCCTTACCAAGGAAACGCTCTACCCCTGAGCTACGTCGGCTGGTTGGCGCAAGGTTCAGGGGGCGACATCACCGAAAACCTTTCGGAAATCGATCGGCCCAAGCACCGCAAACGCTTGCCCAAGGTCTTGAGCGGGAGACCGGGTTCGAACCGGCGACATTCAGCTTGGAAGGCTGACGCTCTACCAACTGAGCTACTCCCGCAATAATTTAATCTCAATATGTCAATTCGCGAGGATTACCTCGCTGCGCTCGGTTCCGGTTAAACCTAAAACCATTTTTAGTAGCGTTTCGGTTGTCTCCGGATTACCGCCACCGGTTTCCCGGTGTCGGTGATCCTGGTTCGGGGAACCGGGATTGAACTCGTTCAGCGCTCTGCCTCAGGACAGGATTACCTCACTTCGTTCGGTGATCCTGGTTCGGGGAACCGGTCCGAACGTTTGCAGAACGTCCGGTGGACGTTTTGCAGTGAGGAGCCAGCTGGTGCGCTGGCCTCATCCTCTTATATCAGAACTCAATGAACGCTAATCAAAAGCGAGCTCTTGACACCCACTTTAAGAATTTCTTTGTGGGGAGAGCAGGATTCGAACCTGCGAAGGTGAAAACCAACAGATTTACAGTCTGTCCTCGTTGGCCGCTTGAGTATCTCCCCGAACCCTAGAAATTTAAGAACTTACGAGCCGATGGAGGGACTCGAACCCACGACCCCGAGATTACAAATCACGTGCTCTAGCCAGCTGAGCTACATCGGCTTAATGGGCCTTTTTTAAGCATAAAAAAGTCCGCTATTTCTAACGGACTGCAAATGTAGATAATTATTTATTTAATCAAAACTATATTTATAAAAATTTTAGGGAGGAATACGCCCTGGGTTTGCGCTTCTTTTTGACCAGTTTCCGCTCCAGGGAACTGCAGGCAGAATCGACTGCTTCCTCAAAGGATTTACACTGCTTTTTCACGACGAAGGTATCTTTGGGAACCTGCATTTTAATCTCTGCTACCTTGTTCTCCTTTTCGCTGATGTTCTCCACCTTCAGAAACACCTCGGCCCGGATGACCCGGTCGTAAAATTGTTCGAGTTTGTCGAGCCGGCGCTGGGTGAATTCCAACAGTTTACCATCGGCGTTAAAATTGACGGATTGTGTGGTCACATGCATACGCGTTGATTTTGATGGTTCTTACTTTGTTTTGTTCCTCGGGTGCGAAGTACCGTGGATCCGTTTCAGCTCGGCAATGCTATTGTGCGTATAAACCTGCGTGGAGGCCAGTGAAGAGTGTCCCAAAAGTTCCTTGACGGAATTCATATCGGCTCCCTGGTTTAGTAGATGAGTAGCGAAGGTATGCCTGAGGATGTGCGGGCTCCTTTTGGACTTCGCGGATACCATACTAAGGTATTTATTTATAATTCTATAAACAAGATTTTCATATAATTTATTGCCCCTGGAAGTGAGGAAGAGATGCGGTTCCGAACCGGATTTGAAGTGGGCGCCCCTGAGCTCCAGGTAGGCCCGGATTTCACGTACAATCCCCGGTAGGAGCGGCAGGATACGCTCCTTGTCCCGCTTCCCGGTAACCCGCAGCGTCCCCTGTTCCAGGTCTACGTCCCCGAGCTTTAATCCAATGAGTTCGGCCCGACGCATCCCCGTGGTATAGAGGAGTTCCACAACCAGTTTGTCCCGATGGGCCTCATACCCTTCCGATGGCTCCCATTCGCCCAGCAGGCCCTCCATTTCCGACTCGCTGAAGGGGATTTCCACCCGGCGCGGGGTTTTCAACGGCTTGTGGGCGGCCAGCGGGCTCGCGTCAATGCGGCCCTGCCGAAGCTGGTATTTATAATAGGATTTCAGGGAGGCTACCTTCCGGTTCACCGACCGGTTGTTCAGGCCGGATTCCATCAGGTGGATGATCCAGCTGCGGATCACGGGGTACGGCTGGTCCGCCAGGGCAAATTCCCCCTGTTCCTCCCGGCAGTATTCCGAAAATGCCTCCAGGTCGGCCAGGTAGGCCTTCACCGTATGGGCGGCATACTTCTTTTCCAGGGTCAGGTATTTGGCAAACGCCTCCAGGGACATGGATTAAAGATACGAAAGGGGCGGGTACAAAAAAACGACCCGGGCCAAATGGTCCGGGTCGCGATATTGCTTGCTGAGTGGATCCTAGTATTCTTCCTGGTCCCTCAGACTTTGGATATATTCTGCTTTGAGCACTTGCTGGCGGCGTTCTACCGAAGGCTTGGTAAACTGCTGCCGCTTCCGCAGCTGGCGCATGGTACCGGTCCGGTCGAATTTCCGCTTAAAGCGCTTGAGCGCTCGGTCGATATTTTCTCCTTCTTTTACAGGTATAATTAACATGGGCTACAACCTCCTTTCTTTTGGGATTCGGGCTGCAAATATACAGCCATTCCCCGGAAACTTCCTAGTTATTTTAAAAGATTCTTTGAGATGACCACTTTCTGTATCTCCGTAGTCCCCTCCCCGATGGTGCACAGTTTGGCATCCCGGTAGAATTTTTCCACGGGAAATTCACGAATATACCCGTATCCCCCATGGATCTGCACCGCCTCGTTAGCCACCCGCACACACACTTCCGAAGCGTACATCTTGGCCATGGCGCTCTGTTGGGTTACCGGTTTACCCGCATTTTTCAAAAACCCCGCTTTGTGGACCATCAATTCAGCCGCCTCGATTTCCGTGGCCATCTCAGCGAGTTTGAAGGAGATGCCCTGGAATGCGCTGATGGGCTTGCCGAACTGCACGCGTTCCTTGGAGTATTTCAGGGATGCCTCAAAGGCTCCTTTGGCAACTCCCAGGGAGAGTGCCCCGATGGAGATGCGGCCTCCGTCCAGGACCTTCATGGACTGGATAAAGCCTTCCCCTACCGGCCCGAGCCGGTTGCCGTCCGGGATGCGGCAATCCTCAAAAATCAATTCGGCGGTTTCACTGGCGCGCATGCCGAGCTTATCCTCTTTCTTGCCGCTGGAGAACCCCGGGGTACCCTTTTCCACCACAAAAGCCGTCATGCCCCGGCTGTCTCCTTTCTCCCCGGTCCGGGCAATGATTACCGCCACATCGCCGCTGATCCCGTGGGTGATAAAATTTTTGGCACCATTGAGAACCCAGTGGTCACCGTCCTTTTTAGCCGTGGTATTCATCCCGCCGGCGTCCGACCCTGTGTTGTGCTCGGTCAGGCCCCAGGCACCGATCCATTCGGCAGTGGCTAATTTAGGAATCCAGCGCTGCTTTTGCTCTTCGTCCCCAAAAAGCAATATATGGTTCGTGCAGAGCGAATTGTGGGCGGCCACTGACAGGCCGATACCCGGGTCCACCTTCGAGATTTCCTCGATAATGGCGATGTATTCGTGGTACCCCATCCCGGAGCCACCCAGGGCTACCGGTACCAGCACCCCCATAAATCCGTATTCCCCGGCTTTCTTGAAAACCTCCACGGGAAACGTCTGGGAAGCATCCCATTCCATTACGTGGGGACGGATGAACTGTTCCGCAAAATCCCGCGCAGATTCGGCCACCATACGCTGGGTTTCGGAATATTCAAAATTCACACTATCAGTGGATTCGGCGATCATAGCAATTCATTGTTTTTCAAGGGACAAATATAACGCTATTCTCTCAATTCGCCCGCCTGGAATACTGCCGATCTCCCGGAGCTCCTCCAGGGATTCGTAGGGACCCAGGGTATTTCGGCGGGCCACGATATCCCGGGCCATTTGCCAGTCCAGGTACACCAGTGCAGCCAGTTCCTCAACGGTGGCATCGTTGATATCTATGCGTCGTACCGGCGGGGGTTGCACCACCCGGAACTGCAGGGCGGCACGCCTGGCCACCTCCGGGGGGAGCCCGTATACGTCGTAGAGCTGCCCGGCGTGCTGGAAGCCGCCAAGGGCATCTCGGAACTTTACGATCCGGGCAGAAAGGACCGGACCAATCCCGCGGACGGCCTGCAAATCCGATGCGCTGGCCTGGTTCAGGTCCTGGAAACGGTTGGGTTTTGCCTCGTCCCGGCCCGGCGGGCGGACCCGGAGGGTGGAGGTGTCTGAATGGGGTACCCGTACTGCGGAGGCGTCCGGATGGCGTTGCCGTACCGCGAAGCTATCCGGCTTGCCGGCAATCCGGTAGAGGGCCGATGTAACCGGGGTGTCGGGGATTCGGGTAAAGGGGGTGTCGGGGACTCGGGTAAAGGTGGTGTCGGGCCCGGCGGCGACCGGAAACCCGGCACCCCACCCGGGCGCCGAGCGGCGGGCGCATTCCAGCAGCAGCATCAGGCACATGAAATAAAAAATCCCACTCCGGATGCGTTGATTGCTTCTGAAGTGGGATTCGGGTCGCCTCATCCGCCAAATGTACGGACGCGGCCTGCCCCTATTCTGCAGTCTGCTTCCGGAACAACTGGTTGCTTTTGAGTTTTGTCATGTATTCGCGCAGGTCTCCCCGTACTTCGCCGGACATGATATACAATCCGATAATGTTCGGGAAGGACATGGCCAGGATCATCATATCCGAAAAGTCGAGTACGGCCCCGAGGCTCACTGAAGCCCCGATGACCACAAACACCAGGAAAAGCGATTTGTAGACCATCTCGGATTTCTTGCTCTTCCCGAAAAGGAACGTCCAGGCGCGCATGCCGTAATAGGACCAGGAAATCATGGTGGAAAAGGCAAAGAGGAATACCGCGATGCCCAATACGTAAGGGAACCAGGAAATCTGGCTGCCAAAGGCATCGGACGTAAGCTGTGCGCCGGCCATACCTTCCACTTCGTGCATCCCGGTAAAAATCAGTACGAGCGCCGTCAGCGTACAAACCACCACCGTATCGATAAACGGTTCGAGCAGGGCTACAAAGCCCTCAGAAGGCGGGTGGTTGGTCTTGGCGGCGCTGTGCGCGATGGCTGCCGACCCCACACCGGCTTCATTGGAGAACGCCGCCCGCTGGAAGCCTACGACCAGCACACCGATGATTCCCCCTTTAAGGGCTCCCGGGTTGAAAGCGCCATCCACGATGGCGGAAAATGCCGGTCCGATATTTTGTATGTTCATAATAATGACCGCCAGGGCTGCAACCACATAGATGGTCGCCATGAGCGGGACTACCTTGCCGGTTACCTTGGCGATGCTCTTGATTCCGCCAATGATGACCACGCCCACCAGGATGGCCGTCACCACGCCAAACCAGAAGCCGTTCCCCTGCAGGACCGAGAATTGTCCGGCCAGTTGCTCAAACGACTGGTTGGCCTGGAACATATTCCCCCCGCCGAAGGAGGCGCCCACTGCCAGGACGGCGAATACCATAGCCAGCACCCGTCCAAGGCCTTTGAGATTCCTTTTTTCCAGCCCGTACCGCAGATAATTCATCGGACCCCCGAAGACCCGGCCGTCCGGGAGGATATCCCGGTACTTCACGCCCAGGGTACACTCCACGAACTTGGAGGACATCCCGAGGAGGCCGCAGATAATCATCCAGAAAGTCGCCCCCGCTCCGCCAAGGGAAACCGCTACGGCAACTCCGGCGATATTACCAAGCCCGACGGTGCCCGATACTGCGGTTGCCAGTGCCTGGAAGTGGGTGACCTGCCCGGGCGCGTTCGGGTCATCGTATTTTCCGCGCGCAAGGTCCAGGGAATGCCGGAAGCCCCGGATGTTGATAAAGCCCATGCGGATGGTGAAAAAGGTGGCCCCCAGTACGAGCCAGATCACAATAAACGGAATGCCATTGGTAATCGGGTCGCCATTCGGGTGTGCAATTACCACGGGTTCATCGTATTCCACCTGGGCCAGGTAGTGGGCCCCCTGTTCGATAATGTGCTCCGGGTTATCGGGATTGTAGATCACCTTCCCTTCGCCCACCAGGTGTTTCAGGGCACCGCTGGCGTCGGCGGTAATGGTCTGGTCCGGGCCATTGTCCCGCGCTATCACGGCAATCGGTTCACCTTTCCGGACTTTTTCCCCTTCGGCCTTCAGCCACTCTTTAAGGACGTACCGGTCGGTTACGTCTGGCGACCAGCCGGGGATGCCGATATTCTTGACGTCGGCATATACCACCGGGTCGTACAGGCCGAGAGCGGCGAACGGATCCCAGAAAAGCACGGATCCCAGGGCGTTGACCGCCGGTGTCATCGTGCCGTTGAATACTTCCGTGATCGCCTCGGTGGGGACGGTGTATTCCGCGGTTGCCGAGTTCCCCTGCGAATCCGTTACGACCACGGAGTAAGGCACGCCTTCGGTGAGCCCGGTAGACCGGTCCGAGGTAAGCGGGGTCTCCTGGTTGCTCCACCGGTAGGTGTACGGCGCCGTACCACCGGAAACGGTTACCCGGATGACCCCGTCGTTGATATTGGATGACGGGTTGTTGATGGTCCCCCGGAGTTCGAGTTCCTGGGCGGTTATCCCCAGGGATGTCATGCAGATCAGGAGGGAAAGTAAATACTTCATATTCGGTAGGGTGAGTTAGTGTGGTTTGAATTTTTCGGACCGCGGCAATATCCTAAAAATTAGGATGCCGTCCAAATATTATCCCCGGGGTTCAGCCGATGTGAAACATCTCGTTGAGCTTGCGGATCTGTTCCGGACGGCCCAATACGATGACCTTGCTCTTGGGTTGCAAGGGGAGGTCCGCTTCCGGGTTGATGATATAGTTGCCATCGGGTTCGATATACCCGATAATCGTACATCCCGTTTTCCGCCTGAGGTCCAAATCGCGAAGCGTATTGCATTCCACCTGGTTGCGAAAATCCTCAATCCCGACTTCTTCCAGGTTTGTCGTGTGCTCGCCTTCCATGGAAAGCTGGTCCATGAAGGTAATCAGGTCCGGCAGCACCACCAGGGATGCCATGTGATCTCCGCCGATCTTGTCCGGCATGATCACCTTGTCAGCGCCTGCCAGTTGCAGTTTTTTGACCGAGGAAATCTGCGAGGCGCGGCTGATGATGGTGAGGTCCGGGTTCAACTGGCGGGCCGAAAGGACCACAAACAGGTTGGCCGCGTCGTCCGGGAGGGTGGTAATCAGGTACCGGGCGCGTTCCACCCCGGCCTCCTGCAGCACCTCGTCCTCGTTGGCATCCCCTTCCTGGAACAGGATGTCGTCCGTTTCGTACTTCTCGATAATGGTTGGATCCCGCTCCACTACGACAAAGGGCTGTTTGTAATTCTGCAGCCGCTGCGCGGCCTGGGAGCCGTTCCGTCCGTACCCGCAGATGATCACATGGCGCTCAAGTGCATCGATTCGCTGTTTCACTTTTTTCTTCTTTAGGATTTGAAGGGAATTTCTCCCGAGGATATACTCGGTAATCACAGAGATCGCAAAGGCAAAGATAAAGACGCTCGATACGATCAGGATAACCGTAAAGAGTCGTGCCTCCGTATCCAGCGGGCGCACCTCCTGAAAGCCCACCGTGGTCACGGTGATGATGGTCATGTACAGGGACTCGCTCCAATTGAACCCGGCGACGTAACGATACCCGAACAGCCCGAATAGCAGCACGAGGAGCATCAGCGTCAGCGCCAGGTAAATCTTGGACCGGAAGAGCTTCAGCATAGTCAGAGGTCAAATACGGAGGTTCGTTTGGTGTACACCAGATCCTTGATCCTCAGCCAGAATGCGAGGAAGAGATAGAGGGCAAATCCAAAGCCCAGCGTAACAAACGTCAGGTAAATAAAGGAGGTCCGGACCACCCGGGTACGGATGCCCAGGCGCTCGGCTATGCGGCGGCAGACTTCAAATCCCCGCTTTTGGAAATAATACAGTGCCGTGTAAAAAAGGTTCACATGCTAAAAATAGCACATTCCGAACAATTATTCGGTTACCTCCCCGTCCCACTCGAGCATCCCCCCTACCAGGTTGTAGGTACGCTCAAAGCCCTTGCTTTGCATCAGGGAGCAGGCCTGGCCGCTGCGGTTCCCGGAACGGCAGTACACGTAATAACTTTTGGATTTATCCAGTTTTTCCACTTCGTCCAGGAACCCCTGTCCGCGGTATATATCGATCTGGATGGCCCCGGGGATGTACCCCTCCTCCATCTCTTCGTCGGTCCGGACATCCAGGATGACGGCATCCGGGTCGGATTCCAGTTGTTCCCTCCAGTCTTCTTGGGTAAGGTCTGCCATACGGTGTTTTCTGTTTTTGGAGTCGCGCATTCCAGAAAACCGGGGCGCGCGAATTCCCGGCAAAAATACGGATTTTGGACCAAATGCCCGCCGGGTCGCCCGAAACTGCCTCCGGGCCCCGTGCGGCTACCTCAACTATTCTCAGGCCTTGATGCTGCACCCGATTGCCCGGGTGGTTTCAGTTGGCACGGGTTGTCCGTTGAGCAGGGCGTCCACGGCAGCTTCCACGTAGGGCGTTTCCACGGCCGAGGCATCCCGGTAATTGTCGTCGACGGCTCCGATATAGCGTACAATATGGTCGGAACCGCTGCGCTCCAGCAAAAAGACGTGGGGGGTGCGGGTGGCCCCGTAAAGCGGGTAGATTTCCTGTTCCTCGTCGAGCAGGTAGGGAAAGGAGAAGCCTTTTTCCTTTGCCCGCAGGGCCATCTTTTCAAAGCTGTCCCCGGGTTGTATCTCCGGGTTATTCGGGTTGATGGCAATCACGGGGAAACCCCGGTTCGCATACTTCGCATTCAACGCCTCGATCCGATCCTCGTAGGCCTGGGCATACGGGCAGGTGTTGCAAGTGAACACAACGATAAAGCCCTTAGCCTCCGGGTAATCGCTGAGGCTGACGCGATCGCCGCCAACGGCGGGCAGTTCAAAATCCGTGGCCTTGTCCCCTACGGAATATCCCTGTGATAATACTGCCTGGAGCGGAAAGAGGAGCAAGCCAAATAAAACGAGAAGGTGTTGCAGTGTTTTCATGCTATTTGATTTAATCGTTTAAAAAAGATTGAACGACCGACTCGAGTTGTGGGCCGTCAAATGTTTGTTCGTAGAATTCGCGGCGGTTTGCGGAATAGATCAGGGTGGCCGGGATGGCGCCGGACCATTCCTGAGAAACCCGGGGGATCCAGTCGTTTTGCCGGGGGTCGTCCAGGACCACCACCGGGCTTTCGATTCCCCGTTTTTCAATAAAGGCCGGCAGGCGCTTTTCCCACATGGAAGGCATATCCAGGCTCACCAGGGTAACCTCCACGCCCCGGTCGGCATATTCCCGGCGGATTTTTTCAAAAAAGGGAAGTTCCGCAATACAGGGGGCACACCAGGTGGCCCAGAAATTGATGATCCGGACCTGGGTGCCTTCCTGATGGAATAACGGCTCCAACTCCTCAAAGGCCAGCACGGGAATCGGTCCGGATACCGTTTCTACAGTTGTCTTGGGGGATCCTGTCAACCAGCTGAAATCTCCCTGTTGGGCATACAGCCTACCTGTAAGTAACATGAGTATCAGCAGAGGCAATAAACGCAGATGTACCATACCGAATTTGATTCCCTTAAAATTAACCACAGGGTCTCCCCCCTATGGAACGTTTAACAAAATTTTAGCTTGCCGCAGGTTGGAGTCCTTTGATTTATGTTATATATTTGTATATACAAATGTTGTAGTGACATGAATGTAGAAGCAATTATCAAAACGGCTACCCTTCCGCCCCGGCGGCGCACCATGATCCACCTGATGCTCGTGAACAACCGGATTGGCGAGGCCATGGCACAGACATTGAAACCGTTCGGCCTGTCCATGCAGCAATTCAACGTACTGCGAATCCTGCGGGGTCAAAAGGGGCAGCCGGCCAATATGCGCACACTCAATGAGCGGATGGTTTCCAAGATGAGCAATACCACCCGTTTGGTCGATAAATTAATCGCCAAAGGCCTGGTAAGGCGCAATGTCTGCCCGGAAAACCGACGCAAGGTGGAAATATTCCTGACCGATACGGGGAAGGAACAGCTGGAGGACATGTCCGCAGCTGTAGACGCCCAGGAGCACGCGCTGATGGAGAACTTCTCGGATGATGATCTGCGCCGTTTAAATGAATTGTTGGACTTAATAAAATAAAACCATGCAAACCAGCACACAGACAGAAATAGAAACTTATCTCGATTCGCTGAACTGGCGTTATGCCACCAAGGAATTCGACCGGGATGCAAAACTCCCGGAACCCGTCCTGGAAGGATTGCTGGAGGCGGTTCGCCTCAGCGCTTCCTCCTATGGGTTGCAACCCTATGAAATTCAGGTAGTCTCCGATCCGGAAGTCCGTCAAAAATTGCGCGCCGCCGGCTGGGACCAGTCACAGATTACGGATGCTTCCCATCTTCTGGTCTTTACATACAAAACGGATTTCGGCCCGGAACTGGTAGAAAGCTATATCGACCGGGTATCAGAAACCCGGGGTGTCGAAAAGGCCAAACTAAATGGCTACTCAGACTTTATGAAGTCGAAACTCATGGACCTGCCCCGGGAACAAAAATCCAACTGGACGGCCCGTCAGGCGTACATCGCCGTGGGCAACCTGCTTTCAGCTGCAGCTGTGGCCCAGGTAGACGCCTGCCCCATGGAAGGCTTTGACCCGGTTAAGGTGGACGAAATCCTGGACCTTGGTTCGCGCAACCTGAGCGCCGCAGCCCTGGTGGCCCTGGGCTACCGGTCCGAATCGGACGCTACCCAGCATCAGAACAAGGTTAGGCGTACCCGACAAGAACTTTTTACACACATTTAATCAATTTATTAACAACTATTTATTATCTCAAAAACAGAAACAACACCATGAAAAAGAACCTTTTTGCCCTGACCCTGGCTGTGGTTACCACTACAGCTACATTAGCCACAGAACCCGCAGCCGACGAGACCAAAACCGTCGATGCAAAGGCGAGCACCGTTACCTGGAAAGCCTACAAGGTAACCGGTTCCCACACCGGGACCGTTGCCCTGAAGTCCGGTTCCCTCATTTTTGACGGGGACAAGCTTACCGGAGGCGAATTCCAGGTAGACATGACCACGCTGACTGCAACGGACCTCGAGGGGGAATACCGGGATAAGCTCGTCGGGCACCTGAAGTCCGATGATTTCTTCTCAACGGAGAAATACAACACCTCAAAACTGGTTTTCACCCAGGTAAAATCTACCGGGAAAAATTCCTATGAGGTAACCGGGAACCTCACCATCAAGGGCATCACCAACCCCGTGACCTTTGACCTGTCCGTCTACGGAAGCAAGGCTACTGCCAATGTAAAGGTAGACCGGGCGGCGTATGATATCCGCTACGGATCCGGCAGTTTCTTCGACAACCTGGGCGACAAGACCATTTACGACGAGTTCGACCTGGTCGTCGACCTGGAATTCGCAACAGCGAGCTAATCTGTAGGACGAGCACATGCAGTTTAAAATAACTGACTGTTAAACGCCGGGGTCCGCTCCGGCGTTTTTTTTGAAACGGGGTTTGCCAATACCGAATTCCTTTCTATATTTGACTCCGATGAAAACATTGATTACAACAAACTGGTGGTGGGTTTCTGATCGCGGAACGTCGTGACCTGAGCCCCCCTGTGTTTGTCCACCATACCTAAGGCTTGTCTGTCACGACAGGCCTTTTTTAATTTTTGTCAACAAGCTCAATATGGCATACGAACTGCATACACACCACAAGAAAATCCTCGCGGACACCCTGACGCCGGTGAGCGTCTACCTGAAGGTACGCGACCGGTTCCCGGGCAGCCTCCTGCTGGAGAGCAGCGACTACCACGCCAACGACAATTCGTTTTCCTATATCTGCTGCAACCCGATTGCCTCCATCCGGGTACAGCACGAGACGATCTTCCTGGAATACCCGGACGGGAAACGCGAACAGCGCCCCGTGGGCCCGGATACGGATATCCCGATGGAAATACATGCATTTGCGGCCCGCTTCCGGGCGGAGTCTTCAAATTTCAAGTTTATCAACAACGGGTTGTTCGGCTACATGGCCTATGACGCCGTCCGCTATTTTGAGGATATTTCCATTGGCAGGAAACCGGATTCCCCGGATATCCCCGATATCTACTACGCGGTTTACCGGAACATCATCGCCTTTGACCACTTCAAAAACGAAGCCTACCTGTTTGCCCATTCCCGCGACGGGAAAAACAATATACCCGAATTGGAACAGCTACTGGCCGTACAGACCTTTGCTTCGTACTCCTTCCGCAAGGAAGGCGAACGGCAAACAAACCTGGAGGACGCCGAATACCTGGAGCAGGTGGAACTCGCCCGCAAGCACTGCGGCCGGGGAGACGTATTCCAGCTGGTCCTCTCCCGGCGTTTCGCCCAGGGTTTCAAGGGGGATGAATTCAACGTGTACCGGGCCCTGAGGTCCATCAATCCCTCCCCCTACCTGTTCTACTTTGACTACGGGAGTTTCAAGATATTCGGCAGTTCCCCGGAAGCCCAGCTGGTCGTAGGGGATGGCAAGGCGGAAATCCACCCGATCGCCGGGACGTTCAAACGCACCGGGAACGACGAGGAAGATGCCCAATTGGCCCGGGAGCTCGCGGCCGACGACAAGGAGAACAGCGAACACGTCATGCTCGTGGACCTCGCCCGGAACGACCTGAGCCGCAACGGGAATACCGTGCAGGTGGAAACCTACCGGGAAGTCCAGTATTTCTCCCATGTCATCCACCTGGTTTCCAAGGTTACCGGGCGCAAGAAACCGGAAATCCCGACGATGAAGGTGGTTGCCGACACCTTCCCGGCAGGGACGCTCAGCGGCGCGCCCAAGCACCGGGCGATGCAGTTGATTGAACAGTACGAAAAAACAAGCCGGACCTATTACGGGGGGGCCATCGGATTCATGGCCTTTGACGGCGATTTTAACCACGCCATCATGATCCGGACCTTCCTGAGCCGGAACCACACGCTGTATTTCCAGGCCGGGGCCGGGCTGGTCGCGGCCTCGGACCCGGAGGCGGAACTCCAGGAGACCTACAACAAACTCGGGGCCCTGAACCAGGCACTCGAAATCGCCGAAAACCTCTGATATGAAAAAGGTACTGGTAATCGATAATTACGACAGCTTCACTTACAACCTGGTCCACTATCTGGAAGACCTCGATTGCGAGGTACACGTGTGGCGGAACGACAAGTTCGACCTGGAGGATGCCGGGGCTTTTCACCATATTGTCCTGTCTCCCGGGCCGGGGATACCGGATGAGGCCGGGTTGCTCAAGCCGCTCATCGAGAAATATGCCCCCACCCGGCGTATTTTCGGGGTCTGCCTCGGACAACAGGCTATTGCGGAGGTCTTCGGCGGCAAGCTCATTAACCTGGACCGGGTTTACCACGGGGTGGCCTCCCCTATCGATATTACGGTCCCGGACAGCTTGTATCGGGGCATGCCCGCCAGCATCGAGGTTGGCCGCTACCACTCCTGGGTGGTGGACCCGGACCTGCCCGATTCCCTGGAGGCAACCGCCTTTGACGGGAATGGGCAACTCATGTCGCTCCGGCACAAAACCTATGACGTGCGCGCCGTGCAATACCACCCGGAATCCGTGTTGACGCCCAGGGGCAAAGATATCCTCTCCAACTGGTTAAATTCTGAAGCATGAAAGAGACACTGAACAAACTCATCGAACACCGGATGCTGGAGCGGGCCGAAGCCCGCCAGGTCCTTGTGGACATTGCCGGGGGGCAGTATAACACAAGCCAGATTGCAGCCTTCCTGACCGTGTTTATGATGCGGAGCATCCGCACGGAAGAACTCGAAGGTTTCCGGGACGCCCTCCTGGAACTCTGCCATAAGGTCGACCTGGGCGGACATGAGCCCATCGACCTCTGCGGCACCGGGGGGGACGGCAAGAACACCTTCAACATCTCCACCCTGGCCTCCTTCGTAACGGCAGGTGCCGGGATTCCGGTGGCCAAACACGGGAATTACGGGGTGTCCTCCCAATGCGGCAGCAGCAACGTCCTGGAATTTTTGGGCGTGCGCTTCAGCAACGAGCAGGACTTCTTAAGGCGTTGCCTGGACCGGGCGGGGATCTGTATCCTCCACGCCCCGCTTTTCCACCCGGCCATGAAAAACGTGGCACCCATCCGGAGGGAACTCGGGGTGAAGACCTTTTTCAATATGCTGGGGCCCATGGTCAACCCGGCATTCCCGAAATACCAGATGGTTGGGGTGTTTAACCTGGAACTCGCCCGGATGTACGGCTACCTGTACCAGAATACGGACAGGACGTTCAGCATCCTGCACGCCCTGGATGGGTATGACGAGATTTCCCTGACGGGCCCGGCCAAGGTAATCCGCAACGAAAGCGAGGAATTGCTCTACCCGGAAGACCTCGGGCTGCGGGCCCTGGAGGCGGAGTCCATTTACGGGGGGGAGAGCATCGAAGAGGCGGCAGGGATCTTCCTCCAGGTACTCCAGGGCCGTGGGAGCGAGGCACAACAATCCGTAGTCTGCGCCAACGCGGCAGTCGCGATTTCCACGGTGGAGGGCGGATCGATGGCCGCCGCCTACGAGAAAGCCACAGAATCCCTCAAGAGCGGGAAAGCCCTTGAAGCCCTGAGGGAATTACAGGAACTAAGCCGGATTGCGCCATGAATATCCTGGACCGAATTGCAGCGACCAAGCGGGAGGAAATTGCCCTGAAACAACAGGTGGTGCCCGAAGCCCGGCTTCGGGATTCCGCCCTGATGCAGCGGGAACCGGCTTCCATGAAAGCCTCCCTCTCCGCCCGGAGTTACGGTATCATCGCCGAGCACAAGCGCAGGTCGCCCTCCCGTGCGGTAATCAACCAGGCGCTCACCGTCCAGCAGGTGGTCCGGGGCTATACGGCAGGAGGAGCCGGTGCGGTTTCCGTACTGACGGACGGGACCTATTTCGGCGGGTCCCTGGAAGACCTGTTGCTGGCCCGGGCCGTAACGGACCTGCCCCTGCTTCGCAAGGAATTTATCCTGGAGCCCTACCAGGTACTCGAGGCGCGGGCCCACGGAGCAGATGCCATCCTGTTGATAGCCGCCCTGCTGGAACCCGGCCAAATCGAAGCCCTCGCCGGCCAGGCGCAGGAACTGGGCATGGAGGTCCTCCTCGAGGTACACGACCGGGAGGAACTGGACAAATCCCCCCTGGGCTCGGCCGATATGATCGGGGTCAACAACCGCAACCTGAAAACCTTTGAAGTAGACCTGGCCACCAGCCACAGCCTGGCGGGCCTCATCCCGGACACGGCCCTGCGCATTACCGAAAGCGGCCTGGGGAAGCCCGGGGAGCTGCGGGAGCTGCGGGATTCCGGTTACCGGGGGTTTTTGATGGGGGAATCTTTCATGAAACAGGACGACCCGGGCAAGGCACTTAAAGCATTTCTCAAAACCCTGGAAGCATGAAACTCAAAGTCTGCGGCATGAAGGAGAATACCGGCGAAATCGCCCGGCTGGAACCCGATTACCTGGGATTCATTTTCTGGAAGGGATCGTCCCGGTATTACGACGGGGAACCTCCCGGTACGGCGGCTAAAAGCCCCAGGCGCGTGGGGGTGTTCGTCGATGCAGACCCGTCCGATATCCTGCAGCGTACCCGCGATTTTGACCTGACATACATCCAGTTGCACGGCTCGGAAACCCCCGGGTACTGCAGCAGGCTGAACGCATATCTGAAAGACGCATTGGCCCACCCTCCTGGTCTGATCAAGGCCTTTGCCGTGGGGGTCGATTTTGACTTCAAACCCCTGGAGGCGTACCGCCCGAGCTGCGAATATTTCCTTTTCGACAGCCGCGGACCGCTGCCGGGAGGCAATGGCACGGGCTTTAACTGGGAAATCCTCCGGGGTTATCCGTACGACACCCCGTTTTTCCTGAGCGGCGGCATCGGACCGGATTCCCTGGAAGCGCTTGAGGCGTTCGCCGCATCTGCTGCCGGTGCGCATTGCCATGCCATTGATGTAAATAGTAAATTTGAAATCGCCCCGGGAAAAAAAGATGCAGGGAAAATTCAGCGATTTATGGCGGCCAGCCCGTGGCTTTGGCAAGGCAGCGCCGGACAGTGAAAACAACGGCCAGTTGCCTTCTCGCAAATGGCAAACAAAATTGCAAGAAATTGGAAACAAGTAAATACAAAGTAGATGCACAAGGGTTTTACGGGGAGTTTGGCGGCGCCTTTATCCCCGAGATGCTCTACCCGAATGTGGAAGAATTACGGGAGAATTACCTGCCCATCATCGAATCGGAGGAATTTCAGTCCGAATTCCGGAAGCTGCTTCGGGACTACGTGGGAAGGCCTACCCCCCTCTACCTGGCCCGTCGTCTCTCCAGCGCGTACAAAGCCCGGATCTACCTCAAGCGGGAAGACCTTTGCCACACCGGGGCCCATAAAGTAAACAACACCATCGGACAGATCCTGCTGGCAAAAAAACTGGGAAAAAAACGGATCATTGCGGAAACCGGGGCCGGCCAGCACGGCGTGGCGACGGCTACCGTCTGCGCCCTGATGGGGCTGCCCTGCGTGGTCTATATGGGCGAAGTGGATATTGCCCGGCAGGCGCCCAACGTAGCCCGGATGAAACTGCTGGGGGCCGAGGTACGGCCGGCTCGATCGGGAAGCCGCACCCTCAAGGACGCCACCAATGAAGCCATTCGGGATTGGATCAACAACCCTGTGGATACGCATTACATCATCGGGTCCGTAGTGGGGCCGCACCCCTACCCGGATATGGTAACCCGCCTGCAGGCAGTCATCTCGGAGGAAATACAATCTCAATTGCAGGGGGCCGAGGGACGCCCGGACCCGGATTACCTGATTGCCTGTGTAGGCGGCGGCAGCAATGCGGCTGGCACCTATTACCATTACCTGGACAGGGAGCACGTCCGGATCATTGCAGCAGAAGCAGCCGGGAAGGGGGTGGAAACGGGCGAAAGCGCCGCTACATCCGCCCTGGGCCGGCCTGGCATCATCCACGCGAGCAAGACTTTGCTAATGCAGACGGACGACGGCCAGATTACCGAACCCTATTCCATCTCGGCAGGCCTGGATTACCCGGGTGTGGGCCCCCTCCATGCCCACCTCTTCCAAACCGGACGGGCCCGCTTTATCCCCGTCACCGACGACCAGGCCATGGAAGCCGGTCGTGAACTCGCCCGGCTGGAAGGCATCATCCCGGCAATCGAAACCTCCCATGCCCTGGCAGTCCTCTCCCAGGGCGCTGTCCCGGAAGGATCCCTGGTAGTGATCAACCTCTCCGGAAGGGGTGACAAAGACCTGCAAACATATATCGACCATTTTAAGCTCGCCTAATACCCCCTACATGAAAACCGCATTACCACCCGTATCCGACAGGCTGAAAAGCACCCTGGAAAAACCGGGGAAACTCGTCTCAATCTATTTTACGGCCGGATACCCCGAGCTCGGGGATACCGTCCCGATCCTGCGGGAATTGCAGGCAGCCGGGGCCGATATCGTCGAAATCGGGCTGCCATTCAGCGACCCGCTGGCGGATGGGCCCACCATACAGGAAAGCTCCACGGCAGCTTTAAAAAACGGCATGCACACGGCCCGCCTGTTTGAACAGCTGCGGGGTATCCGGGAAGAAATCCACATCCCGTTGATCCTGATGGGATATTTCAACCCGGTGCTGCAATTCGGGGTGGAGGCGTTTTGCCAAAAATGCCAGGAGGTGGGTATCGACGGGTTGATTTTGCCGGACCTGCCCCTGGAGATCTACCAACGGGATTACCAGCCTTACTTTGAAGCCGCCGGTTTGAGCATGGTGTTTCTGATCAGCCCGCAGACCTCTGAAAAACGGATCCGTCAAATCGACGCGGCTTCCGGCAGTTTCATCTATATGGTGAGCTCGGCGAGCACCACCGGGGTCCAGGACAGTTTCGGCTCGGGGCAACAAGCCTATTTTAACCGGATTGCCGGCATGAACCTCAGCTGCCCGCAATTGGTGGGCTTCGGTATCAGCGACGCCGGGAGTTTCCGGGCTGCCACGCAAAAGGCAAAAGGCGCGATCATCGGATCGGCATTTATCCGGCTCCTCACCGAGAAGGGGATTCCGGGTATCCGCGATTTTGTGAAAGGGTTGAGGGGGTAACCGGGATCTTCGGACAACCCGGGCGGAATGGGTGGTCCAAACGTGCGGTTATTTGTCGCACTTGTGGTAAATTGAACCCGCCATACCCTTAAAACGCCAAATCATGAAATTCCGCCTGCTCCTCCTGCTGATCCTGTTCCAGTTTTCCGTCCGCGGACAGGACGAAGCCCTGCTGAAAACCCAGGTACGGCATACCATCGACGAACTCGTCCAGTTCATCGCCATTCCGAACGACGCCCTGGAACACGCCGATATCAACCGGAACCTCACCTGGCTTACCCGGGCGTTTTCCGAGCGGGGTTTCAACACGAGCATCCTCCCCACCGAAGAAGAGTCCCTGTTCTTTGCCGCCCTGCCCATGGAAGACGGCAAACCCACCCTGCTCTGGTACATGCATTTTGACGGGCAATCCGTGGACCCTTCCCAATGGGACCAGCCGGACCCCTACAAGGTGGTGCTCAAGGCGCCTTCGGGGGAGGGGTGGGAAACCCGGCCGATGAGCGAACTCAGCGACGACATCCCCTACGACTGGCGCCTGTTCGGGCGTTCCGTATCGGATGACAAGGGCCCGATTATCATGATGCTCAACGCCATCGACCTGTTGAAAAAACAGGGAACCTCCCTGCCCTACAACATCAAGGTCATCCTGGACGGGCAGGAGGAGCGCAGCAGCAAGCCCCTGCCCAAAGCAGTGGAAACATACCGGGAACTCCTGCAGGCCGATTACCTGCTGATTGCGGACGGCCCGGTCCACTACTCGGGCAACCCCACCGTGGTATATGGCTGCAGGGGAATAACCACGATGACCCTGACCACCTACGGCCCGGTGCTCCCGCAACACAGCGGCCATTACGGCAATTATGCCCCGAACCCGAATTTCCAGCTGGCGGAGATCCTGGCGAGCATGAAAGACCGGGAAGGACGGGTACTGATCCCGGGATATTACGACGGCATCAGCCTGAGTGAGGCTGAAATGGATATCCTCCGATCCGTCCCGGACGAGGCCTCATTGATCAATGGGAACCTCCAGGTCGCCGAACCGGACCAGGTGGGCAGCTTTTACCAGGAAGCCCTGCAATATCCCTCCCTGAACGTTCGCGGCATGGGCTCCGGATGGATCGGATCCGGGGCGCGAACCATCGTACCTGCCACTGCCACAGCCGAAATTGACATTCGCCTGGTCCCTGAAACGGACGGGAAACGGATGAAAAAGCTGGTCAGGGACCACATTGCCAGCCTGGGATACCGGATAACGGAACAGGAGCCGGATGCCGGGATGCGCACTACCCAATCCCATTGGGTGCGGGTTACAGAAAGTGAAGTCACTGATGCGTTCCGCACCCCCCTGGACAACCCCTTCGGGATGCACCTGGTCTCCCTGCTGGGGGAAACCTTTGAAAAACCGGTGGTTCAGATCCGAATTGCAGGGGGTACCGTCCCGATCGCCCCGTTTGTCAACGCCCTGGATATCCCGGCCTTCCTCCTGCCCCTGGTCAATCCGGACAACAATCAGCACAGCCCCAATGAAAATCTGGAAATCGGACAGATCGCTTACGGACTCCGGGTTTTTGAAGTGATCCTCAGCACGCCGCCTCCCGGGGGATTTTAGCAGTTTTTAACGGTTTTTCTCAACCTAATTACCTATATTAAAGATAGTTAACTAGAAAAAAGAGAAAGACCATGAGTGATAGAAGAAAGTTTAAGAGAAAGAAAGAACAACACAACCCGGCCAATCCCACGGGAAATACAAATATCGACACAAATACCTTTGATATAGACGAATCCACCATCAAGGATCAACAGAACAAGAGCTGAGCGGTTAACCTGCCGCCCGGCGAACCATGAAAAAACCGGAGTTTCTCGCGAAACTCCGGTTTTTTATTTGCATCCCGGTACCGGAAAACCGTTAAATCGGCGTGTCCCTGTGTCAGGCTGAGTTCCGGCTCGCATTGATATTGCCGTAGAGGGAGCGGGTCACGATCTTTTCGTAGAGTTCCTTCCGGTCCGTGCCCTCGGCAATTCGATGCAGGGCGTATTGTTGGATAACCAAAAGGGGCAGCACAATGTTCTCGCGAATTTTCACGGACTCCCGGGAAACCGACTCATTTTCCATCAGGACTTTGTAGCCGGAGAGCTGCAGGAGCATCTGTTTTGAGAGCTTATACTCCCGGTACAGCATCTCCCAGAACCCCTTATAAACCTCGTCCTCCTTCATATAGCTGGTGAGTTCAAAATAACATTTGGTGAGACTCATCATGCTGTTGAGCATCAGGGCCCGGAAGAAAGCAACCTCCTTATACATCTTCTTGAGTTCGGGCATCCGCCCCTCGTCCTTGAGTTGTTTCAGGGCCGTCCCAATGCCATAGTAGCCGGGGACATTCTGCTTGAGCTGGCTCCAGGAACCGACAAACGAAATGGCCCGCAGGTCGGAGAATTCCAGCTTCGCTTTATTGCCCCGTTTCCCGGGGCGGCTGCCGATATTGGCGTTTGAATAATATTTCAGCGTGCTCCGATTTTCCAGGTAAGGCAGGAAGAGCTCGTGCTGCTTGAGGGCATTGTATTTTTCAAAACTCAGCTCGGACAGGGTTTCGAGCAAGTCCCGCTGGGATTTGTCGATGACGTTCTCCTTGCCGAAGATTGTGTTTGAAAGGCCTGCAGTCAGCAGCTGTTCGCTGTTATGCATAAACAATTCCTTGGTGCCGAAGGTACTGGTAATAGTCTGCCCCTGTACGGTCAGCTGGATTTCGTGGTTGGCGATGGCCTTGGTCTGGGCTGCATAAAACCGGTGGGTTTTGCCGCCGCCCCGGGCGGGCGGGCCGCCGCGGCCGTCGAAGAATATCGCCTTGATCTTGTTGCGCCGGCAAACACGGGAAAGGGTTTCCTTGGTTTTGAATATCGACCAGTTGGCCTTCAGGTACCCCCCGTCTTTGGTCCCGTCCGAAAACCCGAGCATAATGGTCTGCAGGTCCCGCCGCTGGGCCACATGGGCCCGGTATTCCGGCAGGTCGAACAGGGTTTGCATCACGGATTCCGCCTCGGCCATCCCCTTCATGGTCTCAAAGAGCGGGATGATATCGAAGGTCAGGTCCCGGTTTTTCCAACCGGACCAGCGCAACAGCCCGAACACAAAGAGGACGGAGAAGATATCCTCCGAGTTGCTGATGATATACCGGTTACAGCCGTCTTCCCCGTTTTTGCGCTGGATCTCCTCGAGCTGTGCCATATTGACCAGCGTATCCTTCACGATGGGGTCGTCATAGGCCGACGGGTCGAGTTCCAGGGATTCCCGGGTCAGCAACTCCACCAGGCGCTCCTCCGGTAATTCGTCCAGGGATTCTTTAATGAGGCCATGGTGCCGGAGCACCGTCTCCACCACCTGGTAGTGCTTGCTGTGATCCTGGCGGATATCCAACGTGGCGAAGTGCGTTTTAAACAATCGCACCTTGTCGATAAAATGGTCGAGTTCCTTCAGGTAAAGCCCGTAGTAGTCCCGTACGAGGATTTCCCGGATTTCCCTCAGGGTTTCGATCATCTCCTCATAAGACAGGGTTTTACTCGTATCGAACATGGCCACATAGGCCTTGCCCCGCAATTGCTGCATTTGTTCCTGTACCCCGCGGAACGAGATGCGCTTCTGCAGGGTTTTCAGGTCGTTGTAATAACATTTCATCAGGGTGGTGCGGAGTTCGTCGGCCACGTCCATGGTGATATCCGCGGTGACATAGGGGTTCCCGTCCCGGTCGCCGCCCGGCCAGAAGCCCAGCTTGATGATGTCCGGGTTGTCGTACGCGTCGTTTTCGATACTCCCCTTGATATACGCATAGAGGTCTCCGACTGCCTGGTAGTAAACATGGCGAAGCGTATAGATGATGTTTTTGGCCTCGTCCAGGGGAGTCGGCTTTTTACTGTTGATCAGGGAGGTAAGGCCCAGCTGCTGGAGGGTCACGTCGATCTCGTCGATCTTGTTCTCCAGAATCAGCGTGCGGAGCTCGGCGATGATGTCCAGTACGGCCGGCGTGTAAAACTGCGTCGGGTGGGCCGTCAGGACGATACGGGCGCTGAAGGATTCCAGCTTTTTAGACACCTTGTCCCAGCGCTTGTTCTTTTTGGCCAGCTGGAAATAGTCGCGGATGGACAGGGAATCCGTGTGCACGTGGAGCCTGGGGAAAGCGGCATCCTCCACGCTGTCGTAGAGCACCACCTGGCGTTCCACGTACTGGATTATCCGAAACATCAGGTCGATGCGCTCCTTCTCGTCTGTCGCCTGGGTAAAATTCTCAAAGAAATCGTCGAGGATTTCCGTCGGGTTCTTCCCCGATTTGAGCCCGCGATCACATTGCTGAAACAAAAGTGGGATATAGATGCCCACATTTTCCCCTTCCGTATAGGGCAGGTTCAGGAAGAGGCTGTTATAGATGTTAAATTTATTGCGTACGGATTTTTTGAATTCTTTCAGTCGTTCGACCTGGCTCATAGTAATTTCTCTGATTAATTCCCGGCCTGCCGATGGCTTCGATGCCGCCGGCAGATACCGTAAAGTTCCTGAATTGGCCGGGATATTCAAGGCATTCCCGGCCCGAATAACAAAATATGGCAACACGTACACAAAACCAACAAAATCCGCTAGAAAAACGGTTCGTATTGCTCCACCCTGAAGTCCAGGGTGGTATAGGCAGGATCGGCCGCTTTTCGCGACTTGTACGCCGGCATGCTGCCTACGGCCCGGTTGGCAGAACCGGAAGGCGCAGTAAGGGAAACCGTCCGGATTTCCCGGTTGGAACCGCCCTTACCGGGCAGGACGAACCGGTGGATACGGGGAACCTGGTCCACCACCGAACTGAGCCTGAGCCCCGAATCGGCCAGGTGCCTGCGGAAGAGGTATTCCGGGCCATTCTTGCTGTTGCCACCCGTAAAGAGGAGGGTATCCACCGACGGGAATTGCCGCAGCAGTCCGGTCAGGTCGCGCAGCCGGATCTCCCGCATCCCGGTGTCCGAGGCATCCACCTTTTCCCGGCGGGCACGGTCTACAATATCGCAAATGCCAATGCCGCGGGCCATCAAAAAGCGCTTTCTCTGGTCGATAGCCTCTGCCGTATTCTCGAATTTTAGGCCCAGGTTAAAAATCCGATCCAGGATGGGCCAGAGCTGGCCGTCGCGGCTGCCGTAGCAAAAATCCACATCCCCCGGCAGCAATTCCCCGGTGGTAAACCGCGGCGGCGGCAGCGTACCCACTACCCAGCGCGTGGCTCGCTCAAATACAAAAGGCGGGTATGGATGGACGTGCTCAAACATGTTCCGGGGATTTACCTTCAGCCGGGCATTCTTCATTGGGGGGCAGCCGGCATTCTTCATTGGGGGGCAGCCGGGCATTCTTCATTGGGGGGCAGCCGGGCATTCTTCCTTTGGGGGCAGCCGGCATTCTTCCTTTGGGGCGTATTATTTCAGCCGCCAATTTCCTTAAGCGAGATCGCGTTGCCCCGCTTGACGGTTCCTCTCAAATTGCCTAAATTAGTAGGAACAAACTACGCGACAATGGGCAAGGGAGACAAAAAGACGAAAAGGGGTAAAATCGCCAACAAATCCTTTGGCGCCAGGCGCCCCCGTAAAATCCGGAAAAAAACTCCGGTAGAGGAAAAAATCAATATCAAGGGCAAATCCTGACAGCGGGTTCGCAGGGGGCTCCTCCGGGATGCTTCCCAGGCCTGAGCCTGCGCCGGTACGACGGTACCGGGCCCTCCTTTCATCGCACAAAAACGGGCTGGTCTTCCCGCAGGGTGTGTTCCTTGCTGTACTGGTAATCGTCGTAATCGAATCCCAGCAATCCTTCCGGCCGGTCGATCCCCTGATCCAGGATGTACCGCACCATGGAACCCCGCGCCTTTTTGGCAAAGAAACTGATGATCCGGAGCTTGTCCTTGCTCCAATCCTTAAAAACCGGGGTTACCACCGGGGCTTTGAGGTTCTTGCTGTCCAGGGCGCTGAAATACTCCTTACTCGCCAGGTTGACCAGTACATCCCCCTCCGCCATTTCCGAATTTAACTGGTCGGTGAGTTTTTTCTTCCAGAACTCATACAGGTTCTTTTTCCTCCCCAACCGCAATTGGGTGCCCATCTCCAGGCGATACGGCTGGATCAGGTCCAGCGGACGGAGCAGGCCGTAGAGACCGGAGAGAATCCGGAGCTTCTCCTGGAGGGCGTCCAATTGACCGGGTTCCAGCGTGTAGGCGTCGAGTCCCTGGTAGACGTCCCCGTTGAACGCGAATACCGCCGGGCGTGCATTCCCGGGTGTAAACGGGAGGGAAAATTCCTGGTTGCGGGTCCAATTCAATTCGGAGAGTTCCTGGGATATGTCCATCAGGCGCGCCAGGGAGCGCGGTTTTTTCTTGGCCAGCACTTTATTGATCCGGGCGGCTTCCTCGGTAAACCGGGGTTGCGAATACCGCTCCGTGGGCAGCCCGGTTTCAAAATCCAGGGATTTGGCCGGGGACAGGACAATTTTCATAGCGTTCAGTTTTGGGGGTTAAAAATACAAAGCAGAGGTGAAATGGGTAAGCGCGTACCAGGGATGTTGTTTATACCGCCATCGCCTGCTTCTATTCCAGGCGGTGCTTTGCGTAGTCCCGCCATTTGATAATACAGGCCGCCATATCTTCAGGCACCGGGGCCTCAAAATCCAGCTCCTTCCCGCTCAGCGGGTGGGTAAAGCCAAGGGTCCTGGCATGTAGGGCCTGACGGGGCAGGATCTTGAAGGCGTTCTCCACAAACTGTTTGTACTTGGTAAAAGAAGTCCCCTTGAGGATGCGGTCGCCCCCATAGCGGGAGTCGTTGAAGATTGTATGGCCAATGTGCTGCATATGGACGCGGATCTGGTGGGTCCGTCCGGTTTCCAGCCTGCAGGAAACCAGGGTGACATACCCCAGGCGTTCCTCAACCCGGTAATGCGTCACGGCCTCCTTGCCCTGGGAGCCGTCCGGGAACACCTGCATCTGCAGCCGGTTTTTCGGGTTCCTGCCGATAGGCCCCTCCACGGTGCCCGAATCGTCGGCAACATTCCCCCAGACCAGGGCCAGGTACTCCCTCCGGGTGGTCTTGTCGAAAAATTGCCGGGCCAGGTTGGCCATGGCGGCTTCCGTCTTGGCAATGACCAGCAGGCCGGAGGTCTCCTTGTCGATGCGGTGGACGAGGCCCGGGCGATTATCCGAATTTAACGGAAGCTGGTCCAGGTGGTGGACCAGGGCATTGACCAGGGTACCGGTATAATTTCCGTGGCCCGGGTGGACCACCATCCCGGCTGGCTTGTTTACCACCAGCAGCACCTCGTCCTCATAGACGATATCCAGCGGGATGTCCTCGGGCAACAAGAGGTTCTCGTAAGGCGGGTGTTCGAACAAAACGCGGATCGTATCCCCGGGTTTGACGCGGTAATTTTGTTTGATCACCTGTTCGTTGGCCCGGATATTGCCGTCCCGGGCCGCCTGCTGGATCTTGTTGCGGGTGGCGTTCCGGATGCGGGTCATCAGGAATTTGTCTACCCGGAGGGGTTTCTGGCCCGTATCCGCGGTAAAGCTGTAATGCTCAAATAATTCGTCTTCTTCCGGGTCTTCCTGTTGGGAGTGCGCTGCCATGCTCAATCGGATTCCGATTGGATCCGGGCCTGATCCGGGATATTCCCGTTGCCGCAGATCAGTTCTACCCGGGAGGTTTTCGGTAGTTTGTCGCCCGGGTTGATGTATTTGCCGTCGTGCCGGATGCGATAGACCATATCCTTGCCCAGTTCGTCGATGTAGGTGACGCGTTCCACCTCCAGGCCAACGGCCCGCAACATGGACTCCGCATTGCGTTGGGTTACCTGGATGATGTCCGGGACGCTGACTTTCTTGTATCCCGACGGGTTCACCGTCACGTAGATTTTCCGGTTCTCCTTGACGCGGTTGCCCGCCGGCGGGTTTTGCTCGATAATCGAAAACCGCGGGTACTCCGGGTCAAAATTGGCAGAGTCCACCACCTCGTAACGCAACCCGGCTGCCTCTACCGCCTGGCGCATCTCGGGAACGGACATCCGCCCCAGGTCGGGTACCTGCACAAACTCCCCGTGGCGGGTAGTGCTCTCGAGCCACTGCAGCGTCACAAAGGAAATCACCACGACCGCCACCAGGGCGAGTGCCAGGTTGATCAAAAATACCCGGGAGCGTAGAAAATTCAGGAAGTTGCGCATACGGTTCTTATTAACCCCACAAATATAGGAAACCCGCCTGTTTTTTAATTAAATTGGGCCGGTCTTACGATCAATTTAACGCAATCCACAGCATGGGATCCACCAAAAAAATTGCCGTGATCATGGGCGGCTATTCCAGCGAATACGAAATTTCCCTGAAAAGCGGGGAGGTTGTCTGCAAGTGGCTGGACCGCGATCAATACGACCCGTACCGCATCCTGATCCGCCGCGATAAATGGGTGATGCTGGGGGATTCCGGCCGGGAATACCCCGTCAGCCGGCACGACTTCAGCGTCGAACTGGAGGACGGCACACTCCGGTTCGACTGCGTCTTTAATGCCATACACGGTACCCCGGGGGAAAACGGTCTGATGCAGGCCTATTTTGAATTGATCGGCATGCCCCAGACTTCCTGCGGTTTTTACCAGGCGGCGGTTACCTTTAATAAACGCGACCTGCTGGGTATCCTGAAATCCGCCGGGGTGGCGGCTGCCCGGTCCTACCACCTGGACAGGGGCCAGGAGCTCAACCAGCAGGCCATCCTGGATGCGGTGGGCCTGCCGTGTTTTGTAAAGGCCAACCGGGCGGGCAGCAGTTTCGGGGTGAGCCTGGTTCGGGAAGCCTCCGGCCTGCAGGCCGCTGTTGAAAGCGCCCTGAAGGAAGACGACGAAATCCTGATCGAAGCAGCCCTCCAGGGCACCGAGGTCTCCGTGGGGGTGATCCGCTACCAGGGGGCCACCCGCGTACTGCCCATCACCGAAATCGTTTCGGAAAACGATTTCTTCGACTACCAGGCCAAATACGAAGGCAAGTCGCGGGAAATTACCCCGGCACGGATCCCGGAAGACACTGCAGAAAAAGTTCGGGAGCTCGCGGCGCGGATCTACGACCGGCTCCGGATGACCGGGTACAGCCGCTCGGAGTTTATCCTGGTGGATGGGGAGCCCCACTTGCTCGAAGTAAACACCACCCCCGGGCTTACCGAGGCGAGCATCCTGCCCCAGCAGGCCGCCTGTGCCGGCATCTCGCTTACCGAACTGTTCGGGAGCGCCATTGCGGACGCTTTGGACAAAAATGGTTAGCTTTAAACAACCAAACTGCAAACCGGCATGAAACGCGCTGTCTTTCCGGGGTCCTTTGACCCGATCACCCTGGGGCATTACGACATTATCCAACGGGGCGTCTCCCTTTTTGACGAGTTGATCATCGCCATTGGGGAGAATGCTGAAAAATCCTATATGTTCGGACTCGAACAGCGCATGGATTTTATCCGGGAGGCGTTCCGCGATACGCCGGCCATCAGCGTACAATCCTACAGCGGGCTCACCGTGGACTTTTGCCGGAAGGTAGACGCCGGGTTCATCCTTCGCGGCCTGCGAAATCCGGCCGATTTTGAGTTTGAGAAAGCCATCGCCCATACCAACCGGAAGCTTTCGGAGATCGAAACCGTTTTTTTGCTCACCTCTTCCGGAAAATCCTATATCAGTTCGTCCATTGTCCGGGATGTCATCCGCAATGGCGGTGACTATACCGGGCTCGTACCGGATACTGTAAGATTCTGACGCCCGGCACCTGTGCAAATCCTGATACCGGGTCCGGTCGAACCTGAAACACGGGCCGGATCCCAGGAATACAGGGACGTCCAACCCCATAAATAGACCGCCTCACCACGAATTGGGGGCAGTTCACAACAATACTTGCACATATAATAGGAATCCCAGTATTTTCGTAGGAAATATCTGATGAGTTTTGAAGGAGACGCAAGTACACGCACAGAGTTTTCTGATTTCACAAATACCCAGCCCTACGGCATTCCTCAATCGGGACCTCGAAGTGGTCCACGCATCGGATACCTTTATCGAGACTTTTCATTTCGACAAAAAAAACCTGTTTGGACGTAGGATTTCCGAAGTCCTCCCCCAGGCCCCGGAACACCTGATCGGCGTCATGCAACGCTGCCTGAAGGGAACCGACGGCAAAAAAGGCATCGACCGCTTTGTGACCTCCGACAACGAGGAACACTGGTACGAGTCGAGCAATACGCCCTGGTACGACAAAAATGAAAACGTCATTGGCGTTATCCTTCAAATTACCAACATCACCGACCGGATCCAAAAGGAACTCCAGTACGAAAAAACGCAAATCCTTTTGGAAGCCAAGGCGGTGAATGCCCGCATCGGCAGCTGGGAATACAATGCCTTTACGGAGAAACTCTGCTGGTGCCCGATGACCCGCAAAATCCACGAGGTCCCGGACGACTACGAACCAACAATTGACGACGGCATTGAATTCTACAAGGAAGGCTATTCGCGAAATGCAATCTCCATGGCGGTATATAAGGCGATGGAAACCGGGCAACCCTGGAAGGAAAAGCTGAAAATCGTTTCCCGAACCGGAAAGGAACTCTGGGTAATCGCCACCGGGAAGCCGCTCTACAAGGACGACATCTATATCGGGCTGATCGGGACCATCCAGGACGTTACCGAAGCCAATATCTCCCACCAGCGGTCTACGGAGAGCGAAAACCTGCTGCGAACCGTGGTAGACAACCTCCCGCTTAACGTCTATATCAAGGACCTGGAATCCCGGAAAATCCTCGTAAACAAGGCGGAATGCGCCTACCTCGGGGTATCCGACGCGGATGAACTGCTCGGAAAATCAGACTTTGAACTCTACAACCGGCAAATTGCCCAGGAATCGCGGGACGAGGACCTCTTTGTTATGAACAACGGTACCCCTTTACTGGGTAAGGAGACGATTTCAGTCCGCAAGGACGGGAAAGTCACCCACTTCCTAAGTTCCAAGATCCCGCTTTTTGACGAAGACGGCGAGGTCTACGGCCTTCTGGGCCTCAGCATGGATATTTCCGACCTGAAACAAAAGGAATCCGAATTGCGGCAACTGATCGACGTTTCCTCCCAGCAGAATAAAAAGCTCGTGAATTTTGCGCACATCGTCTCCCATAACCTCCGGTCGCACAGCGCCAATTTTTCGATGCTGCTGGATTTCCTTTCCTCCGAACCCGACGGGGAGGAACGCAACCGGATCCTGGGCATGCTCAACAATGCTTCGGACAACCTGCTGGAGACCCTCGAAAACCTCAACGAGGTGATCGCCATCAATACAAATGTGCGGATGGAAAAGAAGGAGGTCCGCCTGTACCGGGCGGTACACGCTGCCCAACAGCACCTGTCGGAATTCCTGAAATCCCACAATGCCAAAGTATTCAACGAAATCCCGCCGGAGGCTGTCATGCGTGCAATCCCTACCTACCTGGACAGTATCCTGATCAATTTTATCACCAACGGGGTCAAATACCGGCACCCCGAACGGGTACCCGAAGTGCGTCTCTCCTATGAAAAATCCGGGGGGCAGGACGTCCTGGTGATTTCGGACAACGGACTGGGGATCGACCTGAAAAAATACGGGGACAAGTTATTCGGCATGTACAAGACATTCCACAACCACCCGGAAGCCCGGGGTATCGGTTTGTATATCACCAAAAACCAGGTGGAGGCCATGAACGGCCGGATCCAGACCAGCAGTACGGTCGGGGAGGGTACGATTTTTAAAATTTTCCTGGATGAACAAGGTTGACCAAATCTTTATTATCGACGACGATCCGATCACAGTTTTCGGGATCCGTAAAATGCTGATGGCCCTCGATGCGGCGGCAGCGATTGACTCATTTGCCAACGGGCAGCTGGCCCTGCAGAAAATTGAGGAATTGCTCGAACAGGGCGGCAACCTGCCCGACGTGGTTTTCCTGGACATCAACATGCCCATTATGGACGGCTGGCAATTTTTGGAGGCTTTTATCCAATTGCCCTGTCCGCGGCCCATCCGCATCAACATCGTCACTTCTTCCATCGACCCGAACGACCTGGATCGATTTGAAAACTTCAAGACGCGCACCAGCCATATCCTGGAATACCGGAACAAACCCATCCGCCTCAGCGACCTGGAGGAAATTACACGGGCCGCATAGGGAACGATATTTGACACCTTATTTGGTACCTTTGCCGTAAACTACAAATCGGCAATCCATGCGGACTTTACAGTGGTGCCTGCTGGCATTGGCAATCCTTACGGCGGGATGCGAAAAGCAAGCCGAAGACGCCCGGTCGGAATTCCCCACGCCTTTTGAATCCGGCGACGGGAATACCACGGCGACCTACGCCGAAACCATTGATTTCTACCTGCAACTGGCCCGGGAATACCCGGAAGTAAACGTACAGACCCTGGGTGCTACCGACAGCGGCAAACCCCTTCACCTGGTGACCTATAGCCCCGAAGGGGATTTCAATTTTGAGCGCCTGCGCCGGGAGCATGCCATTTTATTGATCCTCAACGGCATCCACCCGGGTGAAAGCGACGGGATCGACGCCAGTATGCTGCTGCTGCGCGACCTGGCGGCAGGCAAACTACAAGTTCCTGAAAAACTGGTGGTTGCGGTAATTCCCGTATATAACGTGGGGGGAGCGCTCAACCGGAACAGCGGTTCGCGGGCCAATCAAAACGGGCCGGCATCCTACGGGTTCCGGGGAAATGCGCGCAACTACGACCTCAACCGGGATTTTGTAAAAATGGATACCCGGAATGCCCGGACATTTGCACAGATTTTCCATCTGGTTGAACCGGATTTCTTTTTGGACAACCACGTGAGCAACGGGGCGGATTACCAATACACGCTTACCCACCTTTTCACACAGCACAACAAACTCGGGGGGCCGCTTGGGGGGTACCTGGAAGACAGCCTGCGAACCGCACTCGAAACATCCCTTGCGCGCAACGACTGGGAGATTACTCCCTATGTAAATGTATTTAACCGCCCCCCGGAGTCCGGGTTCAGCCAGTTTATGGACTCCCCGCGGTATTCCACGGGGTATGCCGCTCTTTGGAATACGCCCGGGATGATGCTGGAAACCCACATGCTCAAACCCTATGACCAGCGGGTTGCCGGAACCTACGCCCTTATGGAGTCGTTGATGGCACTGGTGGCGGAACGGCGCGAAGCCCTCCGGGAGCACCGCGGGCAGACAAAAGCGTCCTGGGTACCCGGCTCCGGCTACCCGCTGGGCTGGAAAGCAGACAGTACGCAGTTCCGGATGCTCGATTTCAAGGGATACCAGGCCGATACGATTCCCAGCGCGGTTAGCGGGCAACCCCGGCTTCAGTATGACAGGAACCGCCCCGTGGAAACCCGGGTCCGGTATTACAACCAGTTCCGGCCCACGGACTCGGTGCGAATTCCCGAGGCCTACATCATCCCCCGTCAGTGGACCCGGGTGGTGGAGCGCCTGGAGTGGAACAACATTCGCTACCGGGCCCTGGAGCGGGATACCACCCTGGGGGTTACCTCCTATCGCATCGCGGATTACAGCACGTACCAGCAGGCCTATGAGGGGCACTACCCGCATTACGCCACAAGCGTAACCGCCGATACCGTCAGGCGGGATTTCCACGCGGGCGACCTGGTGGTCCCCACCGACCAGCCCGGGGTGCGCTATCTCCTGGAAACCCTGGAGCCCATGGCGCCGGATTCATTTTTCAATTGGAATTTCTTCGACACCATCCTCCAGCAAAAAGAGGGGTTCTCCCCCTACGTCTTCGAGGAGACTGCAGCGGAACTCCTGGCCGGCGATTCCCTGTTGCGGAAAAAATTCCAACGCATGCGGGATTCGGTCCCGGGCTTTGCCGATTCCGGCTACCGCCAGCTCAATTGGATCTACATGCAGAGTCCGCACTACGAAGCAGCCCACCTGCAGTATCCGGTATACCGGCTTGAATAGTTTTGTAAATAAACTGGGGTCCGCGGATGAAAGGGTTTCCCCGGGACAGTTTCAGCGAATTTTCCGGGCCGGAAGCTTCCTGCGGATCAGAGGCTTTCCGCAGGCGGTTCAAACAGGATGCGGATATTGATATAGGATTTCTTCAGCGCTTTCTGAATCTTCCGGGGCTCCTTCCATTTGACTTTCTTGATCCCCTCGCTTTTCTGGCCCTTCAATTTGCCGGAATAATCCGTTTTCATAGCGTACCAGTGCACTTCCTTGAGGTGGTATTTCCCCTTGCGCTTGAAGACGTGGTAGGTGGTGCGCAGATGGTTTTCGATTCTCAGGCCCTTGACGCCGGTTTCTTCTTTTACCTCCCGGAGGGCGCACTCCTCCAGGCTTTCCTTTTTCTTGATCTTCCCCTTGGGTAAATCCCACTTTTTGTTCCTGTAGATGAAAAGGACCTTTCCCTGCGGGTTGGTCACCACGCCTCCGGCCGCCACGGTGAGCGGGATCTTGGCCGCGAACTTATTGAGGATCTCCTCGATGTTCGGGTGGTAGATAAAGGCTTTGCTGAGTTTTTTCTTCGAAAGGGACTCTACGGCAGTCTGCACTGCGTCGTCATTCATCATAAAGTATTCCCCTTCCGCGGACTCCACGATTTTGTCTGTCAAAATCAGGGGCCTTTCATTCACAAAAACTTTATACATTTACAGCATGGTTTTAGATGATGAAACGGCTCGGAAAACCGCAGAGCTGCTGCTGCAAATTAATGCAATAAAATTAAAACCTGAAAATCCCTTTACCTGGGCTTCCGGGTGGAAATCCCCTATCTATTGCGACAACCGCATTGTACTGTCCTACCCGGATATACGGGAGTACATCGCCGGGCAACTGGCGCACCAGCTCACGGAACAATACGGGCGGCCGGACCTGGTGGTGGGGGTTGCCACAGGCGCCATCGGCATCGGTATGCTGGTGGCCGAAAAACTCGGGTTGCCCTTTGCATACGTCCGTCCCGAACCCAAGTCGCACGGGCGGCAAAACCAGATTGAGGGCCAGGCTACAACCGGCCAGCGCGTCGTGGTGATCGAAGACCTGATCAGCACCGGCAAGAGCAGCCTGAACGCCATCGCGGCCCTGGACAAGGCCGGGTTGCAGGTTTTGGGTATGCTGGGTATTTTCAGTTATGGCTTTGACGTCGCGGCGGAAAATATTGCCAGGCGGGGCATCCCGGTCCATACCCTCAGCACTTACGGCCACCTGATTGGCCTGGCATCCGAATCCGGCTACATCCAGCCGGACCAGATGGAAACCCTGCGCGAATGGCGCAGAAACCCCCAAGAATGGAACAACTGATATGTATTTAGAATCACCCGCCGTACAGCTCGAGAAAGGCCCGGAGGCCACGTTTGCCTTCCTGAGCGACCTATCGAATTTTGAACAACTCATGCCTGAAAACATCCAGACCTTTGAGGTACTCGGGCCGGATACTTTCCGCTTCGCGCTGAAGGGCATGCCGGAAATCGTCCTGGAACGAAAATCCGAAGACCCCCCCAACCAGCTGGTTCTCGGGGCGGCCAGCGACAAACTCCCGTTTACCCTGACGGCAGATATTCGGGAAATTTCCGCAGGGAAGAGCGAGGTCCAACTTACATTCGAAGGGACCTTCAACGCGATGATGGCCATGATGGTTAAGGGCCCTATCACGAATTTCCTGGGTACATTGAGCACCAACCTGGCCCGGGTTTGATACCGGGGGAACCCCCAGCCCTTACCGGGCTTCCGGGCCGTAGTGCAACCGGATCTCCTTAAATCCAAAGGCCCGGACCTGCCGTTCGCCGGTGGCAACCAGCAAGCGGCCTTCCGCATCCACCCCCTGTATGACACCCGCAAAGAGACCGCGGTCTGCCGTACTGAATTTGGACTCGGCCCCTTTCCTGAAAAGGCGGGCCTCATAGCGGTCGTGCAGCGACCCATAGCGCAAGGGCGGCTCCGGCGAAGGCTGCGACTCCAGACCTGACAGCTCTTTCCAAAGGGCCTCCTGGAGACGGTCCAGGAGCTGGTCCCTGTCCAGGTTGCGACCGGCCCGGACAGCCAGGGATGCGGCAGCCGGCAGGCCGGGGAATGCCCGCTGGTTCACGTTGAGGCCGATTCCGACGATGCTGTGGGTGATCCCGCCGGATTGCAGGGCATTTTCGATCAGGATTCCGCAGACCTTATACGGACCTGACAGAATGTCGTTCGGCCATTTTACAGAAATTTCGGGGATTTCCAGGGCGTCCAGGACGCTGACTATCGCCAGGGATACCGCCATATTCAGCCGAAAATGCTCCCGGGCAGGAAAGCCTGAAAATCGCTTCAGAATACTGAATGTCAGGTTTTTACCCTCCTCTGATTTCCAACCGGACCCCCGCTGTCCCCTTCCCCTTGTCTGCACCCCGGCAGAAACCAGCGTGCCGTCGGGCAATTCGCGTTCTCGCAACAATCGCTTTAAATAGGCGTTTGTGGAATCTGTGGCAGGGAGTTTGATTCGTTGCATAGGGGCCGGCAGGGCCGTGAAGCTTATGTTAAAAACAGTGCCTAAAAAAACAAAAAAATAATAACTTTGTAGAAACCTAAAACTTTTGGATGACGAAAAGGGAAGCAAGTGCAGATGAATTGATTGCCTTAATTTTACATGGAATAGAAGAAGTAAAAGGATTAGATATAAACCTGCTCGATTTAAGGGCCATTGACAATACGGTTTGCGATTATTTTGTGATTTGCAACGGAACCTCCAACACACATGTCAATGCCATCGTAAATTCCATTCAGAAAACAGTTAGCAAAGCTATTAATGACAAGCCCTGGCATGTAGAAGGTTCGGAAAATGCCGAATGGGTGTTGATGGACTATGTAAATGTCGTCGTCCACGTGTTCCAGAAGCACGTTCGGGAGTACTATGATATTGAGGGACTTTGGGGAGATGCCAAGGTGACGCTCGTCGAAAGCAGCTACAACTAAGAAACAATGGCAAAAGACAATAAAACCCCCCAAAAAAAGCCGCGATTCAGTTCCTGGTGGATATACGGTTTAATCATCGTATTCCTCATCGGCTTCCAGTTCTTCGGTAGCGACAGCCTGTCGCCCACCAGTAAAACGACTACGTCGGAACTTCAGGAATTTCTCCGGAACGGGGATATCGATAAAATTCTGATCATCACCAATACGCGTCAGGCACGGGTATACCTCACCGAGGAAGCCATGACCAAGGACGTGCACCGGGATGTATCCGACCAGCCCTTCTCCCTGAGTTCGGGCAGCGTCCCCCAGTACGTGCTGGACTACGGCGACCTGCAGAACTTCGAGAACGACATCAAGAAAATCAAGCAGGAGAACAACCTGGACACTGTTGTGGACTACGATACGGAGTCCAATGTGTTTATGGAACTCCTCCTGACCATCCTCCCCTTTGTCCTGATTATCGGGATCTGGATCTATCTGATGCGCCGGATGTCCGGCGGGGCCGGTGGCGGTGCCGGCGGCCAGATATTCAATATCGGGAAATCCAAGGCCAAGCTCTTTGACGAGAAAACCGATACGCGTACCTCCTTCAAGGATGTAGCCGGCCTGGAAGGCGCCAAGGAGGAAGTGGAGGAAATTGTGGAATTCCTGAAAAACCCGGATAAATACACCTCCCTGGGCGGGAAAATCCCGAAAGGGGCCCTCCTCGTGGGGCCGCCCGGAACCGGAAAGACCCTCCTGGCCAAGGCCGTTGCCGGCGAAGCCAAAGTGCCCTTTTTCTCCCTGTCCGGATCGGATTTCGTAGAGATGTTTGTCGGGGTCGGGGCCTCCCGGGTCCGCGACCTGTTCAAACAGGCCAAAGACAAATCGCCGGCTATCATCTTCATCGATGAAATCGACGCCATCGGCCGCGCCCGGGGTAAAAACAACTTTACCGGATCCAACGACGAACGTGAAAATACGCTGAACCAGCTCCTGACGGAGATGGACGGGTTTGGCACAAATACGAACGTGATCGTACTGGCCGCCACCAACCGGGCCGATGTGCTCGATAAAGCGCTTATGCGGGCCGGGCGGTTCGATCGGCAGATCTACGTGGACCTGCCGGATATCCGGGAGCGAAAAGAGATTTTTGAGGTGCACCTGCGCCCCATTAAGACGGCCGAGACTCTGGACCTGGACTTCCTGGCCCGGCAGACGCCCGGTTTCTCGGGGGCGGACATCGCCAACGTCTGCAATGAAGCCGCACTGATCGCCGCGCGGAAGGAGCGCAAGGCGGTGACCAAGCAGGACTTCCTGGACGCGGTGGACCGGATTGTCGGCGGGCTTGAGAAGAAAAACAAGATCATCACCCCGGAGGAGAAAAAAACCATCGCCTACCACGAGGCCGGGCACGCCACGGTGAGCTGGATGCTGGAGCACGCCGCCCCCCTGGTAAAGGTGACCATCGTCCCGCGGGGGCAATCCCTGGGGGCAGCCTGGTACCTGCCTGAAGAACGCCTGCTGGTTCGCACCGAACAGATGCTGGACGAGATGTGTGCCACCCTGGGAGGACGCGCTGCGGAAAAAGTGATCTTCGACAAGATTTCAACCGGGGCGCTCAGCGACCTGGAAAAGGTGACGAAACAGGCGCGCGCCATGGTTACCATCTACGGGTTGAACGAAGCCATCGGCAACCTGACGTATTACGATTCTTCCGGGCAGAACGAATACGGGTTCACCAAGCCTTACAGTGAGGAAACCGCCCGAAAAATCGACCAGGAAATTTCCCGGATTGTCGAAGCGCAGTACGCGCGGGCCATCGATGTCCTCAAGAAGAACAAGGACAAATTAATTGAACTGGCCGAGCGTTTGTTGGACAAAGAAGTTATCTTTAAGGAGGATTTGGAAAAGATCTTCGGGAAGCGCCCGTTTGAAAAATTCGACAAGCTCGGGCAGGAGAAAACCCTCGATGCGCCTGACGCGGGCGACAAGGGGGCTGCGGAGGCTGACGGTTCGGAGAGCGACGCGGAGCCCAAGGCTTCAAAACCGGCCGGCGGCAAGGATCCCGAATCACCGGAAGAACAGGAGGAGAAGACCGTTGAAAAAGAGAATTAAGCGGTCGTACGCGGGTGCCGGTGCGGTAGCCGCAATACGAATATCAGTTCATGGGGCTATTTGATAAACTTTTCGGAGGAGGAAAGAAGAAGAAGCGTTCCAAGGAAACGGTTCAGACACGGGGCGTGCATATGCCCGATTTGCAAATTCCGGTCGACGAGAAGTTTACGATTCAGTTCAAGAAAAACGGCGGCAAATTTATCTATTGCGATAATTTTGAGGAGGTCCGGGAAGCCCTGAAAAACATCGTGGAGGAGAACCAATGGCAGGAGGCCTCTTTTTTTGTGATGAACCCCACCCTGGAGGAGCGGTTTAAAAACGAAAACCTCCGATTTTCATCCAAAAGCGCCCAAAGCGGGGTCTTTTTTACCACCTGCGAACACCTGGTGGCCCAGAACGGGTCCATCCTGGTTTGCTCCAACCAGTTGCTGGAGAAGAAGCTGGGCGAACTCCCGGAAAACATCATCGTCTTCGCCACCACCAGCCAGCTGGTGGAATCTATTGGGGAAGGCCTCAAAATCATCAAGAAAAAGTACAAAAATCGAATCCCGGCGAACATCACCACGCTGAAACACTTCCAGCCAACCACCGAAAACGCCAAGGATTTTCTCACCTACGGCAGTAGTTCAAAACACCTGTACCTGCTCTTATTGGAGGATCTGTAGCCATGAGGGAGGTATTCAGACGCCTGATCACGGGCGTACTTTACGTTTTACTCCTGCTCTCCGCGGTCTTCCTCAGTTCGGACGCCTTCGATTTCCTCTTTATGGTCTTTGGCCTGGCCTGCCTCTACGAATACAAGCGCCTGGTGCTCCTCAGGGGATATTACATCTTTATCGCCTACCTGGGGCTGTGGTGGGTGTTTATCTACCTGACCCGGGACGTAATACTGATCCGGCTGCTGCTCATGCTGACCCTGGTTGTGAATATTACCCTGATGGCCTGGCTGTACAGCAAACGCAAAAACCCCTTTACCAATTTGCAGAAGTTCCTCGTCGGGCTTTTTTATATCGGCGGGGGCTGCATTTTCCTGACCATGATCCCCTACAAGGACGACGTTTTTGCCAAATACCTGATAACGGGTATTTTTATCCTGATCTGGGTGAACGATTCCTTTGCCTACCTGGTGGGCAAAACCATCGGCAAACACAAGTTGTTTCCCTCTGTATCGCCGAAAAAGACGATAGAGGGGACCCTCGGGGGGATGGTATTCGCAATAGCCGCTTCGGCCCTACTGGGATACCTCACCCCGGTACTGCACACCTGGGAGTGGGTGGTACTCGGGCTCGTGCTGGTCGGCATGGGGACCTACGGCGACCTGATCGAGTCCCGGTTGAAACGCGCAGCCGGCATCAAAGACAGCGGGGCCATCCTGCCCGGACACGGGGGGATGCTGGACCGCCTGGACAGTTTGGTATTTGCCGCGCCTTTTGCATATTTGACATTATTAATTCTCAGCTATGTTTCATAGGGAAGGCCAACGGATTATCCTGATCACCTTTGTGCTTTGTGCACTACTGGCCGTCGTGGCCGAACACCATGTCGTATCGGCCCCGTGGCGTATCGGGGTACAGGTTGCGGCAATTGTCGTCCTGATCCTGATCCTGCAGTTTTTCCGAAACCCCAGGCGGATAGCCCCCAAAAACTTTGATGAAATCCTCGCCCCGGTAGACGGGAAGGTGGTGGTAATCGAAGAAATCGAAGAGAAGGAATATTTCCGCGACCGGCGCATCCAGATCTCCATCTTCATGTCGCCCATCAACGTGCACGTAACCCGATATCCGGCCAGCGGGGTGATTACCTACTCCAGGTACCACCCGGGCAAATACCTGGTGGCCTGGCACCCGAAATCGAGCGAAGAGAACGAGCGGACCACCGTGGTGATCCGGACGCCCAAATTCGGCGAAATCATGTATCGCCAAATTGCAGGAGCCATGGCCAGGCGCATTGTGAATTATGCAGAAGAAGACGAAAGCGTTCAGCAGGGCGAGGATTCGGGTTTTATAAAATTCGGCTCCCGGGTAGATGTGATCCTGCCCCTGAACAGTACGATAACCGCCAGGCTTCAGCAAAAAGTCCGCGGCGCCCAGACGTGTATAGCAACCCTACCACAACAACGGGATGATGAGTGAAGACCTCCATACGCGGTTCAGGCAGGCAGTTGACCGCGTCAACAGCTATACCAAGCCCCTGCCGGCTGATTTCCTGTTGAAACTCTACGCCTACTACCGCATAGCCAACAAGGATTACAGCCATCCCGGGAGTAAAAAGCCCCTGATCAACGCCTTTAAGGCCAACGCACTCATCCAGGCCCGGAACGTTACCCCGGAAGGGGCTATGCAGGCCTATATCGACCTGGTGCAACGCGAATTGCCCAAAGAGTAGCGCTACCCGTACATATCCGCCGGATCGGCCCGGGAGAGTTCCAGCAGGAATGCGCCGATCTTCCGGCTTACGTCCCTGAAAAACCGGGCACCCTTTTCCGCGGATGCCGCTGAAGGATCCCCTACCCCGGTATCCGCACTCACTTCGGACCATTTTCGTTCGGCCCAGGCCCAGTCCTGGTTGAGCCCCTCGATACGGAATTTCCGGGAAGCCCCGTCCCCCCAGGATTCCCTGGGAAGTACCAGGTCCGGCCGAAGGTGCAGCATCAGGCTGGTTTCCGCCTCATCGGCATGGTCCCCGGGGGCTTCCCAATACGTCTCCCGATCCATCGCCCGGAACCAATTGGTCATGCATACAAAGAGGTCCGGGTACCTCAGGCCGAGTTCCCGCAGGAGGGCTTTGAAATTATTCCCGCCATGACTGTTGAACACGACCAGTTTTTGAATGCCATGGCGGTGGAGGGTAGCCGCCACATCATCCAGTATGGCGAGCTGTGTGCTCGGGTTCAGGTTCATGTCCAGGTAGATGTCCGCCTGCCCGGTATTGACCCCGAACGGAATGGTCGGCAGGACCACCACCCGGCCACCCGCTTCCCAGGCATGAGCGGCCGCTGCCGCAGCCAGGGCATCCGCTTCGTAGTTATCCGTCCCGTAGGGCAGGTGGTAATTGTGGGCTTCCGTGGCTCCCCAGGGAAGGATGGCCAGGTCAAACCGGGTCTCCTTCAGGGCCTTCCAATTCGTTTCTGCAAGTATATAGGGTCGCATATTCGTTGAAATTTTAAATGTAGGGGTTGAGCGGATGGTTCGGAAATTGTCACCCCGACGTTTCATCCTTTTTATTTTCTGCCCGGATCAGTACGCCAGGGGCGCATCCCTCGCAGGCCGGGTCCGGGTACCGAAATAAATGCCCCCGGCCAGGGTGATGCCAAAATATACGGCCACAGCCGTACTGCCCAGGGCCCAATACGCATCGAGCCCGAACCAGTCGCCGGTCCTGTAGATAAGCCACCCGCCGGCCAGGGCGCGCAAAACTTCAATCAACGGGGCAAACCGCTGCCCGTCCATCAGGGCGGTAAACCCGAAGATTCCCGCAAACAGGAGCCCGCCCGAAAGCAGGAGTCCGGAAGACCCGATGGAACCGAAATTGTAAAACATAAAAATGAGCAACGCCAGGGTAACGGCCAGTTGAAATATCACATAAGCTTTCAGCAACGGGCCCGCAGGGGTATCGTACCGGCGGAAATTGTAAACGTCCGTAATCCCCTTCCGGGGGTACTTGACGGCTACATCAGCCGGTCGCCAGCCCGTGGGCATAAACCAGATGCGGAATTTGTCCCGGAGGCTCCGCGTACGCCAGGCATCGGCCAGCAGCCTCCCGAGATGCTGGAAGTTGATCAGGATCGGATTCCAGGTGGCGGCGGGCTTCAGCACGCCGTACTGGGGCGGGACATCCGGCAGCTCTTCCTGAAAGGTCCCGAACATCCGGTCCCAGACGCAGAGTATCTGCCCCAGGTTCTTATCGATGTACTCCGGGTTGATCGCGTGGTGAACGCGATGCTGGGACGGGGTTACGATCACGTATTCGAGCCAGCCCATCTTCCCGATGTGCTGGGTGTGGTACCAGAATTGCGCAAAGAGGTGGATGGGCGCCAGGATGGCGATTACCTGTTCGGGGACCCCCAGGATCGCGGCCGGCAGCAGCAGCAGGGAGAAATAGCCTACCAGGTTGGAAATCGGTTGGCGCAGGGCGCAGGCCAGGTTGAATTCTTCGCTGCTGTGGTGGATGACGTGTTGGTTCCAGAACAGGTTGACGCGGTGGCTCAGGCGGTGATTCCAGTAACCGGCAAAATCGATGGCGAGAAAAGCCACCAACCAAACACCCCAACTTGCCCGAATCTCAATGAGCGCCAGGTGTTCCAGCAAATACGGATAGGATACCAGGACGACCACCAGCCCCAGGGAATCCTTGACCACATTGGTCAGGCCCGAACTGATGCTGCTCACGGTATCCATCAGCTTGTATTTCTGGTTCCGGGTCCAGGCCCCGTAACCGATTTCCACTGCCATCAGCAGCAGAAAAAAAGGGATTGCATACAACAGGGCGGTGGCATAGGCCTCCATTAATACTCGGTTTTTCCTAAAAATAGGCATTCTCTCAGAATCCGAAAGGAACGGGGGGCACAAACCGGAATGTTATTGGACTGAACGCTTTGGGCGCATTACCGGTTGCTACACAACCGTTGGGCGTGATTGACAAATCGGCCCGGATGTAGTCAGCTAAAGCGCGAGGATCCCCGTATACCCAACGGAAATTTCGGACAGTCTCCGAAAATTACGGACAGTCCTCACTGTATTCGGCCGTGGCGTCCTTTGACCAGTTCCCAGGTATATTATCCAATTGGACTGCACTGACCTGGATACAGTTAAGCGGATTGCCCTCGGCGGCCATTGTGTTCAAATCTGGAAAGGCGGAAACATCCAGCCGACTGATTTGGTTATTGGCGAGGGTCAATAATTGCAATCGCGTATAGGTACTCAGCGAGATAGACTCCAATTGGTTTCCGGACAAACCGATTTTTTCAATTTCCGTGTTTTGGCCGATACTCAGTGAAGTAATTGCATTATTTTCTGCCCAAATAAATAGCAGGGACGTGTTGGCTGAAAGATCGAGATTTTCCAGGTTATTTCCACGAACGGATAAATTCACCAACTCCTTAAAATCCTCAATACCGCTGAGATTCTCGATTTCCCGGTTATCCAGGTTCAAGTCTTCCACGAATGCAATAGCCGATGTTCTGACGTTCCCGTCAACAGTATCATCATAGCCCAAATTAACCAGCGCAGCTTCAAAACGGGCATCCGGGATTTCGGTCAGTGGATCGGGCGGATATTCGGTAGAAACTTCTTTTTCATCGTCGCTGCACCCCAAAATCAGCACAGCTGGCAGGATCATCCAAATCTTTCGCATTTTTTATTTACAAAATACGGATTTAGCGTCAATTCTTCCAGCTAAGGCCTGGGGTTTCCGGAACCTCATTTTTTTTGCGATTCTTCCCCTCAGCGATCCCCGTTGCCCGGGATCCTGAAAATAAAACCCTGCCCGTGGATGTTTTCGATTTTCAGGGAGTCGTCCGCATCCAGGAGTTTGCGCAGGCGGGTAATGAAGACATTCAGGCTCTTCCGGTTGAAATAGTCGTTGCGGCCCCAGATCCTTTTGAGGATTTCCCCATGGGTGCAAAGCCTGTTCCGGTTCCGGGCCAGGTGGGCGAGCAATTCGCTTTCCCGATTGGTCAGCGACCGTTCTTCCCCGTCGATAAGCAGCTTCTGGTTCAGGCTATCGAAGGTGTACCGGCCCAGTTTCAGGGTGGTTTCCGGCTCGGCGCCGGATACCGGCTCCAGGCGGGACAACAGCGTTTCGATCCGGACGACCAGTTCTTCCTCGTCTATCGGTTTTTTGAGGTAATCTACGGCCCCCACCGAAAATCCCTTGAGCACGTCGATCTTCATGGAACGGGCCGTGAGGAAGATAAAAGGCAGGCCCGGGAAGCGATCGTGGATTTGGCGGCCCAGGGTAAACCCGTCGGTGCCGGGCATCATGACGTCGAGGATGACCAGGTCAAAGGCCCGTTGCTCCAAAAGCGGCATCACCTCGGAAGGGGCCTGGATCCATCGCAGGTCAAAGCCCTTCATCCCCAGGTATTCCGTTAGCAGGTACCCCAGGGAGGTATCGTCCTCTACGAGCAGCAATTTATAGGTTTTCGCTTCCATGGTTCGATAGTGGTAATTCGATGGTTATTTCGGTCCCCCGGCCGGGTTCGCTTTCAACGCGGATCTTCCCGCGGTGCCGGTCGACCACTGTTTTGACATAGCTCAGCCCAAGGCCGTAACCGCGAACCTCCTGCCGGTCCCCCTCGGGGATCCGGTAGTACTTCCTGAAAATGCGCCTCTGCTCGGCTGCGGCCATGCCCGGGCCCTGGTCCTTTACCGAGATGAGCAGCCTTCCCGAATCCCTGCGTGCTTCGAGGTGTACCGGGCTGCCCTTCCCGTATTTGCGCGCATTGTCCAGCAGGTTGCTCACCGCATTCTCCAGGTGGAAAACCGATCCGTTCATCTGCAGGGGGCCGTCCGGGAGGGTATGGGTAAACCGGATGCCCTCCAGGTCGCAAAGCGCCACGAACTGCTCGCATTGCTGCCTGAGCGCCGGTGCCAGGTTTATGGGTTCCATGGGGATGGACCCGGAGGCCCGCTCCAGGTTGCCGAGCTCGAGTACCTGGTCGATATGCCCGGAAACCCGGGCGGTTTGCTGCAGGATGGTGTCGGCCAGGGGCTTTTCCTCTTCCGGCAGCTTTTCCCGGAGAATCTTGGCGGCCAGGCTGATCGAAAATACCGGCGTCCGCAATTCGTGGGTCAGGTTGTTGATGAATTCATGGGTGGTGGTAATGGTCCGCTCCTGCCAGTAATAGGTTCGCAAAACCCAGAGCACGGCGATCAGGATCCCGGCCAGGAAGAGCAGGCTCGGAAAGGTCAGCCCGTTGAGCTGCAGCAGGAAATAGGTGGTCAGGTCGGCAAACTGCAGTTGCAGGATCAGCCGTTGCCCAACCCGCTCGGGCAGGTAGCCGTCCAGTTCTATGGGATAGGCAGACCGGGGGTCCGGCCTGCGATTGCCTGCGGCCGACGCGAGATAGTAGCTGCTGTCCCGGGTCATGAGCTCAAAGGTGAAATCCGCATCAATTTCATTGTCGATCAGCTTTTCTTTCAGGTAGTCCTCCAAAAAATGCCTGGAGGCATCCCGCATATGGTCCATCCCGGTGTTAAAGCGCGTACTGTCGCGCTCCAGGACACTCCCCAGCAGATACGTCAGCTGGTTGTTAGCGTAGAGCCCGCTCCGGATATCCGCCCCGGCATCGGAAATCTGCCGGGCGAATTGCAGCCGCGCCAGGCTCAGCCCGATGCGCAGATAGCGGTACTGGACAAAAGCCAGCCCGCCGATGGATATCACAAAAAGTGCTATAAAGAGAACTCTCCTGTTCAAAATGCTCCTACAAAAAAGGCGAATTAATCGTTACCGGCGGAACCGTTAATCCGGGTTTAACTTCATTAACCTTTCGTTAATCCAATTAACCCCATCCCAGCCGCCGGGATACGGGGCATCCCCTAGATTTGCCCCGGTTAAAGGTAGCACTTTCTCCAGGGTCTTGCCAACCAAAGGCCCGGACACCGCCCCGGCCTGCATGACAATTACCAGTCTGCCGCGGGAGGCTGAACAAACGCTGCCGGAAACCCATACAAACAACCGAAAGCAATTAAATACCCATGAAACAAACACCCGTCACCACAATGACCCAACATTCCTTACGCCGCTTGTCACCGGTCCTGGTATGCCTGGCCATGCTGATCCCTTCCCTGGGTTCCGCCCAGGGTTGCGTCGCAATCCGGCACTTTTCGAGTTGTACCGGCACACATCCGGAGAACAACATCCTCGCGAAGGGCGGATTGATGCTCAGCGCCAATTACCGGTATTTTAAATCCTTCCGCCATTTTCGCGGCACTGAGGAAGAACCGGACCGGGTGGCTAACGAGACCGAGGTGATCAACCACTCCCACGCCTGGGATTTTGTGGCCACCTACGGCATCTCAGACCGCTGGTTTGCCAGCCTGGTGATCCCTACGGTAATCAACACCCGCTCCTCCCTGTACGAACACGGGCGGGATCAGCGCAACACCACCTTTTCCAGGGGCCTGGCGGATATCCGGTGGAATGTCGGTTACTGGCTGCAGGATCCCGCTTCGCTCCCCAAAGGGAATGTCGCCATCGCCCTGGGGATGAAACTGCCAACAGGCAACTACCAGGCCACCGATATTTTCTACAATGTCGGGCCCGAAGGCGGCCCGGAGGTGCGTCCGGTAGACCAGTCCATCCAGGTAGGCGACGGGGGTTTTGGGGTTACTGCCGAAATCCAATTCTATCGGGAACTCAGCCCGTCCCTTTTCCTGTACGGAGGGGGATTTTACCTGTTTAACCCCAGGGAGACCAACGGGGTACGGACCTTCCGGGAAACCCTGAGCCCGATCCTGCAAAACGAAGCCGTCATGTCCGTCCCGGACCAGTATTCCGTTCGCCTGGGCCTGAGCCACCCCTTTTCCCCTGCGATTACCGGATCGCTCGGGGCGCGGTTTGACGGGGTACCCGTAAAAGATGTTATTGGGGGGAGCGGCGGTTTCAGGAGGCCCGGGAACGTCCTGGCCATCGACCCGGGCCTCACCTACACGAGCGGCCCGTTTGCCCTGAGCCTGAGTGTGCCGGTTGCCGTCCGCAGGGAGCGGCCCCAGAGCCTGACCGACCTGGAAACCCAGGAAGCGACCGGCCAGCCCCGCGCCGGAGATGCCGCCTTTGCGGATTATGTAATCAATGTGGCAGTAGCGTATCGTTTTGGCGGATCCGGCGTGAAACTGGACCCGGAAAAGCAGGATCCTTTTAACCGGTAGATATTCGTTTACCCATGGGTTTATTCTAACCCACTTGGGCTTGTTGATAACCGCCTGGCTTCCCGGATAGCCAACTTCATGCACTTGTCAGGCCAGCGGCCTATTGCAGGTTGGCGAGGCTTTTCTCGAGGGTTTCGATCTTCGCTTCGGCATCCGACGCCTTCTTTCGCTCCAGGGCCACAACTTTTTCCGGAGCATTGCCCACAAACCGGTCGTTGGAGAGCTTTTTCCTCACGGATGCCAGGAAGCCCCGGGTATATTCCAGTTCCTCCCGGATCTTCCGGATTTCCTCCCCCACATCCACAGCGCCTTCCAGGGGGATGAAATACTCGTTGCTGCGAACCCGGAAGGACAGGGCTCCTTCAGGGGGCTGTTCGCAATAGACGGGCTCTTCCACGTTGGCCAGTTTCCGGATCAGCACATCCCATTTGCGCGGTTGGTTTTCCTCGTCGAGCACGTGGAGTTGCAGCGCTTCCTTAAAGGGGATGTTCTTGTCTTTCCGGATGGTACGAACGCCGGAAATTACCCCCGAGGCAAATTCAAATTCCGCGAGCAGAGCAGGGTCCGCGTCGGGTGCCTCGGGCCAGGAAGCGACCACCAGGGCCTCCCGGGGAGACCGCTTGGCGATATGTTGCCAGACCTCCTCGGACAGGAAGGGCATAAACGGGTGCAGCAGCCGCAGGTTGTCCTCAAAGAGGCCGATTACCTCGGCGTAGGTTTTCCGGTCTATGGGCTCCCCATAGGCGGGTTTGACAATCTCCAGCAGCCAGGAACAAAAATCCTCCCAAAGCAGTTTATAGGTGGCCATCAGCGCATCGGAGATTCGGTATTTTGAAAAATGATCTTCAATTTCCGCCAGGACGGCAGAAAACCTTGCCCGATACCAGGAAACCCCCAGGGCGGCCGACTCGGGCTGCTCCCGGTCCGCCACCTCCCAACCGCGGACCAGACGGAAGGCATTCCAGATCTTGTTGGCAAAATTCTTCCCCTGCTGGCAAAGCGACTCGTCGAACAGCAGGTCATTCCCGGCCGCCGCGCTCAGCAACAGCCCCACCCGCACGCCGTCGGCCCCGAACTCGGATATCAGCTCCAGGGCATCCGGGGAATTCCCCAGGGATTTGGACATCTTCCGGCGCTGTTTATCCCGGACCAACCCGGTCAGGTAAACGGTTTCAAAAGGGCGTTCCCCCCGGAATTCATACCCGGCAATAATCATCCGGGCCACCCAGAAAAACAGGATGTCCGGTCCGGTAACCAGGTCGGTGGTCGGGTAGTAGTAGGACACTTCCTCGTTTTCCGGTTCCAGGATCCCCCCGAACACGCTGATCGGCCAGATCCAGGAGGAAAACCAGGTGTCCAGCACATCCTCGTCCTGCCGGAGGTCGTCGGGTTGCAGGGACGGGTTCCCGGATTGTTCCCGGGCCTGCTCCAGGGCCTCCGCGGGCGTTGCCGCGACGACGAAATCTGCCTGCCCCGGCCCGTAGTACCACGCCGGAATGCGCTGACCCCACCACAACTGGCGTGAGATGTTCCAGTCGCGGATATTCTCCATCCAATGCCGGTAGGTATTCTCAAACTTTGAGGGTACCAGGCGGACGTCGCGGGTCTCCAGTACGGCTTTAAGCGCGGGTTGTGCCAGCTCCTCCATCCGGAGGAACCACTGGTCGGACAACCGGGGCTCAATAACAGCCCGCGTGCGTTCGGACGTCCCGACCTTGTTGGTATAGGGTTCGGTTTTCACCAGGTAGCCCTTCGCCTCCAATTCCTTTACGATAGCCTTGCGGGCCTCGAACCGGTCCATACCCTGATAGTGCAACCCATGGGCGTTCAGGGTGGCATCCGGGTTAAAAATATCCACGATTTCCAGGCCGTGCTTCTCCCCGAGTGCATAATCGTTTTCATCGTGGGCCGGGGTGACCTTCAGGCAGCCTGTACCGAATTCCATAGTGACGTACTCATCCGGGATTACCGGGACCTCCCGGTCGCAAATCGGCACCCGCACGCGCTTGCCATGCAGGTCCAGGTAGCGTTCGTCTTCGGGGTGTACGCATACCGCCGTATCACCCAGGAGGGTTTCGGGGCGGGTGGTGGCTATCACTACGCGCGATTCGCTGCCCACCACCGGGTAAGCGATGTGGTAGAGGAAACCCTGGCGTTCCTCGTAATTCACCTCTTCGTCCGAGAGGGTGGTCCGGGCTTCCGGATCCCAGTTCACCATCCGGTACCCCCGGTAGATCAGGCCTTTTTTGTATAGGTCTACGAAAACCTGCAGCACGGACGCCTCCATATCGGGATCCATGGTGAATTTGGTGCGTTCCCAGTCGCAGGAACAACCCAGCTTTTTCAATTGCTCCAGGATAACCCCCCCGTAATTGTGGGTCCAGTCCCAGGCGTGCTTCAGGAATTCCTCCCGGCTGATGGAATCTTTGGAAATTCCTTCGTCCCGAAGTTTGGCAACGACCTTGGCCTCCGTTGCGATGGAGGCGTGGTCCGTACCCGGTACCCAGCACGCATTCTTCCCCATCATCCGGGCCCGGCGCACCAGGACATCTTGGATGGTATTGTTCAACATATGGCCCATATGGAGGACCCCGGTGACATTGGGCGGCGGGATTACCACGGTATAGGGTTCCCGCTCATCCGGGACAGAGCGGAAATATTCGTGCTCCATCCAATAGGTATACCATTGTTTTTCAACCCGTTGCGGGTCGTATTTTGAGGGGATATCCATTATTTTGGTATGGTTTTTGATCTAAGGGGGCGGACGGTTTGCGGAGCGGGGAAAATACCGGGTAATCCGGCCTGCCGCCCGAAAATTGTCAGCAAGATTAAATACGAAACAAAAATAAGTAACGTTAGTAGATAACAAAAGAATTTTGGATGTTCCTGCCTCAATGGCTACATTTGAAGTTCACCCAAAATGAACCACAATGAAAAAAGTAGTAATTCTATTGTTTGTAGGCCTACTGACTTGGAGTGTTTCCGCACAGGAAAAAACTGCAAAGATCGAATTCAAGACAGAAACGGTCGACTACGGTGAGATTGACAAGGGAAGCGACGGCCTCCGCGTATTTGAATTTACGAATACCGGCAATGCACCCCTGGTCATCAGCAAGGTGAGTTCCAGCTGCGGATGTACGATCCCCAAGAAGCCGGAAGCCCCCATCATGCCCGGGAAAACCGGGGAAATCCAGGTAAAATACGACACGAATCGGGTAGGTCCGATCCGCAAGGCGATTACGGTGATTTCCAATGCGGACACCCCGACGAAGATTCTGAAGATAAAAGGAACCGTTAAAGGCGTTGAAGGGAAGTAAAAATTACGATTTGAACCTCGAGAAAATCCCCCGGAAAAACCGGGGGATTTTTTTTGTGCATCCCGGGATGCCCGGTGCGCCTGCCGTAGCGGGAAATAACCGGCCGGGAACCGGCCACCTTAGCCCGCCTATTCAAAGAGTACCCTCCCCGCCTATTCAAAGAGTTCCCTCAGGGTAAAGGAAAATAGCAGGTCCCGGTTGTAGCGCTCAATGAGCAACCGGATCCGCTTCCCCTTCTTCTCGTTGATCATCTTCATGATTTCCTGCAACTTGTATCGGTGCACGGACTTGCCGTTCACCGCCAGGATCACATCTCCCTGCCGGAGGCCAACTTCCTCGGCCGGACTGCCGGCACGGATGGCGGAAACGACGATCTCGGGCACCAGGCTCAGGCGGGTTCTCTGGGAAGTCAGTATCTGGACCGTACCAAAGGTGTCTTCTTCATCCTGCTGCACCACGCCCCGCGAATCTGTAATGCGTTCGGCGATATAGCGGACCCCGGCGTGCTCGAGTTCAATCCCCGCCAGGTTGAAATGGAAGGGGTCGCGGAAATGCGCATTCGGTTTGAGAGTCAGCTCCCCGCTCGGGTAGTTGAACACCATGTTGAAGCGTTTGAGCAACTCCCCGCCGATACTGCCATCCCGGTCACCCAGGTTTGGGAGTGCCCTGAAAGAATCCAGGTAGGGGAAGGCCGCTTTTGCGTCGTTGAGGACAAAGTCGCCGACCCGGATTTGTTTGACCTTGGTCCGTTTCCCGTAGATGGTACCGCTCAGCCCTTTGCCCAGGTAATCTTCGTAATGTTTTTCCGGTATGTAGAGCCCTTCGTCGTCATCCCGGAACAACCAGAGCGCATCGCTGCTCCCGGTGTCCATCAGGAGCTTGACATCCAGTTCCTCCCCGTCTTCCAGGGTGACGCCCCCGCTGACATAGGCCTTGTTCCTGTCGATGGTGATCGGGACGGTTACCTCCCGCGACCGGTTCCTGTGCCTGTAGGTGGCCGGGTTGTGAAACCGGATGAACTTCCTGCCGTAATTGACTTCCACCACGTGGTCCCGGAACAGGTCGTACCCGATGATTCCGTGGATGGTAATGCCCAGGGAAGGCGAAAAATTCATTTCCCTGTCCAGCACCACGTACAACTGCTGGCCGGGATTTACCAGACCCTTTAATTTGAAAATATTGCCGGTGGAACGCAACGCGTCGATAGGGTCGCCCGTTCCCAAACCGCGGATCTGGATTTTGGCAACATTTCGGAGCTCTATGGAGTCCTGGTCGGCAACGTTGAAGAGGATGGGTTTGTTCACGCCCGTGTCCAGGATAAAACGCAGCGGGGTCCCGTTGACTTCAAGGGGGATAATCATCAGGTTATTCACCAATTCGAATGGGATCTTCGGGCTTTTTTTCCGGCCGTCCAGCAACTGGTAATGCTGCGCCGCCCCCCGGAAACAGCAGAGTACTATCCCCAGAAGCAACCCGATCCGCGCATATCGTACAAGCTTCATTACCAGTGGTGTATCTCTTAAAGTTACTAATTTATCGGACACCGAAGGCTTTTTTAACATCCCCTTAGGCCCCCTCCCTTCCCACAGGATGCGATTGGGGTTGCGGGGACCGAATGGTTTTCCCATTTTTGTGGCAGAAGCAGAAACCCTACCCTATTATGCCCACTCTCTCCAAAAAAGGCCAGGCCATGCCGGCCTCCCCGATCCGCAAGCTCGTGCCCTATGCCGAGGCAGCGAAAAAAAGCGGGGTGGAAGTCATCCACCTGAATATCGGGCAACCGGACATCAAGACACCGTCCCAGGCCCTGGAGGCTGTCCGGAATTTCCGGACGGAGGTGCTGGAATACAGCCGTTCCGAGGGGAGTGAATCCTACCGGGCCAAACTCGCCGATTACTACGGGAAACAGGGCATCGCGGTTACCCGGGAACAAATCCTGGTCACCACGGGGGGGTCTGAAGCCCTCTCCTTTGTAATGAGTTGCGTGGCCGACCTGGGAGACGAAATCATCATCCCGGAACCATTCTACGCAAACTACAACGGATTTGCCACGGCCACCGGGGTAACGGTGGTTCCGGTGGCATCCGGCATTTCGGATAACTTCGCCCTACCCCCTATTTCGGACTTCGAATCCTATATCGGACCCCGGACCCGGGCCATCCTGCTGTGCAATCCGGGCAACCCAACGGGGTACCTCTATTCCCCCGAGGAAATCCGATCGCTGGCGGAACTCGTACGCCGGCACGACCTGTTCCTGATTGCCGACGAGGTTTACCGGGAATTTGCCTACGACGGAAAAAAACACTATTCCATCCTGCAGGAACCCGGGCTGGAGGACAACGCCGTGGTGGTGGATTCGGTTTCCAAAAGGTACAGCATGTGCGGGGCGCGGATCGGTTGCATCATTACCCGGAACGAACAGCTCATGCAGGCGGCCCTGAAATTTGCCCAGGCGCGGCTGTCCCCGCCTACGTTCGCCCAGGTGGCCAGCGAGGCGGCCCTGGATACGCCCCCGTCTTATTTTGAAGCGGTCAATGCCGAATATACCCGCAGAAGGGATGTGCTCCTGGAAGAACTGGGCAAGATCCCCGGGATTCTTGTGGCCAGGCCCCAGGGGGCCTTTTACTGCATGGTGGAGTTGCCCATCCGGGATGCCGACCACTTTGCCCAATGGCTGCTGGAGGAGTTCAGGCTCGAGGGGGCCACGGTGATGCTGGCGCCCGCCGCCGGCTTTTACGCGACGCCGGGCCTGGGGGAAAACCAGGTGCGCATCGCCTACGTACTCGAGGAAAACCAGCTTCGGAAGGCGGTGAGGATACTCGCGGCAGCCCTCGAAAAATACCAGGCGGATGGTCATTGAACGCAACGTATCCCTGAAAGGGTTCAATACCTTCGGCATCGATGTCCCCGCCAGCCATTTTATCCGGGTAGACAACCTGGAAACCTTCCGGCAGGCCATAGCCGAACCGGACCTCCCCCCTCCTTTTATCCTCAGCGGAGGCAGTAACCTGCTGCTCACGGCCCCATTGGAAGCCCGCGTACTCTATATGGATACATCGGGCAAGGAAGTGCTGGACCAGGACGCGCACTCGGTTACCCTGCGCGTAATGGCCGGGGAAAACTGGCACGAGCTGGTGATGTGGACGCTGGAGCAGGGTTATGGCGGCCTGGAAAACCTCTCCCTGATCCCCGGGAAAACGGGGACGGCCCCCATCCAGAATATCGGCGCCTACGGGGCCGAGATCCGCGACGTACTCGTTGAACTCGAAGCCGTGGATATCCAAACCGGGGAGCCCCGGGTGTTCAGCAACGCTGCCTGCCGCTTCGGCTACCGGGATTCGGTCTTCAAACGCGAGCTGAAAGGACGCTACGCCATCTGGTCGGTCACCCTCCGGCTGACCCGCTCCGGGCACGAGATCCGGACGGGCTACGGAGACATTGCGGGCTGGCTGGAGCGGGAAGGCATCGAGGCTCCCGGGCCGCCCGAAGTTGCGCGGGCAGTTATCGCCATTCGAAAGAGCAAACTGCCGGATCCTGCCGAACTGGGAAACAGCGGGAGCTTTTTTAAGAACCCGGTTATTGGAAAGTCCCAATTTGAAAATCTCCGCACGCGCTTCCCGCAAATGCCGGGATATCCGCAGGAAAACGGGGACGTTAAGGTGCCGGCTGGCTGGCTCATCGATTCGCTCGGGTACAAGGGGCATCGCCAGGGCGATGCGGGCGTCCATAAAAACCAGGCGCTCGTCCTGGTCAATTACGGGGGAGCCTCCGGGAAAGAAATACTGGCCCTGGCGCGGGAAATCCAACAAGCAGTCCGGGATACGTATGGAATACAGATCGAGCCAGAAGTGAATATCTTGTAAGTTCCCCTGAAAATAATAACCCCCGCTGCGGGATCCGAAGCGGGGGCTAAACCAAACCAAACTAACCAAACATTACGTACGGCATGAAGTTCCCGTACGTCGAACTAATTCAAAAGTGAAAACGCCGGAGAACAAAAATTCTTAACTTAGCGTTTCCCTATATACGACAAGGCTATAGGGTTTGGATGCCGGGCAATATGCTTTTTTCCGGCCATCGCCCAAATCATGAGCACATTACTCGAAAAACATATAGTTGAACTGCTCCGGGAGGGCGATGAAAAGGCCATCGGCCTGCTCTATGAGCACTATGGGGACACGCTCTACGGGGTTGCCCTGAAGGTGGTAAAAAACGAAGAACTCGCCCAGGACGTGGTCCAGGAGAGTTTTGTGAAGATCTGGAAGAAATCCCATACCTACGACGCTTCAAAGGCCAAACTGTTTACCTGGCTATTCCGGATTACCCGCAACGCGGCCATCGACAAACTTCGCAGTTTGAGTACAAAGTCGGATAAGGAAATCCAAATAGACGTTTCGGACGTATATACAATAGGTGTGGACGGGGTGAACCCCGAATTGATGGACATGCAAAAACACCTCGGGAGTATTGAGCCCAAGTACCAGGTGGTGCTGGAGGCCCTCTTCTTCCAGGGAATGACCCAACAGGAAGCCAGCGAGGAACTGGATATCCCGCTGGGAACCATCAAATCGCGGCTCAAGATCGGCCTGAGGGAACTCAAGAAGATCTACGGCCCGGCCGTAATGATCGTTTATTGTTTATTGCAAGCGTTATGAAAGAAAAAATACAACAGTTTTTGGAGTCCGACCTGCTGGAGCAGTACCTGCTGGAAACTACGGGTCCTGAGGAAAGCGCCCGGGTGGAACGCTATATTGCGATGTACCCGGAGGTGCGCGACAGTTACCTGGAGTTGCAGGAAAACCTGGAAGCCTACGCCAAACTGCATGCCGTCCGCGCCCCGGAGGGCCTGCGCGAGCGCATCCTGCAACGCGTCCGGAATGAGCGGGCAGGTCGCCGGCGCTTTATGCGGTACGCCGTGGCAGCCAGCATTGCCGCCCTGTTCTTTGCCGGGGCGTCGTTCTGGTTTTACAACCAGAACCAGAACCTGCAGGTGGAAAACGACCTGGTCAACAATAAAATCCGGGTACTGGAAGCCGATATGAAGGAGCAGCTCGAGGATGTCCGCAACCAGTTTATCGTACTGAACAACCCGGGAACACGGAAGTTCATGGTTAACGGCAACCAAAAAGCCCGGGAACTCAAGGCGATTGCCTACGTAAACCCCGTGAAGAAACTCTCCTATATCAACGTGAGGAAACTCCCTAACCTGCCCGAAGACAAGGATTACCAGATGTGGGCCGAAGTCAATGGGGAAATGGTCAATTTGGGGGTCATCCGCAACTACGAAGACAAGGACAAACTGATGGCATTGCCCTACGGCGAGAAGGGGCTGAGTTATATCACCATCGAACCCAAGGGAGGCAACACCACCCCCTCCGTTCAAAATATCGTGGCGGATTTTTCCTACTGAACCCCAACGGAACGAATAGCCCGGGCCCCTTGTAAAAGGGGCTTTTTTTATATCTTTGTACCAAATTGGAATCCATGAAACTCATCCTGCTGACTATCGGATTGCTGGCACTTGCCTTTGCGGGTATCGCCATCAAGATATGGGCCAGGAAAGACGGTGCCTTTGCCGGCACCTGTGCCAGTCAAAACCCCCATCTGAACAAGGATGGCGAGGCGTGCGGCATGTGCGGCAAACTGCCTTCGGAACAAGAGTGCCGGCAGCAGGCCGACGCCTGACCCGTTGACCGCATCCCCCAGGATTCCCCAGACCCCCAAGCATCCCTTTGCATACGGAGAAAGACATACTGCTACAGACTATCGATAAGGCGCGCTCGGGTAGCCAGGTGGCCTTCAGCCAGCTTCTCGACGCCTACTGGCAGGAGGTGTACCATTTCCAACTGGGCAGGACGCAGAACGAGAACGACGCCGAGGATATTGCCATTCAGACCTTTGCCCGCGCCTTTGACAAACTGGACACCTACGACCCCACCTACGCCTTCAACACCTGGCTGATTACCATTTCCAAGAACCTGCATATCGATTTGCTGCGAAAACGCAAACGCAACATCCTGGAAGGCACGGACAACAGCCACAGCGATGCGGTAAAACGCGTCCTGGACGACGCCCCGACGGCAGAGGACCAGCTCATCATCGAGCAGGACCTGAAAACCCTGTTGCAGTATATCCGGAAACTCAAGCCGGGATACCGGAGTGTCATCGAATTGCGGTTCTTCCAGGAGATGAGTTATGCGGAAATCGCCTCGGCCCTGGATGAGCCGATCGGCAATGTAAAGGTGCGGCTGCTCCGGGCCAAGAAGTTGCTGGCCGGGCTCATAGCCCGGGATAAGGGAAACAGCTGAAGGGGTACTGGAATAGGCCTGATTTAGTTCGTATATTTGCTTAAAATTTCGCTATGAGCACCACCGCGGTACCCAAAACTGCCGAAACGACCAAGGGAAAGCCCAAATGGCTCCGGGTCAAGCTGCCAACTGGTAAGAAGTACACCCAGTTGCGCAAGCTTGTGGACACCTACGACCTGCATACCATCTGCACCTCGGGCAGTTGTCCGAATATGGGGGAATGCTGGGGGGAAGGTACGGCCACGTTCATGATTCTGGGCAACGTGTGTACGCGTTCCTGCGGTTTCTGCGGCGTAAAAACGGGCCGCCCCTCCGCGATTGACTGGGCAGAACCCGAAAAAGTGGGCCGTTCCATCAAAATCATGGGGATCCGACACGCGGTAATTACCTCGGTAGACCGGGACGACCTGAAAGATATGGGGTCCATCCTGTGGGCGGAAACCGTCAAGGCCATCCGCAGAATGAACCCGGATACGACACTGGAAACCCTGATCCCCGATTTCCAGGGGGTGGAACAACACCTGGACCGTATCCTGGAGGTAGCCCCTGAGGTAATATCCCACAATGTGGAAACCGTCCGGCGATTGACCCGGGAAGTCCGGATACAAGCCAAATACGACCGCAGCCTGGGTGTCCTGAAATACCTGAAGGACCAGGGTGCCAACCGGACCAAATCCGGGATCATGCTCGGGCTGGGAGAAACAGAGCCCGAAGTGCTGCAGACCCTGGAAGACCTGCGGGAGGCCGGGGTTGACGTGGTCACCATCGGACAGTACCTGCAGCCCTCCAAACGCCATTTGCCCGTAAAGGAATTCATTACCCCGGAGCAATTTGACAAATACCGGGAGGCCGGCCTGGCCCTGGGCTTCCGGCACGTGGAGAGTGGGGCCCTGGTCCGCTCGTCCTATAAAGCGCACAAGCACATCCATTGATGCACCTTACCGGTCCGGAATCCCGGCAGGAAAGGGAAAACCCCCTGAAAGCCTTGAAGAAAATCACCATCGGAATCAACGGGTTCGGCCGGATCGGCCGCACGCTCTACCGTCTGCTGGAACCCGTCCCCCATATGGACGTCGTGCTGGTGAACGACCTGGCAGATAGCCGTACCCTGGCGCACCTCCTGCGCTATGACAGCATCCACGGCCCCCTGCCCCACCCCGTTTCCGTTACAGATCGGGGGTTCCGGATGGGCAATACGGAAACGGCGCTGACCAATTTCGGCGAGCCCGGCCAGATTCCCTGGGGGGAATACGGGGTTGACCTCGTGGTAGAGGCTACCGGACGCTTTAAAAACCGCAAGTTCCTGGAGGACCACCTGGCGCAGGGAGCCCGGAAAGTCCTCTTGTCGGCCCCGCCGGAGGATGCCGACATCCCCATGGTCGTTTACGGCATCAACGACCACCTGCTATCCCCGGAAACAGCCATTTTCAGTTGTGCCTCCTGTACCACCCACAGCGCCGCGCCGCTGATCAGCGTGCTGGACGGGCTGTGCGGGATCAGGCAGGCCTATATCACCACCGTTCACTCCTATACCTCCGACCAGAGCCTGCACGACCGGCCGCACAGGGACCTGAGGCGGGCCCGCGCCGCCGGGCAATCCATCGTTCCCACCACTACGGGCGCTGCCAAGGCCCTCACCCGGATTTTTCCGCATTTGTCCGATGTAATCGGGGGTTGCGGCATCCGGGTACCGGTCCCAAACGGCTCGCTTACAGACATCACCGCCCACGTGCGGAACCCGGCGTCCATTGCGGAAATAAATGCTACATTTAAGAGAATTTCGGAAAATGAGCTTCAAAACATCCTTTTTTTCACGGAAGACCCGATAGTTTCAGTCGATATAAACAATAGTTGTTACTCCTGTACGTTTGATTCTCAGATGACTTCCGTGGTTGGCAACATGGTGAAGGTCATCGGATGGTACGACAATGAAACCGGTTATAGCAGCCGGGTTAGGGATTCGATCCAGTTACTGATAGAGCGAAACTTTATTTGAAACGCCTGTTACGACATACGATTGCGTTTATTTTCCTGGTTTCCTGTCTTTTGGCGGGCTGGGGACTCCATGCCCAGCTGCCCGTGCAGGAAACGCGGGAATTCGATGTCTTTATCAACCAGGCGCGCACCTACTGGAACCGCGACGACCTGGAACTTGCCCTGGAGGAACTCGACAAGGCCGCCGAATGGGCCGAGGAGCAACAGAGCGAGAAAGATCTGATAGACTGCTACCACTATTTTGCGTTGATTTACCTGGACCTCAACAAGGAGGAAACCGCCCAGTTCAACAATGGTCGCGCCGCCCTGATGCTCGATGAAATCGAATATCCTTACGGTACGGCGGTCCACTACTATATCAACGCGAAAATCCTGTATTCGGAAGGGAACTTCTTCCAGGCCATCTTTCAGCTCAATGAAGCCCGGCAACGCACCAACGACCGGAACCTGCTCAACCGCATTACGCTTCTGGAGGCCGATAACCTGCGGAGTATCGATAAATACGAGCAGGCAGAGACCAATTACAACTCCCTGCTGGTCAATACCGACCCCTATGAACGCGAATTTTTGCGGGCCAGGGCCTATCTGGGCCTCGCCCGGCTCGACCTGGTGCAGGAATTGCTGCCCGAAGGCATCGAAAATGCCCAAAACGCATTGAGTATTGCGGAATCCAACGGGTTTACCACGGAATTTATCCAGGCCAACGAGTTGCTGGCCAACATGTTCGAACAAACCCGGCAATTCGACCAGGCCCTGGCTTCCACCAGGAACCTGATGCACTTCAAGGATTCCGTGCGGGGCATCGCCAGGGAAAAAGCCCAGCTGGAAACAGCCGATAGGATCCAGACGGAGTACATGAGCAAGGAAATCCAGCGGCAGGACGAAGAAATCCAGGAACTCAGCGAATCCGCCAACCGGTCGGAACTCACGGCCATCCTGTCGTCCGCCTTTTTAATCATTATTTCCCTCCTGGCCGTATCCCTCTACCGGAACAACCAGATCAAACTGAAGACCAACGATTTGCTGCACACCAAGAACCGGGAGCTGCACGCCGCCCGGGATGCTGCGGTCCAGGCCATGGAAGCCAAGACCAACTTCCTGTCTACGGTCAGCCACGAGCTGCGGACACCCCTGTACGCCGTTACGGGGCTCACCCACCTCCTGCTGGAAGAAAACCCGAGCAAAGAACAGCAGGAGCACCTGAAAGCGCTCAAATTTTCGGGGGATTACCTGCTGAACTTTATCAATGACATCCTGCAGATCAACAAAATCGACGCCGACAAGCTGGAGATGCTGGAAGTGGAATTCAACCTGAAGAAGATCCTCACCGAGGTGATGAATTCACTACAGCAAACGGCCAAGGAAAGCAAAACGGAAATGATCCTGGATTTCGACCCCGAAATCCCCTCCCACCTGATGAGCGACCCGGTGAAGCTCTCCCAGATATTTATGAACTTGATGGGGAATGCGCTGAAGTTTACCAAGAACGGGGAAGTCCTGGTGCTGGCCCGCCTGGTGCGAAAAGAGGACGACAGGGCCCGGGTGTACTTCGAGGTACGGGATACAGGTATCGGCATCAGTGAAGAAAAGCAGAAAACCATCTTTGACAGCTTTGAGCAGGGATCCATCCAAATCAACCGGGAATACGGGGGAACCGGCCTGGGGCTTACCATTGTAAAGAGCCTGCTGGGGCTTTTTGGCAGCACCATCCAGCTGGAAAGCACCCCGGGGCAGGGCAGCTCGTTCTTCTTTGAGCTCGACTTCAAATGCAAGGACGATTTGGTGGACGACGTGCCTTTCGAAGTGACCCAGAAAGAGTACGACTTCAAGGGCCTCCACCTGCTGATCGTGGAGGACAACAAGATCAACCAGGTGATTACGCGGAAGATGCTGGCCAAAAAGGATATTACCTCGGATATCGCCAACAATGGCACCGAGGCCATCCAACTGGCGAGTTCCAACTCCTACGACGGTATCCTAATGGACATCCACATGCCGGGAATCAGCGGCGTGGAGGCCACCCAGGAAATCCGCAAATTCGACCCGGAAACGCCCATCATCGCATTGACGGCAATTTCCCTGGACGACAGCCTGGAAGCCTTTTATGCCGCAGGTTGCAACGACGTGGTGACCAAGCCGTTCAAACCCGAGGTGTTCTACCAGAAGATCGGGGAGAATATCCTGGAGCCCAAAATGCGCAAAACGCTATCCTGAATTCCATGCGCCGGAGCACCATGCCCGGAGCCCCGACCTCGTTGTTCCTGTGGCCTCCCTAAAGCGAGTCGATAAATTCCATCAGCACCTTTTCATCCGCCTCCCCGAACTGGTGCGCCACACCGATGACCCAATGTCCCGTCAAATCGCTGCCCAGGCGGGCGGCGTCCTTCTCGGTGGTCAGGATCCGTTTCCGGCTGCGCAAGGCATCGATTTCCCGGGGTGAGAAGCGGTGGTGGTCCGGGAACTCCATGTGCTCAAAAACCAGGTCCAACTCCTTCAGGTGGCGCACCAGCGGCTCTGGGTTGGCGATACCGGTTACCAGGGTAAACGGTTTTTCCCGAAGCTGCTCCGGGGATACCACACGCCCCGCCGAATCCCTGACATCCGAATAGTCCAGGCGGGCAAAAACCACGCGCTGCCCGGCCTCCGGCCGAAGCCTGCGGGTAATCTCCGCCCGGGTTTCCGGATCCGGCAATTCCGGGCATTTGGTCACCGCGATGATCCCGGCGCGCCGGGCCTGGGATTTGTGGTCCCGCAGGTCCCCGCTCGGCAGGTACCCCTGGTCCGGGTAGAGCGCGCCCCAGCAGGTAAGCAGGATGGACCCGGCCGGGCGGACTTTCCGGTGCTGGAATCCGTCGTCCAGGATAATCAGGTCCGGGGAGGCCTGGCGGGTGAGTTTACGGATGCCCCTTCGGCGATCGGCATCCACGGCAACGGTAACCCGCGGGAATTTCAGGGCAATCTGTGCCGGCTCGTCCCCCAGGTCGTCGGCCGGGGTATCCGGGCCTGCCAGGACAAAACCCCGGCTCCTGCGCCGGTACCCCCGGCTGAGTACGGCTGCCCGACGCGCCTGCAGGCGGCGCAGTACCCATTCCACCATAGGCGTCTTCCCGGTGCCCCCCACACTGAGGTTCCCGATACAAAGCACCGGGGTCGCGAACGACTCGGACGCACACCAGCCCCGGTCGTAGCACAGGTTCCTGAGCCATACCGCGGCGGCGTATACCAGTGAAAAGGGCCAAAGCAGCTTGCGGATTACCTCCATAGGAGCGAAAATAGTTTATTTATCTTTGAACAAACCCATAAACCCACCGACGGATGACCGTAAAAGAAATAGCCGATTGCCTGGAAGAACTGGCGCCCCTGCCGTTCGCGGAAGACTTCGACAATGTCGGGTTGCTGGTGGGGGACCCCGGGCGGGAAGTCACCGGGGTCCTCGTCACGCTGGATACCCTGGAAGCCGTTGTGGAGGAGGCTGTTGAAAAAGGCTGCAACCTCATCGTCAGCTTCCATCCGATTGTCTTCAAGGGGTTGAAAAAGATCACCGGGGCCACCTATGTGGAACGCGTCGTGACAAAGGCGATTGAAAACCGCGTGGCCATCTATAGCATGCATACTGCGCTGGACAATGTCCTAAGCGGGGTCAACGGGCGAATCTGCGACGTACTCGGGCTGGACAACCGCGCCGTCCTGATCCCCTCAAAAGGGAAGCTGCGCAAACTCACTACCTACGTGCCCGAATCGGGCCGGGAAGCGCTGCTGCAGGCATTGTTTGACGCCGGGGCCGGACAGGTGGGCAATTATTCAAATTGCAGTTTCAGCAATACGGGAGAGGGAACCTTCCTGCCGGGGGCGGATGCCAACCCCACCATCGGATCCCGGGGCAACCTCCACCGGGAGCCGGAATCCCAGTTGCACCTTACTTTTACGGCAAACCGGGAACAGCAGGTGCTCAGGGCCCTGCGCGAAAACCACCCGTACGAGGAGGTGGCCTATGAAGTGACCGCCCTGGAGAACAGCTACCAACAGGTGGGGATGGGCATGGTGGGATCGCTCAAGCAGGCGTTGGACGAAAAGCAATTCCTGGACCTGCTCAAAAGCCGGTTCGGCACGCCCTGCATCCGCCATTCTGATTTTACGGGAAAAAAGGTGCAGCGGGTTGCCGTACTGGGGGGCAGCGGGGCCTTTGCCATCGGGGCGGCACGGGCAGCCGGGGCCGATGCCTACGTAACCGCCGACATCAAATACCACGAGTTCTACCAGGCGGCCGGGGAGCTGCTGCTGGCAGATGTCGGGCACTATGAAACTGAGCAGTTTACAAAAAACCTGCTGCACGATTATCTTACAGAAAAAATTCCTAATTTTGCGATCTCTTTATCCGGGACCCGAACAAATCCCATCAACTATTATTAGACAATATGGCAACAAAGACAGAAGTGACGGTAGAAGACAAACTGAGAGCCCTCTACGACCTGCAACTCATCGACTCGCGGATTGATGAAATCCGCAATGTCCGCGGGGAGTTGCCCCTCGAAGTGGAGGACCTCGAGGACGAGGTGCTCGGGCTGAAGACCCGTGTGGACAAGCTCAAAACAGATGTCGAAACCATCAACTACGAGATCACTGCCAAGAAAAATATGATCGAGGATGCCAAAGCCCTGATCAAGAAATACGCCGAACAACAGAAGAACGTCCGGAACAACCGGGAGTTCAACTCCCTGTCCAAAGAGGTGGAGTACCAGGAACTGGAAATCCAGCTGGCCGAGAAGCACATCCGGGAATTCAAGGCCCAGATTGAACAGAAAAAGGAAGTGATTTCCGAGACCAAGGAGAAACTTTCCGAACGGGAATCCCACCTGAAACACAAGAAAAGCGAACTCGACGCCATCCTGGCCGAAACCGAAAAGGAAGAGAAGGCGCTGATCGCCAAGTCGGAGGAATTTGAGAAGCAAATCGAAGACCGCCTGGTCTCCGCTTACAAGCGGATTCGCGGCAGCGTCAAGAACGGCCTGGCCGTAGTCCCGATTGAACGGGGTGCCTCCGGCGGATCTTTCTTTACGATCCCCCCGCAGGTACAGGTGGAGATCGCCTCCCGCAAAAAAATCATTACGGACGAACACAGCGGCCGTATCCTGGTAGACCCGGCCCTGGCCGATGAAGAGCAGGAGAAAATGAAAAAGCTGTTCGAGAAGATCAAATAAGAAGGCCCTTCAGGCCGCAGGCTTAAAACCACTCCTAATAACCGGGGTGGTTTTTTATTTGCCGGCTGTTACCGGCTGCTCATCCAGAAGTTCGAGGATCCGGTTGGTGACCTCCGGGCTGTCCCAGCGGTTTTCCAGGTCCGGCATCTGCATCACCTCCCGCATAATGGCTTCCTGTCGGTCGCCCATGGCCAGGGCTTCCGCGTAGGGACGGTCCGAAAATGTAACCCGGGAATAGGCCGGGATCCATTTATCCGGGTAGGCATTCGCAAAATGGCGCTCAATTTTCTTCTGCAGCAAAAATTCCGGATCGGCCGTCCGGGAGCTCATTTCCACGAAATTCCGGTAACTCAACTCGGCAATGGCGTCGGCATTCGGTTTGCGCCGGGCCTGATATTCGGAGAACACCCGTTCCCAATCCTCCCCGTGCCGTTCCATCAAGCCGGTCAGCACGGTAATATCCTCAAACCCCGCATTCATGCCCTGTCCGTAGAAAGGGACAATGGCGTGGGCCGAATCGCCTACCAGGGCCACCTTGTCCCAGTACGTCCAGGGATAGCAGCGGATCGTGACCAGGGCGGAGGTGGGGTTGCGGAAAAAATCCCCCGTCAGGTTCTCGATATCCGGGGTAACTGTCGGGAAATACTTACGGAAAAAGTTCCGGGCATCGTCCCGGGTCTGAATCTTCTCAAAGGACACCTCCCCCTCAAAAGGCAGGAATAGCGTACAGGTAAAACTGCCGTCCAGGTTGGGCATGGCGATAAACATAAACCGGCCCCGCGGCCAGATGTGGAAGGAATGCCTGTCGAGTTTGTGGGTCCCGTCCGCATTGGGCGGGATGGTGAGTTCCTTATACCCCACATCGATAAAATCCTGGGAATAATCAAAACGGCTGCGTCGCTGCATCTTGTGCCGGATTCTGGAAAATGCCCCGTCACACCCAAAGACATGGTCAAAGGCGTATTCCTCCCACTCCCCTTTCTCGGTTTCCCCCGTAAAGAGGCGCGCGGTGGGCAGGTCCACATCCCAAACCTTTTCCGAAAAGCGAAACCGGGCACCGGCTGCTTCGGCCAGGTCAATCATCCTGCGGTTGAGTACCCCCCGGGAAATGGACCAAATGGCCTCCTCCTCCTTGCCGTACTTCTGGTAGTACACCGGTTCATCCACCACGTGCATGGCGCGCTGGTATAGCGGGATGGCTATTTTCCGCACCTCCTCTTCTATCCCTGCCTGCCGCAGGGCCTTCCAACCCCGGTTACTCATCGCCAGGTTAATGGAACGACCCGAAAATTCCACGGTGCGGATATCGGGCCTGCGGTCAAAAACGGTCACCCCGTGACCGGCTTTCCGCAAAAAGATCGCCAACAGCGACCCGACCAGGCCGGAGCCGACTATGGCAACCTGTTTCGGTTTTTTAGACATATACACGGGTTAGCAGGCTAAAGTTACTAAAACCTGCCGGTTTCATGCCCTTCCCGCCCGATCCACTAGTTATTTAGGGAAATCCTAACACTGCTTTGTTTATTTATTTCGTAATTTTATTAAACATTTATGCGCTCAAAGACCACCCTCCCCGAAAAATTATGCCCGGTGTGCCTGCGCCCTTTTAGCTGGCGAAAAAAATGGCAGCGCAATTGGGAATCCGTCAGGTATTGCAGTACCCGTTGCCGCAACAACCGGGGACGGGTCAACGGCAGCCAGGGACGTGTCGGTGCGGGCAACGGCAGCCAGGGACGTATCGGTGCGGGTAACGGCAGCCAGGGACGGAACAACGGCAGCACGAGTGAGATCAATCCCGGGCGGGAAATCCGCACACAAAAAACGATGAAACGATGAATACTGCCCTCTATTGGTTCCGCAACGACCTGCGGGTTGCCGACAACCCGGGCCTGCTGGCAGCCTGCCGCAGCCAGCGTGTGCTGACGGCCTATTGCTTCGACCCCGAGGAATTCCGCGAAGGGGATTACGGTATCCCGCGGATGGGGTCCTACCGGACGGCTTTCCTGCGGGAATCCGTCCAGGCGCTGCAGGAGCAACTCCAGGGCCTGAATATCTCCCTGCATATCCATTTCGGTTCACCCGGGGACATCCTCCCGGGGCTCATCAGAAAATACGGCGTCACCGAGCTGCACCTGCAGCGGGAATGGACCCGGGACGAATGCCTGGCCCTGGAAGGGGTCCGCAAGCGGCTGCCTTCCGGGGTGGCAGTCCACGAATATTACCAGCAATTCCTCTTCCATCCGGATGATGTGCCATACAATACTTTCGACGACATCCCGGACGTATTCACCGGCTTTCGGAAAAAATGCGAAAAACGCGTCACGGTTCGGGAGCCGGAAAATGCGCCAGCCCGGCGGGAAACCCTCTATGCGCCTGCTGAAAACAGCGACCTGCCCGGGTGGGAGGCCTTTGGGATGGAACCTCCCAGGGCCGATTCCCGGACGGCCTTCCCATTCCGGGGCGGGGAAGTCGCAGCCTGGGACCGCCTGCAGGAATACTTTTGGGAAACTCGGTTTTTGAGCACCTACAAACGCACGCGCAACGGGTTGGTCGGCACCCGCTACAGCACCAAGTTTTCCCCCTGGCTGGCCAACGGCTCCCTGTCTGCCCGGCAAATCTACCGGCAGGTGCAGCGCTACGAGCGGGAAGTGGAAAAAAACCGGGATACCTACTGGCTGATCTTTGAACTGATATGGCGCGATTATTTTAAGTACGTTTCCCTGAAACAGGGCCCGAAACTTTTTGCACCCGGCGGCATCCGCGAGGTGGAAAGGAACTGGGGAAACTCTGCGGAGGCTTTTGCCCGCTGGACGCGAGGGGAAACCGACAGCGAATTTATCAATGCGAACATGCAGGAGCTCCTCCGCACCGGTTGGATGAGCAACCGGGGCCGGCAGAACACGGCGAGCTACTGGTCACAGAACCTGGGGCAGGACTGGCGACTTGGAGCCGCCTGGTTCCAGTACCTGCTGCTGGACTACGACGTCCACAGCAACTGGGGAAACTGGATGTACAACAGCGCCGTCGGCAACGATCCCCGGAACCGAAAATTCAACCTGGAACTGCAGGCTAGCCGGTATGACGCTTCGGGAAAATTCCGGCGTCTCTGGCTGCAAGCTTCCCTTTTCGACGCCTCTCCCCCGGCACCCGGGGACCTGCCCACTCCTGCCGGGTTACAGGCCCCACCGGCCGAGGGGCTTCCGATTCCGTCAAAATCCAAAAATCACCCATGAGAACTGTACGGCTCATCCTGGGCGACCAGCTCAACGCCAAACACAGCTGGTATGGCAAAACAGACCCGGAGGTGGTTTACCTGATGGCCGAGATGCGCCAGGAAACCGATTATGTAAAGCACCACATCCAGAAGGTCCTGGGCTTCTTTGCCTCCATGCGGAATTTTGCCGGGGAACTGGAGGAAAAAGGCCATCGGGTGCGCTACTTCAGGATTTCCGATACCGACAACCCCGGGAAGCTGCCAGAACTCATCCGGCAGGTCCTCGAGGAAGAGGGGGCCGACAGGTTCGAATACCAGTGGCCCGACGAATACCGCCTGGACGAGCAGCTCCGGGACTTCTGCCAGACCCTGGACTGCCAGACGGAGGCGGTGGATACCGAACATTTTTACACGGATCGATCGGAACTCGCCGAATTTTTTGAGGGGAAGAAACAATGCGTCATGGAACCGTTCTACCGCATGATGCGCCGGAAATACGATGTATTGATGGAAGGGGGGGACCCGCTGGGCGGCCGCTGGAATTTTGACGGGGACAACCGGAAGAAATGGAAGGGGGAGCCCGAAATCCCCCACGAACGAGGGTTTCGCAAAGACCTGATTGACCTGGAGCGGGAAATCCGGGACGCCGGGGTGGAAACCATCGGGAATGTGGATGCAGGCAGCTTTAACTGGCCCACCTCCCGGGCAGACGGCCTGGCCATGCTCCGGCATTTCTGCGATTCCCTGCTTGTGCACTTCGGGGATTTCCAGGATGCCATGCATACCGGGGAAAAATACCTGTTCCACTCCCGCCTGTCATTTGCATTGAATACCAAGATGCTATCCCCCCGGGAAGTGGTGGAGAAAGTGGAGGCCGTCTATCGGGATGACCCCGAGGCCATCCACCTGTCGCAGGCGGAAGGCTTTATCCGCCAGATACTCGGGTGGCGGGAGTTTATGCGCGGGATGTATTGGAAGGAAATGCCCGGGTATGCAAACCGCAACGCACTCGGGAACGAGAATCCGCTCCCGGACTTTTACTGGACGGGCGAAACAAAGATGAATTGCCTGTCACACGCCATCCGCCAAAGCCTGGATACTTCCTATGCCCACCATATCCAGCGGCTGATGATCACGGGCAACTACGCCCTGCTCACCCAAACGGACCCGGACCAGGTGGATGCCTGGTACCTGGGCATCTACATCGACGCCATCCAATGGGTGGAACTGCCCAATACCCGGGGGATGAGTCAGTTTGCGGACGGGGGGCTGGTGGCCACGAAACCCTATGTGAGCAGCGCCAATTACATCCGGAAAATGAGTAATTATTGCAGTGGTTGCCAGTACAAGGCCTCTGAGAAAACCGGGGATTCCGCCTGTCCGTTCAATGCGCTTTACTGGAATTTCCTCGATGCCAAAAAAGACCTGCTTGCGGGCAACCCGCGGATGGGGATGATGTACCGGCTACTGGAGAAAATGGATGCCGACCAGCTGGAAGCCCTGAAAAAACGAGCTGCCTCCATTATAGCGCATCCGCAGCGCTATTGAGTTCGTTTCCGGCCGGTTTTCACAATTTCTTAACCGTTTGGCGGCAACCGGGACCCCTGATGCCTTCGTATATATACTAGAAATCAACGCTTCGGCGACTCTATATATGCAAGAAAAGACCTTCCAGGCAGCTGCCCGGAAGGTCTTTTCGATTTCCGGCCTTTCGCCGGTGGGATTCCTTAGCCGTTCTAATCCAGGATGGCGTCCACGATACCGTATTCCACGGATTCCTTGGCGTCCATCCAGTAATCCCGGTTAAAATCCTTCATAATCTTTTCAAAGGGCTGCCCGCAGTTTTCCGCCAGGATCTGCGCCCCGATTTCCCGGGTTTTTAAAATTTCCTTTGCCTGGATTTCAATATTGGAAGCCTGACCCCGGGCGCCGCCGCTGGGCTGGTGGATCATCACCCGCGCATGGGGCTGTACAAACCGGCGTCCCTTCTTACCGGCCGACAGGAGGATGGACCCCATGGAGGCGGCCAGGCCGGAGCAAATGGTCGAAACCGGGCTTTTGAGCGAGGCGATGGTATCGTAGATTGAAAATCCGGAGGTTACGTACCCGCCCGGACTGTTGATATACAACTGGATTTCCTTGTTGTTCTGGAGATCCAGGTACAAAAGCCGGTCGATAACGTGTTTTGCCGAGTCGTCGTCTACCTGGCCCCAGAGAAAAACTTTCCGTTCCTCCAGCATCCGTGCATCGATCTGTTCCTGAATCTTTCCTTTTTTTGCGCTCATAGACCGTTATGGGTTTAGGGGCAAAAATAATCAAATTATCACAATACGGGCAGGCATCCCCCTCCCCGATTTCCGCCCAAAATGGCCTATATTTGAATTAAACCAATTGCCATGATTTTCAGAGTCCTGTTCGTGTGCTGCCTCCTGCTTGCAGGAGCCTGCAAAGAATCCCCCGAAAAACAAGCCGATGCGGTGCCGGAAACGGCCCCCACCCCGATGGATGACCTGGACCGCCTGGCGGCGGCCCACGGATTCGCAAACTGGAAAGATGTGTCGGAAATCCGGTTTACCTTCAACGTGGACCGGGATACCTCCCATTTCGAACGCCGTTGGATCTGGAACCCGGCCGAAAACCGGGTCACCCGGATTATGGGTTCCGATACGCTGACCTACCTCCGCTCCGAGGTGGATTCCACCCTGATGCAGGCAGACGGCGGCTTTATCAACGACAAATACTGGATGCTGGCTCCCTACCAGTGGGTCTGGGACCGGGAGAGCATTGAGTGGGAAATGGACCCTGCGGCACCCGCGCCGATTTCCGGGGATACAATGCCCAAGCTAACCATCGTCTACGGGAATGAAGGCGGCTATACCCCGGGGGATGCCTACGATTTCTATATCGGGCCGGATTCCCTGGTGGCGGAATGGGTTTTCAGAAGGGGTAATCAACCGGAACCGAACCTGGCGGCCACCTGGGAGGAATACCAGGACCACAATGGGCTCAAAATAGCGACCCTGCACCAGAACCCTCAGGGCTTTAAACTGTATTTTACGGATATCGAAGTGGAGTAATTAATCGTCCCGGCAGTCTGCGGTTCGGGCTTTGTCATGCCACCCGGGTTGCCTGCCGCTCGCGCTTGCTCCTATTGCCCGGATCCCTGCGGACCCTTTCCCCCGTTTTTCAGAATGCCGGTGGCCAACAGGACCAATGCGGCACAGCCCAGGAGTACCCAGAAACTCATGCGCAGGCCAAAGGCCTCGGCCAGGTAGCCGAGCACGGGGGGCGCCGCCAAAAAACCGGAGTACCCGGTACCGGCTATAAACGCCACCCCCTGGGAGGAATCCACCCCCCGGACATTCCCGCCAATCCGGAACAATTCCGGGATGATCACCGAGAAACCGAGCCCCACCAGGGCAAACCCCGCCAGGGTCGCAAATGGATGCGCCCATAATACGGAGAGGTACCCCAGGACGGCAATGGCGCTGCCAGCGGCCACGATGCGTACCGACCCGATGCGGGCACTGATGCCGTCCCCCAAAAACCGGCCCAGGGTCATGGTTACTGAAAACGCCAGGAAGCCGCCCCCCCAGAGGTACTCGGGCGAGCCTACAACTTCTTTCAGGTACAGGCCGCTCCAGTCTACCACGGCGCCTTCGCCTCCCATGACCACAAAGGAGATGATCCCCAGTAGCAGCAGCGGGCGAAAGAGTTTCAGGCTGAAGCCGTCCTTCTCCACCGGGGCAGCCGTAATTTTCAAATACTGCCGGCGCAAGCCCGCATTGACCAACAACACCAGGAGGATGATCCCGGCCATATGCAGGGCCGGACTGTCAATCACCGGGATCAGGAAACTGCCCAGGCCGGCCAGGACGCCCCCCAGGCTAAAGAACCCGTGGGCGGCCGACATAAAGTTTTGCCGGTCCTCCTTTTCGATTTCCGTCACCAGGGTATTCATGGCGATATCGGTAAACCCGTTGGAAAGGCCGAAAAAAAACAGGGCTGCCACCAGGGCGTAGTAATTGGGGGCGATCAGGGGGAAAAACGCAAAAAAACTACTGGCCAGGACCCCGATCCAGGTAGCGCGCCCCACCCCCAAACGGTTGATGATCCGCGCGGCCACCGGGAATACGGTAAAAACCCCCAGGCTCAAAAAGAAAATGGCCAGGCCGAGGTCTGCCTTGTCGATCCCGAGACGGGACTGCACGGTAGGGATATAGATGGCCCAGGTGCCGAACCAGATATTCAGGCTGGCAAAAACCCAGGCAGGTGCCAGGTAGCGCGGGCTGGTCAAAATCAGGCGAAGGGACTTCATGGGCTCTGCTTCGAAAACGGCGGCAAAATACTTCGAAAATCCGAGAGTAGGCTCAGCTACTTGCCGGGGCCCCTGCCGCAGACCCTTTCTGTATCCCTTCTTTTAATATCTGTCCGAAACGGTACATGTCCAAAAAGGAACAGTAAAACGGGGCAGGCGCCAGGCGGATCACGTTGGGCTCCCGCCAGTCCGGCAGCACCCCGTGGTCCATGAGGTAATCAAAGAGCGGCCGGCCTTCGCCGTGCAGGAACACGGACAACTGGCAACCCCGGTCTGCCGGGGTGATGATTTCGAAGCGGCTGTCCACCTCTTTGTCCACCTCCCGTAAGATGAATTCCAGGTAGCCGGTGAGCAGGTCGCGTTTGGCGATCAGGGCCTCCATCCCCACCTCGTCAAAGAGTTCCAGGGAAGCCAGGTACGGGGCCAGGGCCAGGATGGGCGGGTTGCTCAGCTGCCAGGCATCGGCCGTGGGCATGGGGTCGAATTCGGGCTGCATCAGAAACCGCGTTTCCTTCCGCGTTCCCCACCAACCCTCAAACCGCCGGATGTCCCTCCGGTCCAGGTGTCGCTGGTGGATAAATACCCCGGAGGCGTTCCCCGGGCCACTATTCATGTATTTGTAGCTGCACCAGGCGGCAAAGTCCACCCCCCAGCCATGGAGGTCCAGCCAGACATTCCCGGCTGCATGGGCCAGGTCCCAGCCCACAATCGCACCGGCCGCCTGCCCCGCACGGGTAATGGCTTCCATGTCCAGGACCTGTCCGTTGTAATAGTTCACCCCACCCATCAACACCAGGGCCAGGGAATCCGAATGTTCTTCTATGGCGGCGAGGATATCCTCCGTCCGCCAATGGTGTTCGCCCGGGCGTTTCCGGACTTCTACAAGCGTCTCGGCGGGGTCGTACCCGTGGAAACGCAACTGGCTTTGCAACATGTACTGGTCAGACGGAAAGGCTTTCTCCTCGCAGAGGATCTTAATCCGTTTGCCCTGCGGCCGGTAAAAGGAAACCATCAGCAGGTGCAGGTTCACCGTAAGCGTATTCATCACGGTTACCTCCCCGGGTTTCGCCCCGACAATCTTTTCCAGGTAGGGCGCAAGCTGCTCGTGGTATTCCCACCAGGGGTTTTTTGCCCGGAAATGGCCCTCCACGGCGAGTTCCTCCCAATCGGTCAGTACCTCCCGGACCTTGCCGGCCGCCTTCCGCGGCTGGAGCCCCAGGGAATTCCCGGTAAAATAGATGATTTCTTTTCCGTTGTGCCGGGGGAAGAGAAAGGCCTCCCTGTAGCGGCCAAGCGGGTCTTCGGCATCCATTTTCCTGGCAAAGGCCTCGGTATTCTCGAATCTCATAGGGCGTCTGGTTCTTTACCTTCAAAAATACGAGGAAGTTGCCGATAAACAGCGGCCGCGGAATTCGGGCGGTTGGGACCTCCCTCTGCGGTTGGGGTCTCCGCCAATCCCTGGGGCCTCCCTCTGCGGTTGGGGCCTCCCCCGGCGGATTTCGTATTTTTGCCAAAAACGAAACATGCACTTCCTCTCCCGGGAACTCGAAGCCTATATTGCCGCCTCCAGCGAGCCGGAACCCGAACTCCTTGCGGAACTTACGCGGGAAACCCACCTGAAGGTCCTGCGGCCCCGGATGATTACCGGCCACCACCAGGGCCGGGTCCTTAGCCTGTTCTCCCGGCTGATGCGCCCGGACCGTATCCTGGAAATAGGCACCTACACCGGGTATTCTGCCCTGTGCCTGGCCGAGGGCCTGGCCAAAGGCGGGCAATTGCACACCATCGACAAGAACGAGGAACTCAGCGGCATGCAGCGGCGGTATTTCGACCGGAGTCCCTACGGCGACCAAATTATCCAGCATACCGGCCTGGCCCTTGAGGTATTGCCCGGGCTCAAACAACACACCTTCGACCTGGTTTTTATAGACGCGGAAAAAGAGGAGTATGCAGATTACCTCGAAGCCATTATACCGCTTACGCGGAGCGGGAGCCTGATCCTCCTGGACAATGTCCTCTGGTCCGGCAAGGTCCTGGACGATTCGGCCAATGACCGGGTAACCGATTCCCTGAAAAAACTGAATGCCGCCCTGCCAAAGGACCCCCGCCTGCAGGTGGTCATGCTCCCGATTCGGGACGGCCTGACGGGATGTATGGTGCGGTAAGGCGGTAAATCCGGTAAAAGCCCCAGCCCGTCAGGAAACCGACGCCCGCCCCTGCCAGGATGTCCACCGGGTAGTGAACCCCCACATAGATCCGGCTGAAGGCGAACAACAGGGGCCAGATGTAAAAGACATACACCCACCGGTACTGCTTGCGGAGGAAAAGCACCATCAGCGTGGTTACCGAAAAGGAACTGGCTGCATGGCCGGAAAAAAAACTGAAGTTTGCCGGGCTCCTCAAGATTCGGATAAGCGTGTTGATATCCTCGTTGTTGTTGGGGCGCAGCCGGGCCACGTACTCTTTGGTAAAATCCGTGAACCAGACAATCCACAGGACGAGCAACAGGGTAATGCCGCACATGAGCAGCGCCTGCCGCAAGGGGAATTTCTTGAGGATCAGCAGGAAAAAAAGGACAAACAGCGGAATCCAGGTATCGATATCGGTTACCCCGGACCAAAACGCGTCATAGCGTTCTATCCCGAGGCCGTTCAGGTAGATAAAGGTTTCCTGATCCCACTTGAGGATGCGTTCCAGCATAGGGCTTACTTGCGGCGGATGGTCCCGCCTACGTCGTCGATGTTCTTCTTGACGTCCTTGAGGTCTTTCTCAATCTCCTTGGTAAAGGAGGTGTCGATTCCCTGTTTTTCCGCGCTTTTGTGGATCTCGCGCTTGATGTCGTCGGTTGCGTCTTTGAGCTGGCGCATACCCTGACCCAGGCCTTTGGCAATCCCCGGGATTTTATCCGCTCCAAAAACCATCACCACGATAAAGAGAATAAAGAATATCTCTGCCCCGCTTATAAATAAGAAATGCATTGCCATACCACAAATATACGTAAGTTTCGCAGCCCGCATAAAAAAAGTCCCGGTTCGCAGGCCGGGACTTTTTTATACATTCCAACGGGGGATCAGCCTTTGATCTCTTCCTTGAATTGCTCAAATTCCGACGGCGACTGGTCCTTGGGCCAGCTGTTGTTGTCCGTGTCGATATCTGCGGTTTCCGCATCCGGGTCTACCACGATACCCACGAGTTCCTGCTGGGAGGAAATCACCCGGCTCACTTCGGCATCGCTCCGCCTCCAGATCTCCGGAGGGTAGGTGACGCGCTCCGTAGACCCATCCGCATAGGTGTATTCCACGATCAGCGGCATGGGGATCCCACCCGGTTTCTCAAAGGTCACCTCGTAGAAATACTTCGGCTCCTCCACCTGGGCGCGTTGCTCGGGCGTCATGTTGTCCATCAGGAATTCAGACAGGGGCTGGGAGATCTCGGAAGGTTTCTTCCCCTTGAGGTCCGGGTCAAAATCCTCGCTGTCTTCCTCGGCCAGGTATACCAGCGGGGGCAATTGGTCTTCGGTGACCCCGTTGTTGGCCATGTATTCCCGCATCTGCTGGGTGGGTTTGTCCGAGACGTAGTATTTCTTAACTCCCTTCACCCCGATATCCACATAATCGGTGGTGTAGAACCAGGACCTCCAGAACCAGTCCAGGTCTACTGCCGAGGCGTCTTCCATGGTCCGGAAGAAGTCCTCGGGGGTCGGGTGCTTGAATTTCCAGCGCTGGGCATAGGTCTTGAAGGCGTGGTCGAAGAGTTCCGGCCCCATGACGGTTTCCCGCAGGATATTCAGGGCCGTGGCCGGTTTGGCATAGGCGTTCGGCCCCAGCTGGTAGACATTTTCCGGGTTGGACATGATCGGGGCGATGGTGCTCTGGTCGCCGGCCATGTATGGCACAATGGCCGCAGGCGCCCCCCGCCGCGACGGGTATTTTTCATTCGGGGCGATCACCTGGGGGAATTCCTTGCCGAACTCCTGCTCGGCCAGGTATTGCATGAAGGTGTCGAGGCCTTCGTCCATCCAGCCCCATTGCCGCTCGTCCGAGTTGACGATCATCGGGAAAAAGTTGTGCCCCACTTCGTGGATGATCACCGAGATCATCCCGTATTTGACGCGGTCCGAATAGGTGCCGTCCGGGTTCGGGCGCCCGTAGTTCCAGCAGATCATCGGGTACTCCATCCCCTGGTTCTTGGCGTGCACTGAAATCGCCTTGTGGTAGGGGTAGTCGAAGGTATGGTCCGAGTAGCTCTTAAGGGTACTCGCCACTACCTTGGTGGAGAGTTCCTCCCAAAGCGGGTTCCCCTCTTTCGGATACATGGAAACCGCCATAACGTCTTTGTTCCCGATTTTCACAGCCATCATGTCCCAGATAAACTTCCGGGAAGTGGCAAAACCAAAGTCCCGTACGTTTTCGGCCTTCAGCTTCCAGGTCTTGGTCTCCTTGGAAAAGCCCTTTTCAGCCGCCTCGGCTTCGGCCTGGGTAACGATCATCACGGGCTCGTCATAGCTCTTTTTAGCCTGCTCATAGCGCCGCATCATTTCTTTGGAAAAGACTTCCTTGTGGTTCTGCAGTACGCCGGTTCCGTCCAGGACGTGGTCGGCGGGCACCGTAATATTCACCTCGTAATTCCCAAAGGGCAGCGCAAATTCGCCGCTTCCCCAGAACTGGTGGTTCTGCCAGCCCTCCACATCGCTGTAAACGGCCATCCGAGGGAAAAACTGGGCAATCACATAGGCCCGGTTCCCGTCTTCCGGGAAATATTCGTAGCCGGAGCGCGCCCGGTTCACCGTGTGGTCCGGGATGTTGTACCACCACTTGATGGAAAAGGATACCTGCTCCCCGCTCGCCAGCGGCTCGGGGATGTTTACCCGCATCATCGTCTGGTTGATGGTATAGGGGATTGGCTTGCCGGAGGCGTCCCGTACGTATTCGATGTTGAAGCCGCCATCAAAGGGTTCCCCGAGGTATTCGCCGGCAAACGAGCCGGTGCGGTAAGCCAGGGGTACCCCGTTCCCGTTGCGCAACGGCGACTTGGAATCCTTGGCGCGGACATTTTGGTCCAGCTGTACCCAAAGGTATTCGAGCTCGTCCGGGGAATTGTTGTGGTAGGTAATCGTTTCTTCCCCGTAAATACGGGCATTTTCATCATCCAGGCGGATGTCCATTTTGTAGTCGGCCTGCTGCTGGTAGTAATCCGGGCCGGGGGCTCCGGAGGCCGAACGATACGTGTTCGGCGTTGCGAATTCCTGGTAGAGTTGCCGGAACTTGCTCTGGTTGGTATGGCCGGGCTCCCGCTCTTTTGACTGCTCTTCCTGCTGGGCAAAAACGACGGCCCCGCAAACAAACAGCACGGCGGATAATACATACTTGATTTTCATCATGGTTTACGCTAAATTTTTGATCCGCGAAAAATAACTTTTTTGGCGCGAATCGTTACAAAAGCTTATAAGTTTAACATTCCTTTATTATTCTCCCGGATCAGCACCACACTGCGCTTTTTGCCCAGTACCTTGAAGTGGACCAGGTTCTTTTGTTCGTTGAAGAGATCCGTGAGGATTTCGTTCTGCAACCCCACGGATTCCAGGTCTTCCCGGGGAACCCCGGTGACCTCGATAAAACACAGGATCAGGTCCTTGTCGTACTTTTTCCCCAGGAAGGTATAGGCCCGCTCCTCCCCGTTTACAAACACCCGGAACTTGGAATTGAAATAGCGTTCTATATACCCGGCGGCAGCCTCCGGCTCGTCTTCCGTGGCCAGGCGGGCGTCAAAATCGTACCGCGTTTTGAGCAGGTTGTCCAAATCGTCGATAAAAATCCGGCTGATGATCTGCAGGGACTCGTCCGATTCCGAATACTCCACATTGGTGACGCTTACGTAGAACTTGTGCGCCGCCGTAAAGGAAGTTAGCAGCAAGGCGAGTATCAGGAATCCAACTGTCGGGAGTTTGGAGTATTTGATTTTCATGGTGTTATTTATCAGATTCAGGCCATAACTTTTCAGGTTCAGGCCACAACTTTTCAGGTTCGGGCCATAACTTTTCATGTTCGGGCCACAGCTACACTTGCTACAGCTACACTTTCTGCGAAAACAGACACACTTTCTGCGAGATCCGTTTTCGAGGGGCCGCCACCCTGCCGGCAGGGCCGGCCGGCCTATCCGGAACAAAACCCGTGCCAGGCCTTATCCCTGCCAGGGGTCATTCCCGGGAAGGCGGGTCTAAATTATTGTATTTCCGGTATTCTTCGCCTTTTCGCCTGAGAAAAGCCCATACCCGCAGGCGGTCGCCGGAATCCGCCACGGGGTCAAAAAGGGAGTCTACCTCGCAGAAATACATAAAATCCGGCAGGCGCTCCAGGGGCACCCCGAGTTCCCGGGTAAGCACGCTGTCCGGGAACTGGGCACGCATCTCCAGGGATTTCCGGTATTGGCGTTCAAAAGCGAGTTGCTTTTTCAGCCTTTTGGTCCGCCCGGTAAAATAATTCAGGATCGGGTTCAGGGGAACAATGCCTCCCCCGGTTGTGGCCTCGTGGATTTTTTTTTCGGTCTGCGTCCAGGGCCGCCGGTACGCATTGGGCAACCCGAGGCTGTATTCGGTAACCGTGCGGTCTTCCGGCAAACGGTCCAGGTCCGCGTCCAGGTCCCCGCTCAGGTCGTAGGGGCGCACCACCACCTCATCGAGTTCGTTGACAAAGGGTTCCATGGGCACCTCCAGGCGGATGGCGGTGAGCATATCGGCGCGCACCTCCAGGGTTTTTCGTTTATATCGGACGGCCGAAAACAGCAGTGTGTCGCCCGGGGCAGCATCGATCCGGAAGTACCCCCCGGAATCCGAGATCACCGCCTTCTCCCGGCTGAGGTTCAGCACGTGGACATCCGCGATGCCTTCCGACCCCTCATAGACCCGTCCGCGGAGTTCCGATTGCCCACGGGCAGACACGCCGGCCAGGAAAACCCCCAGGAAAAGGATTCCAATTGCGAAGTAACGGGAAAAAGGGTCTTTAGTCCTGCAGTACGGTCTTTCGGAACGTCTCACTCTGGTCTACCAAGAAATCTATCAGTTCAAATTCGCGATCCCGCCGAAGGAGCGTGCGCGAAGGCAGTTGGGCATCTACAAAGTCCAGGAAATCCGGGATCTGCGCCTGGGGGATCCCCAGGTCTCTCACAAAGAAGGCATCGTCGTAGATTTGCCGGATCACCGTGCTGGCCTGTATAGCCGGTTGTTCTTCGCCCCGGCTTTTCAACCCCCCGGTTAGCAATTTGAAGATATTTACAAAATTCAACCCGTATTCCATGCCGCGGACCGTCGGGTCCAGGGCGGTGTTCTGGATCTCCGTGGTCTCGTCCGTATCGTAGTCGAAACCCTTGAAGTCCTCATTGCGCAGTCGCAGAAACTCCTGCTGCTCTTCCGGGCTGACGGTTACCTCGTCCAGCTCGGTGACCTTCTCGGTGACCTCCACGACCATGCGGTTGCGCCGAATCACTTCCTCGTCCACGGGCACCTGCTTAAACTGGTAGGCCAGGGCGATGAAATAGAGCGTATCCCCCAGTTTGGCCGGGATGGTAAACTGCCCGTTGTCGTCGGTGGTGGTGGCGGTGCCAGCCCCGGCATTCAGGACGTTCTCCCCGGGAACCGGGGTATTCCGGTACAGGACGGTGCCTCGGAGGAGCTCCCTGTCATCGTCTGTGTCGTCCTGGGCGGCCAGGGGGAGTACCCCCAGCAGGAGGAAGGCCAATATGCAGGTATTTTTCATGGAATGTGTGTCTCAAATAAAGATAAAGAAAGTGCATGAGGGAATAAAATAAAACCCGGCAGGCATAAACTTATGTTAATCTCAACGAATATGGGCGCTCAGGCAACCGAAATCAGGCTCCCAGGCCCCGTTTCCCTGCTTGCCCCGTGCAGGCCGCACCTGCACCTTGGGGCACCCGGGCGGGCAGCGACCCCATTCAACGCAAAAACCGGCACTTGCGGCTAAATTCTGTGCGCATTACCCCCAGAGTATTATTTTTGTTTGATTGGGTCTATTTGCAATGTCCGCAGCGCCCAACCCCATAAAAACGACGACCGATGAACAAACGACGAATTCTGCTGCTAACCGCCCTGTTCGGCGGGCTGAGCCTGACGGCCCAGGTAAAAATTGGCGACAACCCCCAGACCATCGACCCGGGATCCCTGCTGGAACTCGAAAGCACGGACAAGGCCCTGGTGATTACCCGCGTAACCGATGCGCAGATGAATGCGATCAATGCGCAACAGGGGGCCGTGGTTTACAACACGGACGGCGGCTGCATCTATTATTTTGACGGGGCGGCCTGGATCAACATCTGCGAATCCCTGGGGCTCCAGTTTACCGCGGATGCCATTGTGAATTCGGCCCCGACCATCGTCATTACCGAAAACGGGGACATCGTAAACTTTGAAGTGGGGGAAATCCGGAGCGAAAACATCCTGGACTTCAGCATCGGCAGCCAGGACATCCAGGACAATTCCATCAATTCGGACAAACTGGCGCCGGGCTCCGTGGGCGCCGAAGAGCTGCAGGACAACACGGTGACGGACCGGGTTATGGATTATTCCGTGGTGACCCTGGCCGATTTTACAAACGATGCCGGCTACCTGGTATCCGGCGACATTATCAGCGACGACGACGGGAACGACCTCTTCCCGGGCACCGACTCCGGGGTCTTCTACGACGACCAGTTCCTGCAGGATGCCATCGATTTGAATACGACGTTGCTGAACATCAAAGAAAACCTATCCAACAAATCGACGGATATCAACCTGGGGACCTCCAACACCCTGTACCCGACGCAAAACGCGGTTAAAACCTATGTGGACAATCAACTCGGCGGGGCCTTCCAGGACCTGACCTTCAACGCCAACCTCCTGGGCATTACCGGGGGAGCGACAACAGTGGACCTGACCCCGTACCTGGACAACACAGACGATCAGAACGCTTCAGAGGTGCCATTCACGCCCTACCTTACTGTCAACAGCACGAATACGCAGGCAGCGATCCAGGAATTGAAGGACGAATTGGACAATGTAAGCGCCGGAAGCGGGACCACCGAGCTGGCCGACCAGGTGACCATTGTCGGCGACGGTTCAGCGGGCAACGAGTTCGAAGTTGCCGACCAGGGGATCACTCCGGTCAAGATCGCCCCGTCGGCCACCAACGGGCAAGTACTGACGACAACGGGTGGTAATGTCGTATGGGCAGACCCGGCAGGAGGCGGGAACACGACCGACGAATTAGTGCAGGCATTCGAAATTAACGGTATCAACCTGGAACTCACCGATGCGGGCAATACCTTCCAGGTTCCCGTAGCAGACCTGGGGACCGATGACCAAACGGCCGGGGAGGTAGGATTTACCCCCTACCTGACTATCGGGGCCAATAACGTACAGATTGCCATTCAACAATTAAAAGATGAATTGGATGCCGGGGGCGGCGGAACCCAAAATCTCACCAGCGTCCTGACGTTTGGGAATGATGCCGGAGGTACCGGGATCATAAACCTCCCGGACCCGACCCTGGCACAGGATGCCGCAACGAAGGCCTATGTGGATGCCGTTGCGGGCGGCGGTGCCGTAGAGGTAGCCGACCAGGTAACCATCACCGGCGTGGGAACTGTAGGCGATCCCTTCAAGGTAGCCGACGGAGGGGTGGGCACAACCCAACTGGCCGATGCTGGGGTTACGGGCGCCAAAATCGCACCCGGGGTGGACGGCGAAGTATTGACTACGGTTGGAGGGATTGCGGTCTGGTCCGCTCCTTCTGCAGGTGGTGTTACCACTGACGGAACCACGATTGAAGGTGATGGGGACGTGACCCCGCTTTCCGTTGTTGCCGGCGGCATAAGCGCCAATGAACTGGCAGATGACGCAGTGACTACCGCCAAAATCCTAGACGGCCAGGTCCAGACCCCAGATCTGGCCGATGCCGCCGTTACCGCAATAAAAATCAACCCGGGGGCCGACGGACAGGTTCTTACCACTGTTGGAACTACTACAGTTTGGGCGGACCCGGCGGCAACCGGCGGGGCTGTCACCGCAGATGAAACAACCATCACCGGTGATGGGGATGCCACCCCACTCTCCGTACTGCCCGCGGGAATAACCTCGAACGAATTGGCAGATGACGCCGTGACCCCGGCAAAATTGCTAGCGGGAAATGATGACGAAGTCCTGTTAAGCAGCGGAGGCGCCGTTGCCTGGACGCCCCTGGCCGGCCTGTCGCACAGCGATGAGCCCACCGGAATCTTTTTTGGGGACGGTTCCGGGGCGCCCGTCACGAATGCCCCGAACTTCTTCTGGGATCCGGCCCTGCGAGTTGGTTTTGGAGGTTTGGGTATCGGATTGGAGGCTACTTCCCACGCAGATATTGCGAAGGTGCAAATTTCCGAGCGCCTGCCCCCAAGTGCCATGACCTATCCGCTGCACATCAACAATACATTCGGCAATGATGGCTCTAATGTGGGCATCCTTTTTGGGACTAGCACAAATACCGCCGTAGCCAAAGGCGCCATTGTATACGAGCGCGACCAGAGCCTTTTTAACGGTCGCGGGGACTTCCACATCTTGCAAAATCAAACCAATACCATTGGCGCGCTGCCCACAATCGCAGATGCTGTTTTTACGGTGACTTCTATTGGAAATGTAGGTGTCGGGACACCAGCACCACAGTCTAAATTAGATGTCGCCGGCGCTACACGAACTCAAAGCCAGGAGCTTCTTGGTGGTATCGTTGATAATGCATTAAGCAATGGAACTCCTGGCGACGTATTAAGCATTGACGGGGGCGGCCAGGTGGTTTGGGCTACAGCTTCAGCAGGTTCTGTTTCTACTGACGCCACGATTTCAGGTGATGGGGCAGGCACTCCATTAGGAGTTGCAAATGACGGGATTAATTCCGCCCGGATTCTTGACGGGGAGGTAAGTACGCAAGACATAGCCAATAATGCCATTACTACTGGGCTCATTCAGGATGGTCAGGTTCAAACAGCTGATATAGCCGATAACAATGTTACACCGGCAAAAATTGAAGAAGGTGCGGCGGGCGAAGTCCTTACCACCGACGGGAGCGGGGATGTGGTTTGGGCTGCCCCGGCAGCTGGGGCCGTAGGAACAGATGCGACAATTGATGGAGATGGGACCGTTGGAAATGAACTTAGTTTGGCTGACAACGCTGTTACATCGACTAAAATAGCTGATGGAGCTATTATTGGAGGAGCACTAGGTGCCATAGCTGACAACTCGATCACTGCTTCTGACTTGGCACCCGATTCAGTTGATTCTTCTGAACTCCGTGCAGATTCCGTAGGAGAATCTGAATTGGGAAGCGACGCGGTTACTACTATCAAAATTCAAAATGAAGCAGTTACTCCGGCAAAAATTGAACCGGGTATCAATGGAGATTTTCTAGCAACAGTTGGAACTTCCGTCGCTTGGATTAATCCATTATCCGGAACTGCGGGCTCAGTTTTCTTTTCTGATGGAACTGGGTTGAATGAAGATAATCTTAATTTATTTTGGGATGATACTTCAAATGAACTAGGAATTGGCACAAATACACCAAATGCACTTCTTCATGTTGCCGGTGATGCACAAATTGATGGCAACTTAGTAGTAACAACAATTAACGGTTCACCTTTCCCCGACTACGTCTTCCAATCCTATTTCACCGGGGCTTCCGAACTCAAGCCGGATTACAAAATGCCCAGCCTGGATGCAGTTCGTGAATATGTGGAGAAAAACCACCACCTCCCGGGTGTAACCTCAGCGGCGGAAGTTGCTGAACAAGGCGGTATCATCCTCAATGAGGCCACTACACAAAACCTCGAAAAAATCGAAGAGCTCTTTTTGCACACCATCGAGCAGGAGGCCAAAATACGGTCCCTGAAGGAGGAGAATGCGTCCCTTGCCACAGAATTGGAGGACCTCAAGGCGCGCATGGCGCGCATCGAGATCCTGCTGTCTAACCAAATCGAGGAATAGGATGCGCCTGATCTGCACATATTGCCTCCTGTTAATGGGCAGCGGCCTCTTGGCCCAGCCCGCCCTGCAGCACTATGGGAACATGCAGCTGCACGGCGGGGCCCAACTGGGGCTGCACACCAACCTGGTGAACCAGGCGCCTTTTGACCAGAACCTGGGGCTGCTCGGCTTTTACGGGTCCACCCCCCTGCGGGTCAGCGGGGGGTTCGCGCCGGGGGCTTTTGACGTGGAGATTGCCAATGATGCCGGCGTGGACCTGGACCTGCCGATTTTTATCGCCAATAACCTGAACTTTATCTCGGGGGATTTCCGGACAGACCGGACGCTGGCAGACCAGTATATCGGGCTCCTGCAGGATGGCTTTACCGTAGGGGAATCCGATGCCTCCAAGGTGGACGGCTTTGTGCAGGGGGTCCAGCAACCCGCCTTTGTATTCCCCGTGGGCGATGCCTCCCAATTGCGGGCCCTCACCTACCAGGCATCCGGCACGGTACCTGTGGCCCGATGTGCCTATTTCCGGGAGGACCCTACCGTCACCACCCCTTACGGATTTTTTAACCCGGACCTCCGGCCGCGGACCATCGAGGCCGTTGGCCAGAATGAATACTGGCGTTTGGAGGGTGCGGTTTCCGGGACGGTTACCATCAGCTGGAATCCGCAAAGCAATATGGCCGGAATTGCCACAGACATAAGCCAGATTGTTATCCTGGGATGGAATAAATCCGGGGGTCGGTGGATTTCCCTCGGCACATCCAGTGTGGCGGGCGACCTGATGAACGGATTTGCGGTTTCCGAACCCTTTGTCCCGGATGATTTCCACGTGATTACCTTTGGCAGCCTCTCTGAAATCGAAGAGGTGGCTTCCCTGCCCAACTACTACGTCAGCCCGAACGATGACGGCATCAACGATTTCTTGCAAATCGACGAGCTGGCCGACTCCCCCAACAACCAACTTCGAATCTACGACCGCCGGGGCCTGCTGGTTTTTACCCAGGACAATTACACGGACCAGTTCAACGGCATTTCCAATGTGGACGGTCTGGTTTTTGACCGTGATGCCGGCCTGCCGGAAGGCGTGTACTTCTACGTGGTCCGCCTCCTGGACCTGGGAACCGAATATCAGGGTTTTTTGTACTTACGCCGATAGGTTTCGAATCAGCAGCATGTCGTTGTAACGCCTGATTTTTCAGGTGTTTGAAGCGATATGCCATCTTCACAACACTTAGCCGTTACTTCACAACAATTCTTTATGACCTGGGCCCGGTCGGATATAACTTTAGTTCACAAAACCCGAATTGGACCTCGTCATGAGCAAAAAATACCTACTTATCCTATTCTTGTTTTCGGCATTTGTCGGTTCCTCCCAATTAAAAGTGGGGAATCGGCCGGAGCAAATCCACCCGAATTCCGTCCTGGAACTCGAGGGATCGGATAAAGCACTTGTACTTACCAGGGTGACGGACCTGCAAATGCAATCGATGAAACCGCTGCACGGTGCAATTGTCTATAACACCGATCAGAAAGCGCTCTATTATTTTGATTCCACCAAATGGAAGCCTGCCGGATCCGGTGGGGACACTACTGATATCCGATTTGAAAATAATGACGACGGCACTTTCACAGTATACTTTGAGGACGGTCGTAGTTTTACCTCGAATGTCCAGGCCGGGCCCGTTGGACCACAGGGACCCGAGGGGCCCCAGGGCGACCAGGGAATCCCCGGTCCGAAAGGGGATCCCGGCGACCCGGCATCAGACGACCAGGCACTTAACCTCTCCGGCAACACACTAACCCTGGAGAACGGAGGCACCGTAGACCTTACTGCCTACCTCGACAACACGGATGACCAGCAAATCACCGATTTCAGCATTTCAGGCAACGTCCTGACCCTGACCCTGGAAGACGGCGGCAGCCAAACCGTGGACCTTTCCGCTTACCAGGACAATACCGACGACCAGGCCCTGAGCCTTTCCGGGAATACCCTGACTCTGGAGGACGGAGGTACCGTGGACCTTTCCACCTACCTCGATAACACGGACGATCAGCAAATCACCGATTTCAGCATTTCAGGCAACGTCCTGACCCTGACCTTGGAAGACGGGGGCAGCCAGACCGTAGACCTATCCGCCTACCAGGACAACACCGATGACCAGGCTCTGAGCCTTTCTGGGAATACGCTGACCCTGGAAGATGGCGGGACTGTAGACCTTTCCACCTACCTCGATAACACGGACGACCAACAAATCACAGACTTCAGTATTTCCGGAGACGTCCTGACTCTGACCCTCGAAGACGGGGGCACTCAGACCGTGGACCTTTCCGCTTACCAGGACAATACCGATGACCAGGCGCTTAGCCTTTCCGGGAATACGCTGACCCTGGAAGATGGCGGGACTGTAGACCTTTCCACCTACCTCGATAACACGGACGATCAGCAAATCACAGACTTCAGTATTTCCGGAGACGTCCTGACTCTGACCCTGGAAGATGGCGGCACCCAGACCGTGGACCTTTCCGCTTATCAGGACAATACCGACGATCAGGCCCTTACCCTGTCCGGCAATACGCTGACTTTAGAGGACGGAGGCACCGTAGATCTTACGCCTTACCTTGACAACACAGACAGTCAGAATATCTCGCTTTCAGGTAACACTTTGACGTTGGACAATGGAGGCACCGTTGATCTTACCGCCTACCTCGACAACACGGATGACCAGCAAATCACCGATTTCAGCATTTCAGGCAACGTCCTGACCCTGACCCTCGAAGATGGAGGCACCCAGACCGTAGACCTTTCGGCTTACCAGGACAACACCGATGACCAGGCGCTGAGCCTGTCTGGGAATACGTTAACCCTGGAGGACGGGGGCACTGTTGACCTTTCGACTTACTTGGATAACACCGACAGCCAGAACATTTCGCTCTCGGGAAACACATTGACCCTTGACAACGGAGGGACTGTAGACCTTACCGCCTATCTTGACAACACGGATGACCAGCAAATCACCGATTTCAGCCTGGCTGGAGATATCCTGACCCTGACCCTGGAAGACGGGGGCACTCAGACCGTAGACCTATCCGCTTACCAGGACAACACCGATGACCAGGCGTTGAGCCTGTCCGGCAACACATTGACCCTGGAAGATGGCGGGACTGTGGACCTAACTGCCTACTTGGACAACACCGACGATCAACAAATCACAGACTTCAGCATTTCAGGCAACGTCCTGACCCTGACCCTCGAAGACGGGGGCACCCAGACTGTGGACCTTTCCGCTTACCAGGACAACACCGATGACCAGGCCCTGAGCCTGTCTGGGAATACGTTAACCCTGGAGGACGGGGGCACTGTTGACCTTTCGACTTACTTGGATAACACCGATAGCCAGAACATTTCGCTTTCGGGCAACACATTGACCCTCGATAACGGAGGGACTGTAGACCTAACTGCCTACCTCGATAACACCGACGACCAGCAAATCATCGATTTCAGCCTGGCTGGAGATATCCTGACCCTGACCCTGGAAGACGGGGGCACTCAGACCGTAGACCTTTCCGCTTACCAGGACAACACGGATGACCAGGCGCTTAGCCTTTCCGGCAACACATTGACCCTGGAAGATGGCGGGACCGTGGACCTTTCGACTTACTTGGATAACACCGATAGCCAGAACATTTCGCTTTCCGGCAACACATTGACCCTCGATAACGGAGGCACCGTAGACCTAACTGCCTACCTCGATAACACGGACGATCAGCAAATCACCGATTTCAGCATTTCAGGCAACGTCCTGACCCTGACCCTCGAAGATGGAGGCACCCAGACCGTAGACCTTTCGGCTTACCAGGACAACA